>Ga0255340_1000081_pt1 | contig 158743 bp, 120 predicted proteins | sample wastewater_treat_7_FD_192417 | JGI IMG/M metagenome (GOLD analysis project Ga0255340, IMG submission 192417) | Wastewater microbial communities from Lulu Island WWTP, Vancouver, Canada - plant10 | ecosystem: Engineered > WWTP > Wastewater > Unclassified | place: Canada: Vancouver, British...
TCAGTATTTTTATCTATCATTGTACAAAGGGTGTTTTTTTGTTTTTAATCACTTTAAATATAGCTAATTAAGTTATAATTAAAGAACAAAAGCACCCTTTTTTTTAAGTACTTATGAATAATTCAGGTTAAATAATAATAACCAGACCACAGTGCCTCTTTATATCTTAACACCTCTTTTGGAGCTCCGTTAGTTACAATGGCCTGGTCACTATATGCTCTGTATAGTTCATCATCTGTCGTGAAAATGTTCTCAATGGCACTTGAAATTTTTGCTTCCTGTAAGCTGATAGTATTGATTAATAAACCTGGATTTGGAATCACAATACTACGACCCTGAAGCCTGGCTAATGCGGCTTTAGCATCTCCCAGTTTCTCTAATATCTCTATTGTCTGATAGAGTTCTTTTCTTATTGGCAACAGGGGAAGATTGTTCCATGGGACATTTCTGTCGGGATTGATTTGATAAAGTATTTCTGGCATTAATTAATAGATGTTTTAATGTTTACGCAACTTCCAGCCTCAAATATATTTAGTGTAAAAACAACAACCAAGCCTTAAAATATTACATTTTTAATGTTCGCAATGAATTAATGGCTTAAATCCGGGAAGTATAGTCAGGGCAAACCTTAAAATGAACCAATATCAATGTTGTTTGGGTTATTTGGTCCCGAACAAAAGGACACCTGCAAATGGTCTTGTAAGTGTCTGATATTTAGAAATGTGTCTGTTTTCTTTATTTGAAAAACCATACCACTATTTCACTTCAAAAGTATACCACTTTCAATGCATGGTTAATGCTAATTTTTCATTGTTGCAAGAACGCGATTTCTCTTTGCAAGCTGCCGGTCCAGCTAAGCATTATCTGTAACAGGAAGCCGAAATATTAAACACTTCCATACTCAGCTCATGAAGATGAATTCTCTGAAATTTTCAATGGTCAGTCAAGAGGAGAGCTTCATGACATTAGAATAAAACTTTCTGAAATTGAAAGCAAACCCTAAGTATCTGCCGGGAAGAAAAGCCCATGGTCAGTGTCGTTACACCGGCTCCGGCAAGAAGCGAATGAGCAAAGCTTTTTTAGGCGGGGAATATAAGCCCGGCCTATACCAGAAAGATAAATTGTCAGTCGAACGAAATTCCTGATGAAAACAATACTGGTAGTGTCATTGTTCGAGGCTTTGCTCCTGCTGACAAGTTTATTCATAAGCCCCCTGTCGATCAGGGCAGGTGCAAGAATTGTCAGGATGATTATTGAACCGAATAGAATAAGTGATCCGGCATCATGAAACAGCGTATCAAGTCTTTTCATTTTTTCCACCGGTATAATGAAATGAATAGTTGCTGGTGGTAAATTTAATGATTTGAAATTCAGCCTGTGATTATCTTGCCTTTTTCTCCGCAGCCAGGAAAAAATCGGCAAGAGGTATCGGCTCATTGATCCTGGCCCACTGGGAAGTCATTTCATATTGCTCCTGAAGATTGCTGAAATCAAACATAAGAAAATCCGCTTTAAAGTCAGGCATCCAGACAAAAGTACGGGAAGCCAGCTCAGGTGCTTCACTGGCATAGGCTTTAAGTCTTTTGATGATTCCTTTTTCAAGGATCTCGTCAAGTGAAATACCCAGCCTGTCGAATATTCCCCTGTCATTAATGCCCAGGTTCATAAGTTCTTCGCTTACCTCGGGTATGCTGTCACATTTCCGGCTTATAATGTAAACCTTATCCACGCCCTTTCCCTTGAATTTTTCGAATTGCAGGAGTGCGTGGTAGGGCACATGATCTTCACCAACTCCCCCGTCAACGTATTCAACGTCGGGAATAGTGCGGGCATTTTTTATCCTGACGGGAGGGAAGGCCACCGGGAATGCGGATGATGCCATCATTATATCGACGAGGCTCAGGGTTGTGTCAGACTCGGGATTGATCTTGCGGCTGCACATCCTGTAAACGTTTTTCTTTACACCCAGTTCCTGAAGATGAGTGAATGATATCGCGGTTGTGAACGGCAGATCGCCTATCGTTTCATATCCGAGACCGTCTTCCACTATCCTTCTGAACAGTTCTCTTTCGGGTGCGGAGTTAACCGGGATTTTCTTCTGTCCCTGGGTGAAAATGTCACTGTTCTTCAGGCCGAAAAGTATGTTCCGGTACTCCTCCCACGATAATTTACCGCTTAGAACAGCGTTTAGCATCACTGAATTAAGCGCCCCGGAGCTCACACCGGAGATGAATACGACATCTTTGAACAGGCCTCTGTTGTCAAGTTCCTCGAGCAATGCAGCCTCCTGCGGGATTCTGGCGGCGGCTCCTGTCATGATTACGGCAACACCGCTGCGGCCGTTCTGATTTCCATCTGATGCTTTATTATTTTCGCCTGTTCTGAAAGCGCATATTCCTGTCAGAATGAATAATGCAACAAGTGCGGAAGCAATGCTTTTCATGGCCCGGGTTAATTGGAATAAAATTACAATAAAGTTACGGGAAAAGAGATAATTTTCAGTGCGGGGAATCATGGGATAGTGTATGTTAAATAGATAAACTTCTATGCAGCCTGTGGTCGTGTCAGCTGAACCCGTCGGACTGGTATCGGGAGAGCCTTTCCCCGACACACTGATATGTTTTTGCAGGACTAAGTATTACTGGTTCAGAATCTGTTTTCCGGAATCAGGGAAAGTATTTGTCCCCATTTTTAAATCAACATAATATTCTGCCGCACTATTTGTCACAAGTCAGGCCTTTATTTAGCCTGCCCCTGTTTCGAGTTGTTCCTGAAAACTCTTTTTTCCATAAAGCCTCGTTAATCCGGTACAGATTGTGAAATGCAGCAGATCCCTTACACAGCAACTCCTCCCAGGCAGTGTCATATTTCCAGCGAATAATAATCATACCCAGGTCCTCTGCAAAACCTTCCTCCTTTTCCCAGGCTACAGCGCTCCTGATCAGATGAAAGATCCGGCTCTTTGATTTCCGGTGGAACCATGGTTCCTTCCTTACCTGTGATTCCGGAAAGACTCTGTTCTCCCAAAGATCCAGTTTCCCGAAACGGGTTAATTCTGCCATCTGAAACCAGAACCGGTCGTCCATTTTCCGGATGTTTTCAGAATAGATCATATCAGCACTCAAAAAGAAACCGTTTTCGTCGGTGCCAAAATAGAAGGGGCATTTCAGTTTGTCAGACCTGTAGAAAACTTCAAGTCCTGCATTAACGGCCAAAGGTAAGAATTCGGGGCCGTCCCACTTATCACTTATCCCGGTCATTCTGATTATTGATTCTAAAACAGTCGCATAGATATTCTCCATTGAATCCCATATCTTTTGCTCATCTGTTTCAGGAATCAGGATATCCCGATAGAACAACCCGAGAAATTCCCTGAAATCCCGGTCCCATTCAGGAAATTTCGGGTAAAGTTCTTTTATTATTTTTTGTGCTTCTCTGTTCATGAGGTAAAAGTATTAATTTTAAACTGAATATGAATTTTAAATAAACCGCAAATGAAGGAAACATATGGAGAATATCTCTTCGATGCTGTCTCGGGATCAATAACGGAATGCCTGGGTGGAATTACGGAAGAAGATGTGAGGGACTGCTGTGATTTTAAAATATACCGGAGAGGTCAGGAATATTATGAGGAAGGCATGGTGGAAGAACTCATGCATAATAAAGCCATCAATACAGTTATTGCCACTGTAAAAGGCACAAGAGAATACCAGATCGAATTCAGGCTTGAAGAGGGAGGCATTTACAGTATCTGCGACTGTCCATACGATGGAGTATGTAAACATACAGTTGCAGTACTTCTAACTTTCATACATGAAGGTACTGATAATATTGCTTCATATGCTCTCAATTGTCCCACGACTGCTGAATCTCTGGATTTTCTGAAAAAATACCTGGAAACAAAGTCCAAAAAAGACCTGGTACTTCTGGTAATGAAGTTTGCTCCTGAAAATTTCATAACGGAGGTACGAAACCGGAAGATGCCTGAAAAGGATGCCGGGGCGATATTCAAAAAAACTGAAAAGAAGATAAGGAGGTTTTTTGAAGATCCTGACCTGTTGTATGATCCCAGTGGTATGGAAAGCGCCCTGATTTCACAACTGAACAAACTGAAAGGACTTGAAACCCAGCTAAGAGATGGTATTGGAGAATTGATCCTTTTTATTATCCGAAACGTTGAAACTGCATTCAATGACGGATACCTGTATATCGACGATTATTCCGGGGATGAATATTTTGAGTCAGATGACTTTTGCGAATATGTGATTGCTTATGTAAAACAACTTCCATTTGGAGTAAGGACAAACTACCTGAAGGAACTGGATCAGGCTCTGAATGAGATGTCATACGATACATTTTCCAATATTCAGGAATCTTACCACCGTTTCTTTTCAAAAGATGAAGGTAAGGATCTGAAATCTTTCGTAAACCGTGAAAAAGCAATACCTCTGACACTGATCTCCCGGTTATACAAGACCCTGGAACCTGAGCTTTCCTCTGATGAGAAGGAAGCCATTCTCAGGGTAATCAGCCGGTCAGAGGCAGATCATTTCCTGACCTTTTGCGTGCAGTTATCGGAGCAGAACCGTTACCCTGAAGTTATAGGACTGATCAGAGACGGCTCAGACGGATTTGAACCCCTGCATGACGTCAGAGTTGCAGAAATTTACCTGGAAGCAGCACATAAGCTCAAAATGAATATGGATGAGATTTCCGAAGAGGTTGTGAAGCATTGCCCGGAGGTTGTAATCCTCCGAAAGATAAAAGCCCTGAAAGGCACAGTGGGTTCAGAATGCGAAGAAATCTTTAAGCAAAGAAATCCTGAGGATCTGTTGTCTTTTTATGAAGAGGAAGGCCGTATGAAAGATGCCCTGGAACTTATCAGGGAACCGGAACTCTTTTATGATGATGTAATTTTCGAATTTTACAGGAAGAACCATAAACGATTCCCTGAAGAAACTGAAACTTTCCTGAAGAGAAGGATTGAAGAAGATCTTGCGCACACAGGTAAGAAACACTATGAGAGGATCGCTGAATCGCTCGATCTGATGAAACGGATTAATCCCGGACGATCACAACGAATAGCTGATGAGATACGTGCAAATTTTAAAAAACGGAGTAGTCTTATACAGATTATACGGGGATTCTGATCATATCCTGGCCTCAGGGCTAAGGACCTTTTGAATATCAGGTGGATTGATATACTTGGCAAAGATGAAATTACTATCACAGAAAGCAAAACGGGGAAAGTAAGGAGCATAACCGTAAATGAATCTCTTAAAGAGGTTCTTAAGTATTCATCCACCAAATACTCATTAACAGGCAGGTTTAAAATTGAAAATTACCTTTTTGCCAATAGAAAGGATCAAAAATTTACAATCCAGTATGCAAACAGGCTTCTAAAAAGCGCCCTGAAAACATATGGGATAAAAATTCAAAATGCTTCAACCCATACTTTACGGAAAACATTCGGAAAACGAGTGTGGGAAATGGATGGACAGAGTGAAAGGAGCTTGGTATATCTGTCCCAAATCTTCAACCATTCAAATGTTGGCATAACAAGGAGTGAGATAAAACCTTGTTTTTCAGAGTTTGTCGGTTTGTCCTGGTTTTCATTATCATTCACTTACGATTTTCAGGGTGTAATGTTTGTCACTGATTTTCATATTACCTGGCGAAAAATCTGACGGATTCTAGGAGATAATTTCAAATATGAAATCATAAGTATTATTTTTAACCAAGTAAAGTCTTGTCTAATGCGTCTAATAGCTCTTTATGTTTCCGCGGATTTGCTTTTTTTAATCTTTCCAAATTCTGAAGTTTCCAGCGAACAGCAGGAAGATCCTGTGCATTACCAACAGGTAAAAATTCCCAAACAGGATCTATTTCTTTAAAACTCACTAAAAATAATCGGTCCTCGAGTGAAAAGCTTGAATGGACTACCTCTACTAATTCTTCACGAGTCTTTTCAAAGTCTTCATAACTAAAAGGAATATCAGCCATTCCTGAAAATTGGGTTTCGAATGCTTGGCGTTGATCAATAAAAGATGGTTTTAAAAGTTCATTTATAGTCCTCATGTGGGATATAAGAGCTACAATGAACCCCAACTTAATTTTTTCTGTAAATCCCTCATTATCTAATAATAATCTTACATCAAATAAATCACGAGGATGTTGTCTATCCAAAGCAGCACAAACTTTACCTCCGTATAATTCAGCAAAAGAAACAACATTAATTGCTGCGAATCTCCCAAATGATTCTTCCACTTTTTTGTTAACTCTCATTAGGGTTGGTACTGCAATTTTTATTTGCGCATCTGCCAATTGACAATTAATTTTCGCATCATGCTCTTCCCTTGGTACTGTTGTAACCAGATACCCTGTATTGATTTTTCGAGATCAGCCTTTATCCTGTTCAAACCATCAGAAATATTCTTTAATGCAGTTTCTCTATCATCAATTAGCATATAAGTCAGGTCAATGTCCACAGAAAGTCTTGGCATTTCCCTTATGAATAGATTGATAGCAGTACCACCCTTGAGCGAGAAAATAGACTCTTTAGCAATATACGGGATAGTTTGAAGTAATAATTCTACCGGTGCTCTATACCTGGGATCAATCATAATTGAGCTAATTCTTTTGGTACAGTTATCCTATGTTCAGAATCGTACATGCCATTTTTAACTATACTTCGATCTCCTGTTCCAAGATTTATACGTTCCAGACTCAAGAAATTTCTCCACTGATGATTCGATTTTTTTGACATAAACAGGAATAATCTTTTCACTTTTATGGAATTACATTCCTCAAGCAATTTTTGTATCAGATCCGGTCTTAGATTAACCATTCCGGAAAGTATTTGATAAACTTCTATCAGGTCCATTTTATCAGGACATAAATAAAGACATTCAAGGATTGCTCTTTCTGGGGTTGATATAGTTATTTGTAATTGAGTCTCTGTATTTTCTTGCAATCCTAAAACAGCTGGAATAAATGAAGTTTTTATATGTTTTACAGATTCCTTCCAGGGATACTTCTTAAACCAGGAAGGTAACGGGGTTTTCAAATCTGAAAAAACATAAACTGTTTCTGGTCCTGTTCGTATATAGTGGGAATATCCCAATAAGGACAAAGCTGTTAGCCCACCTGCGTGCAAGGATAGATGGCCTTGTTTTTGTAATGAAAATATTGCTCCTTGCCAGCTTAGATTCTCGTTTGGTCTTTTAAATGCACCCACACCAACAGATTCCAACCACCCACTTCTGAGATATCTATGTTGAAGATCATGCGAAAATCCTTTCTCTTCCAACCAGGAGGCAAGAATTACAGTTCCGGGGACATGTAAATCCAGAAGTTTCTTTATTTTTATTTCATTATTAGTACTCACAGTACAAATATCATAACATTTTTAAAGAAAACCAATGTATAGATTGGTTTATTATAAGTTTTAGCACTCATTCAGACTTTGAAGAACTGGGCTTGAGCGAGCAGGAGGAATTTTTTTGGCCTTTGCGACATTGAAAAAAAAACGAGAAAGAATTCATAAACAGGAAATAAATGAATGGTTCAAAGAGCGATATAATTTGGGTAAAAAGACAAACTAGGTTAGGGTCTTCCAGCTTTTAAAAGATAGGTTGTGACAATCATTTAATATTGGACATAAGGTGACTGCCAGCGCTCTTACTCGCTCTCGCTCTCACTCTCGCTCTTTTTCATGTGGGCCCAGTTGGGATCGAACCAACGACCCCCTGATTATGAGCGTCAAAAGAGGGATTCCAGGGATTTGTACAGATTTGTATATATTTGTACCAGCTAATTTTGTAACAGAATAATGGTAAAAGATTTCAGGGATTTATACTGATATGGTGGAAATACTGGCGCCGAAACCGGCACCTTTTTTCAAAATACTTTTAAGAGAGTTATAGCAGAGCATGAATATAATCGGCCGTTTTTTTCAATCCATTCTTCCTGAAAATATCTAGTATCTGATAATCATCTAAGGGAGGATTCCTCTTATTTATAACTAAATCTCTAAATGCTTGGATACTTGTTACATGATTAAGATCAATAATATCAGTGAAAAAATCATCGGCATCCTTAGCAGATAGTCCAAAGCCAGATAAATATTCTTTGGGAAAATGTTTTAAATTATTAGTAACTATTAAGTTAGCATTAGTTTTTATTGCTGCAGCCAAAACATGACGATCTTTTATGTCAGGTAGGGAAAGGGTCTCGATCAGTGGTTCATAGTTTTCGACTAAGGCATCTGGAAATGCCTCATTGACTATTGAAGTTCTTTTTAAAGCTTCAACTTCAGATATTCCGCTGCGGATCATTACTTCATACCATTCATCAAAAATATGCTGGCTCCATTTGGGTGTATAAAGTTCATGGTATGCAAACCACAACAATAAATCTCTAATCCATAAAGGGTAGATAACATTTGTATCTAAAACACAGGTAAAGCGAACACTATGTATCATATAATCCTGATTCTTCATCCAATTGCATCAACTCTTGTATCTTGGATCTTTGTCTGGATTTCATTTCTTTCTTGAAAGTCACTATATCTTCATATTTAATTCTTCTGTGCTTACCGACTGTAGTATATGGAATTTTACCTTCTTCAAGAAGTTTAACAATATGTGGTCTTGAACATCCAAGAAGTTCTGCTGCGGCTTGAGTTGTTATTTCGGTTGCGATTGGAACTATTGAAACAGGATTTCCCCTACTGATTTCCTTTAAGATCGAAGCTAAAAATCTCAAAGCATTTATCGGGATTCTGATTTTGTCCTCAGTTTCTTCAATCTCGATTTCTGGCATCTCTGTCCTCAGTTGCTCAATAGAGGAAGCGAGGATCTCATAAGACTCTCGTGCGGCTCGTTGTTCTTCCTTAGTTGGTCGTCTGATATCAATTAGTTCCATTTGGAGTATCGTTTATATTTGCAAACATATTCGAAATATTCAAAATAAACAAAATAAAAGAAAAGTATTTTAATTATAATTGATTCTTGCGGTTCTGTGAATTTGTAATTTGCTAGTTTATAAAATAAAACTGAAGGAATTTGCACACAAATAAGAGGTTTTGACGAGCTATCTTGGTTGAGGCTGGTACCAAAAAAAAAACCAATCTTCTAAGTGATTGGTTTTCAAGGTGTGCCGTGCATGATAAATAACTTGGTGGTGCAAGTCCACTATGGGGGTTCATAATCGCCAACCATTAGCTTGAGGCAAGGGTGTCCACTGCGAGGTGGAATCTGAAGGAAGCCTGCGGCAAAATCCCGCCCCGAGGAACACGAATCTCATCAGGCATAACCGGTGGGACGAGACTGCCTAACAAGTCGAAGTCCGAAGATTATGCGGACACCGGGGTGTAAATGAGGCGGGGACATGGGATGAAGGTTTTTTATCTTACCACGGGAGATCTCACGGACGTGCGGATGTTTTTATTTCGGAAGCACGGAGTAAAGCTTGCCGTGAGAAGTCAGCAGAAGCCATAGTAGTACGGATACAAGCCTGCCCCGGATTAAAACGGAATAGCAGGAAGTCTTACGAAGTACGAAGGGCTGAACCTTATTTAAATGGGAGTAAATGAATGTTACCCGATGAAGGGAAGAATGCAGAAAATATCAACACCAAGTGATAACTGCCCGCGGAAGGATAGGACGGCATCCGAAAGCTATGCGGGAGTGCAGACTTTCATTGGGATAACAGAAAACAACCTCATTGAAGTACGCTTTGGCGGGGATGACCTTTTGGAACGGATCGTTTCTCCCACGAACCTTAACAGGGCCTATAAGCAGGTCATGTCTAACAGGGGTAGCGGAGGAGTTGACCGGATGAGGACGGAAGAATTACTTCCATGGCTACACCGCCACAAGGAGTCCCTGATAAACAGTTTAATGGATGGTACGTACCGTCCCTGTCCGGTTCTCCGGGTAGAGATACCGAAAGGGAACGGTCAGACCCGTCCTCTAGGTATCCCGACGGTTGTCGACCGTCTGGTTCAACAATCCATATCCCAGGTTCTCACACCGCTGTATGAAGTGGAGTTCAGCGAAACCAGTTATGGTTTTCGCCCCAAACGTGGTTGCCATGATGGCCTTCGGAAAGCGCAGTCGCACATCAACTCGGGCTACAAGTATGCCGTTGACCTTGATCTGGAGAAGTTTTTCGACACGGTCAGTCACAGTCGCCTGATAGAAGTCCTGTCACGGAAGATACGGGACGGGAGGGTGATTTCCCTGATCCACAAGTATCTCCATGCAGGAGTTCAGGTGGGTGACCGCTTCGGGGAGAGCCTTTCGGGCGTGGCCCAGGGCGGTCCGTTAAGTCCGTTGTTAGGCAACATCATGCTCGACGAGCTGGATAAGGAGCTGGAAAGACGAGGACACCCGTTTGTCCGTTATGCGGATGATTGCATGATCTTCTGCAGGAGCAAACGTGCGGCAGAAAGGACACGTGATAGCATCGTCGGTTTCATAGAGAACAGGCTCCACTTGCGGGTCAACCGTGAGAAAACGAAAGCCGGCTATATAATAGGAATGAAATTCCTCGGGTATAGTTTCTATGTTTACAGTGGCAAATGCCGCCTGTCAGTCCACCCCAAAAGCCTTGACAAATTTAAAACAAAACTGAAAGAGCTGACGGGACGGAGCAATGGCATGGGGTATGCACAGCGAAAAGAATCGCTTCGCTACTTTATCATGGGTTGGCTTGAATACTTCAAGCTGGCTGACATGAAGAGTAAGCTCCAAGAGATGGACATGTGGTATCGCCGGCGGTTGCGGATGTGTATCTGGAAGAACTGGAAGAGGGTACGAAGCCGGTTCAGGAATCTTATAAGATGCGGGATAGAGAAGAGGAAAGCATGGGAATGGGCAAATACCCGCAAGGGTTATTGGCACATATCCAACAGCTGGATACTATCACGGGCACTGAATAATGACAACCTGAGACGGGCAAATTATCCCTTGTTAATGGACTGTTACCGCAAAGTCGTATCGTAAGTAAGGAACCGCCGCCTACGGAACCGTACGGACTGGTGGTGTGAGAGGTCGGAAAATGAAATAGGAGGAAACCTATTTCATTTTCCTCCTACTCGATTGGGCCTAGCTGGGATCAGGGCCGAGCGTTAAAAATCACGCCGGTGGCGTGATTTAGCGATGGAGCCAGACTGCCGCGGTGGCTCGATCCCGGCGTGAAATGGAAAAGGCAGCCAAATGGCTGCCTGCGTGTGGGCCCAGTTGGGATCGAACCAACGACCCCCTGATTATGAGTCAGGTGCTCTAACCGTCTGAGCTATGGGCCCTTTTATTTTTACCATTTCCGGTTTTGCCGGTCACTCTTACCACCCTTCAGGATCCTGGGACGAAAGGGCTGTGTATGGCCCGATTCCGTTCAGGCGCCGGCAAACAGAAAACGGACTGCAATATTAACCAATTGTTATAAAAAATCCAAAAGGCCTTCCGAAAAATCTTTATGTCAACTTTCCTGATGCCATGGACCTTAATGCCGGAATAAAGAATGCCCATACAGCAATCATTATTATTGCCATTCCTGATATGATGAATGCATTCGGAACTCCAATGGCATCCGCCACATAACCTGTCTGGAGCAGTCCGAATATCGACGGGAGAAGCGTCAGGCTGCCGTAGAGGGAGAATACTCTTCCCATCACTGCCATGTCAACATTAGTCTGGATAATAACCATGAATGATGCAGAATACAGAGCCATGCTGATTCCGCCGGCAAAAGTGAGACCGGCAAAGATATGGAAGCCTGTTTCAGGAAGGATTCCGGAAAGAAGAAAAGTAAGCCCGGTTACCAGGAAGGTTGAATTTATGATTATGATTTCCGGGATTTTCAGTTTTTTTATTCCCAGCAATGCTCCGCCGGCAAGCATACCCACTCCCCAGCATATTTCCACAATACTCATCTGATATGTTCCCCCGTTGAAATGACTTATTGTCATCAGGGGGAAAAGTGCAGCCACCGGCATGATAAAGAAATGGGCAAGAACAATTATGATAAACAGCCAAAGCAGTCCGCGGTGATAATAAATTTCTGCCAGTCCCTCTTTCAGTTCTCTCAGGATATGTGGACCGGGTGCGTCTGCTTTCCGGGGAGGATTGGGTATGCGGACAAGCATAAGGCTGCCTACGGCTACCAGGGCTCCAGCAACATCAATCATCAGTACCCATACCATGTTGAGGACGGTTATCAGAAGGGCTGCCAGGGCCGGTCCGGCTATTACACTTACTGACTGGATAACCTGGTTGATGCCGGATATTCTCATCAGTTCATTTTCCGGGGCGAGAAGTGGAACGGAAGCCTGCATGGCGGGAACATGGAAGGCACTTCCAAGGGAACGCATTACAAGGAGAACGTATACAAGCGATATCTTAACATTGCCGCTCAGGAACATCAGGGCCATCAGGAATGTGCAGACAGCTATAAAGAGATCCGCCGCGATCATTGTAACCCTCCTGTCCCAGCGGTCAACGAATACTCCTGTAAAAGGTCCAAAAATCATCTGGGGCAAAAGAGCGGCAATGGTTGCCAGGGCGAGCACTCCGGCCGACTTTGTTTCGATACTGAGCCAGAATACAACAGCATAACCTACAATGGAACTGCTTAATGTGGAAATCAGTTGTCCGCTCCAGATAATGCCGAATACTTTTTTCCAGTTTTGCATGTAAGGAATTATTACCAGATTATATCATTCCGGTCAGTTCAATGAGTATTGTACCTGAAGCCCCATCCAGAAAGCATTTTCAGGTTCTTTTAAACTGATCTGTTCAATATCTCCCGGTGTAAAATATCCAAGAATGCCGGTAAGCTGCCAGTGTTTATTAGGCTGATGCCTGAAATACAGGTTGGTTTCATTACCAAGATGATTACAGCCATCCTTCAGTTTCATGGTATTCAGAAAAGTACAGTTCTCAGGTTCGGGAATATAGAAAAGCATGTGTTTGAGTTCAACATACATCCTCTTTCCGCTGCCGGAAAGCTTCAGGGAGAATTGCGGGTTGCTGAGATTGGACCAGGAAACGAATCCCATAAATCCGTGGAATCTGGCCCGCGACCCGTAAACCGGATCAAAAGTCTGAATTATATCATCCCCCGGCTTATCACCGGAGGCATAATAATAGGCCAGACTCAGTTCGGGTGCTGCCGGCAGGCCGTCAAGCCTGCATGTCGTCCTTAATCCGAATCCGTGAGCCTTAATCCGCTGTCCGGCTTCACTGCCGAATTCACGTGCATAAAGAACATCATACGAGAATCTTTTGTCTTCCGGACTTAAGAATTTTATACCCGCCCAGTTCCTGTTTAATGACCGGGTCCTGATATAGTCGGCGGTGCCGGGGATCTTCAGGGCATAGAAAGGTTCTGCATCAAGCCAGGAAGTCAGCTTTTTATGTGAATATATACCACCTCCCAGGTATTCCAGATGAGTGAAGGGCACGTGGGTTTTTTCGGGATCATGTATTTTTGTTCCTCCTCCGAAAACATCAATATATTCATCATCTTTTCTGTAGGAAATTTTTATTGCATCCCAGGTATATCTTCCGGTATTTCCCCACTGTGACATTTCAAAGATTCTCCAGTCGCCGTAAAAAATCTTCTGGCGGCCTGCCTTTACCGACAGATTCTTCAGTAATCCCCTGTACTCGACGAAAAGATCATATATTTCGAAATATTCTTCCTGGGGATTCATTACGTAAAATGAATTATCCGACAAGGGGTTGCCGACCTTATACAGATCCGGGTAGTTCTTACGGCTCAGGGACCATCCGAAGGCTCTTGAATCCTGCATATGGAATTCTGCTTTTATTTTACCCCTCCTGTATATTATCCCCGGAATGATCCTCTGGAGAAGGAATTTATCATTCAGATTACCGACAGCGTCAGGACTGTCATCCCCGTAGTTCTTTGCATTGAAGCCATCCCATAATTCGAAGCGGTAACGAAGGAGGAGATCAAATTTAAAAAATGAATCAGAATCCTGAGCAACAGCAGGCTGGCATAATAACAGGAGCAGTATCGGCATGAAGAACCCTTTTTCCATCAGCTTTTTATGAAAAATCAGGGAGTTAAAATACAACATTAACCCGGAAAAAAGCTGGATTCAGTTCATTGAATTCTTCTGGTAATAGTATAACGACCTGTTATTTTGCCAAAGTTATTTTGCAGGAGAATAGGATATTCTGCCGTTTGAGTGAATTATTGTCAAAAAGAAGCCAAGATATACAAGCATGAAAAACAGACCGATGGCCCTGAATGCAGTAAATTCTTTTTTCTTTCTGAACAACAGGAAAATAAATATTAACAGGCCGATAGACAGTAAAACGATTGAACTGATTATCACGATCGAATTAACAGTTTTGTCAACCAGGACTAACACGTTTCCGAAGGACAGTACGATAATGTCCTTCACACTTGAGGCAACCAGATTTATATTCATCCGGATCGCTGATGACAGCTGGTTTATCAGCATGGGCAGGGTATCATCAAGAATCCCTTTTTTGATACCAAACTTTTAATACCACAACCGTTCAGCAATATAAGAGTGCTGAACAGGACAAAAACAAGAACAGCTTTTTCATCCCGGATAGAATTAAGTATGACTGGTATTATTGAATTGTTATTCAAACAAATACCTTAAAATCATTTATATAATTCTAAAATTATATAACGATTAATCAATCAGACTTTTTGGTTATTGTATGGTGTATACTGAACGGTTTGTTAATAGTGTAGAAAAATTCAGGATCAAGTCACTTATATAAAATTTGCATCAAAAATAAAGGGAAGTCAAATTTTTTTTCAGGGGCTGTCTGTCATTTCCCGGCCTCCTGTTTTCAGTGTCGTTCCAATCATCCGGTCTCCGGCCCGCTCCCATTAATTTACAAGGGGAATAACCTCGCGCAGAAGGCTGAGGACATTATGGACATTTGCATTAAAAACTTTCAGGACTTCTTCCCATGTGACCGGCTGTTCATCTTTTTTCCAGGAGTCATAGTCGGTGCTCATTGCTATTGTGGCATAGGGTATTTTGATTTCGTTTGCCAGAATGGCTTCCGGGGCAACCGACATGTTGATGATATCGGCACCCCACATCCTGAAAAGGTGAGACTCGGCCCTTGTTGAGAACCTGGGGCCTTCAATGGTGATCATTACACCCTTGTCATGGACAGGAAGCCGCAGCTTCCGGGCTGCGGATATCAGTAATGACCTCAGATGCCTGTCGAAGGGATCAGCCATTGGGGTATGACCCATATTACCGGGTTCAAACTCGTCGAAGAATGTTATATAGCGATGTCTTGTAAAATCTATGAACTGATCGGGAATGATAATATCTCCGCGCTGTATTTCCTCCCTGAGGCTTCCGCATGCTGTTGTACTGATGATATGCGTGCAGCCGGCATCAGCCAGGGCTGAAATATTGGCCCTGTTATTGACGGCTGACGGAGGTATGGTATGATCCTTTCCGTGACGCGACAGGATAACTGTTTCAGTGTTGCCTATTTTTCCGCATACAAGAGGGGAAGCCGGGCTGCCGTATTTATTGCTGATATTGATTATTTCGGGTGAATCCAGTATTTCAGGATCTTCCAGCCCTGAACCTCCTATAATGCCTATTTTTACCATTATTCCTTCCCCAGGTATCGCATGAGAATATTAACTGCCTCATCCATGTCCTGGCCGAATGTAAGTATTCCTGCACGATCACCTGCCATGACAATTATTCTTTTTTCAAATACATCCGAATCGCTGAAGAGCCTGAAAATATCCTTTGCCAGTCCTGTTGTCCCGTATTCCATAGCCGGATTGGTCGTCGGCACCTTATATATGATTTCGTTCCACAGTGCTATACTGTGAACGTGGACTATGGCATTGACGTCGGGATCGGCAAGGTAAATTGCCGCATGGGTAAGTGATTCCGATGAGGCCTTGAGAGGACCGGCGCACTGTACTGCATTATCATCAATATTGAATGAAATTACTTTCACGTAATGACCCGGTTCAAGATCGGGAATTTCTCCCGTTGCCGAGCCTGTTATGACAAACTGGTTTCCGCCCCTGATCCTCATGCTCATGTTTCCGAATCCCACACCGTTTTCATAGGCTCCAATCAGATCCATATTATACAGTATTTCCCTCCAGTAATTGATTATTTCATACTGATCATCTGATATTACGGGTCCGCACTGGGTCCAGTGGCAATTGAATTTTACAACACCTTCCATTTGTTTATTTGATTTTATCTGAGAACATATTTCTGATTTCCTTTTCTGATGGCCTGCAGATGCCCCTTTCGGTTATCAGTCCCGCAATAAGTCTTGCAGGAGTAATATCAAAACCATAATTGGCACCGCGGACATTATCCGGACATATTTTTATTTTTTCTATTGTTTCACCGTTAAATCCCTCAATAAAAACCAGCTCTTCCTCATCACGTTCTTCAACAGGTATTTCCTTCAGTCCGTCATTGAGCCTGAAGTCAAGGGTAGTTGACGGGAATGCTGAATAGAAGGGGATATTATTGTCATATGCAGCCAGTGCCTTCAGGTATGTCCCTATTTTGTTGGCCACATCCCCCTGTATTGTTGTACGGTCACTTCCGACAATAACCAGGTCGACCATCCCGTGCTGCATCAGATGTCCTCCCGTATTGTCAGCTATCAGGGTACAGGGAACACCCGCCTGGTCCAGTTCCCAGGCTGTCAGCCTCGATCCCTGGTTGCGGGGCCTGGTTTCGTCTACCCATACGTGAACCGGAATACCGGATTCATGAGCCAGGTAAACCGGTGCCAGGGCGGTGCCGTAATCAATTGATGCCAGCCAGCCCGCATTGCAGTGAGTGAGGATATTGACGGGATTCCCGTTTTTCCTTTTGCCTGCATCCTCAATAAGGGGCAGGCCGTTTATCCCGATAAGCCTGCAATTCTCCTTCTCCTGCTCACAGAGGTCTAGTGCTGCCTTCAGTGCAGTTTCCCGGAGTGATGAATCAGCAGGATTATTTCTTATCCTGTCCATTACAAAATTCAGGGCAGCGGAAAGATTCACTGCCGTCGGGCGGCAGGAAACAAGATATCTGGCTGCATTTTCAAGTTGATGAACGTGGTCAGCATTGCGCGACAACTCAAATGTGGCCAGATAAATGCCGAAAGCTGCCGCGGCTCCGATAAGAGGTGCACCGCGGACCGTCATTGTGCTGATGGCGGTGTATACATCTTCCACAGACCTGAGTTCCCTTGTCTCAAAGAAAAAGGGAAGACGGTTCTGATCTATCACCCTTACGACAGAAGGATCAGATTCATCAAGCCAGATACCCTGATAATTTTTAGTGCCTGCGAGCATTATGATTAAATAATGAAAACAAGTCGCGTTCAGAAACCAAATTTATAAAAATAAAAAAGATATTCGAAAATGATTTTGACCGATTTACTTGAGCTTTCCACCGGATATCCCAATAAAAGCGGATTCAAAACTTCGACCGGATTGGTCGAAATATTTGAATGTTGAAGTTTTATATTGTAATTTTACAGAAAGAACCGGTCAGTCTCCAGTCAAGAGTTATATGGTTAATAAAGAGGAATATAGAAAGCGGATCATTAAGATCTCCGGCAGCATTTTCAGCAGGTACGGATTTAAGAAAACCTCGATGGATGAGATTGCCAGGGCTCTTAAGATGGGTAAGAGTTCCATTTATTACTATTTCAACGGTAAGGAAGAAATATTCAAGGCAGTGGTGATGAATGAGGCCAATATTCTTAGAAATGAGCTGACTAAGACTATCAAGGCAGTTGATTCACCTACTGAAAAACTGCGGAACTATGTTTTTGTCAGGATGAAATCGTTCGAAAAACTATCAAATTATTACAATGCCATCTTTGACAAGAACCTTGACCATTTTGATTTCATAGAGAGTGTCAGAACCAAATACGACCGTGAAGAGCTTGCAATTCTGAGACTTATTCTCTATGATGGTGCCAGGAAGAAGGTCTTCAATGTACCCAACAGTGAATATACTGCCCTTGCTGTCCAGACCGCCCTCAAGGGTCTGGAAGTGCCTCTTTTCTGGAAAAGGAAGGAGATAGACATTGAAAACAGGCTGAATGGCATCCTGGATATACTGTTCCACGGAATACTTGCAAAATAGCAGCTTCCTCCCCGGACACTGTTTTGACACTGATCCGGGCACATTCTGTATTATTTTCCTTTTCCCTGCAGGGATGACGTAAAAGCAGTTCAGCCCTTTCTTTTTATTGTGGCGGTCTTTTTGTTTTTCAGGCTGTGCCAGAGCCAGATACAGCCGGCAACGACAAAGGGAATGCTGAGTAACTGACCCATGTTCAATGCCATTCCCTGTTCAAAATCAACCTGGTCTTCCTTCAGGAATTCAAGAAAGAACCTTGCAGTGAAAATCAGTATCATAGCCAGACTGATAAGCGTGCCCTGGTAGTGTTCTCCCTTTTTCCTCCAGTACAGGCGGTAAAGGAGAATGAATATCATAAGGTATGCGAGGGCTTCATAGATCTGGGTTGGATGCTTCGGGGCATTCTCTCCGTTTCTCAGGAAAACGAAACCCCAGGGAAGAGTGGTTTCCACACCGTATATTTCGGAATTCATCAGGTTGCCTATCCTGATAAAAAAGCCTGCAAGTGCAACAACAATGGCAATACGGTCAAGAGCCCAGGCATAATCCTTCCTTTCCTTCCTTACAAACAGCCAGATCGCGATCAGTATGCCAATGGCAGCACCATGGCTTGCCAGTCCCCCGTGCCATATCTTCAGTATTTCACCGGGATGGGAGAGATAATAACCCGGTTCGTAGAACAGGCAGTGCCCGAGCCTTGCCCCGGCAATAACACCGACTGCCATATATATTGTCAGTCTGTCAAGGGAGGCTTCCGGAAGATTTTCATTTCTGAAAATCCTGTTCATAATTATATATCCGAATAAAAAACCGGAGGCAAACAGCAATCCGTACCATCTTATTGCAAAAGATCCTACCCTGAAAATCTCAGGATTAACATCCCATGGGATAACAAGAAAATGCATTTTTCAGATATTAGTTAAAAGCCAAAGGTATAAATTATGCAAATAAAGAAAACCCTAATCAGGATAAAGTTGGAAATCCGGGAACAAAAGAGAAGAGAAACAGCTGTTCCGGGTGATACGTATGTTGTCGGCCAGGACCGGACCGGATAAGATTACCGGATGGAATAAGAAACCTGCTGCTGATTAAAGTTACTGAGCTGATTACATTGATAAAAAAATTGATGTAAGTTTGTAAACCCTTAAAAAACCCGGATCGGATGGAGAAAACAGGCATATTAAGGTATATCGCGTATGTTGTCAGCGGATTTATGCTGGCAGCCGGATGTGCCAAGATCAGCTCTCCATCGGGCGGACCCCGGGATACAGAGCCCCCGGTTGTTCTGAAAAGTGTTCCGGAGAATGGTGCAAGGAATTTCAGGGGCAGCAGGATAGTCATTTCCTTCGATGAATACGTGGTGCTTGACAAGATAAATGAGAAATTCATGGTGTCGCCGCCCATGAAAAGGATGCCTGAGATCCGGATAAGGGGAAAGGATATTGTTATCAGGTATGAAGAAGAACTGAGGGACAGTACAACATATACCTTCTATTTTCAGGATGCGGTACGGGATCTGAATGAGGGAAATCCCATAAACAATTTTCAGTTTGTGTTTTCAACCGGACCGTTTATTGATTCCCTCTCCGTTACCGGAAATGTCCTTAAAGCCGATGACCTCAATCCTCCTGAAGCAACACTCGTTGTCCTGTATATCCAGAAGGAGGATTCTGCTTTCATAAGGGAAATCCCGTCGTATATAGCAGTGGCAGACAAGAACGGGTATTTCAGGATAGATAATGTGGCTGCCCGGGAATACAGGCTGTATGCCCTGAAGGATGCAGATAACAGCAAGAATTTCAATCTGCCCGATGAGGAAATAGCTTTTCTGGATTCCACTATATCTGTTACCCCTGAAAAAAACTGGATTCCGCCAGGCCGGGATACCCTCAGCCTGCTCAGGCAGCTGCCGGGGAAAACGAAATCAGCTGATACAATTGTTCTGCAGGGAGACTACAAACTCTATCTCTTTCAGCATGAAAAGAAGATACGTTATCTCACTTCCTCATCAAGGGGAGCAGCTTACAGGCTCAATTACACTCTTTCCCTTCCGCCGGACAGCCTGGGATTTCATTTTTCCATACCCGGAGCCGCCCCGGGTTCATATTTTACCGAGGGCAACAAAGGGGGAGACTCCATCAGGGTGTGGATTGCCGACACTGCACAATACAACCGGCCGCTAATCACTTCGGTCATTAAATATCCCTTTACAGACAGTTCAGGTGTAAATGTCCTCAGGGAGGATACGGTAATGATGAGATACATATTTCCCCGTACACCGGCCAGGGGCAGGATAAAACCGGCGCCTTTCAGGTTTACCACAAACATCAGTACTGCCTCCCTAAAACCGGGAGAGGCTCTTGTTTTTACTTCACAGACTCCGTTCCGGAAACCGGACACATCAAGAATAAGGCTGTATGAACTGGAAGGAGGCGACCGGAAAAAAATACCTTTCAGCCTGGATATTGACAGTACAAATTCTTGCAGGATAAGCATGAAAGGTAAGCTTGGTATGAATAAAAACTATATTTTTATAGCCGATTCCGAATCCTTCGGGAATATTTATGGCGAACATTCCGATTCATCAGCCTATAAATTCACGGTAAAAGGTGAGGAGTCGTACGGAAAGCTTGTGCTAGATATAAACAACCATGAAGGAAGCAGGATAATCCAGCTTCTGACCGAAGAGGGAAAAATTGTCAGGGAAGTGTTTATGAACAAGGACGGCAGGCTTGAATTTCCCCTGCTTGACAAAGGAGTTTACCAGGTACGTGTGATTTATGATCTTAACAATGATGGCAAATGGACTCCGGGAGATTTTCATGCCGGGCGTCAGCCGGAACCGGTTTCGTATATGCCGCAGATTATTGAAATAAAGGAAAACTGGGTTCTGGAATATGTGTGGGACATAAGCGAAAAGAATGTAAAATCCGTCAGAAAGACTCCTCCAGGGACAAAAACCAGGGGTAGAATGTAGAATATTAAATTTTAGTTGTATGAAAGAAATTGTAGCCGGTGTGGATATTGGAGGAACCAATACCGTATACGGTCTTGTTGACAGGGAAGGCGGGGTTGTGGCTGAAGGAAGCCTGAATACCGTCAGTTATCCCGAGATTAATGATTTTGTTTCTGCACTGGTTACAGCGATCAATGAATTGTTGTTAACGGGTGATTTCAAATTGCTGGGAATAGGGATAGGAGCTCCCAATGCCAATTATTACAAGGGTACTATTGAACTTGCCCCGAATCTTGCCTGGAAGGGCATAGTACCCCTGGGCGATCTGATCAGGGCAAAGATAGATGTTCCCGTCATTGTCACCAATGATGCCAATGCCGCTGCAATGGGGGAAATGATTTTCGGAGGAGCAAAGGACATGAAGGATTTTATTGTTCTGACTCTTGGCACAGGACTTGGCAGCGGTATAATGATAAACGGGCAGATGGTTTACGGTCATACGGGTTTTGCAGGAGAACTCGGACACGTTACAATTGTTCCGGGAGGAAGGGAATGCGGCTGCGGCAGGAAAGGCTGCTATGAAACCTATGCCTCGGCATCCGGACTGGTAAGGACCGTTCTTCTCCTTCTGAGCGAGATGAAGGAGAAAAGCATCCTCAGGGATATAAAACCATCAGAACTCACTTCTAAAAAAATAGCCGAAGCAGCTGCCGCAAATGATCCGGTTGCAGTAAAGGCTTTGGATTTCACGGCTGAAAAACTGGCTTTCGGAATCCATAACGCCATTGGATTTTCCAGTCCCGAAGCCGTGTTCCTGTTCGGAGGGCTGGCAAAGGCAGGGGAAATGCTTTTTGAGCCCGTAAGGAAATATGTCGAGAAAAATGTTCAGCCTATTTTCAGGGGAACAGTGAAAATACTGCCTTCGGGAATACCCGAAAAAAATGCCGCTGTCCTGGGGGCAGCAGCTCTTGTATGGAATGAAATGCTTGCATAACTTTTAAAAATACGGAGGAAATATGTATCAATCTTTGTTGTATATTGTGTTCTTTGTGATTTTGAACTTAAACCCGATGCAAATGAAAGTAATTGAAGTTGAGAAACTGAAGTTTTCCACTGCCCGTCCCGATCTGGATGAAATATCCCTCAGCCTTGACAGGAATGTGAAGAAGGAAGCCGTTGATGTGCTGAACTGGAGTGATTTCAGTTACAAACCGGATGTCAGCTTTGCAATAGCCTACACCGATAACGAGATACTTCTGAAATATTACGTCACCGAAGAATATTTCAAGGCGGAAAAAACCCGGTCAAACCAGGGTGTTTATGAGGATTCCTGCGTTGAATTCTTTGTATCACCATCAGATGACGGGATATACTATAATTTTGAAGTAAACGGCATAGGTACAATATTGCTGGGAACCGGTACCGAAAGGGCAAACAGTAGAACCGTCGACCCGGAAATAATATCAAAGATCAGGAGGAAATCCTCGGTCGGAGACCAGCCGGTAAGCGAAAGGACCGGCAATTTTTCATGGAATATCACCATAGCCATACCCTTTGAGGTATTCTTCCGTCATGAGGTCAGGGATCTTAAAGGGAAGACTTTCAGGGCAAATTTCTACAAATGCGGCGATAAGCTGACTGTTCCGCATTATGTGACATGGAATCCGATAAATACTCCCAATCCCGATTATCACCGGCCGGAATTTTTCGGGCTGCTGAAGTTCAAGTAAAACATAAAGTAAAATATAACGAATATGCTTAAAGGAAATGCAATTATCGGACAGTCAGGCGGTCCGACTTCAGTTATCAATTCCAGCCTGGCAGGAGTCATTGAAGCCGGCTCCCTTTCAACAAACATCCGCGAAATCTATGGCATGCATTATGGCATCGAGGGCTTCATGCAGGAAATGATGTTTGACCTGGGCAAACAGTCTCCCGCGGTGATCAAGGGATTGCGGGGCACTCCTTCCTCCGCCCTGGGATCTTCAAGGCACAAGGTGAAGGATGAGGATCTGCCCAGGATACTCTCGGTGCTTAAAAAGTATAATATCCGTTATTTCTTCCTGATCGGGGGCAATGACACCATGGATACCATCAACAGGGTGGAGGCCTATTGCCGCGATCAGAACTATGAACTCAGGGGAATAGGGATTCCGAAAACCGTTGACAACGATCTGTTCGGAACGGACCATACACCAGGGTATGCTTCAGCTGCCCGGACAAACATCCTGAATGTGATGCAGGCAGGAATCCTTGCAAGGGACATGCAGAGAGTCGATAAATTCGTGATATATCAGACCATCGGCAGGGATGCGGGATGGCTTGCCGCGGCAACTGCACTGGCACGCAAAGAAGAGGATGATGCACCCCATCTGATCTATACTCCGGAATTTGATTTCGACCGTGATAAATTCCTGACTGATGTTGAGAAATGCATCAAAAACTATGGATGGGTATCGGTAGTCTGCGGGGAGGGTCTGAAATATGCTGACGGAACCCCTGTAAGTGCTTCGGCAACAAAGGATAAGTTCAATAATATAGAGTTCGGTGCCATGGGAGGTACCAGTGTGGGAATCAACCTTCACAGGATGATAAGCGAAAAATTCGGATACCGCGGGGAATTCCAGATTACTGAATCACTGATAATGAGTGATTTTGTAAGAGCCTCTCAGACTGATCTTGAGGAAGCCTATCTTTGCGGCGTGGAAGCAGTCAAACTGGCCAACAGGGGAGAAACCGGATTCATGGTGAGCATTGACAGAATGTCTGATGAACCATATATGATTCGCTTCGGGAAGGCACCGCTTAAGGAGGTCGCCATTGCTGCCAAACCGATGCCGGAAGACTATTTCAATGAAGAAAGAAATAATGTGTCGGAGGAATTCCTGGAATATGTTAAGCCCCTGGTGGGTGATCTTCCGGAATTCACAAGACTGGAAAAGAAAATGGTAAAAATCAAATAAATAATATATTATGGCAAATAAATTTAACAAAGTAGTGCTTTCCATCAATGCACATCCGGATGATGCTGAAGCATGGAATGCCGGAGTATTAAAACTTCTGAAAGACAAGGGATATAAAATTGTAATAGCAACCATGACCGGTGGTGATCTCGGAGGATGCAACACCAGCATGGAGGAAACAGCCAGGATACGGTTTGAGGAAGCCAGAAAGGCTGCAGCGGTCCTTGATGCGGAATACTACACCCTCGGGGGAGTTGACGGTTTCCTTTTCGATACAAGGGAAATGAGACTGAAAACAATTTCCCTGATGCGCAAGGTGAGAGCCGGAATCGTGTTTACTCATCTTCCCAATGATTATCACACTGATCACAGGACAACGGCCAATATAGTTGAATCAGCAGCCATGGTGGCTTCCCTTGATCCCGTTCCGGTAGAGGAAAAACCGCTTGACGTCACACCCCTGCTGTATCACTCCTCACCGCTTACATTGTCCGATCCGCTGGGAGCAGAGCTCAATCCGCCGCATTTCCTGGTCGACATAACTTCCGTTATTGAAGCAAAGAAGGAAATGCTGTCGAATCATATTTCTCAGATTGATCTTATGAGACACATGCATAAGATTGATGATTTCTTCGGCTTTGTGCTTGAAGGCAACAGGAACTACGGCAAAATGGCCGGAGTGGAATATGCTGAAGTTTACTGGCAGCACCTCGGGGGAGGCTTTCAGAAAGATCCCCAGGTACAGGAAGAACTGGCAGAATTTCTGGTGAAAAAACTTTAATCCCGTTCATTATAATCTAGATAATATGAATCTGAAAGAAGAAAAATACAGCAGGTTTGCTCTTGTGGCAGAAATGCTGGAAACACCCGGAATAGTAAGATCTTTCAGTCCGGCAGTGTCAGAAAGATTTGTAAGTTCAATAAAATCAAAAAAGGGCCTGATGCTCACAGGAGAGGGCAGCAGCCGTATATTTCCCGCCAAAAGGGCCATTTCCGCCATGCTGAAGAAAGGATTCAGCATGCCTGTCTTCACCGAGGGGTCAACCCAGGCAAGGGAATACGCACTCGGTGACATGGCAGTGTTTGCTTCCTCAAATTCCGGGCAGACCAAGGAGGTGATCAGACTCATTCTCGACCTGAAGGCAAGGAATCATAATGCCATATTCGGCCTTACAGCCAATAAGAATACAAAACTGGAAGAACTGGCACATGATGCCCATGTCCTTTCATGCGGCAAGGAAAAAGCCGTGGCTGCAACAAAGTCGGTACTTGAACAGGCTTTGTTCTATGATTCGCTTCTGAGAAACCTGGAAGGCCGGAAAATGGAAGGACTGGATGAACTGGCCGGGAAACTGGAACAGGTACTTACTTCATCCGTCAGCAGTGAGATCACCGGAGTCATTAAAAATGCGGATTTTGTATATTTTGCCGGAAGGGAAAATGGTGTTGCCGGGGAACTCGGACTGAAAGCCAATGAAATAATAAGGAAGAAGTCTGATTTCCTTGAAGGAACTTTTGCACTTCACGGTATTGAGGAAGTGATGGATAAGAACGAGGTTCTGATATGGGTGGATCCCTTTGAAGCAGATCAGGAGCAATTCAATGAATGCCTGGTAAAAGGCGTGGGAATCAATATTGTGGCTATATCTGCAAAACAGACAATCTTCCCGACAGTCATAATACCTGACGGAGGTGAGTATTCGGAATACCTGCAGCTGGCAGCCGGCTGGAACATACTTGTTGAAGCCGGTGTGGCTCTGGGCCTGAACCTGGACAAACCACAAAGAGCCAGGAAGGTAGGTAATATATACCAGCCTGAATAGACTCGGGGCAGCAGTCATTACCGGGGTCATCCGTGCCGGACAGCACTTGCTGCGACAAGTATCCGGGCGGAATGATCCGGAATATAAACAGGTTTTTATCTTACTTGAATGGAAAAGAAAGAAGTAGCGGCAGGTATTGACATCGGGGGAACCAATACCATATTCGGACTGGTTGACCGGGAGGGAAATATTCTCGCGGAAGACAGGGTTATAACCTCTCATTATGATGAGATAGAGGTGTTTGTAGCAGCCTTGTATGAGAAGATCCAGCTTTGTGTCAGCAAAGCCGGTAAAGGAATCGAGTTAAAGGGTTATGGCGTGGGTGCTCCCATGGGCAACATCAATTGCGGCACCATTGAATATGCTGCCGGATTGCCCTGGAAGGGCATAGTACCGATTGCCGCCGAATTCCGCCGACATACCAGTCTGCCGGTAACAGTTACCAATGATGCAAATGCTGCTGCTGTAGGGGAAATGATTTACGGCGGAGCCAGGGGAATGAAGAATTTTGTTGTTATTACCCTGGGAACCGGACTGGGAAGCGGATTTGTAATTGACGGAAAGCTCGTTTATGGTCATGCCGGTTTTGCCGGTGAAATAGGCCATACGGCAATCCGGCCCGGTGATTCAAACCGCGACTGCGGATGCGGCAGAAAAGGCTGCCTCGAGACATACGTATCGGCAACCGGAATAAAAAGATCCCTGCTCAAGATCATGGCTGACAGTATTCAGCCCAGTGAACTGAGGAAATACAGCTTTGAAGAGCTGGATGCAAAGATAATCCATGATGCGGCATTGCGGGGCGATCCGCTTGCCCTCAGGGCATTCGAGCATACAGGAAGAATGCTTGGTTTCAAACTGGCCGACGTTGTGGCACACACAAATCCGGAAGCAATCTTCCTGTTCGGAGGACTGGCCCTGGCGAAGGACCTGATATTTGAACCGGCAAAAGAATACATGGAAGAAAATCTGCTGAGCATTTACAAGGGGAAGGTAAAACTGCTGGCCTCTGAGCTCAGCACACAGAATGCCGCCGTTCTTGGTGCAAGTTCACTTGTATGGTCGGAACTTGAAGCATAGTAATGATACTAATCTCGGGTGACGTGGCTAATTTTAAGGATATACTGAATCATATTCTTGGTGCAGTCTTTATCGTGATAATTTTTGCACTGGCATATGCTTATCTGAAACCCCACCAGCTTCATAAACGCAGGCTGGTTTCAACCCTTCTCCTTAAAATCAGCTATATGGTGTATCTTACCGTCCTGCTGATAGTTGTGTATCTGGCAGCACTGGTAAAGGGAGGACTCGGAACAGTTTTCCACGGAATAGAATTTTTTGCTTTCCTGGTCGTGCTGTTTGCTCCGAACATCGGGATACTGGCCCGGAAGCTGGGACCATTCAGCAAAAAACGCGAGAATTACAATTATTTCTTCACGGTCGTGAATGTAATATCCATGCTGGCAATTCTTGTAATGTATTTTGTATAAACTGGCATTTAACATTTTTTCCACCTATATTGGGATAATGTCAAAATAGTTAACTAAAATCTGAAAACATGATAAAGGAACGTCTAATTGGCTACATTGAAGATAGCATCAGGCAGAACTGGGAAATTGAAGCTCTGTCAAACTATAGGGAAAAAGGATACACCTACCGGCAGATAGCGGAGCATATCCTTAAAATCCATATATTTTTCAGGGATACGGGCATAGGGGAAGGTGACAAGATAGCGCTTGTCGGGAGAAATTCCGCCAACTGGTGTATGATCTATCTTGCAACCGTCACCTATGGCGCCGTGATTGTACCAATACTACCCGACTTCAAGCCGGATGATCTGATGAATCTCATAAATCATTCAGACTCAAAGATACTGTTTGTGGATGACAAGATTTTTGAGACAATCGATTCTTCAAAAATCCCCGGGATAAAAGCTTCCGTATCGGTCGATACCCTTAAAATGATCAAATCAGCCGATAAAACCGTAAGCGGGGTATATGATTCGGTTGAAGACAGGTTCAGCAGGGAATATCCCGCTCTTAAACCGGAGGATATCAGGTTTTCCGCTGTCGGCAATGATAAGCTTGCCGTCATCAGCTATACAGGAGGAACAACAGGTTTTTCAAAGGGTGTCATGCTGTCCCATAACAGCCTTGCAGCAAATGTCAGGTTTGCCCAGGAAAACATGCCGCTGAAACCCGGCGATCCGCTGGTCTCATTCCTTCCCCTGGCACATACATACGGCTGTGCCTTTGAATTCCTGTTCCCCTTTACCTACGGATGCCACATTACAATACTGTCAAAAACACCCTCGCCACAGGTAATCATTCAGGCATTCAAGGATATACGGCCCAGACTGATAATTTCGGTACCGCTGGTCATTGAGAAGATATTCAAGAAACAAATTCTCCCTGTTATCAGCAAACCGCATATGAAGGTCCTTCTGGCAATACCCGGATTAAACAGGATACTTCATAAGAAAATAAGGGAAAAGCTTGAGGAATCATTCGGCGGAAGGTTCCATGAAATTGTCATCGGAGGTGCAGCCTTCAATCCCGAAGCGGAACATTTCTTCAGGAAGATCGGACTGAGGTTCACGGTGGGATACGGCATGACCGAATGCGGCCCCCTGATCAGCTATGCTTCACACGACACCACGAAAGCGGGAGCATCGGGAAGACCGGTTGATACTCTCGAGGTGACAATAGATTCACCCGATCCGCAGAAAATAATGGGCGAAATAATTCTCCGCGGTGAAAATGTCATGCTTGGTTATTACAAGAATGAGAAGGCTACAAAGGAAATAATAGATGAGAACGGCTGGATGCATACCGGAGACCTCGGACTGATGGACAGGGACAAGAATATTTTTATCAGGGGAAGAAGTAAAACGATGCTCCTGGGAGCATCCGGAAAGAATATTTTCCCCGAAGAGATCGAGGCTGTTATCAATAATATGGACTATATAGCTGAATCACTTGTGATAGAGGAGGATGACAAGCTGATCGCACTTATTTTCCCGGATTCTGAAATGATGAAAAGAGATAATATCCAGGATGATCAGCTGCCTGAGATCCTTGAAAAAATCAGAAAAGAAGTTAATGAACGGCTTCCTGATTATATGGCTGTAAACAGATTCAGACTCCATCCCGAGGAATTTGCCAAAACACCAAAGAGGAGCATCAAGAGATTCCTGTATACGAAAAACTGAACCGGGACAGAATCCCTGGAGGGACGGGAGACGTAATGATTAACAGGTTACCCTGAGCCTTCAGGAAGTATAAAGAAAGAACAGGAGGAATTATTGGATTATCTTTTCTTCCCATGAATATTTATGCCCTAGTTGTTGCAGCGGGATCCGGCGAAAGGATGAAGAGCGGCATACCGAAGCAGTTCATTGAGATTGCCGGAAAGCCTGTACTGATGCATGCAATTGAAAAGTTCCGGATATATGACAGCTCCATTCGGATAATTGTAGTACTGCCGGAAAATCAGACAGATTACTGGAATGAACTCAGGGATAAATATTCATTCACCGTTCCGCATACGGTTGCAGTGGGCGGTGCAACCCGCTTTCACTCGGTGAGAAACGGACTGGATCTGATCACTGAACCCGGACTCGTTGCCATTCACGACGGTGTGAGGCCCCTTGTCAGTATCGCTGCCATTGGCAGATGTTTTGAGACTGCCATGAAACTCGGGAATGCCATACCCGTAATATCGCCTTCAGATTCACTGAGGAAGACAAGCCCTGACGGGAGTGAAGCTCTGGACAGAACCGGGATAAAGCTTGTTCAGACACCCCAGGTGTTTCATACCAGCCTGATAAAAAAGGCTTTTCTTCAGGATTATCTGCCGGAATTCACAGATGATGCAATGGTGCTGGAAAGAACGGGTACAAGTATAAATCTTGTTGAGGGTAACAGGGAAAATATCAAGATAACCACGCCTGAAGACCTGATCATTGCTGAATGCCTGATAAAAAGGACTGTCTGAACATGGCCTGCCGGTATTTCCGTTATCGGGAAGACCTGTTCAACGGGGTATCCTGACGCTGGAGACTGTGTGATGAAATAATCTCTGTTTTTCTGATATTTTGTATATTGCAGGGAATTTCAATTTAGCTGCAAATGAAAACAAGGGTTTTATTTTTTCTTACATCTTTATTTTTTCTGACATCATGTGCTGAACTGGCAAAAGTCCTTCAGACAACCGGGAATGTCCCCCTTACTGAAGCCGAGGTTGTCAGCGGTCTCAGGGAGGCTCTGGGCACAGGGGCCGTTAATGCTGCGGGTCTGCTTTCAAAAACGGACGGATATTACGGCGATGAGCTGGTAAAGATCCTTCTGCCCGATGAGGCAAGGGTGATTGTTGAGAATATTTCAAGGATTCCCGGCGGGGAAAGGCTGATAGAGGATGTCATACTGAGAATCAACCGGGCTGCCGAGGATGCAGCCGGGGAAGTGGCTCCCATATTTTTGAACAGTATAAAACAAATGACTATCAGGGATGCCTTCGGTATTCTGAACGGAGCAGACAATGCCGCGACGAATTATCTGAGAAGCACCACCTTCAGTGAGCTCTATGCTCTCTATAAGCCAAAGATACAGGCATCCACGGAAAAGAAGATAGCAGGAAACATATCAACAAAGGAATCCTGGAATACCCTTACTTCAAAATGGAATTCCGTTGCAAATTCAGTTGCCGGAAAACTTGCCGGCCTGAATCCTGTAAATACCGATCTGGACGATTTTCTTACAGATAAAGCTCTTTCAGGAATGTTTCTGAAAGTTGAAAATGAGGAACTTAAAATAAGAAAAGAAGTAAGCGCCAGAGTCAGTCCCCTGCTTCAGAAAGTGTTCGGAAGCCTCGATACAAAAACGGCGGCTGATAAATGACAGGGGATTGAGTTGCATAGCGTATTGTTTTACCGGTTTTGCCGGATGCCGGATTCTCCGGATTAACCCGATCCCGGATTCATCGGAATCACCGGATCCCGGATAGTTAAAGGATATTCAGATAAACCAATGCCGGTTATTATGAAAAAATATTACTTACTGCGGAATGTCACAACGTTTCTGGTTTTTTTCTTTACCGTTTTCCTGCTTGATGGCCAGTCAGTTGTAAACAAAAGGGCGGAATGGTTTGTTGATGCCCGCTACGGCATGTTTATTCACTGGGGCCTTTACAGCGGAGCCGAGGGAGTCTGGAAAGGCGAAAGCCTGAGAAATGACAATAACTATGCTGAGTGGATACAGTACAGGAACAGTATAGGGCATGAAGAATACCTTGGCCTTATTGACCGCTTTAAATGGGATGAGATTGATCCTGAGAAATGGGTGCTTCTTGCGAAGGATGCAGGTATGAAATATGTGGTTCTCACAGCCAAGCATCACGACGGATTTGCCCTGTGGGACAGTAAGGCAAGCTCTTATAACGTTGCCCGGCATACAAGTCCTTCCCGGGATATTCTGAGGGAACTTGCTGATGCCTGTCAGAAACATGGCTTGCGGCTCGGCCTTTATTATTCCCACTGGATCGACTGGGACCATGAATACGGCTGGAACCACAGGATGGAAATAACAGGCATCAGGCCCGAAGACTATGATCTTTACTGGCAGAACAAGGTAATACCCCAGATGCGGGAACTGCTGACAAACTACGGTCCCGTCGACCTTATCTGGTTCGACATGTGGATACATCATTCCGGGACCGTGGTCAGCAGGGAACAGCTGATACAGCTTAAAAGCCTTATTCGCGAACTTCAGCCCTCGTGTCTGATAAATTCCCGTCTGGGTCTTTCTTTAAAGGAAGACAGTGATGTTGATATACATGAAATGGGGGATAATCAGATCGGAAGCCAGCTGCAGGATTTTCCCTGGCAATCCCCTGCCACAGTTTCTCATTCCTGGGGTTTTCACAGGCGCGATACCGAATGGAAATCCACAACATCATTGCTCCGGTCCCTGATCAATAACGTAAGCCTCAACGGGAATTATCTGCTTAATATTGGTCCGAGGGCCAACGGGGAGGTTCCTTATGAGATTGCAGTGCGTTTGCGTGAAATGGGGAAGTGGATGGAAGTAAACTGGGAATCGGTTTATGGCTGCAAGGCATTTGAACTCCCGGAAGGCTACCACGACTGGGGCAGAATTACCTGCAGGGAAACGGCTGGCGGCACAAGGCTGTATCTCCACCTGTTCAATTATCCTCTTGACAATAAATTGTATTTCAGTGGCGTGACATCAAAGCCGGACAGGGTTTACCTTCTTGCAGATAAACAGAAAAGGCCACTTGACTATACCCATAAGGGGGCTCTTGCAACGATTTCCCTGCCGGCATCCGCACCTGATCCCTATGTATCCGTTATTGTGCTTGAATATGACGGAAAGCCCGGGATTCATGAAGGCCTGGTGGCAAAAAACATGGACGGGGGATATTCCCTCACACCGTGGAACAGAGATAATTCCGGCATTGTCCTGAAGACCGTGAATAAACAGCGCAGGGGAACCGTTCCGGCCTATGCTTCAATTACGGAACCCACTGTACTTAAATGGAAAATATATATTGACGAACCGGGACCGAAAAACTTTGACATTTCATACAGTTTCCAGGGAGAAACAGGCAAAGGTATAATCAGGGTAAAGGCTGACGGGGAAACATTATCACACAGTGTGACACCAACCGGAAAAACAGTGGCTGAACCCAATTCTGACTGGGTAATAGATGATTTCAGATCGCACCGCGCAGGCATAATAAACTTTAATAATTCCGGTTACTATGACATAGAGGTGGAAATAAATCCTCAAAACAGGGAAGAAATTAAGTTTCAGTGGCTCTGGATTTGCCGGGGAGGATAAACCGGTATTACAGGGGTTCTGAATCCGGTTTTGTGAATTAATAAGGATCAGCAGGCAGATTATGACTGAAAAAACAATTTTTGATTTTCAAGGACTTGAAATAAGGGTGACAGACAGGGCTGATGAAGGTATTCTTAACATTCTCAACCGTGCTGTTCAGGGTTCGGAAGGAGGTATGAGGTTTACCTTCCAGAACATTTCCGAGAGGATAGCCGCATATAAGGACCGGATCAGGTTTATCTCCCTCTATAAAAAAAATAAAATCACGGCAACGGCCGGAGCCTGTTTCCGTATTTCAGGCCAGTGCGATCTCAGATACCCTTCCACCTTTGTCAAGTATCTGGCTTTTCATTCATTGTTCCAGTCGGATACCAGGAGCAGCAGGAGAAGACAGGAAAGGGAGACAAGAACAGAGCCATTCGATTCCTTCAAGTCCAGGACACTTGAACTTTTCGGGAAGCCCCATCTGCTGGGACTGCCCGATGTTTCCGAAAAGGACAGGCACATTCTGTATGCTTTTCTTGAAAGTATGAATGAGAAGGCAAAGGATCTTGTTCACAAGGCCGGATTTGAGTATATAAGATCATTCCTCACAGTTGCCTTCAGCAGGTTCAGTCCGGGACCCGACAAGCGGGTATCACTGATCAGGGAGAATGAAATAAATGAAATGCATGAGCTTCTCAGGAATTATTACCGTAATTATTCCCTTTTCACTGCGGATTATGCCTTTTACGGCAACAGGTATTACGTTCTGAAGGAAGGCGGGGAGATAGTTGCCGGAGTCAGTGCCTTTCCAACCTCCAACAAGATATACAATATTCCCGGTGTATGGGGCTGGGTGATGATGAAAGTGCTTCCTTTCACACCGTATTTCCGCCGCCTTTTCAGTCCGGGAATTTTTCACTTCCTGGTGTTTGACGCCATTTACTGCAAAAAAGGGAAGGAATCTCTCCTTTATCCCCTTCTTGAATCGGCCTGTGCTCTGGAAGGGTTTCACACCGGGCTGATGTGGCTTGACGACCGGAGTGAGTTATATGACAAGATACGTACATCGGGCAGGCTGGGGGCTCTGAACCGGATGCTCAATGCCAAGCCGGGACTTGTTTATATAAAATTTGTGAATCTGACTGAGGAAGAGCAGGAAAAATTCTATGATGCCCCTGCCTATATTTCCGGATTTGATTTTTCATAAGCATTTACTATTTTTGCAGCTGGCAGGAGATCCCCGCTAACCCGGAAATCCGGGACATTTATTACTGATAGCGGAAGTCTGATGCCGGCATGATGACGGGACGTTAGTTCAGTTGGTTCAGAACGCTTGCTTGACAGGCAAGAGGTCACTGGTTCGAATCCAGTACGCCCCACAAAGGAAAATCAGGGAGTCATGCCATCATGACTCTCTGAAAAAGTTCCCTTCAGAATACAGAATATTTCCCGCTTAATTAAATCTATCTGCTATTTACTCAGGGTCATCTCGATTGTAACGGTTAAGGTTTCACCCTTATTATCACCATCGAGATCCACATCCTCCTGCTGGGTGATTTTGAGTACAAGCTTGCCGGAACTTAGTTCAAGGACATCAAAAATCTGAGGACCGGCTAGATCATAGCATTGATCATCTGAACCATCTGCTGGGCTTCAACAGAAGTTAAATCCAGCTCATCTATCAAATATTGTGAAAGTGATCTGGTCCCGACCTTGGTGACTAATGTTACATTGCTGACACTCCATTTACCTACCAGATTATCGGTAGCTTCTTCTTCTTTTTTTGAGCATGAACCCAAAAGCATACCGGCAATCAATACCAGAATAAACCCCCGTAAAAATGTCAATTCTTTTTTCATGGTCTACAGATTTAATTAATAATAAATCTAAACAGATTCCAATCTGTTTTGTTCAGAAAAGACATACGGAAAATATATTCGTGGCAGGATTTATATCCCGGCGGGTTTATTCCATTCTTTCAGCCGAAGGAGGTGCTGAATCCGCATCACTTCCCCATTTGCGTTCAGGAGACGGACCCATCACAAGTTCGAGTGTTGCACCATCCTTGATGTCATCATGACTGAACCAGGGCTTGTTCCACTCCCTGCCGTTAAGCCTTGCTGACTGTATATATTTGTTTTCTTCAGAACAGTTAAGTGCCACTATCTTAAATTCCCTTCCGTTTCCAAGATCCATCACTGATTCAGTGAATACAGGACTGCCAATGTTATACGTGGGAGATCCCGGGGTAACCGGATAGAATCCCAGCTGGGAGAATACCACGAATGCAGATGTCCCGCCCCCGTCCTCATCACCGGGAACTCCCATCAGGTCGTTGCGGAACCATTCAAAAAGCAGTGTTCTGATCAGTTTTTGCGTACGCCATGGCTGGCCTGCATAATTATACAGGTAGGGTATATGGAGAGATGGTTCATTTGCCATTGAAAACTGGCCGACGTTTCCGGTCTGGTCGGGCAGCTGTGCATAGAATGCATACTTGCTTCTGCCAAGAGGTTCATTGAATGTCTCATCAAGCCTTTTTACAAACTTCTCCCTGCCCCCCATCAGCTTTATCAGGTCGGCAATATTATGCTGGACATCCCACCTGTATGTGTATGCATTGTTTTCATCATAGTAGTCGCGGGCACCCATGCCCCCGGAAAACTTATAGTCAAAGGGCATGATGAAATTTCCCCTGCTGTCTTTCGGATGGAAAAAGTCAGTTTCTGCATTGAAAAGCTTACGGTAATTATAGGAGCACTCCAGGAAATACCGGTAGTCATCTGTTTTTCCAAGCTCTTTTGCAATCTGTGCCAGACACCACTGGTCGTAGGCTGTCCCGAGTGTGACGGCCACTGCCTGCCTTTTCTCGAAAGGATGAACTTCCGGAATTGTTTCCTTCTCATTCTCAGCAAGTGCGGGGATGTAACCATGTTCCTTGTAGAAATCATCGAGTCTGCCGGCAGGTTTTCCCGACCAGGGCGCCAGCGTTTTTTCCATTATGGCCCTTCTGCAGGCTTCATAGGCCTGTTCCAGATCAAAATCCTGCAAACCTTTTCTGTATGCGTCAATGACGCTTGCCACACCATGATTGGAATTCATGCTCCTGCTGTCGCCTGTTATCCCGGGAAATGTCGGCATCCAGGGATTTTCCATCTGTTCGGTCATTCTCAGAAATGATCTGATAATATTGGTTTCGAGTTCCGGTTCTGTCAGGACTCTCAGGGGATGAGCTGCCCTGTAGGTATCCCATATCCAGTCGTCCGTATAGAAGGGAACACCTTCGCAATCATGAACTTTCCCGTCAAAGGCACTGAAATACCTTCCGTCTTCTGTTATGTTCACCGGACGCTCATAGATACGGTAAACAGATGTATAAAATACTGTTCTGTCATCTTCCGATCCTCCCCTGACCCTGATTTTTCCGAGAGCCTCATTCCATATTCTGCGACCTTCGGATTGTATTTTCCCCAGGTCAAAATCCCTTATCTCGCGTTCAAGGTTTCTTTTCGCCTGGTCTGCATCTATAAACGAGATGCCATACCGCAGTTTAAGTGCAGGGGTACTGCCGGGAAAACTGAGTACAACGGCTGCATTCCTGCCGGAAGCCTCTGAGAGGGATTCATCCATCCGTCCGTCTTTCAGAACACCCGCCGCTGAGGGTCTGACATCAGGTTCCAGGTAAATGAAAACTTTCGTGCGCTCATTAAGATTCTGGTATCCTGAAACAGCCTTTCCGTCCCATTTCATTTCCCCGTAGCCTGAATTCAGGATGATATTCTTTTTCCCGTCATCCGGGAAAGTAAACTCATAAAGTGCCGACTGCCGTGAAACACCCATCCTTACTCCGATATTCTGCTCATCAAGAACAACTGAATATGAATACGGACTTATTTTCTCGTGATCATAGGTATAGCTGATAACCGGAGCGAGATTACCTGCTTCTCCCTGAAAGGGACTGAGGTTGAAGGCTGAACGTCCCCTGTGGCTGGTCACCACAAGGGGCAGGCCCCTTAGTTTCAGAGTTGTATAATCCGCCCTTTCGGGATATACCCTGAGCATGCTGTTGGGCAGGTGAACGGTAGGATAGGTAGGAACCAGCAGATGACTTATGTTCCCGATATAGGGATTTACATAATCAACGGGTTCCCTGTTGTTTTCTTTTTCAGAATTACAGCCGTGATAAAGTATGGCAGACAGCAGTAATAATAAAGTAAAAAGTCTTGCAGTTTTCATTCATCTGTTTTTTAAAGTTTCCGCATCAGGCCAGGCCGGCCAGCACACCGCGGAAATAACCAATTGATTCAGCTATTCCTGCCAGCGGGTCATCCATGTCTTTCGCATATTCCAGGCTGCATGTACCGGTATAGTTGTGTTCCTTCAGCATTCTGAAAAAGCGCGGGAAATCAATTAATCCGCGTCCGGATTCAACACACCAGCCCGATTTTTCCGCTTTGTCCACATCCCAGATATGAAAATCAAAAATCCTTTCCTTGTAATTCAGGAAATCCCGGAAAGGATCCTGGCCCAGTCTTACCGAATGTGCAATATCAAGGCAGAAGCCCATCCTCGGATCAAGATCCCTGATCTCCTTCCACACATCAATTGCTCCCGGATAGATCGGCAGATCCGGTCCGTGATTATGAATCGCCAGGCGGATATTATATTCCCTGACCTTCTTTTCCACATAGGGAAGAAGATGGACATCAGGAACTCCAACAAGGGTATTTGTCCCTACTCTTCCGGCATAGGCGAAGGCCTGATCAATGGCTTCCTCACTTTTCATGTAGATGGGACCCACACCGTAGGGTTCCACTCCGAACGATTTCATCTTTTCCAGTGTCTGGTTGATAACTTCCTGCGAACTGTCGAGAGGAAGATGAAAATCCTTCACTCCGAGTAAGCCAATGTTCACTCTTTTCATCATTTCCAGTGTCTGGTCGAGATTGAACTTTGCAAAGGTATAACCGGCAATGGCCAGTCTGAACGGATACTTTGCCTCAGGGACGGGGTGGCTGAATGAACCTGATGCAAGCACGGGAGCTCCGGCTGCAATCAGCCCTGCTCCGGTAGTTTTGATGAAGTTACGTCTGGTGAGTGTCATGTTAACAGCGCTGTTTCGTTAGATTTTTCTTGTCTGATATATTAATGGAAATATATAAAATAATTGTTTAATTAAAGAAAATTGAGACGGGCTATGTTATGAAGCAATATTTTCGTGGACTTCATACAGTTGTGTGTATTTAGAAAATCCTGTTTGACAAGTTTCTTATAACTTGAATGAATTACAAAAATAAATCCGGAATAAATTCAGATAATAATATCTTTTAAGGGGCAATTAACCTTCACGTACTTTTAATGATTATTTTAAGGAGTTTTGGTTAAAATCAGCACTCCGTCACCAGAAAAAGGCAAACTGAAATTTTTGTATCCGCCCCCGGTTACTGGTTTGTTTATTTCCATGGATCTGTTGAGAATCGGGAAAAACCACTCAATATGGTAATTTGCATTTACATCACATGAAAGCATATTTAAAGTGACATCACCACCTTCCGGTAAATACACAATAAATACATTCTTTTTATCTGTCAGACAATACCCTGTTGAAGCCAGATCAGGTTCCGGAAATAAATCAATCAAATTAACACTTTCTGCAATTTTCCTGGTGTATCCCATATTAGTACGTACAAGATCCCAATCAGGATAATCACGATTATCTTTGCTCACACCACCCACGAAGACCCATGAAACTCGCTGATCGCCATGATATTCAATAGGTTGCCAGGGGTCCATAAAGATTGGATTATAACCTCTGGTGAAACTCTTCCAAACCCATTTCCAATTACCACCGTGTCCCCATAAATGATCGGTATCCAAAATATTAACTTTCCCAAATTTATTGGCCGGCGGATCCTCCATGTAATTTTGCATATAAAGTGTTCCCGGATAGGCCCAGCCTAACGGTTCCATAGCCGGTGATACCCAGTCAGCAGAGCTTTCATATAAATTTTTGTTTAAATGACCCTGCTGACTTGGTGTAGTATAACCAATGACATGTTGTTTGGTTTTTTTACCTTCATACTTACGGACAAAATTTATAACCCATTCGTGCCAATCATGATCTCCGCCTTCATTACTGACTTCATATAAAACATTGTCAAGATCATTTACTGTTTCAATTACTTTCTTTAAATATTCTTCCTGGATTTTCAGTAATTCAGGATTTTTCAGGCTATGAATTGTAGCCGAAGAGTTATTGTCGGCTATACTGTCTTTGGCTCCTATGCCGTTAATATTATTGTTTTTATTCCACGGATGCGCTCTCCATGGATCAGAGATACCGGTTTTATCCAGACTCCAGCCCTGAAACAGCATAACTGATACATAAATTCCCCGGTTCCCGGCCTGAATAATACGCTGACGTAAACGGTCAAAATAATATTGATTAAATCTGGTTAAATCAAATCTGGTACCCCCGTCACCAGCTTTTCCCTGTCCTGAACGTTGATATATATTCGGATGCCATAGTACGGTATCCGGTGTCCAGCTGGCAAAGGCAGAGTTCTCAAACATCCACAGCCTCATAAAATTATGATGACAATTTATCATCATTTCCAAATAATCATCATAATCAAATCTTTTAGTGGTATCAATACCTATTTCCTGAAAATTAGCCCATGTATGAGAGCCGGTTAAATAAACAGCCTTCCCTGTATTATCGGTAAAATAATTTGGATTGTGAGGATTTGTTTTCAATGGACCATTGAAATTTTTGTTCATTTTCCGCACTTCTGATTCAAAGCTATTTGAATACAAGATATTATAAGAGGAAGCGCATAAGAAAATTAATACACAGATTTTTTTTATCATGATATGAAGGATTTAAACAGTCACACTAACAGGAATCTTAATTATTTGTTTATAAGGTATATAGTCTGTATATTTCTGAAACATCCCGGATAAAGGACAGAATAACTAGAAAACAGGGTTTTCTGATAATGCTATTTGAAGATACAACGATTTAATTAAATCAATAAGGGGTTTGATATAAAAGATTGAGAAAAAAGGGAAAGCATAATACTCTCCAAAATAAAATAGGATTTCATTTTTCTCCTGTTTACGGAGTCTGTTAAACCAGTATGACAGTTTAACCACCAGCCCGCTTTCTTCGGTTTTCGGAATCAGTTAAACCAGTAGGATAGTTTAACCACCAGTCCGCGGTTCTTGTTCCCGAAATGTTCCGTGTATGAATTCCCCGTGTACACGATGAAGAGGTCCGATACCGGTGCAAAGCGCCACTGGAAGCGGATATTCATATTCAGATTATCTATCTGGTTGTTGTATTGAACGAATGTGGTCAGGAATATTTTATCCGTGAAGGTTATATCGAGTGTGGGTCCTGCAAGGATGAGCCTCGCACTGTTATAGGGTTCAGGCAATGAAATGTTGTTATAGCTCATTGTCATTCCTATGCTCCCGTATGGTTGTACGCGGTAGTTCATCAGCCCGTCAATATTCCAGCGTTTCCCGTTGTAATAGCCTCCCATGCCTGCTTTCATTTCATAGTTGAATAATTTCCGGGCGTCGGAAATAAATTCAGCCCTTATATTCTTCCACCGGAACTGTTCACCTGCTTCAAGTTTTTCGCTTCCTGTATTGGTCGGATCATAATCCATGGTCAGTTTAACTGATTGTTCCTCAATGGCCAGGCTTAGTTTGCTGGTATTCTTCCATCCGATAATATATGAAAGCCTTGTTTCCCGGTCGCTGAGCCTGAATCCCGGATCAAAAACCGCATTGATGGTGATGTCGGGGCCGTGACTGAGTATCCTTCCGCCTCCCGGGGGATAGAAAAGATAGCTCAGGGAGGGCGTGATCCCATAGAAGCCTGTTCTCCTTATGTAACCCGCCTCGGCGATGTAGTCTGAACCTATCCATGACTGGTCTATACCTGCTTTCAGATACTGTGAGGAGTAGCTTATTTTTCCCGAAAGGGCGGCTGCGTTCATTCCCGCTCCGGGGTAGAATGACTGATGGTAGAATGTTTTTCCCTGCCAGCGGTTGTCGGCTGTTGCGTAATTGTATTCCATACCTGCCACACTGTTGTAACGGTGACCGGTGAAGGCCGTGTCACTGTAAGTTCCGGTGACCTGTTTGTGGACAAGGAAGCCGGAGATGCTGGAACGGCTGAAGATCTCCCGCTGAAGGACAGTCACCGCATAATTTCCTGAAGGGACTGAACCCTTTGAGCCCGTCTGCATATCCATCATCCCTATCCTCCATCTTTTCCCTATCCTTCCGGTAAGCCTTCCTCCGAAATTCACCGGAACATTTAGTCCTATGCGTCTTGAAAAGAAAGGCCGTGCCTGGCTGTTGCCAAGGCTGGCGAAGAGGTCGCTGTTCTCAAGGAAAAACTGACGCCTTTCCGGATAAAACAATTCAAAGCGGTCGAGGTCAATCTGCTGCCTGTCCTCCTCTACCTGTGAATAATCGGGATTAACAGTCAGATCGAGGTTCATGGAAGTGGATAATATCATTTTTGTGTCAAAGCCCGCGTTCCATTTCCATTTTGCTGCCTCTCCCGCTTCTGTGTTTTTTATGATCGTTCCCGTGGCATAGGGGATGAATGACATACGCAGTCCGGCCCTGTCAGGGGCCTTGTCCCATACCAGCGTTCCTGCATGCGGAAGGGAATTATGCGGAAACTGGCGGGGGACAGGGGCCCATGCTGATTTTTCATTCGTTTTAAGATCAAGACGGCCGAAATTGACTCCCCATTCGCTTACTCCCCCGTAATAGCGAAGGCTCCTGAACGGAATTGCCATCTCGGCAACCCAGCGGTCATCGTAGTTCTTCACTGAAGATCTCCATTTGATATCCCAGGTGAAGCTTGACTCGTTTCCGTTGTTTATCACACCGTCGCACTGGGCTCCGGCAGCTGAGACACCGAAAACAAAACCGTTGGTGAAATTATTATAGGTATCTATGTGTATTCTGAAGTTGTCATTTTTACTGAAAACGAAGTCCCTGCGAAGGGACTCCACCGGCCTTTTGCCGGGAGAGGGATCATAGCATATGGCCCCGACATACAGGTTATTCCTGTCGTAGGTGACGAACACGGTGGTCTGAGCTGTTGCAAAGCCGGTATCCACCGGTGTAACACGGATGAAATTCCCGGCTGTATCCGAAAGCTGCCAAGATCTCTCATCCAGCACTCCGTCAATCTTTATCGCCTCGCTGCTTGGTGATATACCTATACGGTACCTGTCACGGTTCACTGCCTTTTCCTGGCAATGAATAACTATTCCTCCGGAAAGGAAGAAGAGGCAAAAAAGCAAAAATTTTCTAGTGCCTTCCGGTATCACGCCCTTCCCAACCTGTTCTGCCTTCGCCTACATAGAGTTCGGTAACTGTCTTTGACACCCTGTCATCCACTTCTTCCACCAGCTGAATGCGCAGGGGACTGGTCAGTGCTTTCATATGTTCAAGAACAGGAGCATAGGGTTCCGCACCCTTTGCCGTTTCATACATCAGGTAAGCCCATTTTTCTGAAAATACGTTTCCTTTCATTGCCGGCACCAATTGCTGCATGTTCGAGGAAAGGAAGGGCAGGGATAATGCCCTTGCCCAGTATATCCACGGGCCTCCTGTTATATAGAAGAAGGGATTGAGAAGCCTGGCAGGATTCTCGAGTCCGGAATTTGAATACTCAAGCTGAATGCCTGCAAAACCCACTCCTTCCTCCTGGTTGTAGAAAGTGATCCACGGAACATCTGCTTCCATGAAGAGGTCGGTCAGATCCGGCATCTTCGTTACGTCATATATGATGACCTTATCCCTGATAACGTCATACCATGCGGCATGGGTTATCAGTTCCCTCTTTATCACTATCTCGGCATTGCGGAGTGCATTGCAGTGCATGGTTTCATTTATCCTCATCGTTGTTGAACTGATGAAATAGGGTTTGCCGGGATAAAACTCATATCTGACGGAAGCGTCCACTTCGGGTATTTCCCGGAGATTGCCCCATACAGCTGTTTCTGCCTTCACCGGACCGGAGTATGAACTTATGTTCTGTGGCGGATCCCAGTCGGATGTATGGGTCCAGGGTCTGGGCGGAGTATAGATTTCAGGATTCCAGTGGATGGCACCGTTTGTTTCCTTGCGGTGATAAAGCGGGAAACCGGATTTGTTCTTGAGTGTTATCTGGTCGAGGTGCCCTGATTTGGGATGAAGGACAACCGACAGGTGCCGGTTCTCGATCTGGAGTCCGGGGCCTTCGCCCTGAACAGTCAGATCCGACATGTACACCTTCGACAGTGCATCCGGGTTGTTGTAGTAAATATGGAAGATACGGCTGGAGCGGGCCGGCACATCTGCCAGGAAGGCAACTCTTGCCGACACTGTCGGGAACCAGACAGGAACATCCCTGGTGGGTCTTCCGTTTTCATCGGGGGCAAGGTCATCCTCCACCAGATACTGCTGAAGATCATAAACCTGTGACGTGACTTCTGTCAGTTCATAGCTGACAGGATCAACTGCAACCACCCTTATATCCCTCTTGATATCCTCTGCCTCGTCGGGATAGAATGCAAGGAGAACCTCAACGGGTTCAGCCTTTCTGTCTATTCCCGCGGTTTCGGTCAGAACAACCGATTTATAGCTTTTCCAGGCAGGGTCGAATGTTTTTACCTTTTCAGGAGCAGTAAGTGTCCTCACTGCTGAAATGATCTGATCTTTAGGTGAAGCCTGGATATTATCCTTCATCCTCACACTGAGTTTTATCCGGTAATTCTGTCCGGGCTGCCATTTGACCCATCCCGTGATGCTCATGTCCCTGTACAGGGTGTTGTCCTGGGAAAGGCCTGCACCCGAAGGCGGACGATGGGTCATTGCCGGGAGGGAAGGATCTTCCTCCTCTCCAGCCTTGTGAAGGTTCAGGTAACGGAGAACCTTTCCGTTCACTTCTGCTTCAACCTCAATCATTGAGGAACGGGGCAGCTCCAGATCTGCTTTCAGATGATAATACGGAACTGCCGGACTCGGATATAGTAATTCAATATTCTTTATCTGCAGGGATTCCTTTTGCTTTGCCACTTGTCCTGTAAGCGGAAGAATCAGGAGAAGTGCCAATAGTAATACAACTGCTGTTTTTTTTGATGACTTCATTTTCTGATGGTTTTATTTTTTACGTACTGATATCAGGTTTCTGTTTCTCATTTCCTTAAGGGCTGATTCCCATTTGCCTCCCGATCCCCACAGGTAATAGGTAAAATACATTGTATTTTTCTGATATATCGGTGTCCATGGCTGGAATTCAACATAATAATGGTGTGCATCACTGTTCCGGGGATGATTCATCCACATATGAAGGAAGATTGGTTGTTCAACAGGGAAGGCACCTATGAAGGCTATATCTTCTTTCGTGTCGTAGCCTGCGTTCCAGCCTTCCTCAATCATTAATGCCCTTCCGTAATAGTCCTCCGGCCGCATCCGGAGTTCCTCACGGCCTCCTATTGTGGGTGTAATGAACACGTCTTCGGTCCAGTGTGATTCTCCCAGTTCCAGAATAGGCTGGGGCCCGATGACATTGGCTTCGGGATTGATGAACTTCAGGGCATAACGCACCTCAAGAAGGGGAGAATTCCCATAAAGGGTGAAGGTCTTTTCCAGCTTGTTCCCGTAATAATCGGCGCTCATTCTCACCTGTACATAGTCTCCTTCGCTTTTTACAAGCTCGGCATCATAAACCTTATGGGTTTCCATACTTGCCTGGCCGAGGAAATCCTCAAAACCGCCATAGGGGTAATATCCCCACAAACGGTTCGGACGTTTGTCATCTCCGGACTTTTCGGGCCATAGCTTGAAGAGGACATTATCATTGCGGCTCTTTACAATATATTCAATCACTCTTGCCCCTGTTGCAAGAAGTGTTATTCTTACACTGTCGTTTTCAAGCCTGAATTCATCTATCCCGTCATTATTAAGGTCGGTGGCATAGGCATATACTTTTCCTGAAGCCCTGCCGACACCGAGCTGACTGAATGCTTTTATTCCCAGGGCAGTCACTTCCACTTCGTAGTTTCCTGCAGGCACTTTAAGGTCAAATCTGAGATCTGTATATGTTCCCGTGGGATTTGTTCCGTACTGTGTTGAGGTGAATACAGGCTTTGACGGCCTTTTGCCGTCAATCACCCTTACAGTTACCGGATACCTGCTTTCCCCGCTGAAGTTATGGATGCTTACGGGGAATGATACCACCGGTGCATGTCCGTAGATAAGTTTATGAACGGAAATGGCGGGAGGCATTTCCATTACGCACATGGTGTACTTCTCATTTCCGCCCCATTTGAAACCGGCTACAATGGGATTGGGATAATCCATTCCCCCGGCACCGGGCCTTATGTTCACGCGGACAGTCGTACTGCCCCCGGCCGGAATCGTTACCGATGATGAAAGTGATTCATCTGTCTGTATTCCCTCGGGAAGCTGAACGTCCCATGTCCCGGTCACGGGCTGGTCATAAGTGTTGCTGATGCTGAAGCTGAGGGTATAACCGTCCATTACCGCATCCAGATCGATCCGGTCACCGAAATAATTTTCCAGGTATACCCTGTCGAGGAAGAGCATCTGCATTGCCGTTCTGAACTCAGCAGGACCCATCACGATTCCTTCCTGTGTAATGCCCACCTCTCTCCGTGCCATGATGGCATCAAAGAGCTGCTTTTTTGTAAGCTTTTCACCCTTGTCTATGAACAGGACCATTGAAGGGACAAGATTATTCAGCAGTCCGCCGGTATTTACTATGAACGGAACATTCTCGTTGTCTATCTGCAGCTTGTTGCCTGCCGTGGCTATGTAGCCGTCATAGTGATAGGGATCGCTTCCCGGGTCCCAGACAGGACGGAAGACGTATCCGTTCCTGGAATGTGCAAAATCTATCCATGACTGCCTGTCGGGCATGTCCTGCACCTGAAGTCCGTCATAGTTGTCGAGTCCGAAAACGGGAGAGAAGCCGACGTCTCCTACTACCGGCAGTTTTGTTCTTGAGAGCCAGTCATCCAGTTCATCCTTCATTAGGAAATCCATATAACCGTTGAAGACAAACCAGGAGTTGCCCTCATTCATTCCCCTGCCGATTATTTCAAGAGGATGTCCGGGTGTGCAGGTCACTGATTTCAGGAGAGTTTCAGTGGCAAACCATCCCTTGTGCAGATCATATTTTGAAAGAACAGATTTTACATTTTCCATCAGGTCTTTTACTTTCAGTGCCGCTGCATGACTGCCGGAAGAGATCACGAATATTTTCCGGTTTCCGTTTTCGAGTATGAATGCGTCTATCACTGTCAGGAAAGGATCATTGAACTGATAGCTTTTCAGGATCCGCTTCCATTTTTCATTACCCGGATATTTTGCATGAAGTATCTTTCCCGTTTCCGATGCGGGAGAAGTGATCACCAGTACGTTGCCTCCGGCGGCAGCAGCCGAGAGCTCTGCCGGGGACGGGTTGTCAAGCAGGGTGCATTGTCCCTCAAGCCAGCCTGTAAGAAAACCTTCCTGCATCCAGAGACCCGGAAGGTTCATGTCTTCTGCCATGTCAATCCTGCTCTGGATAATTTTTCTTTCAACATCGGGGATTACTATTTTATAAAGGCTTCCGTATCTGTACCATTTCTTGTAATCATTCCACCAGTGGTTTGTATAGCCGTTGAACTGAACGTCGTTGCTGACTGTATTGCTCAGAACGTCGAGTGACCCCCTGTAGTTATAGTCTGTCAGCTGCTGTGCCGTTGAACTGTTCAAGAAAGAGGAAAGGGCAAAAAGTATTGCGCCTGCGAGCCATGTGATTTTCCTTTTCATATAATCATTAGGTTTTTTGATGTATCCGTTACACGGGATAACATTCTTGAATTTTGTGACAATTATTTAGATTTCAGCAGATCCCGTTCAGACGGGAATTCTGTTTGTGACCGGAACCGGACAGTATATGACCGGGAAGGTGCAAACGGAATCCGGGGCTGTTACAACTCCCTTATCTTGATATTCCTGAACCAGATTGTGTAGCCGTGGTCCTGAAGTCCTATATAGCCCTCTCTTGGAATTCCCGCTGTGAATCCGGGAAAATTCCTGAATTTGCTGTTTTCGACCAGTTTATCCCATCCGGGAGTCCACAGTTCGTATTCCACCACTTTCTCACCGTTCTGGGTATGTGTCACCCTGCCGTCCTTAACCCGGATGACAATGGTGTTCCATTCACCCGCGGGCCTGGCGTTTTGTGGTATGGCGGGAAGCATGTCATAGAGAGAACCTGCCAGGTGACTGTCGATTTTATTGTCGCTTGCATTTTCATTGTCCAGTACCTGTATCTCGGGTGATGCAGAGTATATGGCCGATCCGGGAGTTTCCTTCACATAGTAGAAAATGCCTGAGTTGCCCTTCGGTGCTGTTTTCCAGTCAATTGACAGTTCGAAATTCCTGAATTCCCTGGATGCATAGATTATGTCTCCGCCTGCACCCTGTCCTTCTCTTTTCCCTTCTGCTAAAAACACCTTCATGGCATTGTCTTCAATGGCCCAGTTTGAGGGCATCCCGCTGCCGCCGTACTGCCTCCATCCGGTGAAATCCTTACCGTTGAAGAGAAGTGTCCAGCCGTCTTTCTTTTCCTGTCCGGTGAGTTTATTGGGACCTTCTGCACATGACGCGAGAGTGATGAAAAAAATAAGCGTCACTGAAAAAAGATAAATAATACGTTTCTTCATGGTTTACAAGTTTTAGATTCTGTTCTGCAAATTAGGTAAAATTATTTGTTCATCGAAAATAAATGAACCAAATACTGAAGTCCTGGATATTCTTTCTATGAAAACCAGGAAAACATGTCAGACGGAACAGTCAGATCAGGCAATTACAAATACGACTAAAATCGTAGTCATTTTTATTAAAAAAAATTTGCATGACTATCAAAATAGTCATATATTTGTTATGTCCTGATTTGTTATGATGTCATACCATAATTATTTGATATAAAATGAGACTTACACGCGCTGAGGAACAGGTTATGCAGATATTGTGGGATCTGGGTGAAGGAGTGGTCAGGGATATACGTGACCGTTTCGAGGATCCCAAGCCTGCACGGAATACAGTTTCAACTGTTGTCAGGGTCCTGGAAAAGAAGGGATTTGTAAAGCATAAGGCTTATGGAAATGTTTATGTTTATTTTCCTGTCATTTCGAAAGACGAATATTCCGGGAAACAGCTTTTCAGACTGCTGGAAAGCTATTTTGATAACTCATTTCCTGCAATGGCATCATTCTTTGCAAGAGAAAAAGATCTTTCGATAGGGGAACTGGATGAACTGCTTGAAGATACGAAAAAGGAGCTTCGGATGAAGAATAAGGAAAAATAATGGAAACGTTTATATTGTATATGGCAAAGTCGGCACTGTGGCTGACAGGATTTGCTGCTGTTTATCTTTTATTTCTGCGGAACGAAAGATTTTTTTTACTGAACCGTTTGTATCTTCTTACCGGCATTATAGTTTCATTTGCTTTCCCGTTTATTACCATTCACTATCAGGTGGAAGTTCCGGCAGGCTCACAAAACGGGATAGTATCAGTGTTGCCGGTTACGGAAGATGCGATAGCAGAGGCAAAAGGGAATATGTCCGGTACTTCCCTTCTGTCAGCAGTAATGTTCATCATCTATCTTTCCGGTGTATTATTTCTGTTATACAGGATTTTATGGCATCTTCTCCTGCTCAGGGATACAATCCGCAGAGCAGGTGTTAATTGCCGTGGATCCATAAAGCTTGTCAGGGTTTCGGGATTTCCCTCGTCATTCTCATTCTTCAACTATATTTTCATTGATCCTGCTGTTGGAGAAGATGAAGCTGAGGAGATTATGAACCACGAACTGGCTCATGTCCGTCAGAATCACTGGTTTGACCTATTATTATGTGAATTGCTGCGTGCAGTGCAATGGATAAATCCGTTCAGCTGGATATATTCCGGTCTTATAAGGCAGAACCATGAATATCTTGCTGATGAACAAGCCCTTCAGGTCTCGGCAAATCCGGCTCTCTACAGGGCAGCTTTGATAAATCAGCTGTTTAATTCAAAGGTCATCAGTCTTACAAACTCATTTAATTATTCACTTAACAAAAAACGGTTTCACATGATGAAAAAAACAGAAACCTCACCATTCAGGAAGTTCAAAGTACTGTTGATTCTTCCTGTTTTTGCAATTATCCTGTATTCATTCTCAGAACCTGAGTACAGATATATTAATATAAATGAAAATCCGGGTGCAGGTAATCCGGTTGCAGGGATCTTATCTGAAGGAAGCAAGGCTGCGGATAAAGGAAGCAGTGATGCCCTTCCCGTAGGATCCGGTATTTCAACAGGAGAAGCCGTACAGAAAACCGGGGCCGGGACAGAGGTGATAATTCCCGTTTCAGCCATCATGCCTGAAGGATTAAGAGGGGTAATTGTCCGGAAGGACGGAAAGCCGCTTGAAGGTGCTGTAATAGTGATAAAAGGAACAACAACCGGAACAATTTCGGATAACAAGGGATTTTTTCAGCTTGACAATGTTCCGGATGATGCCGTACTTGTTGTGAGTTATGTGGGATTCAAAACGATGGTACTGAAGCCTGTATTTGGCTCCGGAATGAAGATATCAATGGTTCAGGACACTATAAAGGTATTGAATAATGAAGCCGGTATTCCTCCCCCTCCACCGCCTCCACCGCCTCCGCCTCCTCCACCCCCGCCACCTCCGCCTCCGCCGCCGCCGCCACCTCCGCCGCCGCCGCCGCCACCTCCGCCACCGCCGCCGCCACCGCCCGCGGGCAGGGACAATGATGCTGCCATATCGTCATTAAAGAATACCGGTATACCAATACCCGGCAGCTCTTCCGGACCGATGAGCAATCCTCTTATAATAGTTGACGGTATCATTAAAGATATCAGTATAAATTCAATAGATCCTGAAATTATCAAATCCGTCAATGTTTTGAAGGGTGATTTTGCTTTCAGGCGTTATGGAGTGGAAGGGAAAGACGGAGTGATTGAAATAACCACGAAAACCGGATCTGTCACACCCGGTAATGATTCCGGACAAAAGGGGAAAAGGCACAGGTCATGAAAAAAATGTCAGCATCCTGGAAAACCAGACTGGTTATTGTGATGGTTATCATTTCCCAGGTGGCTGTTGCCTGCAGGAAAAGCGGACAGAAGGATGATGAAACGCCACCTGTTTTGTCAGTGACACCGGTTGATATCACAACAGTCAGGCATATAATACCATTTGGTGCCGATCTCAGGCCTGGACAGAAAAATCCTGCCTTTGAGTATTATGTAAACGGTTCATCCGTTGAGGTGAGATCTGTTTGTGCCGGCTATGTGGAAGACATCAGGCTGAATGACAACTTTCCCGATTACGAGGTATGGATTAAGACATCATCAGCTTCTGTTTTCAAACTGATTTACGATCATGTCGTTGATCTGAATGTGAAAAAGGGCGATAAAGTTGATGCCGGTACTGTTCTCGGCAAAGTTGGAAATGGTGACCGGACCGAGCTTCAGATAAACAAGAGTGACAGGGACAAGGGAGAATTATCATACTGCCCCTTCGATTTCGCCACTGATGATTTTATCAGCAGGCATAAGCAATTCACCGACACATGGTGCCTTACCGGCACTGTCAGACCATAATATTTATCATTCCGGATCCGCCTGTTGCCTTCGAAACTGATAGAAGAACAGGCCGTTACGACATGAAGCAGTACTTAATCGGGGACTTGCATGGATAACTATAATTTCACCGCATTTTTACTGATGTAATCATTCAGTCCGGATTTTTGAGGACCGAAATACCTGAACCGTTCAGCCCATTCAAGTCCGTAATATTTTCCGAGTTCCCTGTCGGACGGGATGCCTCTCATCTGTTCAGAATACATGTCCAGCATGAAATTCTTGATGTAGTTGAAATCGGCGGTACGGTCGTCATTGCCGAGAAGCGGAAGTTTCTTTCCTTCCGCTGCCAGTCTTTTCCTGAGGTTTGATCCGGCGTGTCCGCCGCTGCCCTGGGCTATAACAGCCATATTGGCTTCAGTTTTTCTGTCGATGAAACCGGAAATGTCAACGATACGGTTGAAGACCTGGGGTCCTCTAGCGTAATAATACCTTTCGATCACCGGATGAGGGTCAACCACTTCAAGCTGTTCGGGATAGTCGGTACCCATTCCTGCCATCCAGCGTGCCGCCTCAACAGCACGGGCAGTAACGTAGTGGTCGGGGTTCTCTTCATAATGGTCCCAGGGATCAAAGCTGACAATAGTATCAACTTTCAGAAGCCTGAACAGGAATATGAGCCTTCCTTTTATTTCCTGGATATTGTATTCATCCATCCTGTGATTACGGTACCCGAGGTCATAGACCTTTTTGAAACCCATCACCCTTGCAAATGCCTCATTGGATTTTTCATTGTTCAGGACTCTCTCCCCGTATGAACTGCCGCTTCCCGCGGCATCATCATTGGTCGTCCTGATCAGGTATGCAGTATAGCCCTCATGGATGAGCTTGGCTACGGTGCCAGCCGCAAAATAGGCTATATCATCACAATGAGGCTGTATTACCGCCAGCACTTTTCCTTCATGAGGCCTGCCTGCGACAGCTCTCTCTATGACTATTTCCTCATCAGGCGGAACAGGTCTTCCCTGTGGCCCGGGAGACATCAAACCGGCAGCCGGAGCCATCATTCCACCTGCAATCATTGTTTTTCCTACAAAATCCCTTCGTTTCATTTTATTTCCTGATTCAATATTCATTATGTATTGGTAATTGTTTATTGTGCTTATGTTCTATATATGAATGATTTATTTTTATTATTACTAAGTTTTGTTCAATTTATTCACCGGCGTACCGCCTTATTCAGGTGAAGGGTAAATAAGCGGAGAAAACATGCCTGCAGTTCAGACTCATAGTTTATTATGCCTGGTCTTAAGCACAGACAGGGAATTGCTGATAATCTTTACCGATACGTCTCCCGGGATTTCGACCGGCTCGCCGTCGATATGAAATCTTGTTTCACTCGTTCTGATGGTCAGGGGCCTGTCGGTTTTCAGGCATTTAACATATTTCGAATCTTTCAGGGTTCCCCTGAAAAGTCTGTAAATGAATACTGGAAACATAAATTTAGGAAATGGCCGGATCATCACCAGATCAATGATACCGTCATCCGGTCTGGCATCGGGAGCTATATATGCATTATTGCCGAACTGTCTTGTATTGGCGATGGTCAGAACAAAGAGATCTTCGGAAATTTTTTCTTCTCCTTCCGGAATAATCTCTATATGAACTGGTTTCAACCTGATGAAATTAAGCATGGTAACCCATGCATATGACCAGAACCCTCTTGTTCTGAGCCTGTCGAAGGAATGGGCCACGAAGCTGTCAAGGCCTATGCCTGCAACGTTCAGGCAATTCATGTCATTTATCTTTATTACATCGATCTGCAGCTTTTCACCTTTCTTGATATCCTTCAGGAGAGAACGGATATTTGTCCTGAATCCCAGCTCCTTGGCAAAACCGTTTCCCGATCCCATGGGAAGTACACCGAGAATCTTATTTGTTCCGATCAGTTCCGATGCCACGCTTCTGACCGTTCCGTCGCCCCCGGCTGCAATAAATATGTCGTACCTGTCGAATGATTGCTTTATTCTAGAACCGGAATCATCAATACTCAGTGATTTGAAATACGATAATTCATTCTTTCTTCTTTTAAGCTCTTCGGATATTATGATTTTGACAGGGATTATTCCCGCATAAGGATTCAGTATAAAAAGAGATTTCCTTTCTCCCTGTATTTCCATAAGGTGGTTTATTTGTCCTGGTGCTGCCGGGTTAATACACGAAGGTGGAAAAATTATTCGAAGAAATCAAGAACAAATTTGGAGAATCAGCCAGAGCGGCTGTTAATCAGTGATATAGAGCAACGGAGATTTTTCCGTAATTCTTTTTCCGGGAACCACTCTTTAAAAATGCATTTTGTTTTTATGTAACTTAGTAATCTAATTTAGTCAGCAACAAAGCTATCATCCGTTATGTCTGAGACAAGATTCTATCATTTTACCGGCAAGGGAATGTTACACAGGCTTAAGACTCATGAAGAAGCCATTATGGCTCTTGGTGGAGGAGGGTTTATCTGGATCGATTTTTTCAAGCCGGAGATTGGGGAGCTTCATTCTCTTGTAGACACCCTTGGGGTTCATCCCCTGTCAGTTGAGGATTGTCTTGACAGCAGTCAGATGCCCAAGATTGAACATTTCCCGGGTAATACATTCATGATCTTCAAGGATTTCAGCTATAAAGACAAGATGCTTTATATTGATGAAGTGGATTTTTTCATCGGAAAGAATTTTCTGGTTACGGTGAGCGGCACTGGCAGTGACGACCGCAGGCCTCTGAATAATATCATCAATATCATTGAGAAAGATCCGGGAATCGCCAGATCTGAGCCCGCATTCCTGCTGCATGTGATTCTCGATTACGTAGTTGACCAGAAATTCCATGCATTTGAAAATCTTGAAGACGAGCTTGAGCTGGCGGAAGACCAGATCATTGATGCTCCTGATAAATTCCGGGTGAACGAGCTCCTCAGAATAAGAAAGGATCTGCTGAATCTCCGGAAGAATCTTTACCATGAAAGGGAGATCCTGGTTAAAATCTGCAGGATGGATTGTCCTTTCATTGCCGGGAAGGCAATATTTGCATTCCGCGATGTTTATGATCACCTGGTAAGATTTTTTGAACTTTCGGAAAACTACCGTGAAATAGTCACAAGTCTCATGGAACTTTACAGCTCCCTTCTGAACAACATGATGACAAAAGTGTCCAATGAGACGAATGCCACCATGCGGAGACTAACATTTATCACAACCATATTCATGCCCCTCACCCTTATCGCCAGTATTGGCGGCATGTCGGAATATACCATGATAACGGGAGGAGATAACTGGAAGACTTCCTATCTTCTGCTGACGGCAGGGCTTGTGCTCATTGCAGTGATCAGTTACTTTTTTCTGAGAAGCCTTGAAAGAAGAAAAAAGCGGCACTGACAGCCCGGACAATAAAAAAAAATTTTAAACTGTTTCGGTACGGTTTTCCGGTGAAGTCATTTCATTATAGATCTTCATGATTTCATCCCTGAAATTTTCCGGACTTTCCAAAACACCCCACCCCGACTGTAACTGAAACAGACCGTCATAGGCTGAATCATGAAAGGATCTGATGATATGCGGAATCCCCTTTGACAGAAGGATTTCTCCCAGAAGCCTTGCTTCTATTTCATTGTTGAAAACAAGAATACGTTCTGCTTTATCCATTATTCTGATTTTTTAATTATCATTTGAGCATTCGGTAAATAGCTTTGATACCGGTCAGGCTGTTAGGGCATCATCATCAGGTACGGAGCAATTGCGGCATCAGGCCCGGACGATTTCAGCATAATTTCAGAACCATACAGCCATACAAAATATCTGGATATAAAGATATATTTTTCCGTTGTTTATTTTTGTTTTCCCTGATTTTATTTTCTGCCAGGTCTATGCCGGGTTTCCTCCCGGGAATCTTTTATCGGACGTTTGTTAGATATTAAGCCGGGTTGTTTCCAGGGAATCTTTATCTTCATCTTCCGGTGATGCTGAACGGGCAGATTATGGTGTTGCCGTCTTCATCCACGGCGGTCATGGTATGGTCACCCGGTCCGGCAAGGATCTCAACCTGGTGAATGGATCTTGTTGAGGTCTGGAATTTGTCATCGAGATGCCAGAATATCTTTTTAGAAGGATTCCTGTGCGCTACTTCTGAAATTATCCTGGTCATTTCACCGGTCTGGTCCCTTGGGATGAATATTTTTATTCCCGGTGTAGGATATATGAATTCCATTGCGGGAATGTCCCTGCCGGGCCGGCAGCCCGGGGCGAAGGGCGGAAGCGTTTTATATCCGGGATGCTTCCGCCGGTAGAAAAATTCCATCGCAGGAGGAAGGATGAACCAGGGCTCATTCCTGATACTGGCGGCAGGAGCACAATCTGTATTTACCTGCATTGTCCCGCTTTTGTCAAGATGGATCAGCCTGTGGTACGGACAGGCTTCACTGCGCAGACCATTCACGCAGGCCATTATTTCCATGGTTTCGGGGCAGTCGGGTCCGGCCCTGTATCCGCTTGCGGAGCAGACTCTGACCATGGTCATCTCATCCGACGGTTCCGTAAACCATTCCTTTGGTTCTGAAAACAATTCCATGTTCCCCGTTATTCCGGCGAGATCAAATAATATGGGAGCGGCGGCAGCAGTGCCCGTCAGTCCCGGTCTTCCCTCACCGTCCGCATTGCCGGCCCAAACAGCTATTACATATCCGGGAGTTGTACCTACGGCCCAGGCATCACGGAAACCGAAGCTTGTTCCGGTTTTCCATGCTATAGTGCCTGATGAGGAGAAAAACTGCCATCCGGATTCCCCTTCCGGTCTGTTGACCTTCCTCAGGGCTTCATAGGTCAGCCAGATGGAGGATGCTGAAAGTACCGGCACTGAGCTGAAGTTTTCCGGTTTTGATTTCCTGTTTTTTCCTGCAGGCTGCGGTGATGTTGCGGATACGGCCCCGCGTGCCGGTTGCGGTGCGGGCCGAAGTTGCGATACGGATACCGATGCCGGCAGGGATGCCGTCCCGGGTGTATCAGGGGAGATCAGGACCGGCATGTGATAGTCGGCATCATTGTACTTTCCTTCCCTGTTGTATCTGTTCAGCACTCTTGACAGGGAGGAATATACTCCGGCAAGTTCCCAGAGTGTTGTTTCGCCTCCCCCGAGGATGAGTGACAATCCGTAATGAGAGGCAGGTCTGGTGAATGTGGTGAATCCGGTTTTCCTGAGAAGAGCGAGCATTCTTTCCGGACTGTACTGCTGAAGCATTCTGACAGAGGGAATGTTGAGGGACTGCGACAAGGCCAGGGAGGCAGGAACGGCTCCGCTGTAGCTCAGATCGAAGTTTTTCGGGGTAAAGCCCTGGAAACGCGAGGGAATATCCGGCACAAGACTGTTAGGGAGAATATCACCTGATTGCTGCATGGCCGCGTAAAGGAGGGGCTTCAGAATGCTGCCCGTACTTCTGGGCGACCTTATTATATCAACATCATTCCCGTGTCTTACAGCACTTTCAGGAGTACTGTTTCCGGCATAGGCCAGAACTTCCCCCGTTTCAACCTTTACAATGATGCATGCCGAGTTGTGAATGAGGTTTCCCGACAATTCCTTCTGATGTGCGCGGATCACTGCATTCGCCCTTTCCTGCAGCAGCGGATCTATTGTGGTCCTTATCCTTTCGCCCCTGCCGTGTTTAAGGAAATAATCCGTGAGATGGGGTGTCGCTGAAGGAAGTTTCCCCGGTTCAGAGGGAAGGGGTTCATCAAGGGAGAGCATCAGTGTGAGTGAGTCGATATATTTCCGCTTGTACAGTTTCCCAAGAAGCTCATCGCGTCTTGCCCTGAGAATTGTCTGGTTCCTCCCGGGATGAACGAGGGCCGGTGAATTGGGAAGCACTGCAAGAACAGCAGCTTCCGCCCATGTCATGTCTTCAGGCGCTTTTCCCAGGTATCTCCAGGCAGCAGCGTCCAGGCCTACCGTGTTTCCGCCGAAGGGAGCATTTGCGGCATAAATTCCGAGTATTTTCTTTTTTGAACGGAAAAGCTCCAGTTTGAGTGCGGAAAGCATCTCACTCAGCTTTGCGGAATAGCTTCTACGGATATTCCCGGATGAGAGTCTGGCAACCTGCATTGTTACAGTGCTTCCCCCGCTCAGGATCTTACCCGCCTTTATATTCGTGACAAGGGCTCTTGCCAGTGAAACCGGATTTATCCCCGGATGCAGATAGAAGTACCTGTCCTCGAAGGTCAGCAATGCTTTTTCAAACCTGTCCGGCACCTCTCCGGATGGGGGGAATCTCCACTGGCCGTCCTCTGCTATCCGTGCACCCAGCAGGCTCCCGTCTGCTGCCTCCACAACCGTAGACAGGGGGGATCTGAAGCGGGGCAGGGGCGACAGCAGTACCGGAATGATGATCACCCCGGCGGCAATCAGTATGGTTTTTACATTTCCCTTCAATCCTGATCCCCGGTAACTGTCACTCTCCCTCCCGGATAGCGTGCATGGCAATCTTCCGTATACATTGCCTCGCACCATATTGACGGCTGGAAATATTCTCCCTTATAGGCAGCATTCAGGACAAGAACAAATGTTTTTGTCTCTCCCCTTCCGAGGCTGAAATAATTATTCACACGGTCATCCCTGATGTCTGTATAGTCCGACGCACTTTCCCTGATGCCGTATTCTGCCTCATGTATCCTGATATTCCTGATCTCCCATCCGGAAGGGACCATTCTTGTAAGTGCAATGTCATTAACCCCCGAAAAGCCGGTGTTTGTCACCCTGACCACCATAAGGAAGGAGGTTCCCGTTGCCAGTTTCCGGTGATCAACAGGTTCCAGCCGGGTGTTCACATAATCAACCTTCAGTCTCAATCCCTTTTCAACAGCCGTAACATCTGATGCCGGGGGTATTCCTTTTCTCATCAGGGTGGCATAGACAGGAGATCCGGAATTATTGACCAGGGTGAGTGAATTGGATCCCGCAAGCATATCCAGGCTTTCCGAAACTATTTCCCCGGGGACTATGCTTTTTTCGGATTGTCTGTTGTTGAAGCTCATGCTTACCCTTGCCGGGGATTTGTCATCCGCAGGCATGGCCTGCACCCATTTCATATATGCAAACAGTCCCCATGCAAGTGACTGGGTACTGTGCCACGGATTTTCCGTCAGCATTCCGCATACTTCCCTCAGCAGGGGAAGAGCCTGTTCCTTTTTATCAAGAAGTGTGAGGGTATACAGTATTATTGCCTTGTCGCGCAGGGCGCTCCCGTAGTAAAAAGGCTGGTATTCCGTTTCCGTTGAGGTATTGCGGACGTCCAGGAGAGAACCTGCCACCTCGTTCCGTCCGCTTGCCGCGAATGCTGCTGCAAGCAGCCAGCGCGAGAGGGCAGGAACATCCTGTGTTTCCCTCAGCCTGTTCATGGCGCCTTTTTCCGGGGTGCCGGCAAGTGCAAGCGTGAAAAGGCGGTAGGCCTGATCGTTAGAAGTCTGGATATTCCGGGGATCATACCTCCATTCCCGGGCGGCCTTTTTCTGATAAGCCGTCCATTTCTGCAAGAATCCCGATGTTATGTTATATCCCTTCCTTCCGGCCTCTGTCATGAAATGCCCGGTATAGGAAGTTATCCAGTTGTCGGCCTGGTAAGAGCCGGGCCAGGCTCCGAATCCTCCGTTTACCATCTGCCTTGAAAGGATTTTACCGATGGCCTCTTTTATATTTGTTGCTGACTGTGCGGCAGTGGCTTCATCGTTTTTAAACAGGTCTCCGAGCCATATCTGCGGAAATGCTGCAGAAACAATCTGTTCAGTACAGCCGTGAGGGTAATTGAGGAGGTAGTCCAGATGTTTTTCAAGGTTCGCTGAAGGAAGTCCTGACAGTCCGATCACTGCTGAAGAGGATCCCTCAGTTCCGAAAGGAGTGAAGGATGTTTCCCATTTCTCTCCCGGTTTCAGCAGTTTAAGCTCTGATCTGGTTTCCGGGGGATTGGGATTCCGGACGGGGATCTGTATTTCATGAACGGCTGTTTCGCCACCACCGGTGGCAGTCACTTTGATTCCGGCAATCCCTGTCTTACCGCCCGCGATAAATGCAAATTCGCTGTTCAGCTCGGTGCTGCCGGCTGCTGACAAGGTTTCCGAAGCCTTCGGGAAGCTTATGAATCCGTTGCCTTCAGCTTTCAGGCTCACTTCCCTGATATTGCTGCTGTTTATAAAAACGGTAACGGGAAGCGCGGCTTTTTCTCCCGGACCAATGACTCTCGGGGCAGTGGCCAGCACCATCAGAGGATCCCTGACAAGTATTGACCTGTCTGATGCTCCGTAGGCTGTTTCATTCCCGGCCGTTACCATTGCCCTGACAGATCCCGTGTACTGCGGAAGGGTGATCATGTGTGTATTCGTCTTTCCCTGGCGAAGGTGGAAGGGTCCGAGGAATTTCACTACCGGAATAAATCTCTGGGCCTTGCTTGCCGATCTGTCGATGAGGCTTTCGTCGCCTCCGACCGCAAATATCCTGTCAAGTGTTCCCCCGAAGGATCCGAAAACCTGGTCGTACAGATCCCAGGTCCTTACCCCGAGTGCTTCCCTGGCGTAGAAATAGTTCCATGGATCCGGCGTTCTGAAGCCGGTGATATCAAGCAATCCCTCATCCACAACAGCAAGGGTGTAAGACATTGCCCTGCCTGAGGCTTCATTTATACTGACCGCGAAGGACTGCCGCGACCTGACCTCGGCAGGGGCATTTATCACGGGCTGAAGCCGTGAATCCTTGTCTTCCACCATTATACCGGCTATGCCGTAAAGCCGGACAGGCATATCATTGACAGTCTGGCCATGAGGCTGAATAACCGATACATGTGCATAAACGTTCGGAGCCATTCCGGAAGTAACCCTGAACCTGACCTCAGTGCTGCCCCTGTCCGTTCTCGTGTTAATCTGGTTCAGTACTCCCGTGGCATTTTCTATTGATATAATGGCGCGTGCATTTTCCGGTGAAGGGAAGGACAATCTTACCTCATCGCCCGGATGATATTTCTCCTTGTCGGTATTAACTGCCAGGAGGGTGGCTCCGTCGGCACCCGGCTTCATGCCGTATTCCCATGGCCAGTCGACAAGAACTATTTTCCCCGTTGAATGTCCTGATGGTGTGCTGGCCCGTACCAGATACCTGCCCCATTCCTTTCTGCCTATGTTGAACCTGATGCCTGTCCCGCCGGCAGGGACGATTACCTTCTGTCTGATCACGGGCTTGTGGATGCGCCCGGAAATATAATCCGCCAGGTATTCATCGTCCGACTCCCACCACCACCTGTATGACAGCTTGTAAATGTTAAGCTCCACTTCCGAGCTGACCGGTATGCCCTTTTCATTCAGCGTTACTATCCTTACCTGATTATCCCTGTCTGTATAGAGAGTTCTGCCCTTATCACCCAGTTCCGGCAGACTGATTCCGACAAAAACAGGGAAGGGAGCATATTTATAGTCTGACTGTATGATGCTTTCGTCTCCTCCCGGTTCCATTACCCTCACCGTAAAAAGTGCATTCAGCATTCCGGGTGCACTGAACTGTTCACCCGGACTGAATGCTATCAGCGCATTGCCATTGTCATCGATCCTGTTATTGAAAATGTTAACCGTTTCAGTATAATATTCCGCAACCGGATCATCAAAGACATACTGGCTGTATTTCGGAAATTCGGTTTTTGTGTGTTTGAGCAGATAGTCAACAGAAGCATTGAGGTTTCCTGCCACTGCACCGTTGAGCCATTTCACACCGAGGTTTCCGGTGGTGCTCCGTTCGCTTCCGCCAAGTATTTCTGAAGGGAAGTCAAGATTTATTTTCAGACGGTTGGGTTTGATGGTCTCAATTCGTATCCGTTTTGTAAAGACGGCACCTCCAATCCTGAACTGGGCACTGTAATTTCCGGTAATGGCATCGGCACCCGTCGCGGTTCTGACAACGATCAGCCTTTTTCCCTCCGGTTTATGTATCTGGTTGTCCACTCTCTGTTCAAGGGGATTGATAAGTTCGAACTGCACGGGATGGTCAGCAGGCAGATCATTCAGCATATCCCTGATGAAGAGGGAAAGATAAATCGAGTCGCCCGGTCTCCATACATCCCTTTCGCCGTGGATAAATGCCTTGATTCCCTTTTCCGGCCTTGTACCCGATACATCAAAGGAACTGAGCGGGAGAGATGATCCGTCATTCACCTTCAGGTAATTACGGTCCCTGTCCTTTTCTGCGGTTACAAGGAAGGGCTTTCCAGGACAGTAGAGTGAGAAGGAACCTTCCGGGTCAGTACTTCCGGATACTATCTGCTGCATCTGGTAGTCATAGGCCGTTATCCGGACATCGGTGACAGGCATTGCGGTCAGGAGATCGTTAACAGACACGTGAAGGATGTTGTCTTCGCCCATCTTGGCTATCAGTCCGAGATTTGATGCCAGAATATTCCTCGAAACGTTTCTGTCGGGACTGTAATATGCGTCCAGACAAGGGTTATCACGGTCCTCCCAGCGGAATCCCATTGAATAGTAGATGGATTCATGACTGTCGTCAAAATAGTCATCAGGATCATCATAGTATGACCTTTCCATTTCCCGGGCCTCATCGAGGAGTTCTTCAAAGCGTGAGGGACGTCCGTCGCCGGAACATGAAAGCGTTGAATAGGATCTCCTCATGCTGAGCCTTACATTGTAAAGGACACCCGGTTCAACATTTATATAATCGGCAAGGTCGATGGTGTAGAGATTCCATGATCCCGTTCCGGCTGCGGTTATGGCTCCGCTGTTTTCCGTTCCCGTGCCCGGACTGTTTCCGGCTGCCGGGTTTCCGGTTCCCGTGCTTGCCAATCCGCCTGATCCGCTTTCCGGGTTCAGGTCAACTCTCCCGGAGTAAACCGGCCGGCCGAAGCGTTTGATATAATATCCCCTGTCCATTTCACTTTCCTGCAGGAAATAGGGGAGGTTGTTTTCAAATATTTTAATGATTTTCAGGTCAACAGCCTTCAGGTTGGCTGCCCTGAACGGGAATATCAGGTTTTGTGACGATGGCACGATAAGACCTTTGCCAATAAGCCTTATTTCCGGTCTGAGAGGCGCAAATTCGAGTTTTGATGAAAAGGATGAAGAGAGAGTTTTGCCTTTTATATTTCTGAGTGAGGGTTCAATGTTGAGTGTCACTGTTTGGGGAAGCCTGTCGGCGGGAAGAAGACTCAGCACATTCCTGCTGATGCTTGTCGTGAACCGCATGGCAGGTTCCAGGAAGACAAGTCCTTCCGTTTCCTGCGATTCATCCACCGGATCCGAGAAGACAATATCAATTGCCGGATTGTCACCTGAACGGGTTCTGACATCCATTACAATGAAATCACCCGAAGCCGGTATGCTGATATTTTGTGATCCCTTTCTCCTGATTCCCGAAACGGTGCCGTCCCATGAGATTGTCAGTTCCCCTGCCCTTTCTTCCCTCACTATGTCAGTCAGCGTGAACCTGTGAACGAGATTGTCCTCATGCTCCCATTTTATTACGGTTTTCCTTCTGTTCAGCCTTGCATCAACAAAGCTTTCTGCTTCCGCATCAGGAATAAAATCCGCTGTTGTCAGTTCCCCTGTTATGGTATACCTGTCGCCTTCCGGACTGCTTTCAGGGATACCGCAGCTTATGGTGAAATCTTTTTTTAGTGTTTGTATTCTGATTGGGAATTCTTTCAGTCTTTCCTCAACGTTTCCGAGCTTGTGGATATTCAGTCTGCCGGTATATGTTTTCCCCGGATCGAGAGGCTTTGACGGTCTGAATACCAGGGTTGTTTCATCGGCCCATTCGGTTTTGCCCTTTACTGCCGGACTGAACTCGAAAAGTCCGGAGGGCAGCCGTTTGCCCGCAGCGGAGGCAAATTCCTGAGTGAAGCGTATTTCTATGGCAGAAGCCGCAGGTATGATTCCCGATGTATAGGCCGAGATATAGCGGCTGAAGCCATTGTCCAGGGGCAGAACTGTCCCTGTAAGTCCGGGAACCTTCGGAAGTTCCTGTTTTTGTGAGGATTTGTCACCCCGCCCGCATGAAACAGCGATGGCGATAAAAATCGTAGCGATGAAAAACCGGGAGAATTTCATGATGAAAACAGATAAACGGGTTTAGTATTTAAAATTACGAATTCCCCGGATAATATTTCAGGGGCTTACCATCTCGGTTCTCAGCTTTGCGACATAATCCTTTATTATGTCAAGGGTTGGAAGGGTGATTGTCATGTCAGCACCCGAGGAACGCAATACCTTTTTAAGGGTATCTATTTCAAGGTCACCGGGTTTGAAAAAGATGTCGAAGCTGTCGAAGTAATTATTGAGAAATTTCAGTTTTTTCGTGTAATAAACCACCACCGGGTCGTCATAATAGTTTTTCATGAAACTCAGCAGTGATTTCAGGGTGTATTTCTGTTCGGCGATTTTCTGTATTACCACCGGATCGGGATTTTCGTGATCATAAGCCAGCTGGGTTGCAATGAACATTGCTTCCACCCATCCGCCCATGAGCATCAGGCCTGCAATACTTTCCCTTTCGTTTCTCATCAGGTGGTTCTCCAGGTCAGAAAAGGCTTTTTCCATGAGGGCAGTAACGGTGTCGGGATCTGCAATATCGCTTTCAATCTGTTTGAGAGGATTGAGCATCAGGTAGTCCGGAATTCCGAGCTTCCCGCTAATCCTGCGTATGGTAACCATGTAGTTGATCACTTCCTGTCCCAGTCCGAACATTTTCAGGTAACCGAAATCCACCCCGTAAATTCCGGTATTCACGGCAGCTTTCGCCATGCTCATGTATAAGTCGCTGTTTGATACCGGATTCAGGGCTGCATTATTATAAGGCACCCCGAGCCTGTTGAAGATGGAGCAGATCTCAACCGGAGTAAGCAGTCCGTAATAGGTTTCATATTTTGTTTCCGGGCCGGTATCTGCGGAGGAATTTTCAGAAAGGGTTGAAAAAACAGGAGTGAAGCTGATTTTTTCCGGAGCCTTTTTTCTGCAGGAAAAGGTAATGAGAAAGACAAATGTCAGTAGGAGATATATATTGACTTTCATGGACAGAGAATTCACAGACCAAATTTATAATAAAATTCCGAAATAATGCGCAACCGGGGCAGATTCATTGATGCGTTTTTCCGGCCGGGTTTCAGGATTAAAAGCTGCACCTGATATAAATTATAGCCAATGTCAGCACAAAAATGAAAGAATATTGATATCCAGGCAAATTATTATTTACCTTTGTGCTGTAGTATCCTCTCAGCAGGCAATGGGCTGTTCTGAACTTTATAAGATTCTGACAAAAGATGGCTGGTCTCTCCTTTTTCACAATAAGGTTCACATGTAAAACTTAAACATGACAAGAAACCATGTATGATCATCTTCCCAAATCATGGCAGTCAGGAAGCAGAAAAAGGACTTGAGGAAAAGATACTCGAGGATGCTGGTCAGAAGTTGGAGAATAAAAAGTGATGGAGATGAAAACAACAAACAGAAAAAATTCTGCTTGGAATTCATCAAATCGGACAGGAACTATCAGAGATAAATCTTATACACAGGCCTTAATAAAGGGTACTGGCTACCACGGGCCTTCGTAAAACCCAAAGAGCATTTTTATCAACAGCGTGAAGGATAGTGAAACAATAATTCAAACACTTCTTATATTGAAATATGAGATAAGTCAATAATTAAGAACTATTTTAGCAGTTTGAATCATTGTCCGCATGAACAGAATAAAAGTAGTACTGGAAGATAAAGGAATAAAACAGACTTTGCTGGCTGACAAACCCGGTAAGAACTACAACCTGGTAAATGAGTACGTTCAAAACCGGCAATCAGAACGTGGAAAAGGTATTAAATTTGATCCGTAAAGGAAGATTATCTGTTTTAAAAGCACAACCAAATATTTGAGAATTGCCTTCTTAATTTGTTACAATATTTAATCAAAGTTTACATGAAGGAAAGTATTCACATCAATCATGAAGTCCTTGTATGGGCGAGGGAATCGCTTGCACTGAACCAGGCACAGGCTTCTGAAAGTACTGGTATTTCGCCTAAGCGGTTGGTTCAATTAGAATCAGGTGGGAAACAGCCCACCCTGGCAGAGCTTAAGGCATTTTCAAAAACATACAAACGAACTATTGCTACACTTTTACTTAATAATCCACCAAAGGAAAAACCGTTTCCTGCAGATAGACGTAGCATTGATTCAAAGGAACTTGGGTATTTTCATGAAAAAACCATTATGGCAGTCCGTAAGGCAAGAGCTTTGGCTCAATCGTTTGTTGAGTTGCGCGAAGAAATGGGAATGCCATTTCCCAAATTCAATTTATCTGAATCATTAAAGAATAATCCGCGGGAAGTTGCAGAAAAAATTCGTCAACTGCTTCACTTGGACGAAATAAGGGAAATTGAACATGTTAGAATAGCATTGGAAGTTTACATAGAACGCATTGAGAACCTGGGTATTGCTGTATTTCAACTAAGCTTAACACAAGACAATGTACGGGGTTTTGCCATTGTAGATGATCTTATTCCGATTATCGGCATAAAAAGAGGAGGCGAACAGGATCACTCAAAAACATTTACCCTATTTCATGAACTGGGACACATTTTATTAAATGAGAATGCGATAAGTGATTTATCTCTGAATCCGCAATGGGAAGTGGAAAAGTGGTGTAACGCTTTTGCTGCCGAAGTATTAGTGCCTTCAGAAGAATTATTGCGTATGGATATTGTTCGCTCATATCAGGAGCAAGGTCAGGAAGAATGGTTATTAAAGGACCTGACTGAGCTTGGCAGGCATTTTCATGTTGGCCCTCTGGCAATACTGAGAAGCTTATTTGAACAGAAGCTTACCACAGCAGCTTTTTATAAAGAAAAACACAAACAATGGAACAAGCCGCCCTTCGCAAGGGCGAAAAATTCTGAAGGGAGAGATTTAGCCAAAGAGGCGGTCCAGGAAAAAGGCAAAACCTATATTAGCCTGGCGTTCATGGCATTTGACCAAAATCGCATTAATATTAAAGATTTGTCTGATTTTCTGGGAGTTAAGTTGTCCTATATTCCCAAGGCCCGTCAATTTCTGAACGCTTAACAATGGACTTATTCAGTGAAGGAAATAAGGTTTATGTAATTGACACAAGTGCCCTGATGCGATTGGACTTTAATTTTAAAAGGGGAAATCCTGTATTTACTGCAATTTGGGAGGAAATTGAAGATTTAATACGGCAGGGCTGCTTCAAAACCATTGACTTTGTCGAACAGGAAATTAATGAGTATAGGGGGAAGGAAGTATTTCTAAAAGACTGGATTAAGAAATGGAGAAAACTATTAGTAGTTGATACAGATGTTGCAAGTTTCAATGCAGCAAAACCTATTATCAATGAAGAATACAATACGGGGTTTCTTACACCAAATAAACAAGCTGAAGGCAAAGAGGAGGCAGACCCATATTTGATTGGTTATTGTAAAGTACACAACTATGTTTTAATAACAGACGAAAATAAATTAAAGCCGAATCGAATTCCGGCAGTAGCACATAAGAATGGAGTAAAATGTATAGATATATATGAGTTTTTGCAAGAAAGAGGATTAAAAATGGAAAGGAAAAGATAAAAAATGTTTGTATTTACAGCAGTATCCTGTTTCCGAGTTGCCGGGATATTATTCCAAGTGCGGCCTTGAGTGCCTGGTCTCTTTTCTGGAGTTCCGGAATCCTTTCCATATCGCCTGAGCTGACTGCCTCCCGGAGCTCTTCCATTAACTCCTGCAGTCTGAGCTTTATCTTGTCGCCCTTGAATTTCAGGACAGCATCCGGAACAATTTCCCTCAGCTTCATGTCCTCGGTCTCGACATAGGTATGCTTGTTTACCCATATCCTGCTCAGCTGATGTGATTCGGCAAGAATATCCGCGGACAGCATTGAAATGGCAGGGTCTTCATTTTTGATAAAGACCTTGTCTTCAAGAAATACTCCCTGTTCGCTTGCAAACCTGAATTCTTCAAATATGTTTCCGAGGATCATGTCATCAAAGGTCAGTTCATCCGAAACAATTTCCCTTACTATATAATCGGCCACGGTTGTAACTTCCTCCCGTCCGTCTTCCTTACGGATCACCCTGTCAAACTCATTGCTTCCGAATTTGAGGAGAATCCTGATTATTTCCTTTTCGGATACGTAGGTTGTTACTTCCTGTTTTGCCTTTTTGGGAATGACCGGCGGCGGAACGGGCAGATCCTCTGGTCCGGGATATTTGTTCCTGTCCTGAAATGATCTCTGCTGACGCATCTTGTTCACCTCATGGTAAAGCACCTCTTCGGGTACTTCCATCACGACGCTGCATTCCTTGATGTATATTGTCCTGGTTATGGATTCGGGAATAACGGCTATTGACCTGACTATATCGCGGATCAGATTAGCCTTTTTTACGGGGTCACCCGCAGCATCTTCAATAAGGAGGTTTATTTTGAAACGTATGAAATCTGTCTCATTTTCATTGAGATAATTCCGGAATTCTTCGTTGCTTACTTTCCTTGACCAGGAATCAGGGTCTTCATTTTCCGGAAGAAGGACAATCCTTACATTCATTCCTTCCTCGAGCACCAGGTCGGTTCCCCGCAATGAGGCTTTTATACCTGCGGGATCGCCGTCATACAGCATTGTTATGTTTGACGTAAAGCGTTTTATGAGCCTGACCTGTTCGCGGGTGAGTGAAGTGCCCGAAGAAGCGACAACATTCTCCACGTTTGCCTCATGCAGTGACATCACATCGGTGTATCCTTCCACCAGGAAGCACTTGTCTTCTTTTGTTATTGCCCTTCGTGCCTGATAGATACCGTAAAGGATACGGCTTTTGTGATATATCTCCGACTCCGGGGAGTTGAGATATTTTGCTGCCTTTGCATCCGTCTTCAGGATTCTTCCCCCGAAACCAAGCACCTGACCGGAAAGGGAATGGATGGGAAATATTATTCTTCCGCTGAATCTGTCGAAGATACGGTCTTCGTGTTCAATTGACAGGCCTGTTTTTACAAGGAAATCCTTTCTGTGACCGTCATCCAGAGCTTTCTGCGAAAAGGCATCGCGTTTCTCCAGGCTGTATCCCGTTTCAAATTTCTTGAGGGTGTTATGCCTGAATCCTCTTTCCCTGAAATATGAAAGTCCCACCGACCGGCCCTCGTCGCTGTTGAAGAGGTTTTCCGAGAACTGCCGGGATGCGTATGCAGTAACGACAAGAAGGCTTTCCCTTTCGTTCTGCTTTTCAATTTCCTCCTGAGAAAGCTCTCTTTCAACTACTTCGATATGATATTTCCTTGCCAGGAATTTCAGGGCCTCCGGATAGGAGAGGTGTTCGTGTTCCATTATGAAATTGACCACGTTTCCCACCTTGCCGCATCCGAAGCATTTGAATATCTCCCTGGAAGGCGACACGGTGAAAGAGGGTGTTTTTTCATTATGAAAGGGGCAGAGGCCGAGATAATTTGCACCCCGTCTTTTGAGGGGGACAAATTCCTGTACCACCTCAACTATCTGGGCGGCATTGAGTATGCGTTCTATGGTGGAGCGGTCAATCATCCTCCAAAGATATCAGATAATTCCGTACTGTTCGAGAAGATTCCGGGTCAGTATCCTTACCCCGTCCGATGCTTTTTCCTTTATCACGTTGATATTCTTAACTGAAGGAACATATACATCATGCGGATCAATGAGCCAGAGGGAGGCGTTCCGCGGAGCAAAGCCGACAAGTCCCGCAGCAGGATAAACATTGAGTGAGGAACCGATCACCGCAAAAATATCTGCCGTGGAAGTTATTTCCACTGCTTCATCCATCAGCGGGACTGCCTCGCCAAACCAGACAATATGCGGCCGGAGCTGACTTCCCTTCTCGCAGAGATCCCCTGGATTGACTTCCTTGTATCCTATGTCGTAAACCAGTGAAGGATCTTTGGTACTCCTCACTTTCGTCAGTTCCCCGTGCAGATGGAGGATCTTCGTGCTTCCCGCCCTCTCATGAAGATCGTCGACATTCTGGGTGATGACGTGAACGTCGAAATACTTTTCAAGTGCGGCAAGGCCCTTGTGTCCGTCATTTGGTTCACATACCGCAAGCTGTGTCCTTCTTTCATTATAGAACCTCAGTACCAGATCCCTGTTTTTTGCCCATCCCATGGGTGAAGCGACTTCATTCACATCATATTCCTCCCATAGTCCGCCCGTCTCCCTGAAGGTCCGTATACCGCTTTCCGCCGACATTCCGGCACCAGTGAGTATTACCAGTTTTTTCATCATAATTTGTATTGTTGTAAAAATACCAAATAATAAGTCATTCTTCATCGTTTATTATTTTGTACTCACGGAACGATGCATTTATTTTGAGAAGTAAGGTGAATCAGTGGAACCCCGGCCCGACATTAAAACAATTTGGACAGGGACGGTAAACAGGCAGAATCCCTGAAGGTGAACGACCCCGTTAACCGTTCAGGAAGTCAGAATAAACAGAAACCCGATGTTACACAGATACCGGATAAAAAATAAATATGGGATAAGATCCCTTGCATTCAGCATATTTCTTTTTCTTGCGCCTGTCCTGGCTGCCGCTGCCCGGGATCCCGATTCCCTGAAATTTAAATCTCTCGATCCGCATTATTTTCATCTGCAATATCTTAAAGAGAATCCTGCCTGGCTTATAGATGTAAGAATGTCTTTTGAGTACAGGGGCAGAAGGATCAGGGATGCAATAAATATTCCCTCGGCGAAGGAATTGTATGCTTTTACAGACACGATCAGCAAAAACACGGCTTTATTCCTGTACTGTACTGATGGCTTCAGAAGCAAACAGGCTGCCAGGTTGCTGTATGACAAGGGATTCCGGAATCTCTTCAATCTTGAAGGGGGTATCATAGCCTGGAAAAAGGATGGTTTCCCTCTTGAGAAGGGGAGGGTTAAGATTAAGAAAAGAAAACGCTGAGACAATTTATCGCTCTCCGTTTGAGACATAAAAGCACAGAACAATTTCATTACTTTTGCAGGCGGATCAATAACATAAAAACATGTTTTCGGGAATAGTTGAAGAAGCGGCACCGGTTGTAAAACTCGAGAGGGAGCAGGACAATCTTCATATTATAATGAAATGCTCATTCACGCATGAGCTCAGGATAGATCAGAGCATATCGCATAACGGGGTATGCCTTACTGTCGTAAAAACGGAAGGCGACTGCTATACAGTCACGGCCATAAAGGAAACTCTTGAAAAGTCAAATCTCGGTCTTCTGAAAACCGGCGACAAGGTAAACCTTGAAAGAAGCACCAGGCTGGATGCCCGGCTTGACGGACACATGGTTCAGGGGCATGTTGACCAGACGGCAGTCTGTACGGAAGTTACGGAAGCAGGCGGAAGCTGGTATTATACCTTCGAATATGAACCTCTGCAGGATGATTACCTGACAGTTGAAAAAGGGTCGGTTGCCGTGAACGGAGTCAGTCTCACCGTAGTCAACTCACAGCCGAAATCCTTTCAGGTCGCAATCATTCCCTTTACATGGGAAGTGACCAATTTCCACCAGATCAAGGCGGGAACGGTGGTGAACATCGAATTCGACATCCTGGGGAAATATATTGCAAAGATAGTCAGGCAGCAGCTTCAGAAATAAACCTGATATGGCTGCCGGAGAAATAACCGCAACAGGTCTTGCGATGCAGATATCAGTCTCAGATCAGAAATGAAACTCAGATGACTGACCGGATCCGGATGACAGGTCCCATATCAGTTTTTTCCCGAATCCGAGCCGGTTGTCGGTATATTTCAGATAGCTGATCTTTACGACCCACAGCCTTGTGTCCATAAGCATGGCAACGGGAAATCTTTTCAGATAGGCACTTTCTGCCCTGGCAGCCATTTCTCCCTCCGGTTCGTAAACAGTTCCGGAGAACTGAATTCCGCGTATCCTGCCGATAATTCCGGTTTCAAGCGCAACGGTTCCGGCTACCGAGGCATTCTTCAGGAATTCCTGCCCGTGCCTTGTCTTCAGATCGGTGGTAAAGACCAGGGAATTTTCCTCTTCCAGGTAAACATAGAAGCAACTGGCACACCATGGTGTTTCACGGACCGAGGTTGCTATTGTCAGCACATGGTGCTTTCTGAAAAACCTTTTAATCCTCCTGTCAACCATTCTTCATCCATCTGTGTAAAGGTGCATCAAAACCGGCAAGCGACACAATCCTTTCCACCACTGTCATAACAAGATCATCAATATTTCCCGGCCTGCTGTAGAATGAAGGCGATGCCGGGCACACTATTCCCCCGGCAAGAAGGATGGTTTCCATGTTCCTGACATGGACAAGGTTGTAGGGTGTTTCGCGGGGAACCACTATCAGCTTTCTTTTTTCCTTCAGCATTACATCTGCAGCCCTTGCAATGAGGTCATCCGAGCTGCCGCTGGCTATCCTTCCGAGAATACCCATTGAGGCCGGACAGATTATCATGGTGTCGTAGTCGGATGAACCGGAAGCAAAGGGTGCATGGAAATCCCTGCTGTCATATTCCTTTTCGGGAGGAAACGCCTCGTAATCCCTGCCATTCTCATATTTCCATATCTCCTTTCCGTTATCAGAAAATATAACGGCGGTTTCAGCGGGAGGGTCCTTTATCTTCCTGAGGAAATCCAGCAGTTTCAGCGCATAGACCGATCCGCTGGCACCTGTAACGGCAAGGATTATTTTGCGTTCAGACTTTTCCATAGTCAGAAATTGAATGGCTGATAAAAGTAGTAATTAAAGTTATTCCCAACAGCAGTGACATTTTTATTATCTTTGTTCGTTTTTTCAGTTCATAAATAAAAAGTGTAAGATGAGGGGAAAATTTCCTGAATATAAGACTCTTGACCTGTCCCGTGTGAACAAGGACATACTGAAGATATGGGACAGGGACAATATTTTTTTCAAGAGTATAAGGCAGCTTAACGGCAAGGGGGAATACATTTTCTATGAAGGACCTCCCTCGGCAAACGGTATGCCGGGAATCCATCACGTCCTGTCGAGAACCATCAAGGATGCCATCTGCAGGTACAGGACGCAGTGCGGTTATGAGGTTAAGCGCAAGGCCGGATGGGATACCCACGGCCTGCCCATTGAGCTGGGAGTTGAACAGGCTCTCGGGATAACAAAGGAAGATATCGGAACTGAAAAGATCTCAATAGAGGAATTCAACAGGGCCTGCCGCATCGATGTGATGAAATACACCGATCAGTGGGAAGACCTTACGCACAGGATGGGCTACTGGGTCAACATGGACGATCCGTACATAACCTACGACAACCGTTATATCGAAACGCTGTGGTGGCTCCTGAAACAGCTTTATTCAAAGGGTTACCTGTACAAGGACTATACCATACAGCCGTACTCCCCGGCAGCGGGCACCGGACTGAGTTCACATGAACTGAACCTGCCGAACTGCTACAGGGATGTAAGGGACACAACCTGTATAGCCCTGTTCAGGCTTATAAGGAACGAAAAGTCGGAATTCCTTTTTGAAGACATTGATACCGCAGACGTGCATATGATGGCCTGGACCACTACCCCCTGGACATTGCCGTCGAACACTGCCCTTGCAGTGGGAAAGGATATTGAATACATAAAGGTTCGCAGCTTCAATCCCTATTCGGGAGAACCCATTACTGTCATTTTTGCCGGAGATCTCAGGGATGCCATGTTCCCCGGCACGGATGAGAGTGCCGATCTGCCGGAATACAGGGCGGGTGACAGGAAAGTACCTTTCAGGGTACTTGACCGGTTTCCGGGAAGCAGACTTGAAGGTATTGATTACGAACAGCTCATCGACTGGGTGAAACCCGGTGAAGGAGCTTTCAAAGTGCTGACGGGAGATTTTGTGACTACAGAGGACGGTACGGGAATTGTGCATATTGCCCCGACCTTCGGAGCCGATGACTACAAAATAGCCCGGGAATACGGTGTTCCGGCCATGCTTCTCAGGATGAAGGACGGCACTTTTGGCCCCATGGTTGACAAAAAGGGATATATGGTGCCCGTCAGCGACCTGGATGAGAAATTTGTCAGGGAACGTGTCAGTCTGAACAGCTATGGTCCTTTTGAAGGCCGGCCCGTGAAGAACGAATATGATGAAAATATTGATCCGGATACGGATACCCTGGATGTTGACATCGCCGTCATGCTCAAGCAGACCGGCAAGGTGTTCAGGATTGAAAAGATGGAACACAGCTATCCTCATTGCTGGCGTACCGACAAGCCCGTACTCTATTATCCCATTGATGCATGGTTCATACGTACCACGGCATTCCGCGACAGGCTTATAGAACTGAACAATACCATCAACTGGAAGCCTGCTTCAACAGGATCGGGAAGGTTCGGGAAATGGCTGGAGAACCTCGTGGACTGGAACCTTTCGCGTTCACGTTTCTGGGGAACTCCCCTTCCGGTATGGAGGACCGATGACGGGAAGGAATCAGTATGCATCGGTTCGGTGAGCGAGCTTAAAGCCGAAATGGAAAAGTCGGTCATGGCGGGTTTCATGGAGAGCAATCCTCTTGCCACATTCACAGAAGGCGACAATTCGCCGGAGAACTACAACAAACTGGATCTTCACCGGCCTTTTGTGGACAATATCATACTGGTGAGTCCGTCGGGAAGGAAGATGTTCCGTGAACCGGACCTTATCGACGTATGGTTCGATTCGGGAGCCATGCCCTATGCACAGTCCCATTACCCTTTCGAGAACAGGGATAATTTCAGTGAAATGTTCCCTGCCGATTTCGTTGCGGAAGGCGTTGACCAGACCAGGGGCTGGTTCTTTACCCTGCATACCATTGCATGCATGATATCTGATTCGGTCGCATTCAGGAATATCATTTCCAACGGCCTGATCCTCGACAAGAACGGCAACAAGATGTCGAAGCGTCTGGGAAATGCTGCCGATCCTTTCGAGATCATTGAAAAATACGGATCTGATCCTCTGCGCTGGTATCTGCTTACAAATTCCCAGCCATGGGACAATCTCAAGTTTGACATTGAGGGAGTGGATGAGGTGAAGCGGAAATTTTTCGGAACCCTTTACAACACCTATTCATTCTTTGCCCTTTATGCAAATGTTGATGATTTCAGATATGCCGAAAAGGACATACCGGTAAATGAAAGACCCGAAATAGACAGATGGATAATCTCGCTTCTCAATTCGCTTGTCAGGGAGGCAGGGCGGAGTTATGAGGATTATGACCTGACCCGGGCAGCCAGGGCAATTCAGGATTTTGTAATTGACAATCTCAGCAACTGGTATGTGCGTCAGAGCCGGAAGCGCTACTGGGGCGGTGATTATGACCATGATAAGATTTCAGCCTACCAGACCCTCTTTACCTGCCTTGAAACGGTCAGCCGCCTTGCGGCTCCCGTTGCTCCCTTCTTCATGGATCTGCTTTTCCGCGACCTTAACATGACAAGCGGAAGAAATCCCGAGGAATCGGTACACCTTGCACTCTTTCCCGTTCATGATGAGTCACTGATCGACAAGGATCTGGAAGAAAAGATGTTTATAGCCCAGAAGATATCCTCAATGGTACATGCTCTCAGGAGGAAGGTGAGTATAAAAGTGAGGCAGCCGCTTGCAAAGATTATGCTCCCGGTTCCCGACAGCAGCTTCAGGAAGAAATTTGAGGCTGTAAGGGATCTGGTTCTTACCGAGGTAAATGTGCGGGAAGTCGAATATCTGGATGATACGGCTGCCATGCTCGTCAGGAAGATCAAACCCAATTTCCGCCTTCTTGGTCCGAAATACGGCAGGATGATGAAGGATATAAGCAATGCGGTTGCAGGGCTGTCGCAGGAAGAGATAGCATCCTTCGAGGCCTCGGGAACATGGGATCTTAAGATACAGGGACAGGATATCCGGCTTACCCTTGAGGATGTGGAGATAATATCGGAGGACATACCCGGCCTGCAGGTTGCCAATGAAGGCCGGCTGACGGTAGCCCTGGATGTTACTGTTACGGATGAACTCCGGCATGAGGGAATAGCGAGGGAATTCATCAACCGTATCCAGAACATGCGCAAGGAGAGCGGTTACAACGTGACAGACAAGATAAGGATCAGGATAGAGGATCATGATTATGTAAGGGAGGCCATTCTGAAGCATTCGGACTATATCGGGTCGCAGACCCTGGCCACGGAAATCGTTCTTGACAGGAATATCAACGGCAGCAGGGGGAAGGAAGTCGAAATCGACGAAGTGACTGTAAAGATCCTGATTGACAAGGCACAGTAAATACAGAATGGCTATATTTGCCATAATCTAAATATCCCCTTATGAAACGCATACTGGTAACAGGCGGTGCCGGATTCATCGGATCGCATCTCTGTGAAAGGCTTCTTGAACTTGGCAATGAAGTCATCTGTCTTGACAATTACTTCACCGGCTCGAAGAAAAATATCATGCATCTGCTGGATAACCATTGTTTTGAGGTTGTAAGGCATGATATAATAAATCCCTTGCTGATTGAGGTTGACGAAATATACAATCTCGCCTGTCCTGCCTCTCCCCTGCATTATCAGTTTAATGGCATCAAGACCATCAAGACCTCGGTTATGGGAGCGATAAACACACTGGGTCTGGCAAAGCGTACCGGGTCAAAGATACTGCAGGCTTCAACCAGCGAGATTTACGGTGATCCGGAAATCCATCCCCAGCCTGAGTCGTACTGGGGCAATGTAAACACACTTGGTCCCCGTGCATGCTATGATGAAGGCAAGCGCTGTGCCGAAACCCTTTTCATGAATTATCACATGCAGCACAGGCTGAAGATCAAGCTGGCCAGGATATTCAACACCTACGGTCCCCGCATGAGCCTGAATGACGGAAGGGTGATATCAAACTTCATCGTTCAGGCGCTGAAGGGGGAGGATCTGACCATCTTCGGCGATGGTTCCCATACCCGGAGTTTCCAGTACGTGGATGATCTTATAAGGGGTCTGATCACCCTGATGGAAACACCCGACACTTTCACCGGTCCTGTAAACATCGGGAATCCGGCTGAGATATCGGTCAGGGATCTTGCTGAAAAGATTATCGGTCTTACCGGATCAGGATCCAGGCTCAGGTATCTGCCATTGCCGGCGGATGATCCCCGGCAGCGTCGTCCGGATATTTCCCTTGCCAGGAGGGAGCTTGGCTGGGAACCGCTGGTTGACCTGGAAACGGGCCTTAAGAAGACGATTGACTATTTCAGGTCGGTGCTATAAAAAAAAAGCCATCCTTTCAGGGATGGCTCAGGTTTTTTATCCTTGCATCTTACTTCTGTTTCAGCTTTGCATCAATGCACAGTGTGGCATGGGGTACGGCACGCAATCTTTCCTTTGCTATGAGTTTTCCTGTCTCACGGCATATTCCGTATGTTTTGTTTTCAATCCTTACCAGTGCAGCCTGAAGATGTTGTATGAATTTAAGCTGACGCTGGGCCAGTCTGCCGGCTTCCTCTTTTGAAAGAGTGGTTGCGCCTTCTTCAAGAACCTTGAATGTGGGAGAGGTGTCCATTGTGTCGTTGCTCTCCTCGTGTGAAATGCTTGATTTCAGTATTTCATAATCTTTCCTGGCCTTATCCAGCTTCGCCAGGATAATTTCCCTGAACTCCTCAAGCTCCGCATCCGAATACCTTGTCTTTTCCTTTTGAGCCATGGCATAAGATTTAAAATTGTGCCGCAAAGATAACTTTTTTTCCGTACAAAAAAAACACGCTGTACATGATACTACGACATCTTATTAACAGGCACTCAAACAAAGAATTACAACAGTTCAGAAAAGCTTTTCCGGAGCTGATTAAACAGCATAACGGGAGGGCCTTCCCATTTGCTCCTTTATGCCTTTTTTCTATCTTTGCCGAAAACTGCTGATAATGGATTCTGTGATATCATCCGAATCTTCCGGGCCTGTGGTATTTAAGCAACAGGTACAGCCCAGATGGTTTGCCGTCTATACCCATCCGCGTGCCGAAAAGCTTGTTCATGCCAGGCTTCTGGAAGAGTCAGTTGAGTCATTTCTCCCCCTTCAGAAGACCTACCGCCAGTGGAGTGACCGGAAGAAGCTGATTCTGAAACCCCTGCTTTCTTCCTACGTTTTCGTTAAGGTTGTTCCGAAGGAATTTGCCAAGGTTTACAAGACCTACGGGGTAGTCAAGTTTGTTTCATTTGAAGGACAGCCTGTTTCGATTCCCCAGAACCAGATCGACAATCTCCGTCTGCTTGTAAACAGTGATGCCGAACTGGAGGTTACAAGCGAAAAGTTTGAAAAGGGCGATCTTGTTGAGGTTATAAACGGTTCAATGGTCGGTCTGACCGGGGAGCTTATCAGGACAGGCGGAAAAAGGAGAGTCATTGTGCGTATCGACAAGCTTGAGCAGAATATTCTTCTCACTATTCCGGTTACGTTTCTGAGAAAAATAAAGGAGACGGTATAGGAAAATCCTGATTTTTCCCGCATTGAACCGGGATCTCCCCTTAACGGCAAACAGGTTTCCCGGTCGGTTTACCGGTAAAATCAGCCTGAAGCTGCTAGAATCCCAGTTCCCTCAGACGTATCTTTACTTTGAATGAATTGGGTATTTCCTCCTCACTGACCAGGACGAGGTAGCCTCCTCCTCCGGCTCCGGACAGTTTCCATGCCCTGGCTTTTCCATGATACTGCCTTATTATTCTTTCAATCTCGGGAGTCAGCATTTTGGGGAACATCCTCACCTGTGAGCGGAAGGAATCCAGGAATCCCTCCGAAAACCTGTCCATATCCTTGTTTGTCAGTCCTTCCCATGCCAGATCGGCTGCAGTGGCCAGGCTTTTCACATTCTCATCATTTATATATGTTTCGGAAAGAACATCGAAGCCCTCCGGTCTGGGCCACAGGGTCACCATATAAAGTCTTTCCTCCAGCCATCCGATAGTTTCCGGATCGGTGATGGTGTCAAAATGTGAGGGCCAGTATTCCCCCCTGTCGTAGTAGAACCTGTTGATCCCGGGCATTGCTATTCCTATGGAATCCTGTGAACCGCTCACCTCGACGGTTCCGGGGTCGTTATCATATCTGAAAAGAGTTTTTGCAAGCTTTTCCGGCTTTTCAAAGGGCAGATGGTCGTTCCACAGTTCGATTGCCTTTTTTCGTGTTGAAGTGGCCATGCCCGACCTTTCGTTGAATTCTATAGTGGGTTCTATGGATGCTGTTATTGCTGCACCCGGGTGATATTTCGACACATATGGCTGATCTATCCATGTTCCGGCAATGTCAATCCTGTAGGGGATGGGCCGGGAGGAACGCAATGCCGTTGTTGACCGCGCCGGAAGGTTTGCATGCGGAATCCTTTTCAGTACTCTGTATTCAATTCCCAGTTCCGTGCAGAGCTCTTCCTTTTCCGGTGAGTGTCCGTCCTCGTTTACAATGAAGATATCGGGAGCAAGATTTTTCATGTCATCCCGGAAATCCATGAGTCCGCTTCCCGTGTTAACGGAAACCCTGTGCACACTTTTCAGGGAGCTCAGCATATAGGCCCTTTCCTCTTCCGAATAGACGGTTTCCCTGCCCTTCAGTTCCCTGATGGTTTTATCTGAACCCAGACCAATATAAAGGTCACCGTATTGTGCGGCTTCCTGCAGAAAAGCAACATGCCCCGAATGGAGCATATCAAAACAACCGGATACAAAAACTTTTTTCCTTCCTTTATTCATGTTATACCTGGTAATAGTTTCAGTCACTGATTATTTGCCCGGCTCTGCTGTCTGCGTCAGCACGGACGGAGCCGGCAAACCGGCATAAAGTTAACAATTTTGATTGGTGAATCTCCGTTCCGCTAGGGATCTTATTGATTCCGGGTATTTTGCCAGAGTATATTATCCCCGGAATTTCAGACTGATTTTTCCATCTGAAAAAGCAGTTGCTGCAAGTCATCCTGACACCATCAATTATTCAATACATTTAAGGGTATTTATCAATTTTACCTGATTTGCTTCTGAAAAATCAACGTCAATAAATGAATCATTTGTGTAAACGCGAAGTGTTTTAATCTTTTTCTGTTTCAGGTAATCCTGGATTGTATGTCCTTCATAGTCCGGGATATCTATATGCAGCATTGCAAAACCTTCACAATTATAAGGACCATGATTCATCTGCTTTAACCTCGTACCATCTGTAAAAAGGAAAATTATACCATTAAGATTATTAATACATCCACCATCTCTTACATCTATTGTAAGCACAGTTTGTTTCTCGTTATTTTCAATTTTCCGGGCTACATATATTGAAACTTTCCGCTGACCATCCTTTTCAATATACATCCTTTCTTTCATGGAAATTACTGTTATATCAGCAACTTCGTCATATTCAGTAATAATCCAGTCGGAGCATTTTTGTGCCCTGGAAAATGTAATGAACATTGAAGCTATAATAAGAAGCAATATTTTTTTCATACAGAGATTCTTTAGTTTCAGGTTAAAACAGACCTTTGAGTATTTAACAGATATATATACTCTGATACAACGGTTAAAAGATTTGATAATCTGTTTTCGCTTTTTCTGAACCTGCAACAATAAACCGGACCGGGGGAATCAGTTGCTTCTGGCTTCGTGGAAGAAAATATTCCACCACGATTTGAAAAAATATCTTAAATCTGTTTTTACCGGTTGTTTTTCAAATTCTTCGAGATATCTCATCTCAGATTCCTGTATCTCCTCGAGGCTGGCAGGCATGTCGGCATAATACGGAGGTACCAGACCCGGCTTGTGTTTCAGTCTTTTTTCCTTCACCCCGTCATCATAGAGGTTGAAATATTGTTTGCTGAGCGGTCTTACACCCACAAGCTTCATGTTGCCCTTGAACATATTGATAAGCATTGGCAGCTCGTCGAGCCATACTTTTCTGCAGAAGGCCCCCCAGGTTGTAATCCGGAAATCATTTTTGAACTTGCCTCCTTCCTGAAGATTATGCATTTTGTAAACATAATCCTGGATATATTCCGAATAGGGGTGCATGGTCCTGAGCTTGTAGACTTTAATCTGCTTTCCGTCCTTTCCTATCCGCGGCAGGGCAATGATCGGACCATAGGAATATCCGTTCACCGGAAGGGGCTTCCTTATCTTTTTTGCCTCTATGCAGAGCTGGTTTCCGATGAATGATTCCTGCATGATATGAAATCCTCCCCTGCAGAGGCGGCCAAGGGCCTCGGCACGCGATATAACGGAGTTTCCGCCGTTTGTCAGAAACATGTACAGGGGACGGGTGAATTTTAGTTTCGGCAAAATGCGTTTCAGAATAAAATCAAAGGAATAATAGATGTAATTAAGACCGGCAGGATATTTCTGCAGTATCCTTTTTTTCCTCTGATCCTTTGTCTCGACACAGCAGAAGAAGTACCCGTTTAATTCAATTTTATTATTGACAGCCTCAATAAAGCTGTCGAGGTGTGCTATGTCATTTATCCTGTGCAGGTTGATTAGGTATGTGTATTTTTCTTTAGGGAGATTTTCGACGTTGAAAACTGTGGTTGTGGATAAAACCGCGGTACGGCCATTCAGGTTGGGTCCGGTCATTGCCAGTATTGCCCCGGTCATTTCAGGTCCCACTTTCCTTTCTATTTTTTCTATTATCCCGGGACTGACGTTCTGCAAGTTTTCGTGATCAATGCCGTTTCCATTTCCGTTTCCGTTTCCGTTTCCGTTAGCGTTTCCGTGGCTGTGGCCATTTCCGTTGCCGTTGCCATTACCGTTCCAGTAAACGTAAGCGTTACCATTTCCGTTTCCGTTGCCATTCCTGAAGCCATTGCCATTTCCGTTAAGATTGTTTACCAGCTCCTCTTCCGTAGGCTTCCTGTACTTCCTGAATTTTTCAGCTTCATCATAATCGCGGATATTGGCCTTTTTATAGGCTATATACACAGATCCCGCCAAAAGTTCGAAGATGGTTGCTATTACTGTGGTTCCCAGGAACACGGCACGTGAATAGGAATAATCCCTTATGATATACATTATCAGGGCGAGAAGGGACACGGATATCAGGTTGCTCCCTATTACCCTGTTGAAGAGGCTGGTAAAATTAATAATCTTACCCCTATGCATTTTGCCGTTGACTATGGAGACAGTCAGCCAGATCACGGCCAGGATTATGAAAAAAACACCATGGGAAGGGACATAGGAACTGATCCCGGCGGGCCTGAAAAGGACCGCGATCATAAACGATACTGCAAGAATAACAATATCGGTAAACAGCGTGATTACCCTGAATTTATTTCTTTTCACAATTTGACAGTAGGTCCCTGATAAAGGACGTGCCAAATATAAGTTTTTTCAGCTAAAAAACGAGCGGGGATTCAGGGAATTTTTCAACGGTCTTGAAGAACAGCTGTTGCTGTGATGTTTTCCGGCAGATTTTTTATCAGACCAGTTTTAAATAGATACGGATTAACACACAGGATTTCTGATATATATGTATATCCGGCCTTGCTAGAATCCGAATGTGATTCCAAAATTAACTGTTAATTTCTTTCCCTGTAAATACTCCGGACTCCAGTTCTTGTTCCCGGAAATATTACTGTAAGAAAACGAAAATTGCGCATATAGATCGTTGATCAGCTGATAAACAGCTTTCAGTCCGGCAGATGTGTTCCTCCATTCAACTGATTCAAGGGGAGGGTTGCCAACCCTGGGGGCAGCAAGTTCGGTATAATCCGGTCCTCTGACTGCATCTGAGAAAAACAGCTGAATATCCAGATTGCCCACCGGCCGGTATCCGGCAGATATGAACCATTCCCTTGAATTATCCTTAAGATAGTGCCCGAGGTTGTAATTGTTTGATTCAAATGTAGTGGTCGGCACATAATGCTGATAGGTAAGCGGGTAGGAATAAGTGAATTCCGTAGTGAAATATGTATCGCTGAAAGGAAAATTATTCAGCCGGAATCCGCTTTTCCAGCTCAGGAAGTTCCATGCATCCTTTTTGGATATACGGCTTATTGCAAGTTCATCAACAAAGAGAGTCGCGTACAGGTGAAGATGTCTGATCTGCCTGGAACTTATATCAAAAAACATCTGGGAATTCATGTTGTCAATACCTGATGATACTGAATGGTCCACAGACTTGTAGAAGAACAGCGGCATAAGGTATGCCGGGTTTACCGATGTGTTGTTGTATACTATGCTGTTTCCCGCGGAGATGTTCAGGTATTTAAACGGAGTGACAGTTAACATGTTTGCTGTAAGAAATTTCCTGTGATACACTTCCCGGTAATTTGTGCCGTAACTGTTTGACATCCAGTAGGAGTTTGCGCTGTCCACCACCATTGAATTGAGCCATCCGTGGAAATAGTTGAACGTGAACCATTTTGCAGGTCTGAGCTGAAGCCTCAGCTGTATGAATGAAGGATTCCTTCCGCCGAAGATATTCGCACCGTTATAATTATTTCCCCATTCAATGTTGTCTTTCACAAATCCTGCATTTCCCCATTTCCATGAATAAGTGATTCCGCCCTGCATTTCGCTCCAGTCGCTGCTTCCCTTAAGGTGTCCGCCTTCTCTCTGTGTCAGGAATGAAGGCTTCCCCAGGAGAGGTTTTTCATGATTGTCCCTGAGGGAAGCATAAAACCCCCACCGGTTGACGTATGCCCTTGCCTCGATTCCGTTTCTCCAGTATGTTGCCGTTCCGGAGGAGTTGGTAAAAAATTCTCCGCCAATAATAGGATTTATTGTAAGTGAGAAGAGAGAATCAGAATAATAAAAAAGATCCCATCTTTTATTGCCTCGTATTACTTTTATCAGACGGGAAAAAAGATCTTCCCTTGCAGAACTCACTTTTTCGAAGTTACTGCTGAAAGATGATCTGAAAAGCTTATTCCTTGAACTGTCTTCCTTCCCGAAATCCCTCAGGTAAAAATCAAGTTCTCTTTGCTGCCTGGGGGAAAGCCGGTCACGTTTTTCGTCTGCATCCCGCAGGCATCGGGCTATGAACAGCCTGGAGTATGGTTTTACAACGGAGCTGAGTTGGACTACCTGGTCGTTTGCCAGTTCATCAAGGAACTGATAAATGCCAGTATTGGCAACCGGATGGGGAATTTCCTGGGATGATATCCGCTCAACAGGCAGAAAAAGGTAAATAAAAATGAAAATGATGATATATCCGGATTTGATCTTCATCAGGAATCGTATTGAAAAACAAATATAGGATTTATTGCAGGAAATCCTTCATTCCTGCGGTCTGCATTTGTCTGATAAGGAAAACATGACATCAGCGGGTAAAAAGATAATGATGTTTTTAGTTCCCGGTAGCGGCAGATCTGTTCCGGATAGCTTGTTAAATATCAGAATATCAAAACTATATATGTATCTGGTTTTTTTGTGGAAGGTTTGAATATATTTATCTTTGTAATATTACAGTCATATTTTTCTGAAATTCCGGGCCATGATTATTTAAAAGAATGAATAAAAAGAAGTTACCAAATTTAAAAACCCTAAACCATGGAAAAGAAAATAAGTTTAACGAACACAAAATCAGAAATACTGAATGCTTATAATGAATTGTTAAAGAGAATCCAGGATTCGAAACAGGAAAGTCCGAAAGCAGAACAGGAAAAGAAAGTGAAAGAAGCTACGGTGGAGGATGCTGCAAAACTGACAGATGAAGAGATCATTGGAGCTATAAGTTCATTGAAACTTTCATTGAACAGCAAGCTTGACAGGATTGAAGACGATCTCACCACTGAACGTCAGAAACTGGCTAAGATCAGAGAAGCAATACTAATTGAGGATCAAAGGCTGAAGGATCTTTATCAGATAAATGCGGGAGCCGATTCACTTGCTGTAATTCTTGCAGTCCAGAAAGAAAAGAAGGAGGAATTTGAACGTGAAACGACACAAAGAAAAAGCGAGCTGGAAGAAGAGATCAGGCAGGAGAAACTGATTCGCGACAAAGAAACGAAGTTATGGGAAGAAAACAGAAAAGAAGCAGAGGAAACCCTCAAAAAGCAACGGGTTCGTGAAGAAGAGGAATTCCAGTATAATCTTAAGCTTACGAGGAAAAAAGATAAGGATGAATATGAGCAGAAGAAGTTCCAGCTTGAAAAAGAGCTGAAAGAAAAATTGGAAGCCTTTGATAGCGGGATTAAGCTCAGGGAACAAAGTGTGGCTGCTGCTGAACAAGAACTGGAAGGATTGAGATCAAAAGCAGAAAGCTTCCCGGCTGAACTTGAGAAGGCAGTCCAGGTTGCAGTAAAGGACGTAACTTCCCGGCTTGAGAAGGATTACAAATTCGAAAAACAACTTCTTCTTAAAGACCACGAAGGAGAGGTAAAGTTAAAGAATCAACAGATCGAATCGCTGATTGCAAAGATCAATGACCTTAATATTCAACTTAAACAGGCCTATTCCAAAGCTGAGAATGCAGAGAATAATTCCAAGGAGATCACACTTAAAGCTATTCAGGCATCGGGACAGATAAAAATAATAGAAAAGGAAGAAACACGGAGGAAAGTTGAGGAGTAAGGTGTGAGGTCATAACTCTTTTATAATCCACGACCAGTGGAATGTACCGAAAAATCCGGAGAAACCAGGCTCTTTCCGTCAAAAATCGATAACAAAAGCAACTGTTTATAGGTTGAGATTCTATAGCGATAAAATGAATTGATTAGCGAGCGAGTACTAGGAAGCCATGATATCCGAGGCAGTCATGTGTGTTAACAAAAGAATGTTGTAAATATTATTGGGAATAAGATGGTAATAACAAAAAATTACGATAACGCCAAGGATCTGGTAGAAGATGAGTTACTGTACTATGGTCCAGTTGCTGAAATATCGAAACCTTTTGATCCAAAGAAGATTGATATTCAAACAAAGCAAATGATTCTTGAAGCCATTTTCCGTCGTTTAAGAAATGGTGAAATAAATATGCTTACTGGTTTTCAACGTAAATCAGACCTTTGGGATGAAACAAAACAAAGCCGCTTAATTGAATCGATACTTATCAGAATCCCTTTACCGGCATTTTATTTTGATGGTACTAATGATAACGATTGGCTTGTTGTAGACGGCCTCCAGCGATTAAGTACATTTAAAAACTTCGTAATTAATAAAATTTTAACGCTCCAAAATCTGGAATATCTCACACAATTCAATGGTTTTAAATTTGATAATCTTCCAAGAGACCTGCAACGAAGGATTGAGGAACATGAGATAACTGTTTATATAATAAATCCAGGTACACCGCCAGAGGTAAAATATAATATCTTTAAAAGAATTAATACAGGAGGTCTGATATTGGAACCAGCAGAAATAAGACATGCTTTGAACCAGGGTAAGGCTGCAGATTATATTAAAAAACTTGCAGAAATTCAAGAATTCACTTCAGCTACAACAAATTCAATACCTACCGAAAGAATGCTTGACCGGGATTTTGTTACCCGATTCATAGCCTTTTATTTACACCCAGTTTCTGAATATAAAGGCAATTTGGAGGAGTACCTTAATAGCGCTGTAAGTGAGTTGAAAGACTTATCAGAAGCCAGGTTACAAACTATAACCAATGATTTTATTTCATCAATGAAAGCAGCAAGGGCTATTTTTGGTAATCGTGCTTTCAGAAAAATATATAAGAAATCCGATAAACGCAAGCCATTAAACAAAGCTCTTTTTGAAGTGTGGTCTGTACTTTTGGCTAAATTGTCCGATACAGAAAGAAATAAACTAATAACGAACAAAGATTTTGTTATTGAACAGTTTATGGAGTCACTAAATTCTTCAGATAAAAAATTGGATAAAGCAATAAGTACCGGTACTGCTGACAAACAAAATGTTATTAATCGTTTTTCGATAATTGAAACAGTCATAAGAAATTCATTAGCCCATGATTAAATACATAGCTATTAAAAATTTCAAGGCTTTTAAAAGCCTGAAATTAAAACCTTCAAACCTAAACTTATGTTTTGGTATGAATGGTATGGGAAAATCATCACTTCTTCAATCATTGTTGTTATTGCGCCAATCATTTCAAAAAGGCCTACTTGATACTAAAGGATTATTACTTAACGACAAAGATCTAATTTCTATTGGCACTGGTAAAGATGCTTATTATCAATCAGCAGGTAGAGGTGAACATATTGAATTTGAAATTCAGACACAAAAAGGACAAAGATATCAGTGGGCTTTTCAATTTGATCCAACAACCGATATTTTACCTATTGAACATGGTGGCAATCTTATTATCAATCAAATCTCAAAATTTGAAGGGTTTTCTCTATTTAATAATCATTGTCAATACTTGTCCGCTGAACACTATGGCCCTCAGAAATTATATCCCAAATCAGAACTTGAAGTAAAACAAAACAAAAACATTGGTATTAAAGGAGAATATGCTGTTCATTATCTTTCAATGTTTGGTAATAGTGAAATAATTCAATTAGAAAATTTACGACACTTAAAGGCTAGTTCTAATAATCTATTACACCAAACAGCAGCATGGTTAGGAGAAATAAGCCCAGGCACTAAACTTGTTATTGAAGATTTAAAAGGAGTTGATTCTTTGAGACTTGGAATCCAATTTGAAACAAAAACAAGATTTACAAATGAATTTTCGCCTTATAATGTCGGTTTCGGTATATTATATGTGCTCCCTTTAATAGTATCTCTTTTAAAAGCTGAGCCCGGGTCCCTATTGTTGATTGAAAATCCTGAATCTCATTTGCATCCGACAGGTCAGTCGGCTATGGGCAGGCTAATGGCTTTAGCTGCAGAAAATGGCGTTCAAATTTTCTGTGAATCCCACAGTGATCATATTATCAACGGAATCAGGGTAGCTGTAAAAGATAATGTTTTAGACCATGATAAATTAGCCATTTATTATTTTGATAGAAATCCTAATGATGATGAACATCGTAGTAGAGTTACAGAAATATTCATTGATAAAAAAGGTACATTAAGCGAGTATCCCGCAGGATTGTTAGATGAGTGGAGTAATTTATTATTAAAACTTATTTAGCTATGGACTTATTTTTCAATGAAATATCAGCTTATTATCCGGCTAAATCAAAATTCGATGCACAACAAAAAATGAGTGCATTTTTAGAATTATGCAAGAAGGCAAAACAAGAAGGTTTTAATTCTTGTAAAGTGGTGAATAATTTTGAGGAAACTGAATTAGCAGCAACATATACAATACACAATTGGTTAGGTGATACTGAGATAAATAAAAACCAAAAAGACTTTTATTTCAGTTTTCGAAATTCGCCGTATGAAAAAGGAATTGAACATACATTCGATGCATTTTGTTATTTGGATGAACCTACCGAACCCAATTACAATGGAAGCATTGTTGAAGGTTTAATGTGGGCTAATCTTTGCGATTCTTTTGCATTAAGTTTCCCTGTTAACGAGGTATGGAGAAAAAGTCTTATTAATATTGAATTTGATGATAAACCAGATAGAAGAAAGGACAATGTAAAACACATTAGTTCACTTTTACATTTCGATTATTATCAAGAATTTATTAAATCACAAAAAGAACCTGTTTTAGTACCCTCTGATATCAATCCATCAGAAAAAAGAATACATTTAAGCGATGACCATGGCAAGGACAAGCTTTATGCATTGGCTAAAAAGCTTGTTAATTGTGATTATGTTATAGAAATTCCGCATTCTTTGCCATTTGACAGACATGGCAGGAGCTTTATTCGTGAAATACATCCCAACGGCAGGATTGATGTTACCCTGATTGAAGAAGACGACGGATATAGTATGATGGTACAAACTACTGGTAAAACTTTATGGGAAACACAGGAGATTGCTAAAATATTGAAAGAATTATATTAGTCCACATTGCAGGTTGGGAGATGTAAGTGACAGATATCATGGGGCATAAAATTTTTAGATTTCTGCAGGAGTGCCAAGAGATTTTCCTGAATAGGTTCCGGTCACAGAGAAATAAATGTCTTTGGCAAAATCCCAGTCGAGATTGAAATAGCCATAATCGGCGAACGAGTGGTTTGCCCCGTAGTATGAATCCCTCTTCAGGCTCTGGGTTGATGCGAATAAGGTAAAGAGGTCGTAGTCCCTGAAGTAGTGCTCATAAGTCACTGCACCGGTTTTGATGTTGTGCTTTACAGCTTCCGCAACATCTCTTTCGTGTAAGGGATATTCCTGTCTGTTGCCTCCGTCTCTTTCTTCCTTTATATTAAAAAAATCGATGACTACTTTACTTCTCAGACCAAATCTGTGAAAAAACCTGGTTCCTATTGTCTGATTGTTCATCGGGGCTATTTCGGATCTTACATTCAATAATATTATGATGTCTGGGCCGGTTTAGCGGAGTGAAGGTGCCCAGGGACGGTTTATCCCTGAGAAATTAAAATTCGGGATGCTGATCTCGTTCCGGCATGAAAAGATCCTGTAATAAAGTTTTTGCGTAATTGTTATCCCGTAAAAAAAGACAGTGCCGGCGGTTATGATTACCGAAAGGAAATGGATCAGTACAAGCAGATATTCTGAATGATCGTGACCGGAATGAGAATTATCATTATGGGATTTGTGCGGATGGGAATGAACAACTGTTATATCGCCGACAGAATGGCTGTGGTGGAAAAAGGTCACTGATCCGAGATATCCGAGATAGAGTAAAACAAAAAAGAGTCCTGCAATATTTTTGTATTTTCTTATAGAATTTCCCGGCCCTGTTAAATGATTAACAGGTGTAATTGAAAAAACACACGTTTAAAATTGTTAAGTCCGGTTTTATCTTACCACCACTTTCTTTCTTGCTTTTATTGTGGCTGTACGGATTTCAACTATATACAGTCCTTTCATATCGCCGGCAGGAATTTCAATCCTGCTATCTCCGGAGAATTCAATATTTTCAAGTATGCTTACCGGTTTGCCCGTGATATCAAAAATTGTTACTGTACCGGTCATTCCGTCCTGTTCTCCTGCATTTGTCCGGACATAGATATAATTACCGGCTGAATAGATATTAAAACTGTTTTCCGGAGCAAAAGCATCATCGATCCCGGTGGCATTGACAACAAGTGGCTGCTGAACATCGGCAGCCGGATTCCATAATTCCGAACCGGCCTGTGCTGCTGTGATAACCGTGGTTCCTGTACCTGTAATATGTACTTGAGATCCTGTTACTGTTGCAACACCGGGGTCACTGCTGGAGAAACTGACCGGGAGTCCTGAGGTTGCCGTTGCAACAAGGTTGAAATCAGGATATTCCAGTGCCTGGGCAGGTATGGGATCGAATGTGATAGTCTGATCACCCTTGCTGACTGTCAGTGTTCTGATATAACGGGCAGGAGCATACGTGGCATTTCCTGCCTGCCGGGCTGTAATGGAAGATGTTCCCACTCCCCTGAAGTTACAGGTTCTGTTGCCACTGATGACAGCAACTGCCGGATTTGCACTTGCGAAGGTTATTCCAAGGCTGCTGGAAGCTGTTGCACTGAGTGTAAATGACTGCAGGCTGTATTTCCTGTCAAGGGATTGTGTGAAAGTGATGGTCTGTGCCTTAAGAGTAACGGGCTGACCGGTGAATGGCAGAAGCAGTCCGCCGCTTGTTGATGCCACATCCCCCTGGTTGTATGAGAGCGTTACATTTTCGGTTCCCGTCAGGGGGACGGAGAGATTTAATACAATCGTATAGGGATCCCCTGTTTTAAGGCTCACGCTGCTGACAGCAGCCGGTAACCCGTTAACTTTCACTTCAAACTGATTCTGTTTCCCGGCGGGATCAGCCATCAGCCTGTCAAACTGTATCTCCACATTTATATTTTTTGCCATATAAAGCACAGAAGGGACTCCCGGAGGACTGACATTGATCTTTATCGTTGCCTCGGGGGAGTTGCCTGTATTATCACTCATAATAAACCTGAAGTTACCGGCATTGTTACCGGCATTGCCTGAAGCGGAATAAATAATATTCCTGCCGGCATCAGTAACTGTTGCAGGCACGGAAGTAATCTGAGCTCCCCTGCCTCCTGCATTATACTGGTAGAGTATGCCCTGGGCCGGCAGAGAAGTAATGACTGCAGTTTTTGTGCTTCCATCTCCCCCGGTATAATTAAGCTGTATTGTTTTCTCCTGGCCCTGTTCCATCCAGATGGTCTGTGGCACTGCGGATAACGGTGGCGTTGTACTGGTGGTGAAACGGCTTACTTCGCACCAGGCAATGCCGGTTGAATTCTCGGCAAAAACAGTCCAGTAATATGTTTTATCAGGCTCCAGGCCGGTGACAGTATGGTTCAGATTAAGCCCGACACTGGTATAGGAGGCATCTGACAGATCCGGTTTGCTGTCCAGGAGCAGATAGTAATTTGTGGCCTTGGAGGAGGCAGTCCAGATAAAAGTATGGTTTGTACCCGTTATCGCATCTTTTGCAGGACTAACGAGATCAACTCTTTCGGGATCAGGAAGTGTGAGATTGCTGGTCAGAAACACTCCGTCGTAGATGGCATTGTCATTAATGGTATAGTCATCCGGACCGGCAGGAGTGAAGGAGATGGCGTCTCCTGTATAGACGGCGTCATCCTCATGGAATGCATATAAAACGCCTGCTGTTCCATCAGCGTTTTCAAGCCCTATTGTGGCACTGGCCCCATGGGGTTCGGGAGAGAATGGGTCAACTATCAGCCTGTACTGGATCTGGACAACATTTGTAGTTTCATATAGGATCACTGAGAATGTTCCGAAAGGTTTCAGAACAGGATCGAAGCCCATATTTTTGTACTGGATGATGCATTTCCTGCCGGGAGCTGTGCCGATTGTCCTGTACATTACATTTCCCCGGTCCAGAATGGAAAGATTATCCCAGAACGGAGCAATATAATTGTTTGGCATTGCCGGGTCGGGGATTGTAACCTCGTCATTGTAGAGTCCGTCCGGCTGTGTGAACATCACAAGTCCGTTGGCACTCACGTAGAAATGATTATAGGTGTTGCCGAAAAAGGTAAAGTTAAAGCCAATGTCAAAGGGGCCTGACGAGGGAATGGGTATACTCTGCCGCAAACCCGTGGCTATAAGTGTGCCTTCGTACACTGTTTCCTGAGGCTGGCCAAACAGCAACGAAACTGAAAGAAATAAAACTGAAAGAAATGCTACCCTCTGTTTCATATCCGGTGAATTAACTGTTATTCAAATTATAGGACAATCCGGGCAATAAATTAGTTGCACACGCTTCCTTTATCCGGAAAATTTAAAATCAATACAACAGGAATCAGCAACAGTTTTATACCAGGATTAATATTAATCAATGTATAAAAGTAATAAGAATTTACGAAAAGTGTTGATTATTATGACTTAAATTGATGAAAGACATTCAATACTATGGTGAATGAATGAATAATCTAAGCGAAAGGCTTATCCCCGAACGGACTTTCAAAGGGGGAATCGTTTCCCTTTCTGTAGTTTTCCCTTGGCGGAGGGTTGGGAGGAATATCGGTCATCATCACCAGGGAGATCGAATTGTCAAGGATTACCCTGTGTATTTCCGGCCTGGTGTATACTTCTTTTCCTGATATTTTTTGTGCAGGATCTTTCACAAGCAGAGATGTATTACAGAATTGTTACAAAATTACATATAATTTTAATTTGTACAAATCAATTTGCAGCTTTTACGTTTACAAAGCTGCAAAGTTACAAACAGTTCCGGCGCTTTGGCTTTGCAGCCGGCAAATTTATTTAATCATCACCTTGCCCACGTACCTGTTCATTCCGGAACTGATCTCTATGAAATACAATCCGCCGGAGGCCGGGGCCTGTACTTCCGTAACGCTGTTTTTACTGAATCCGGCATTCCTGAGATCCGTGACGATCTTCCCCGACATGTCCATAATCTTAACGGAACCTGTTTTTCCGTCCCATGCATCCTCCAGAGTCTGTATGTTTATATTGCCGAAGCTCTGGTAAATGTTGAATGAATTAGCAGATGTATATATGTCACCTATTCCGGTTGAGATATCTATCTTCAGAATGAATCTGTCTTTAAATAATCCCGGTTCTGCCGAGAATGTCAGTACCGGATTAGTTTTTAGGTTTGCAGTGAATCCCGTGCTTTTATCGGTAAGGTAAAGGTCATAGCCGTCAAGTCCCTGCAGCTGGGTGCTTGCAATCTTATGGGTTTTTGTGGATGTCACGTTTACCACAACAGGTATTTCGAGGATTGATTCCGGAAAGGGTTGTCCGTTGATGGCATAGTCAACTCCCCCGAGTGATGTATGGATTGTGGTTTTCTTTGACGAAAGGAACATTTTGAGTGCATCATAATCATTGTCAAGACCTGTTTTTGCCAGTTCGCTGAACCGTACCACCGTTTCATCGTTACTGACATCATCCTCGAGGATGGCGAGCCTGACCAGGGGAATGATCCCGCTGCCCTTGTAGCGGGAATGAATATTATCATGTGTTCTGGCTGCAGCCGGGAGAATTATTGATTTTCCTGCTGAGGATGTTTTATTGAAAAACCCCTGCATCGGGGGTATTATGCCTGTAACATCGGAAGGAATACCGACGCCTGCGATATATGAACATTGCTTATTGTCTCTTGTAAAATAGAGACCCTTGCTGGTATTATCCGGGTAGGGATAATATACTCCCTCAATTATATCATCCCAGTTCAGTCCAGAAGAGAAAGGATTTCCAAGCAGATTGAACCCGTGCACTGACTGAGGGGTTCCTATGGTATATGCAAGAGATGTTGTTACATCATAAGTATTAAGCGAACCTCCGAATGTAAATGTATGATCCGTACTGTTGAAATAATTATATCCCTTGCCTGGAGCAAGGGCAGAAAATGTGGGTCCGTCGGTCCTTCCTGTTGAATAGACATAGCCGTCATATGCCACCCATCCGTCCGCCAGTGAAAATACAGGTCTGCTTTCAATATACTGTGCTAGGTTCTTTGTGATCTGAGTGAATACATTTGTTGATAGTGAAGTTACAGGACTTGAAATGTAATGCCATTTGTAGTCTTCATTTAATTCACTTCCCCCTCCGCTGAGGAATAGTTGTATTTCTTCCGATCCGCCGGTTCCCCTGGTATAGCTGTTCAGAATCAGGGATGCAAAATCCGTAGTGCTATGATTGAGTTTAATAATGCCGTAGTTGTTAAGAGAGCGGAGAGTTGCCCTTGCTCCGGCTTCAATGATCATTTGTTTTCCGGCACCAATGGTGAAGTCCGGTCCCGGTGATTCCACAGGGTAATATGAAGCACCTGCAGGTATGATAACATCCCTGGCGGATGTCGGAATCCCTCCATCCCAGTTATTCTCAGTGTTCCAGTTTATAGAGGAGGCAGTCGTTTTCCAGCGGCTGTACTGTACCTCAAAAGCACCTATATCATAAGGACCAATCCGGGGATTTCCCGAAAAATCCAAAGGCAGCTCCGGTTCAGGAGTTGTCCCTGCATCACGGCAGGGAGACACATAATTTATTGACCAGTCGGATCCATCTGTTGTTTTAAAATTTGGTCCATTGACAGAAGAATTTCCTGAATCAAGCTGAAAATTGCCTGTTCCCGTAGGATAGGCACCCTGTATTGCACAATATTGGACAACATGGGAGTTACCTATCATAAAAAAATGAACACCGTCCCCCCAAATAATACAATTTTGAACAGTATCTCCACCCAAGGTTCCAAAAAGTTCAATGCTTGAACCGGCAGAACGGGTAGTTGTATTGTTTACGAAAGTACAGTTTAATATCTTAATTCTGGTTTCGTTTTGTGTACAGATACCTCCTCCGGTATATCTTTCATTCGATGGTTCCAGACAATGATTTGAATCGAAAATACAATTTGTGACGATGGATTCGGAACCAACCCAAAAATATATTCCTCCACCGGCATGAGCTGATTTATTATTGAAAAAATAGCAATTATTTATTGTCGGGGAAAAATACTTATTAACAAATACAGCTCCTCCGAATTTAGCTTTGTTGTTTTGAATAATACAATTTGAAATAGTTAAATCATCGAAAGCAGCATGGACAGCTCCTCCATATCTGTAAGGATTATCCGCAGTACCGGCAGTAGAAACGTCTCCGTATTCAATTATGCAGTAATTTATCAGTGATGGTCCTGCATTTCCCATATTCTGAAAAGAAATATGCCCCCATGTTTCACCTGTTTCACCGTAAACCCCGTTATTGTTAAAATCTGCCGTAAACCGTATCATGTTCCCTGCTGTCCCTACAGCTTCAAGCTGGCCGGAACCGGTTATAATCAGATTGGCTGATCTGGAAAGAAATATAATTATTGTCCCCGGGCTTATGGTTAATTTTTCATTATCAACTATTATATTCCCGTTAATATATTTTGTGCCGTTCCAGGTTTGATCTCCGGCAAGTGTTCCTTTCCAGGGATTGGAATATGTTCCGTCTCCTGTTAATTGAGATTTTGCAATTAGTGAAAAGGCCAAAAAAAATAATATTGGTATAAGTTTATTCATATTTGCTGATTTTGAAAACATAGTTTATGAATATCAGATCAAGCTGTATTTAGATTGACTTCAGAGTCAATACAAATATACTACTAAATCATAAATATGCTCGTGGAGAAGAAAAATATTATACACAGCAATTGTTTATAAATTTTTCTTCAATTTAATTGCATAATTCAAAACACTGAGTAAATTTGTTACTCAATCTACTGCTCTGATGTTAAAAAGTCTTATTACCTCTGAAACCAGGATAAAACTGTTGAAGAAGTTTTTTCTTAACAGTAGTACACGGGCTCATTTGAGAGGCTTAGAAAATGAATTGGGGGAATCATCGAATGCAATTAGAATTGAACTAAACCGCTTCGAGGAGGCTGGACTTTTAAATTCAATATGGGAAGGTAACAAGAAATTATTTCAGGCAAATGACAGGCATCCTCTCTTTAAAGATATCCATAACATTATTTTAAAAGAGACAGGCATTGACCGGGTGATAGAAAAAGTAATTCATCGCCTGGGCAATTTAAGTAGTGTGTATCTGACAGGTGATCTCGCAAGAGGCGTGGACAGCCCGGTCATAGATCTTATTTTTGTTGGGAAAAGTATTGATCGTGAATATCTTGCAAGAAAAGTTATGCAGGCTGAGAAGATAGTAGAAAGAAAAGTGAGTTACATAGTTCTTGATCCCTCAGAAGCAGAATCATACCTGTCAAAATATAAATCGGCAGACCTGCTCCCGCTTTGGAATTCCGGAGGTAGCGATTCTGCTTATTAAGTAAGGTTACTGTTACCTTGCTGCCTTATTTAAGACAGTGAAATACAGCAAAGTAAACGTTGGTCAGGACATTTAAATCTTGGGACTGACGGAGCGGAAGCGTGAGTAAGTGTTAGAGTTAAACAGGAAAAAAGATGTTACACTTATCCAACTTATTTTACTTTTTCCACTAGACTTTATTATTTCACCTTTTGTTTCTTATTTGAAGTTATTACATATTTGACTTTAACACCATGAAATTAAAGAACAGCTTATTATTGTTTCTGGTAATACTGTTAAACGCCTGTACTTCTCAGCAGAAACTGGCATATCTGAATAATCTTCCGGTAACAGGTGATGAACAAGTCTATACCATGGATATACCTGATTACAAAATTCAGTATAGGGACATTCTTTTCATCACAATTAAGGCGATGATGCCGGACGGTACCATAAATGATTTCCTTTCCGGAGAAGGCCGGTTACCAGGAACATATTCGCAAAGTGAATCTGGTCAATATTTGTATGGATATGATGTGGATGTTAACGGGGAAATACTAATACCGGTACTTGGCCCGATAAAACTGGCAGGATCTACTCTGGAACAGGCACGACAAATAATTCAAAAGGCAGCAGACAGACATTTCAATAATTCCACTGTTGAATGTAAGTTGTTAAGCTTCAAGTTCACAGTAATAGGAGAAGTACGTTCACCCGGAACATATCTCAACTATAACAATTATCTTACTGTATTTGAGGCAATTGGCAGAGCCGGGGGCATTAATGATTACGGCCGGCGTGACAAACTACTTGTAGTAAGGCCGGTTGATGGAGTAACAAAAACTTACACACTTAACCTTCAGGACAAAGCAATTTTATCAAGCGAAGCCTATTTTCTTCTGCCCAATGATGTTGTGATCGTTGAACCGGAATCAAAAAAGATCTTTAATCTGAATCTTCCTACTTTTTCGTTTATACTTACAACCGCTACATCGTTACTTACAACTACATTATTACTTATTAATTACTTTGGAAAATAACAGGGGAAACAACATTTACAGATCTGAAATTAAATAGTCGATATTGAATGAGCACTTTCCTTTACTTTAAAACCAGATAATATGAACAATTCTGTCAAACTTTTAATGATGCTGGCGGGTATTTTTATAATACAAGGCTGTGCAACTATAAAATTCTATTCTGATCCCGGACTGAAGAATGAAACTGGATTACGGTACTACACGGTGAAGCCTTATTTATTGGTGGAATTACAAGCAGAAAAAGATAAAATTAAATCAACAGTGATATATCTGCCGGACCTTGCAAATCCCCAGTATGTTGTTGCAAAAACAGGTATGGGGAAGACTGATCTTAAACTTGCATTTACGAATAGTGCAATTGTTTCATACGGAGCTGTTAGCCAGTCAATGGTATCGGAAACACTCGAATCAGTTGCTTCCATGCTTTCAAAGAGCGCCTATGCAGCTAAAGAATTTATTCCAAAAGATGTATCTGAAATTACAGATTCGGATACCTATTTCAGACTTTTTGAAATTATCCCGGGCACTGACGGAACAAAATTAAAGGAAATTTTTCCTGAGAGACCATGATTATACCGACCGATATCTGAAATCCAGAAGCATGCGTCCAAGTTTCTTGAATCCTAAACAATGAATATGCAACAATCTCCTAAAACGCAATCCGGGAAGGCATATCTCAGTTCATTTGAAGATGATGGTATAGACTTTAAGCGTTACGTATCATTATTCATAAGCAACTGGTACTGGTTTGCCATAGCACTCTTCCTGACTTTAAGCCTGGCTTATGGAACAAACCGGTGGGGAGAGAAAATGTTTACTGTTTCCTCAACAATGCTGATCAAAGACGACAGACTTTCTGGATCAACTGCTGAACTGGCAAATATTTTTCCGGGGTCCGGCTCTTATAATTTACAGCAAAACCTGAACAATGAAATCGGGATACTGAAATCATTCAACCTTAATTTAGAAGTCATGAACCAGCTCCCGGATTTTCATGTGGTTTACATGAAAGTTGGCAAGAGGGGGGTTGCTGAAACTCAGCAGTATAAAAATAATCCTTTTATTGTAGTCTACAAAATGCTTTCTGACCAGGTTTTAAATAAGCCGGTCAATATAAGAATTTTGTCGGAGGAGAAATTTCTTCTTAAAATTAATGGTGATTCTAATTTTGAACGGGAATTGAATTTTGGAGATCAGTTTAAGGAAATGGGATTCGATTTTAAAATTGAACGAAAAAATCCGAGGGAAAAAATATTCAGTACAGTAAGTTCAAACAGGTATTATTTTTATTTTGTCAGTCCTTCTTCACTGGCAAACAGATACAGATCATCATTATCAGTCATTCCGATCGCAGAAGGAGCATCTCTTGTAACTCTTTCCTCCACTGGTGCTGTAGCAGAACGGGAAGCTGATTATCTGAATAAGTTAATGGATGTTTATATCCAATCAGGGCTGGAGCTTAAAAACCAGACGGCTGACAGGACTATTGCATTTATAGATGACCAGTTGGGAATCATTTCTGATTCTCTGGCCCTTGCAGAAGGGGACATGGAAAGCTTCAGATTGGGAAACAAACTGATAGATATAAGCCAGGAGGGAACTGTTATTCAGAATAAGCTTGAAATAATTGAAAATGAGAAAACCTCTCTTTCTTTACAAAAAAGGTATTATTTATATCTCAGGAACTATATTGAAACCAGGAATGAGAGCGGGGATATTGTCGCGCCTTCAGTGATGGGAGTTTCCGATCAGCTTATAACCAATCTTGTAAATGAGCTTTCCCAGCTGCAGAAACAGAAAAGTATCCTTTCTATGAACCTTGATGAATCCCTTGAACCTGTTAAATTTCTTGATTCATCTATAATTGCGGTCAAGGATGCTATAAATGAAAATATTAAAAGTGAATTGCAAAATATCGACGGGATTCTTGCCGATGCGGAAGAGCGTCTTAAAAAAGTTGAAATCGCTCTTAACAAACTTCCTTCTACTGAGAGAAAACTAATTAAAATACAGAGAAAATTTGAAATAAATAATACAGTATATACATTCCTGCTTGAGAAGAAAGCTGAAGCCGGTATTGCAAAGGCTGCCAATGTGTCCAATAACAGGATTATTGATTACGCAGGACCTTTCAGTACAATTATGATAAAGCCAAAATCAAAAAAGAATTACAGAATGGCATTGCTGTTTGGATTGTTGATTCCGCTGGGAGGAATACTGATACTGGATTTCTTTAATAACAAAATCATTGACAAAGGGGATATTGAAAAAAGAACTGCAGTCCCGGTTATAGGATATATTAGTCATAATGGCAATAAAACTGAATTGCCGGTGGCTGAAAATCCGGGATCAATCCTGTCAGAATCATTTCGTTCCCTTCGTACAAACCTAAAATACTTTTTTAAGGAAACAGAATGTCCGGTGATTTCCATCACATCAACAATAAGTGCGGAAGGCAAGACTTTTGTTTCAGTAAACCTGGCGTCTATTATTGCAATGTCAGGGAAGAAAGTTCTCCTCATAGGTTTGGATCTTCGAAAGCCTCGTTTGCACAAAATATTTGATACTGATAACGAGATGGGTATCAGTACCTATCTTATAGGTGAAAATAAATTTGAAGAAATCATTCAGAAAGCGGAAATAGAAAATCTGTGGTTTGCACCATCTGGGCCTATCCCTCCGAATCCTGCAGAACAGATTGAACTTGATGAGATGAGGAATTTTATTGAAAAATCTAAAAAGAGATTTGATTACATAATAATTGATACTCCTCCGGTTGCAATTGTTACGGATGCTTTACTTGTTTCACCATTCTCAGATTTATTCTTGTTTGTTGTCCGTCAGAGATATACTACGAAAAATACTGTGGAACTGATTGATGATCTGCATAAAAATGAAAGTATAAAGAATCTCGGAATTGTTATAAACGATATCAAACTTGCTGGTTACTATGGCTATGGCCTCCGTTACGGCTATGCCATGGGCTATGGTTATGACTATGGCTACAGTTACTATAACCAGTATGGAAAATATGGTTATTCGGACTCAGTAAAAGGGTATTATAAAGAAGATGTTTAAAATATATCGGAATACTGACTTAATAAAACAGTTACTTCCTGAACACCTAAACTCACAATCCAGAATTTAAAACAAACATACGAATGTCATCTGACGAATCCTGGACCACCATTATTAAACCAAAGACCAAACTCTTGCTGATCGATCTGAAAGAGATCTGGCAGTACCGTGATTTGTACACACTTTTTGTAAAGCGGGATATTGTTACCCAATACAAACAGACGATACTCGGACCAGTCTGGTTTTTTGTCCAGCCTGCACTAACCACGATAATGTATATGGTGGTTTTTGGGGGTATAGCGAAGATTTCCACAGACGGATTGCCTCAGCCGATGTTCTATCTTGCAGGGATCGTATGCTGGCATTATTTTGCTGATTGCCTGACAAAGACTTCAACAACATTTATTGTTAATCAGAGTATCTTTGGAAAAGTATACTTTCCAAGACTGATAATACCACTTTCAACCGTTTCTTCCAATCTTGTACGTATGGGTATCCAGTTTTTGTTGTTTATCACAGTATACATTTATTTCCTGCTGTTAAAGGTGGATGTGGCGCCAAACATATATGTCCTGCTTATACCTGTCCTGATCCTGATGCTAGCAGGCCTGGCACTAGGCTTTGGTATCCTTATTTCTTCACTGACAACCAAATACCGCGACCTTACTATATTGTTTACTTTTTTTGTTCAGTTATGGATGTATGCAACTCCGGTAATTTATCCGTTGAGTACAATGTCGCCAAAAATGCAGAAGATTATGTCGCTTAATCCGGTTACATCGATCATTGAAACATTCAAATACGGTACCATGGGAGTCGGAACGTTCAACTGGACCAGTCTTGCCTATTCCTTCGGATTTATGTTGATTTTGCTTGCTATTGGGATAGTTGTGTTTAATAAAGTACAACGGTCCTTTATGGACACGGTATAATTCATACAATGAGTATAGTAATTAAGATAGAAAACCTCTCCAAACAATATCGTCTCGGATTGGTCAGTACCCGTACGCTGTCACATGATTTAAACCGATGGTGGCAGACATCCATTCTCGGCCGCGAGGATCCTTATCTGAAAATAGGTGAAACAAATATCCGAGAAGTAAAAGGAGAAAGCGAATATGTCTGGGCGCTGAAAGATATAAATCTGGAAATTGAAGAAGGTGAAGTACTGGGAATTATCGGTAAGAATGGAGCAGGCAAAAGCACCTTGTTAAAGATATTGTCCAAAGTCACCTCGCCAACAACAGGTTCAATAAAAGCCAGGGGGCGGATCGCATCTTTACTTGAGATAGGAACAGGATTTCATTCTGAAATGACCGGCCGTGAGAATATTTATTTGAATGGAGCTATCCTTGGTATGACGAAAGTTGAAATAAACAAAAAACTGGATGAAATAATAGATTTTGCAGGTGTGGAACGTTACATAGACACACCTGTCAAACGCTACAGCAGCGGAATGCTTGTAAGACTCGGATTTGCTGTGGCAGCACACCTTGAGCCTGAAATACTAATTGTAGATGAGGTTCTGGCTGTAGGAGATGCAGAATTCCAAAAAAAAGCAATTGGAAAAATGCAGGATATTTCTGAAAGACAGGGTAGAACAGTACTATTTGTGAGTCATAATATGGGATCTATTGAATCATTATGTACAAAATCAATTATTTTAAAACAAGGTGTAGTTGAAATCATTGGCAAAACTCAGGAAGTTGTAACCCATTATTTAAATTCATTAATATCTGAAAAGGAAATATTGTTATTGGATAGGAAAGACAGAAAAGGAGTAGGAAATATTAAATTTCAAAAAATAATATTTGAGAACGGAATAAATTCCAGATCTTATGCCATTGGGGATGATATTTTTATCAGAGTATTTGCTAAAAATTATTTTAAAGAATTTAAAAGGGCTCGATTTTCAATTTCAATTAACAGTATCAATTTATTTAACCTTATCTCATGTGACTCAAATTTAATAGGTACATTATATGATATTCCACCAGTTGAGGATTTTTCATTTGTTTGCAGATTAATTAAACCACCATTAAATGTGGGTGATTATATAGTTAATGTAGCAATATATATTAATGATATACCTCAGGATTGGATTATATCTGCTGCAAGATTCTCTATTATTACAGGTTCCTTTGACCGGCGTGAAAGAATAAATCATATGCCGGTACTCGCTAAATTCGAATGGGAAGTTCAATATTAGATTAAATACTAAAACTTAGTCCAATAATTCAAACAATTCCGTTCTTTAGTGAGAGACTTACCGCAAAATAACCAGTATTAACAGGCTCATTAACTGGAGTATCATATAATAATGAAGTAAAAGTAAATGAAAATATAAAATTACGAAGAACATACAATATCTATTAATAAAATGACGGCCGATTAAAAAATAAATCAGGGATTGTATCGGAATGTTTATAAATTATTCCCAAAAGTAGATTGATTTGATACTTTTTTGAAGCCGGAAAAACCTCCTCTGTCATTAAAAGGCTCCTCATTATGTGCTATTCCAGATAATTCTGTTGCAAGATCATAAGATAGCTTTATTAAATCAATTTTATATTTAAACCTAGCCAAAAGTATGAGATTAATTAGAAATATGAAGACTTATTTAGGTTATTCGAGATTTAAGAATAAAAAGCCAATACATGAAAAATTAAAACCATTTGATATTACTCCTATAAAAAGTCTTGATAATATTAATTCAAAGGAAGAAATTAATCAATGGATCAGACAAGGGATTAAATGTTTTAGAGAATGGTATCAACCAGTAGATTTTGGCGATGGTATCATCGCGGATGTTACACGTCCTCCAGATTGGAAACCAGCACCTGAATTTAACCAAGAAAGGGGTTATAGTAAATGGAATTATATTATTAAAAGAAATATGCCGGAGTTGCAAGGTAAGCGTGTACTTGATTTAGGATGTAATAATGGCATTATTTCTTTGCAAATAGCAAAATCTGGTGCAAAAGAGGTTATAGGAATTGACCGAGATGAATTTATTCATCAAAAGACATATCAGGAACTTCCGATTCAGAATATTATTGAACAAGCAAATTTCGTTAAGAAAGCATTTGAATTAAAAGAAAAAACCACATACAATGTTCACTATATTCCTTGTGATATTTCGAATATTGAAAGTCTTAATCTTGGTAAATTTGATATAATTCTGGCTTTATGTGTTTTATATCATGAAATGGAAGGTATGCCGGCTTTAATAAAAACACTTTCTACGATGACTGATTATTTAGTATTACAAACCAGTCTTACACATCAAGGTGATTTAGCGAAATGGGCGGATTTATGTGTTCAAGTTAAATATTTGCATGAAGCTGGATTTAGTAAAATAAATATTGATGCTCCTATCGGTTATCATCTGCCAATGATTATTGGCATGAAGTAATAAATATGAAATCAGATACTTATACTCTTACTATTTTCCTTGTAAGCAGATGGATAGGTGAAAATGGATTGAGTGAGAAAACAAGGATATTCTTTGAAAGAAGTGGTTTTGAAATTATTTTTGACAAACGAAATGACATATTTAGTGCTTTTGAAGAATTAAAAATTATAGATGAAGAGTATTATGATTGGTTTATAGCATTAGATTTAATTCCATGGAAGAATTATAAATCAGAATTAAAAAACATTGATTGGGATTCAGATTCTGATAATCATAGGATTGAATGGAGTATTTATGTGGTTAAAAAATTTTTAAAGGAACAAGCGTTTTATTGTAATAAGATTAGTAAAACTTCCTTCCCTTCAGTTCCCTTTAAATATTATTCCAAGTCAAAAAGAATAACTTTATTATTCCAACGATATTATAAAGATATTGACAACCAGATTAATAATAAACACAATGCTTTTGCTACAAAATTTAAAATTATCAGGCCACTTACAAATTTTGGATGTAATAATAAAACAGATTTAATAGATCTAAATGGTCATAAATTTGTATGTAAAACTTTTAAGCCCGATAGGATAACATATCTTGAGAATGAAATAATAGCAAGGGAAGAGCTAAATTCTATTATTTTTATTCCCCCCATAATAACAACAGGCACAAACTTCATTTTGATCGAATATTTAGAAGATTCTAAATCTCTAACAAGTGCTTACAATAAATATAAACTACTCAAATTAAGTTTTGCCAAGAAGATTTTTCTTGACTTAAAAGTTATTTATTCAAAAGGATTTATACATCTGGACTTCCACCCGGGCAACATCCTTGTAGATTCAAAATTGAATTTGGTCTATATTGATTTTGAGTATTTGCATAGACATTATTATGAATTCAAACTACAAAAAAGTCCTGGACTAATCAAACATAATAAACTTACCTACAATTCTCCACTAGAACATATAACATATAAAAATTACTGGTATAATATTATCAGAATCCCTTTATATCATTTATTGTATTTGCCTATAGGTTTACTTTATGTGGAGAGATTGTACACGATAATAACAATTATTATCAAGGAAAAGAAGATGAAAATTTTAAGAAGATTGAGAAAACTTTCTAAGCTTTTATGAACAAGCCCGTATTATCGATTATAACAATAAATTTCAATAATTATTCTGGATTATTAAAAACTATAAAGAGTGTTATTAATCAAGGTTATAAAAGTTTCGAATTTATTGTTATTGATGGTTCTTCAACGGATGGAAGTTTAGATATCATTAAGCAGTACTCAGGTAATATTTCTTATTGGATAAGTGAACCAGATTCAGGTATTTATAATGCTATGAATAAAGGTATTTTACAAGCTTCGGGGGAATACTGTTTATTCTTAAATAGTGGAGACTATTTCTATGACAACAATGTTCTGGATTCAGTTTTTAAGTTCAAATTTGAAGAAGATTTAGTTTATGGCCAACAATATATTTATAAAGGAGAGTATATTCTTTCAGCATTTCTGGAACCGGAATATATAACATTCAAGAGCTTTTTGAAATCTACGCTTCCTCATCAATGTACTTTTATTAAACGCCAACTTTTTGAAATAGTTGGATTATATAACGAGAATAATAAAATAGTGTCGGATTGGGAGTTTAATTTATTAGCTCTGTTTAAATATAATTGCAGCTTAAAAAAAATAGATTTACCAATTGCTGTGTTTGATTTATCCGGTATCAGCAACAAACAAGATTCGATGGAATTACATCAAAAGGAAAAAATTATCGCCATCAGCAAGCATTTTCCAAGGATATTCAAAGACTATCAATATTATTTTAATATTGAAAGAAAATATTTTGGTATACCCAAACCAGTACGCAAGTTTTTCAGTTTGCTACATAGTTATAATAAGATCCAAACAGACTTTTAAACTACTATTCTTCACATTAATGTATAAAATCTTCATTGTATATTATAGATGGGATAATACAGCAGCTAATCACGCTGGTATGGCTTATCTTGTTAATCAGATAAAGGAGGCTTATTCTAGGAAAATAAGCCTCATTCAAGTTCCGACAAATTGGAATTCATGGAATTCGAAGAAAAAGAAAGTCTGGCATGTACTGATCATTTTCTATCTAAAATTTATCTTAAAAAAGAAAGACAGAATTTTATTTATGGAATTATTGGGTAACAGGAGCGGAGATCAAACAGGCATGGTTCATAAATTGAGAAAATTTGGAATTAAAAATAAAATTATAAGTCTTATTCATCTTTCACCATCAAACCTGGCAGAATTATATAAAGATGAAAATTATATAATTAATAGCCTTAAGTCTGTTGATAAGATATTGGTTTTTGGAACGTCACTTGAGGATTATCTTGCTAAGCTGGGTTTTAGAGATAAGGTTAGAAGAACTTACCATTATGTTGATACTAATTACTATCAACCATTGGAAAATAGAAAAGAGAATAACAGACTTAAAGTGATATGTATCGGTTCAATAAAAAGAAATCATAAACTTTTAAAAGAAATTATAATTCAATGTCCTTTCGCAGATTTTTCGATTTGTATGGGATTGACTGATAATTCTGAATTCTTTCAGGGTATAAAGAATATTTCATTATACGGGTATCTGAAGGAAAATGAACTTTTAAAATTAATGCAAGTTACTGATGTCAGTCTTTCAGTGTTGCATGATACTATTGGAAGCAATGTGATAGTTACATCAATGGCGACTGGTCTTGTGAACGTTGTCAGTGATGTAGGATCAATACGTGATTACTGCAGTGAAAATGATTCGATTTTGTGTAAAGGTAAAAATGAATTTATTGAGGCTTTGCAAAAATTGGACAACAATAAAAGCTATTTAAATATCCTTTCGAGAAACTCAGTTGAAAAAGCAAATGAGTTCAATCTTCAAAAATTTATAGGTGAATTTCCGGGATTGCTTGATTAACAATGTTTATGACATTTTATTAAAATGACATCCATGTAAATTGATTCTCAGACTAAAGTGGTAAAAATTTCAATAATTGTTTGCACTTATAATCGGGCGAATATTCTTGAAGATTGCCTTGATTCATTGGTTAATCAGACTGTTTCCGGAGAATTGTTTGAAGTCATCGTTGTAAATAATAATTCCACCGACAACACTTTTGATATCGCTGAAAAATATGCAAAAAGACATAAAAATTTCAGGATATTCACAGAGACTAAACAGGGATTGAGTGTTGCACGTAACAGAGGACTCAAAGAATCAAAATATGACTGGTTGTCCTTTATTGATGATGACGCAATGGCTTATCCTAATTACGTTGAACGCATAATAAGCACTATTGGGAAATACGATTTTGACTGTTTTGGAGGTGTGTATTATCCATGGTATAGGGACATGAAACGGCCAAGATGGTTATCAGAAAAATTTGGCCAGTCCATGAAATATAAGGAACAAGTGGCGATACTTGACAATGGTTCAATTCCAGGCAGTGTATGTGTTTTTAAAAAAGAACCTTTATTAAAAATAAATGGATTTCCAGAGGATCTGGGTATGCATGGAGGGAAAATAGGGTATGGCGAGGAGACATTTGTTCAGTTTCAATTAAGAGAAAGAGGTTATTCAATAGGTTTTGACCCGGAGCTATGTATATTACATCTGGTACATCCATCAAAAATGAGAGTGAATTGGCATATAAAAAGTGCATACGCAAGCGGGCGTGATTCAGTTAAAATTTTCAGACAAACAAAAAAAATAGGATGTTCAGAACTTGTTTACAATTCTGTCAAATTATTGGGAAAAAACTTTTATAAAGCTTCGAGAGATTTTATTTATAGGAATGATTATTATATACAAAATTTTGTTCTGGATATTGCATCTCCCCTGGCAAGATATTTTGGATTTTACAAAGGAAATAGAAAAGAAACCTTCTCCAAATGAAAAATGAGCAATATTCAATTTTTCTTGGTTAATGAAGAAAATTAGAGAATTAACAGTCTTTACGATTGGTGATTCCAGATTATTAAGGACTTGGTCAAATGTTCCTTATTTTATGACTAAGGTATTCCTGGAAAAAGGTATTCACATAAACAGGGTTAATTTACGGATATCTAATTTACGAAGAAGATTATTTAAATACTGTTTTTATCTTTTATGGCATAAAATAAATAAAAATTCAACATTTGATTACCGTCGTTCTTATCTTCATTTTTCACATATTAAAAAACAGATTAAAAGGGCTGTGAAAGAATACCCTGATGCTGATGCAAATATTTTCCTGACATTCAGCTTCTCATCCTACAAAGTTTCAAATCTGCCAAGTATACTTATTTGCGATTGGCCTTATGACCATTATATCAGACATTTCAAAGAAAAATCTCCTGATTTTTTTGAAAAAATGTCAATAAAAAGAGATTATCAGCAAATAGCAGGATCAGATCTGGTAGTAGTATTATTTAAGAGTATATTACCATCAATGCTTACCAAGTTTGAGGAGAGGAAAATTAAATATCTTGATCAGTACGTAATTAACTCACTTCATAAAATTGATGAAAACGTAGAACTGACAGGAAAAAAAGAAACACGTAATATCTTGTTTGTAGGTGGTAAAAATCACCTATATATCGAAGGAGCTAGAAATTTGGTAAGTGCATTTGGAAAAATCAAAAAAGAATATCCGTCAGCAAGATTGCATATTGTAGGACTGGACGAAACGGATTTTGATCTGGTGCCAGATGGAGTAGCTTGTTATGGATATCTTGACAAAGGTACCTCGTCGGGCAATCAGCTGTATTATTCGCTGCTCAGGGCCACAAATATTTATGTAAACACAAACACCAAGTGGAGCGGGCTCTCAACTACAGTTGAAGTAATGTATTTTCATATTCCCGTTATTGTATATCCTTATGATGAATTCATTAGCCTTTTCGGCAGAGAGATAAATTTCGGTTATTATTGTTATGAAAATACAGCAGAAAGAATTGCTGATGCCATAAGGAATGTATTTAATGAACAGCAATATATTCAGATGTGCCGAAATGCACATCTGGCAGTTAGACATTTCACCTGGAGTTCCTATGCAGAAAAATTACTGCATGAGATTGAGTCTATTGTCAATAATAAGTCATAGAAAATTTCTTTTTTTATTATCTGTATCGGAATCTTATTTACTTAATGAGGGATTTTTGAATTAAATTCAATATCTATTGATAACTTTTAGTCTAAAGGTCCTACGGAAATTTTATAAAATGTTTCAACATGAAATTACTGTACCTTTTTATTGGATTATCATTTCTGTGGACAGGCTGCTTCAGATTTCATATGGCACAATATTGAGAACGGAATTCCATTAATGGCAGCCAGATTGGGCAATGTCGATATGCATATCATAATTCCCTATTTAAAAATGAGGTATAAAACGATACAGCTGATAAATATATAAGATGTGGGATCCGACCTTTTTAGTGAGATGACAAGTTTAAATTTGTATTGTCAAATAATGCAGGATTTTTTTTCCCCCCTATAAATAATAATGAAATGCTGAAAAAATTTTCTGGAGATTTCAGAATATTGGAAATGGATGTTATTGGTAGTTAAATAATATTTTGAAAGTGACTCTAGCTCCTGTAATTTTATTTGTTTATAACCGGCCGGTTCATACCCTAAGGACCCTTGAGGCTCTGACAGATAATTATCTTGCAGAAGAGACTGTTCTATATATACATTCAGATGGTCCGAATAGTAATGCATCTAAAGTAGAAAAAGAAAAAATAAATGAAGTACGTAATATTATAAGATTAAAACAGTGGTGTAAAAAAGTCTATATTATTGAGTCGAAGGCAAATAAAGGCTTGGCTGATTCAATAGTCAATGGTGTAACTGATATTGTGAATAAGCATGGTAAAATCATTGTCCTTGAAGATGATATTGTAACGTCAAAAGGTTTCCTAAAATATATGAATGACGCATTATTTATTTATGAAAATGAAGAGAAAGTAATGCATATTTCAGGTTTTATGCATCCAGTAAAAGGAAACCTACCTGAAACTTTTTTTTATAATGTAAACTCATGTTGGGGTTGGGGGACATGGGAAAGGGCATGGAAGAAATTTAATAATAACATTATTGAAATAACAACACTGTTACAAAATCATTCTGGTTTCACTCAGAAAAAGTTCAATAAAGGGCAAGGACTTGCATTTTGGCGTCAAATTGAAGACAATTTAAATGGAAAAATTAAAACGTGGGCAATTTTTTGGCATGCTGCGATTTATTTAAACAATGGATTTGCATTACACCCGAGAATGTCTCTCGTAAGGAATATTGGAATGGATAATACTGGCATACACTGTGGTATGAATGAAAAGTACAACAATCAGATTATAGCAGAATTCATAAATGTAAATAAGATAGAAATTAAAGAGAATAAGAAAGCAATAAGGCTAATGCACAAACTTAAGGATCAAAATTCAATAATCAACAAGCTAAAAAGATTATTTGGAAGAGTATTAAAAGTTCAACGTAAGCTATTTAATATTATCCTTTTCAAAGGATAGCATGAACCATCTGAAAAGAGTCTTTGGTATGGAAATTAAAAGGTATCAATGTGTGATAAGGTTTCGAGTAGATAAATATTAAAGGGTTGACAACAAACAATTTTTTATGAAGAGTATTGTGGTTATTCCAGTTTATAAACCAAAACCAGAATTGAATGAAATACATTCATTCATTCAATGCTTAAAGATTTTATATAAACATCCAATTTGTATAATTACTTATCAAGATTTGAATATTTCATATTATACGAATCTGTTGGCTAAATTTAAAATCAAATTTCACATAGAATATTTTGATTCAACGTATTTTCAAAATATTTATGGCTATAATAAACTAATGCTTTCATTAGATTTTTATAAACGTTTTAATAGTTTTATTTACATTTTAATCTATCAACTGGATTCTTGGGTATTCAGAGACGAATTGGATTATTGGTGTCAAAAAGGATATGATTATATCGGAGCTCCCTGGCTTGTTGAAAAAGAGAACAGATTATCTATAGAAGGATTTGCAGGGAATGGAGGCTTTTCCCTACGAAGAATCTCCTCATTTGTAAGAACCTTAGAGATTAAAAAGAAGATTGTACTAAATCCTTTAGAAATACTTCAAGAATATTTAAAATCAAGTACCAGAAGTCTTTTTTTAAAGGTGCCCCTAATTGCAGCACGTATTTTTGGGTATCGGAATAATACTGAGTACTTCAGAAATATTAATAACAGAAAAGAGGATATGTTTTGGGCCAATCTTGGTTCTAAAATTAATAAGGATTTTACAGTCATCCAAGGCCAAGAGGCTATAGGATTTGCATTCGAAAGATATCCAGGATATTTATATAAATTAAACAATTATAATTTACCTTTCGGATGTCATGGGTGGGCAAAGCATGATAAAGAATTCTGGCTAAAACATATTTCGTGTTTTAATGATTTGTTAGAATAGTCCTGGTTGAATAATTTATTTTGGATTACAAAGTTTTATTTTAATGGATAAGATACTTCTTATTCTGATTATTATTATACTATTATTTTCAAATCATAAATCGCTTGTTGGCAGTGGTGTTAGTGAGATATTGTTGAAGATACTTTTTCTATATGTTTTTATTTTTGGTGCTTTAGAATATGTTGGGTTACCTGAGTTTATCAGAAAATTTTTAATTGATATACTAATAGGTTTACTTCTGCTTTTACAAACAAAAAGACGAAAATTTGAATATCCTGGATTTAACTGGTTTCTTATTTTGTCCGGTTTATTAATTGTATCTGCAAGCCTGTCATCATCAAGCCCATACCAAACCTTTACATACTACAGGACATTTCTTTATCCATATATAGTATTTCTTGTGGTTTATAATCTAAGGATGCCCGAAAGAAAATGGATGTCTTTTAATGAATTGATATTTACGATTTTTATATTACAAATTGCTGCTTCAGTTTTAAAATTGATATTTATCGGTGTTAATGAGAAAGTTCTGATAGGTACAGTATCTGTCTCAGGTGGCACTTTCTCAACAATGTTGCCCCTGACAGCTATATCTTTCATTTTTGCTTTTTTTTTATTTTACAAACAAGACCTTAGATATATCTTACTCATTTTAGGCTTCCTTTTTATGGCATATATGGGAGCTAAACGAGGCATTTGGATTTATACACCTGTCATATTATTACTCTCAATATATTTCTATGCCAGGTTAAGTGTATCCTTTTCAAAGAGGATTATGCGACTGAATATTTTTGTCCTGTTTTTTTCAGTAGCCACTATTATTTTTGGATCAAAATATTCAGCCACATTAAATCCGGATAATAAAGTAGGAGGACGAATAGATCTGAATTATTTTCAGGAATATACATTAGATTATACATTTTCTACCTCAGAGGATGAGCAAATTACACATGGCAGGGGAGCGAATTTTCTATCTGTTAGCGAGAAATTATTTAGTAATCTTTCTATTAATTCCATATTTGGCTATGGGCCGGAATCTGCAAAGGGAGTTGCTACATATGGTGAAGGTATTTGGAAAACCCTGGGCGTTAATGGACCTATTACCGGGTTAACTTACCATCTGGTTCAACTAGGCTTAATTTTCTGTTTTTTACTAATATTTTTAGCTTTCAAGGTATCTGCATTATTTTATAGAGTTGCAAAATCAGATACGGATGTGTATTGGAAATCATTTTGCTTTGGCAGTTTTATGATGGTTATTGTATTTTTAATTGATTTTGTTACCTACTCCAGTGCATTTATATCAACAATTTTTCCTCTCTCATTTTCACTTGCGTATGCTTCGGCAATAGTACTTAAAAGAAGATCTTATCAAGAACAAACTATTTTCTCAAATGCTGACAGACTTGCCATTGGTCACAATTGTTACCCCATCATTTAATCAGGCAGAATTTTTAGAAGAAACAATCCTGTCGGTTTTACGGCAGGATTATCCCAACATTGAATACATTATTATTGACGGAGGTTCTTCAGATAATTCCGTTGAAATAATTAAAAAATATGAAAACCGGTTAGCTTATTGGATAAGCGAATCTGATAACGGTCAGACTGATGCTATTATAAAAGGTTTTAGTAAAGCAAAAGGACAATATATAACCTGGTTATGCTCTGATGATATACTGGAACCTTCTACAATTTCTCTTTCTGTTGCATTTCTTCAGAGATACTCTGAAGCTGTTTTAACATTTGGAAACAGAGTCAGAATAGATTCCAAAGGCAATATAACTGCTGTATCAAGAAAAGGAAGTTTTTATAAATGGTGCCTTAAACTTGGATTAACACTGCCACAGGAAACAGTTCTTATCAGAAGATCTGATTATGATAAGTCAGACGGTCTTGATGCCTCTCTGAATATGGCAATGGATTTTGATCTATGGTGTAAGTTGTTAAAACTTGGCCCCTTCATACATATTCCGGCATATTTGGGTAGATTCCGAACGCATAGTGCCAATAAATCACACATTTACAGTAAACAACTCAAAGAAACAGGGTATAATAGCGGAAATCCTTCTGAGGTATTATTAACAATGAGAAAGCATTTTGGTATCTCTCCCAGTAAATATAAACTAAAGCTGGGCTTAAAAATGTATCAGGCCAGCTCTTTTGCTGAGCGCAGAAGAAAATCTTATAGGGAAAAACTCAATTTGGTAAATCAAATCAAAAAATATGGATATCCTGTACATTCATCATCATTCCCCATACCCAGTAAGAAGCGGGATGGATAAGGTTACGTATAATCTGATCAAAGCTTTAAGTACTGAACATAATGTCACCCTAGTATATCCTTTTATTGACAAAAGTGAAAATGAGGCAGAAAATAAATTAATTGAATTGTGTGCAAAGATTGTCAGGGTAAAATTGAATTACAGAAATAATTCTGTGTTAAGAAGTAAGCTTAAGAAGAAATGGTTTTTTATTAAAGCATTGGTTTTTGGTATACCCGTACATGTTTCCAGTTACTATCATACCGAGGTTATGAAGGCCTTAGAAGGATTAACTGAAGATCATAATTATGACATAATTCAGGCATCAAGTATTTACACAGAGAAATATTTAAGGTTTTACAAGAATAAAAAAATCACTGTTTTAGGTCCGATTGATGACGTTTTAGCGGGCCCCCGTTCAAATCTTGAGAATACGGCAGGGTTTATTAATATGTTTAAAGCATTTGTAGCTTTTTCTGCAAGAAAGAAACAGGAAACAATTTTTATGAAATACTGCAATTTTGTCTCATTTATTTCAGATACAGATGCAGGAAATGTTAAAAAGAGGCTCAATAAGTATTCACACAAAATATTTCATTGTCCCGTGGACTCTGATGCAGAGATTAAAGATTCAGTACAGCAGAGAATAATTCGTGCAATTAATGTCCCTGAAGAATTTCAAATTAATAATCGCCTTATATTTATAGGCAACTTCGCTGCTGAAAGAATTCAAATTGCTTATAATTATTTCACAGAAAACATATTACCCTTAATAGAAGAAAAAATTCCTGATGTAAAATTTTATGCTGTAGGGAAAAATCCACCTGAATCAATAATTAAGAGTGCTGAAAAGAAAGCAAACATCATTATTACTGGTGAAGTAAGTGATGAAGAACTGATTGACCATATGCTTAAATCTGCTGTTTTTATAGCGCCGTCACTTACAGGAGCAGGCATTAAAACGAAAACATTACACGCCATGAGCCTTGGTAAAGCAATTGTTGCGACAAGCAAGGAAATAGAAGGATTCAGGGAATTTAATCCGGAAGCAATTAAGGTAGTTGATGATCCTGGATCATTCGCAGAGGCAGTTTTATTATTATTAACCAATCCACAGGAAAGGTACAAGTTGGGAAGAAGTGCCTACGAGTTATATCATAATCATTACTCTAAAAAGGCATTAACCCCTGAAATATTAGCACTGTATTCTTCATTCCAAAATTAATCCAATAATTGATGAGTAATTCAGACAAAGTAAGACTTGTTCTGATAGGAGATATTTTTATGGGTGGGGATTTTGTACCCGTTTGCTACGATAAAGATTATGATCCCTTTAAAGAGCTTGGGAAATTAATAAAGGCAGATGATATTGTTATATGTAATTTAGAAACTACCTTTTTCAAGGGTTACCAAAGACCGTTCAGGACCCCTTTACTCTGGTCTCCGCCTGAAAATATAAGATTTCTTGAAAGCTTAAAACTGGATGTAGCTTGTTTGGCAAATAATCATATAATGGATTATGGGTATAAATCCATGCAAAGGACAAAGAGGCTCCTTGCGAACCATCAGATCGGTTTTTTTGGAGCCGGCATGGACTTACATGATTCTCTGAGACCATTAATAATTAAAAGAAATAACCTTACCTTCGGTTTTTTAGGATTTACTTCTAAGGCCTATTATGTAAATGCTCTGATATCTGGTTGGAACACGCCCGGCAGCCCACCTATAAAGATAAATTTGATTCATAAACAAATAAAATCATTGAAAGAGCAATGTGATTTTATTTGTATTTGTTTGCATTGGGGGCATGAATATACAAATATCCCAACCCGCAGCCAGAGAATTTTAGCTAAAAAAATTGTAGATGCTGGTGCCGATTTAATCATTGGGACTCATCCGCATGTAATTCAGGGATTTGAGGTTATTGCAGGGAAACCTGTATTTTATTCATTGGGAAATTTTTTCTTTCCTGCTTTTGAAACTATTAGCGGGGCAAAACATACTTGGATTGAAGATTGTCATTATTCAATGGTGGTACTTTTGGATATTTACAAAGATAGAATATCTAGTGAGATATTACCTGTTAAGTTCCAGGATAACAAAGTTGTCATTCTTAGCGGAGATGAAAAAAGTAAAATTTTAACTAAATTAAGTGCATACAATGAATCCATGAAACAAGGAAAGGATAATCTATTGTATCTGAAGGATAAAAAAAAAATCAAGAAAACTTTTATTAGATATCTTAAAAGTCGGCCCTTGAATCTTTTTAAGAATAGCCTTTTTCTTTTGTCTCTCTTTAATATGTTCAGATTTATTGATGGATTAAGAAATAAAATCGCAAAAAAAGCTTCAGATAAATGGATAGTGACTTAAAGCTTAATTCATTCTTAAAATTCGGATACTTCCTTGATTATAAGCATCCATGTTATGATCTTCATATTCCTGGAAAAATTAACAGACCTTATGAAGGACTGAGTGAAAGTGAACTTATTGACTTAGGAGTAGAGAAATTTAAAAATGCTATACGAAATAATTTCCAAAAAGGAAGACATAACATAGTACCATTAAGCGGTGGACTAGATAGCAGAGCTCTGCTAGCTGGCCTGCTTGAACTCACTGGAGCTAAAAACATTACCACTTTCACCTTTGGCACACCAGGCAGTCTTGATTATGATATTGCAAAAGTAATTGCAAAAAAGGCCGGAGTTGATCATTATTGTTTTAACCTGTCAGATTATAAGTTTACGTTTGATGAACTTATAGAGACATCTTCAAGAATAGACCATCAATCCATTTTATTTCATCACTTTCCTTTGTGGGAGACGGATAAAATTTGTAAAGGCAACTTAGTATGGTCAGGTGCAATTATTGATGTCTTTTTCGGCAGACACTTTCACCTGAAAACGGGAGAAACCCTTAATGAAGCGAAAGAGAATTTTATACGGGAAAACAGATATTTGAACAATATAGACATTTCCAATCTCCCTGATAGGGACCTGCATCATCTTATTGAATATGATTCAAGCTTTTCTTCAGAAATATTATATGAACATGTCCTTGATTTATTCAACAGGCAACTAAAATATATTGCTCCGCATGTTATGCCTAAAGGATATGAATATGCAGTATTATTTAATGATAAAGATCTAACCCAGTTTTCTTTCGATATTGGTCAAAAATACATTGATAACCAGTATTTGTATAAAAAAATCTTGTTGCGAGCCTTTCCTGATTTTTTTAAGATTCCTACAAAATCAAATAATGGGCTGCCACTTGATGCAGGAAAAATTAGAAAGCTAAACGCAAGATACAAAAATGGTTCTTTAAGATTATTAAGCAGATTCCTTTCATCTGTAGTAAATCCTAACATTAATTATGCTGATTATGATTATGGTATCAGGCATCGGAAGGATATTAATAAAATAATTTATGAAAGTATACAAAATTTAAAAAAGAGGAATATTGTTCCGTGGATAGATATTAATTCTATTTGGGACAGACATATAAGTAACAGAAAGCAATTTGGCAATGTATTAATCTTGTTAACCTCATTGGAGATTCATTTACAAGCAGGTTTAACTTTATAAATTATGATTATTTGAAAAGGCTGCTTTATATCCATAATACAGCTATAAACTTGTCAGAAGGCAGTTTGAATACAACAGTTCTGCAGGTCCTGTCTATGTGCTCCGCCTTCTCAAAGGCTGGATGGGATGTGGTACTGGCAACCGAAAGCAGGAGTGAATGCAGTCAGAGTAAATTGGATACCTTTATCCGATCAGCATTTAAAGAAGACAGCTTTGTAAAAACTGTATTTTGGGAAAGGAAATTACAGAAAAAATTCATTAATAGATTTTTTGTCAGGTCAAAAATTCTCGCAATTATTGAAAGAGAGATCCCGGATTTGATCTTTACACGAGAGCCTCTTTTTCTTAGAGCTATAGTTAAAAAGCGCATACCTGTAATTTTTGAATCCCATAATTCAAAACAGCATAACCGTTCTTTTTTATTACATTTATTTATCAAGAATGAAATTAAGCGCATTTCGTTCAATAAATATTTTATTTGCTTGCTTACAATAAGTCAAAACCTGTTAAACTTCTGGCAAAAACAAGGCGTACCTGAAAATAAACTGTTTGCATGGCATGATGGCTTTGATTCAGAATTATTTGAAAATGTTCTTTCCAAAAAAAAAGCCCGTAAGTATCTTAATTTACCACTGGATAAAAAAATAGTTATTTATACAGGAGGATTGTATCCGGACAGAGAAATTGAGAATATCCTCAAACTGGCAGAAAAAAATTCTGAACACCTCTTTATAATTATAGGTGGACCTGAAAAAAATAGGATCTTCTTTGAAAATCTTGCTAACCAGAATAAAATTTATAATGTTCATTTCAGGGGATTTGTACAGCATAAGAATATACCAGAATATCTGTATGCTGGTGATATTTTATTAGCCTTATGGTCACAAAAAGTACCTACCATCAGCTACTGTTCCCCGCTTAAGCTATTTGAGTATATGGCGGCCAGAAGATTAATAATTGTTCATGATTTTCCAACTATTAGAGAAGTACTTGAAGATGGTATCGATGCTATTTTTTGTAAACCAGGCAATTTTCAATCGCTGAATTCAAAGTTTTCTGAAGCATTGGTAAAAATTGATATTGATGATTTCGGGATAAATGCTCGTAAAAAGGCATTTGAAATGTTTACATGGAATAACCGTGTAAAAAAAATAATGGAATTTTTGAAGTTTGATGAATAACATAAAATTATTATTCGCAGGAGATCTGATTCCTCCAGATACAGGAGGTGCTGTTTATTCAGATTCTCTTTTGAAATTACTAAGAGACAAGGATTTTTCTATTGTGAATCTTGAAACACCACTCACAGATAGTACGCATAAAATTTCAAAGACAGGCAGAAATTTTAAAGCATCTTCGCAAGGGATCTCCGTGATTAAAGATGGATTTTTTGATGCCGTTGCTTTGGCGAATAATCATATCAGAGATTTTAACGATGAAGGGGTTAATGATACTCTTAAAATAATTAGGGATAATCAAATTCTTTCTGTAGGCGCCGGGGAAAATTATGATGATGCTTCGCAACCTCTAAGAATCAATATTAAAGGAACAAATATCTCAATATTAAATTACTGTGAAAGAGAATTTAATATTGCCAGCAAAGCTCGTGCTGGAGCAAATCCATTCAATATTATAAACACATATTATCAGATAAAAGAAGAAAAGTCGATAAGTGAGTATGTTATTATAATTTATCATGGTGGCACTGAGTATTTTTATTACCCGACTCCAGAACTTATAGAAAAATTTAAATTCATGGCTGATGCTGGGGCTGATTCTATTATTTCACACCATACCCACAGATACAGTGGAATGATTAATTATAACGGGAAACTGTTATTTTTTGGGCTTGGAAATTTTTTAGCTCATTCAATCAGCAAGTTTTCATTATCAGAATGGAGAACAGGTTTAGTGATAAAACTGGCATTAAATAGCGGGGTTGTAAAATATGAACTCCTGCCGATAAAAATGTCGGATGATTTTAAGAAAGTCGATTTACTGGAGGGCGATGAAAAATTCAGAGTACTTAATCATATAGATGAAATATCTGAAAATATTCAAAATAAAAACTTCCTCGAAGAATTTTGGATGAAGCAAGATTTGCTGAATACAAAGAAAACTCTCGATCTTTTAGGTTCAAACAGTCGTTTGGAATACCGTTTACGCAAATATCTCCCATTCCTATCACGCTTCCGCGTATCTGGATATAGACTTATAAACCTTATGGGCTTAATTCAAAATGATTCAAACCGGCAAAGGCTAATAGGTTCTCTGGAAAAAATCCTCTGGTCAAATATCAGGTAATATGTGGCTTATTACAAATAAATCCTTAGAAAACGTAGGAACATTTACTATTCTGGAATTAAATGGGTATAACATACTAACAGATCAACCCGTGCTGAAAAGCCCGAAAGATACCTCTGGATGGCTTATATGCGGTTATTTCTTTCCCAGAAGTAATAGTTTATATATTGAATGTAAAGATAAACCAATTGAATTGCTAACCTCACTTTTTTTAAAGTACAACGATGACTTCATTCATCATTTAAGAGGCATATATGTTCTAATTAGGTTCACGAATGATGGGTTTAAGATATTTTCCGATCCGTTAGCCGTCAGGAAATATTTCACATGGAGGAATGAAAATGAATTTATTATTTCCAACGATTTAAAAGAGATTTCAAGAAGGACTAATCTTAAACCTTCAAGAATCAATATTGTTATATATTCTCTAAATTATCATTTTACCGGTGGCACTACACTATTCTGTCAGGTCAAGCATAATCAACCGGGAGAACTTATTGAATATAACAAACGAAGAATTGAAGTTAAAAGATACTGGTGCCCCGAAAGACTGTTGAAAATAAGCAATTCTGGTATCTCAGTAAAAAGATTGTCTGGCAACATTAAAGAAATTATTACCTCTACTGTGAAATCAGACAAAAAAATAAGCTTGTCTTTGACCGGAGGGGCGGACACTCGTAACCTGCTCGCTGTTTTTTTGTCTCTAGGTATTAAACCCCATCTGTACACATATGGAAACCCGGAATCAAATGATTGTATCAAAGCATCGGCTATAGCTAAGGGATTAAATTTAAGCCACACAGTACATGATATACAAATGGATTCTGAAACCTTTTCCAAGAGGGCACGGGATATCATCAGGCTTGGAGGAGGGCTTGCATCCATTCACCGTGTTCATCGTCTTATAGCAGTAGAAAGAGAAAAACAATATGCTGATTATATGTTCCTCGGGAGCCTTGGGGGGGAATTTGTCAAAGGAGTTTCAGAAGATGACTACATAATACCTTCTATTGTATATCAAAACTGGAATTCTGAGGGAATTTCTCAGAATATACTCCGTGAATATTTTAAAGCAAAACATCTTATCTTCAATAATGATGTGATTAATGAAGCTTTAAAACATATTAATTCAGAACCTTTTATGAGAGGAGATCTGATAAGTCGTAAGTTCAATTCTCTCTCCTACATTACTGCTCATCTGCATGATGCTCAGGACATCAATCTTTACAGGTCAGCCATGAAAGAGGTATATACACCTTTTCTTGATATCGAATACCTTGAAGCTCTTTTTTCATCGAGCTTCAGTTTCAATAACAAGGAAAAAATGAAAAGCAGACTTTTAGGTAAAATACAAAATCCGGTGTACTCTTCAGAATTTCTTAAAGTAACATATCCTCCACTTCTTAGATTCAGGTATTCCGGAGAACACAAGCCCTCTGAAGTGTTAGTCAATAAGTACTTTGCGGGCTTTATTAAAACAATTCGATCGAAAATTACAGCCAAATACCCTCCTAACTTTCCTTTAGGGAATTGGATGAAGGATTTTGTAAAACAGAATCTGACAGCTTGTTATGATTTCAATATTCTGAAGGATACATACAATCTGGATCAATTAATGAAGGATCTGGTTACTTCAGAACATTCGCCAGTCGAGTCTTACTGGCTTAAATATACAAATCCGATAATGATGCGTTTTATAATTGAGGAATTCAAAAATGTCTGACTTTAAGGTTGCAATTCTCAGTAATGAAGATCCGGCTTCAGGTGACAAATGGGCACTGGCCTGTAGAAAATTAGGCATCGTTCATGATATAATCGATATTACCTGTTTTGACTGGCTTGATAAAATTCTTTCAGGTAAGTATGATTTTTTTCTCCTTAAGCCTCCTGGCTTATTTGAGAATTATAAAAAGCTGTATGATGAGCGGATATATATTATCTCAAAAGTGCTTGGATTTAAAACCTACCCTTCATACGAGGAATGTTATATTTATGAGAATAAAAAACTTCTTAGCGATTATCTTAAAGCAAGAAATTTGCCTTGTCCCCTCACATATGTTTTTTATTCTTTGAAGGAAGCTTTAAGATTTGTTACAAATGCTTCCTTCCCTATTGTTGCAAAGACTAGTATAGGAGGATCAGGTTCCGGGGTTACAATAATTAAGAACAAAAGGCAGGCTGAGAAATATATACGGAAAGCTTTTTTATCAAGAGGAATAAGAAGGAAAACGGGCCCAAACCGCGCTGTGGGATCTCCTTCAAAATGGTTGAAAAAAGCTATTAATAATCCCGCTTACTTAATTTCCAGATTAAAACTATACAGGAGTATTTACAGATCAGGCGAAAAAGGATATGTTATTTTTCAAGACTTTATCCCTCACGATTTTGAGTGGAGAGCCGTTAAGATCGGGGACTCTTTCTTTGCCCATAAAAAAATTAAGTATAAAGAGAAAGCAAGCGGATCAAAAGGGATAGATTATGTAAATCCGCCTCTTTCTCTATTGAATTTTATAAAACAAATTTGTGATAGATCAGATTTCAATTTTATGGCTTTAGATCTGTTCGAGGATGGGAAGGGTGGATATCTGATAAATGAACTACAGACAATTTTTGGTCATGTTCAGGATTATATCCTTGAGGTTGACAGGAAACCCGGACGTTATTTATTTATTAATGGTGAATGGGTATTTGAATCAGGAGATTTCAATATGAATGAATCATACGATTTAAGACTGGAATCCGCCATTAAATTATTTCAATCCAGTTAAAACAGAAATCATATAATGAAAGTCCTTTTCGTTTGCAGTGGAAATGCAACAGGGGCACCAGGCACGGTAGTGAAAAACCAAGCCAATTCACTTCATGCCAAGGGTGTATCAATTTCATTTTTCCTAATCAAAAAGAAAGGGCTGCTCGGTTATATTATTTATGGTAATAAACTTAGAAGTTTTATAAATAATAATCATTTTGACATAATTCATGCACATTATACATTATCAGGCTGGTCAGCAGTAATTGGTTCAGGAAATATTCCGGTGGTTTTATCATTAATGGGTAGTGATGCCCATGGCAATATGATTGCCTCAAACAGATTTACTTTAAAAAGTAAATTTCTAATATTTCTAACCTATATTATTCAACCTTATGTTAAGAAAATTATATCAAAATCAGCTAATATTGAAAATATTGTCTGGGCAAAAAGAAAATCAATAATTATTCCTAATGGAGTTAATACAATAAAATTTCACCCTGCAGCAGTTTCCAAACAAAACCTGGGATTGAATGAAAAGAATATACAAGTTTTATTTTTGGGAGATAGAAATGATATTGGGAAAAATTATAAGCTGGCTATTAATGCCTTTAGTCTTTTAAATGATCTAAATGTAGAATTACATTGTCCCTATCCAATTTCTCACGATCAGATTCCCGAATATTTAAATACATTTGATATATTGATACATACATCTTTTGCAGAAGGATCGCCCAATCTAATCAAAGAAGCCATGGCATGCAATATGCCTATTGTAGCTACAGATGTTGGAGATATCAGTTGGCTTTTTGGCGATGAACCCGGACATTTTCTAACTAGTTTTGAACCAGTTGATGTGGCAGAAGAAATCACACAGGCGATTGAATTTTCTAAAAAGTATGGCAGGACTAAAGGTCGTGATCGTATTATTAAACTGGGTCTGGATTCAGAAACTATAGCGGATAGGATCATAGAAGTATATAATTCAGTTTTGGAAAATGGGAAGTAAACCTGGCGCTGTTATAATTGAAGGTCATGTGCAGGGTTTGTCCAATACCCGATCATTGGGAGAGGCTGGAATCCCGGTATTTGTGGTTGATAAAAACGATTGTTTGGCACGGTTTTCCAAATACTGTTTAAAGTTTTTTCGTTGTCCGGATTATCTTACTGACGAGTTCACAGATTTTCTAATCGAGATTGCAAAGAACAATAATCTCAATGGCTGGGTGTTGATACCTTCAAATGATCATGCTGTGTTTACAATATCAAGACACAAAAATAAACTTGAAAAGTATTACAGAATAATTACTCCTGCATTAAATATCATTGAGAACATATATGATAAAACCCGCTTATTCAGGATAGCGGAAAATGAGGGAATACCCTATCCGCTGACTTATAATATTAAAAAAATTGAGGATGCAGATCAGTTCGAAATCAGTTTTCCTGTAATTATCAAAGGCCGTTTTGGTCTTTCATATTATAAAAAATTTGGTAAAAAAGCATTTTTTGCAACCGATGAAACCAGTTTAAAAAAATATCTTAAAGTAATCAAGAAAAACTTTGAACTTGAAAATGCGATCATTCAGGAATTTATACCTTCCGATAAAACAAATAAAACTATATCATTCACTTCATTCTGTGAAGATGGCGAAATTAAAACCTTTTGGATGGGAGCAAAGCTGCGTGAGCACCCACTACGGTTCGGGACAGCCACATTCGCAGAAAGTGTTTATGTGGAAGAGTGCTATTTGAATTCCATTAACCTGCTGAGAGCTCTTAATTATACCGGAGTATCTGAAATTGAATATCTGAAAGATCCTCGAGACGGAAAATATAAGCTCATTGAAATAAATGCGCGGACATGGCTGTGGGTAGGCCTTGCGAAAGAATGCGGAATTGATTATGCAAAATATATCTATGATTATCTGAATGATATTCCGGTAGGCTTCCCGGCTGAATATAAACTTAATACTAAATGGATTAATTATTTTACGGATACCATTTTCAGCATAAAAGCAATTGTGACCGGGAAACTTCGGATAAGTGAATATCTGAAGTCGTTAAAAGGAGAGAAGACAGCTGCTGTTTTTCAAAAGGAAGATATAATGCCCGGAATTATGTTTTTAGCTTTAATGCCATACATTATGGTTAAAAGGACGTGACTTATTAGAATGACAGTTATGGAATTTATTATTATTGTTTTATCAACTTTTCTGCTTTCGACAGCATTATTTGTTTTCTGGATTGTAAAAGGTGGTTTCAACCGTAAGTTCCTTTACACGGATAATGTGTGGCTGGCCTCAGCCGCATCTGTACTAAACATTATTAGTTATTCATTTATTGATATGCCTTTATGGTTGGCAACCCCATTTATTAGTGGTTTTATAATTATATTATTATTTACAGTACTTTTTTTTTACAGGTTTTTCAGGAATCCGCATCGGATAATTCCGGGAGACCAAAATGATATAGTATCAGGTGCAGATGGGCGTATCATCTACATAAAGGAACTTGAAAAAGATCAGATACCTGTAACGGTTAAAAAATTAAGAATTGCTGATTTATCTGAGATCACGAAAACAAACATTCTTAAAAGGCCCTGTTATCTGATAGGTATTGCCATGACATTATTTGATGTGCATGTAAACAGGTCACCAATAGATGGAAAGATTGTTCTGGTAAAACATACGGACGGCACGGCAATAGGGCTAAATACACCTGTGTCCACTATAACCAATGAAAGAAATACAGTCGTTATAGAAAGAGAGGATGGTGTCATTGCCGGTGTGGTACAGATTGCTGCCAGAGGAGTCAGAAGATGTATTATTATGAAAAAGCCTGGAGATATTGTCGAAAGAGGCAGTATTATCGGAAAGATCAGATGGGGATCACAGTTTGACATGATTATACCACGTAATTGTGAGATTAAGATTCGTGAGGGAGAGCAGGTATATGCCGGCAGTACCATTATTGCCAGACTTCTTGACTAGCCAATATGCGTATTTTAGTTGATATTGGTCATCCTGCCCACGTTCATCTCTTTCGGAATTTTGCCATAATTATGATGAACAGGCAGCATCAAATTCTTTTTACCTGCCGGGAGAAAGAACATGTTGTAAAATTACTTGAACACTATGATCTTCCTTTTGTTATTTTAGGAAAAATTCCAGAATCTATTCAAGGCAAGGTTTCAAGTATATTAAAATTTGGTTACGGGATCTACAAAGTAGCATACCGGTTTAAACCCGACTTGTTCCTAAGCCATGGGTCACATTATGCTGCTCATGTTGCGTTTGTCACAGGTAAACCTCATATTGCCTTTGAGGATACTTTTAATTTTGAACAGATATGGCTTTACAAACCTTTCACAAAAGCTATTCTGACAGGGGATTATGAACATCCGTTAAAATCCTCAAAAGTTGTCAGATATTCTGGTTGTCATGAACTTGCATATCTTCATCCAAACAGATATAAACCTGACATTTCAGTTCTTGACGAAATGGGTATATCAGTAAATGAGAAATATGTAATACTGCGATTCAGTTCGTGGAAAGCAAGTCATGATTATGGGCATAAAGGCATGAATTTTAATAATAAGCTTGAAGCCGTAAAACAATTTTCACAATATGCGAAAGTGTTTATCTCATCAGAATCAGAACTTCCCCCGATATTGCAAACTTACAAAATTAATATTGCACCATTCAGAATCCATGATGCATTGGCGTATGCATCATTGATATTGGCAGATAGTTTTACCATGCCTTCTGAGAGTACTGTTCTCGGAACTCCTGCCGTCATTATTCATAACAATAGGAGTCTTTGTTTGGAAGAGCAAAGTGAAAAATATCGTTTATGTTATATTTTTTCTGAATCGGAGAACGATCAGCAGGAAGCAATTAAAAAAGGACTGGAACTATTAAAAAAGGAGAATATAAAGACTGATTGGAATAAACGTCGGAATAAAATGCTGAAGGACAAGATAGATGTCACTTCAATGCTTATCTGGTTCATTGAAAACTGGCCGGAAAGTTTTTATATTATGCAGGAAAATCCGGATTATCAGGAAAGGTTTAGATAGTTGCACAGAGAATATAAAATGCATTTGTTGCTATTGCCTGCATACTTTGCTGCCACAACATTCGAATCAAACGGTTTGCAATATATAATTCATCCATAATATTTATTTGAAACAATTATTTTATCGTATAATTTTCTGGCTGGGATATCTTGCTGTTTTATTAACGACTTTTGTCCCGATTAGGAAAATTAGCTTAGACAAGATATTTCTCGGGCCGGAAGTATTCAGCATACGCCTCGACCATCTTCTTCATTTTGCGGTTTACTTCCTTATTTGTCTTTATTATTTAGTAGGTCAACTTAAGAGGATTTCCCTTTTTTCTGTAAATCCTTTCCCGAAATTTGTCAGACTTATTTTAATACTCGCAGTAGCCACCGAATTAATTCAATTATGGGTTCCTGGCAGGACCTTCAATGTGTTTGATATGTTATCGAATGTAATTGGATTGGTTGCTGGGGTGGGGGTAATAAGAATGGTGCTCGGCAACAGATACAGAGTATTGAATAAGATAGATCAACAAGAATAAGAAAACCTGAAGGATTAAAATTTCAGAAACCTGGAAAGACTTTTCATTTCATATTTGTAAATCATAACTTATCGTTTTGAATTTTTACAAGAGTTCCTTTTACAATGTTTTTAACATTCTGCCAGATAAGCTCCCGGAACCAGACTAAGGGTCTACTGTCCCATCGTTGCGGATGAACGGTCAACATAATCTTTTCGGGCAGTCTGTTTTCCTTTAGTGCATTTATTATATCGAAAGTTGAATGAAGGCTGTTTCCTCCTTTAATTGCCTCTGTTCCTGAGGTTTTGTTTGTCTCTTTTCTTGTTGTTTTATCCCTGACCGAAAATGCCTCTCCGTCCCATCTTCTCCCGGTATCTGTAAGATAAAACACCTCCCCGAAATCAGTGTCAAAATAGGGTTCTCCTTTTATACCAAAATCCCTGTAATTATAATACTTCCACAACAGCCGGTTGTCCCATTTACTCAGAGGACTCCCATGCATACATACCGTTTCAACCGGCACAATCCTTCTTAATTTTGCGAGATTTTTACTAAAGCTGTCAATTGAAGCTTTAATTAGCAAAGCTTTATCCCTGTTTGTGTTATAACGTTGCACATTGAAGATACTTCGCGTTTTGGCAATTAAGCTAACATCTTCATAATGATACCCTATCTCATGGCCTAAATCATATATCTGTTTGATTATGTTTTCATCAAAGCTTTCAGGGGTAATTCTGAAATAATAAGTACCCTTAATCCCAAATTTGTTTTCTAATTGTGCAAATAAAAGCGAATTCATTTTTCTTGCATCCACGTCATGACGTAAGATAACAGTCCTGGATTTTGCGTTTGTAAAGAAATCTATAAATGACTGAAAGTTATAATTCTGTTTCAGAAAAGATTTGAGAAGTAACTTATATGTTTCAGGGGTGAAATCACGCATATTGTAATGTCTTCGGCATAAATTTAGAAAAAAAAGAAAGAAGATTCAGCTATATGCACCGTCATTAACCGTTCCTTAAGACCATCAAGTTCCATGTACACTTCCTGCCACTAATATACCATTCAATAATTCATTACAAAAATAAACACAAGAACAGAACATATAGGTATTTTTTGCGTACAAATGATCGTGAAAGTCAAACTATAGTTGTTTTCATTTGTAAATTATGTTCTGCTATCCCTTACGGATTGTTGTTCCGTTATATCTAGAATCGACCTTTAATTATAATAGGATTAATGACCGGTTAATCATTTATGATTATCTTCTCAACCCTGATTGTTTAGGCAACGCGGTAACAGGATCTCCTTTATATCGAATTTATAAATTCTTCGTTAGCCAAAAGTTTAGCGATCTTATCTACTTATTCAGTAAAGTTCACCTATGCAACCTTTTTAACAAGAGGTTAGTCTTAATCTTCAGCAATACTGTCAATAATATATCTGCAAAAAATAATCTGTCATGAAGCTGTCAATTGCGTCTGGGATTAATATCAATAAACAGATAATCAGAAAAGTACACTTTCTTCTAATTATCTTTATTGTATCATCTTTAAATATATTTTCGCAGTCTTATCTTATTCCTGTTAATGCTCCAAGTAACAGATATCCTATCACTTTTACTGATGTTGATCAGCAAGTGCTTATTGTAGAATTTGACAGAGCAGTTGTTAATGCAGGAACATCCAATGGCTGGTCAATAACAATAGGAGGCTCGCCGGTTGCCATGGTTGGCAACCCTGTGTCGGCAGGAAATAATTTAAGAATTGCACTTCCTTATCCAATATCTTACGCGAACAGAAATACAGTTCTTGTTTCCCATACTGCTTCTCTGGGAACGCTGACATTGACAGGAGGTGTTAAGCCTAATTTCTCAAATGTTCAGGCAGTGAATAACTATATTGCTGTTGCTGCTGATTTTACCAACGGCCTGTATGGTGAGATAGCCCCAAAGGATATTTGTGCAGCGGTAACTGATGTTGAGGTTGAATTTAATTTTACATTAAGTAAAAGATTCCGCAACAGTATCCATTATTGTGTTCCTCAAGTATTCATACAGTGGCAGTATCCAGCTGCATTACCTAGAACAATTGCACCCTTTAATGAAATTGGCGGAGTAGGATCAGGAATTTATCGTGCAATCCATACGTACGCTTCTTATCCTGATAATACAGATAATTGCACATGGAACGTATCAATATATCCACATTTATGGAGTTCAGGCACACTTCAGCCTAATCTTATGGTAACTCAAAATATGGTTATCATCATTCTTCCAAACTATAAAAGAGATAATGGGACCCCTGTACCGGGGACTGGAGATTTAGAATTATATCCGCCTGTTGATGATCCCCGTACTTTATTTTGCGTGGGTGAAGACATTACAGCTTTTAGGTTTAGAGATGCAACTGTATTTGATTGCCAGTTGCCGGTTGCACCGGATTTGCCAAATATTGAACCTAGACATGTACAGTATGTTTATGGCACACATACTGCGAAGGGGATACCAAATGTATATATAGACGTACATGGGACCATGGTTAAAGTGACAGATAACAATGGTGTGGCTATATCAGGTGTTTGGCACGTAAACCCGGATGGAACAACAAATGCAACAGGTTACACAACTCCATCAGGGTTTTTTGAAGGACCTGTTATTCAGTATCTTTGGGATGCAGGGACTAAAACTTTGGTCACTCCTCTTGCTCAGACTTATCCTATTTATCACAGCGGAGATTATATAAACGATAAAGAGAATGATATTTTTGATGTTACGCTTCGTAACTGGGGTCCATGTAATCCCTATGATCCGATGGACCCGTTCACATACAATAATTCTGTCAATGATTTTTCCAGGCTTCGTTTGGTAGGAGCTCCTCCTTTGCCGACTGCTTCCGATGTGACAGTCTGTTCCGGGACACCTGTTTCCTTATCAGCGATCAGAAATGGTACAAATCCGGGCCAATTGCATTGGTACAATAATGCTGACTTGCATCCGGGCCACCAGGTTGGAACCGGCACAACTTATAGTCCGGGTATCCTTGCTGATGGCACCTATAATTATTGGGTTAGGGAAATAGGTACTACCGGGCAGTTTTGTGAAGGACCGGCTAAACAAGTGACAGTTACAGTAAGAAGACTTCTCCAGACTCCGCCAAATATATCGGGCCCAACAAATACGTGTCCTAATGTAAAAGATCTGGTCTTTAGTGTTCCACATAATCCGCCTGTGATGTCACCGGGTGGGCCAACAAGATATGTATGGTCGGTGCCCGCCGGATTAACAATAAAATCAGGTCAGGGTACCAGAAGCATCACTGTTGATGTAGGGACAACGGTCGGGAATAAAACGATAAGTGTTTACCTTGAATATACTTCAGATCCTTCATGCAATTCAAATCCAAGCACCATACAATTAACTGTATTTTCAGTCAATCACAATCCCGGAACAATCAGAGGATCAAATATTTGTTCGGGCGAAGTGGTAAATATCACAAATAATGCTAGCGCTTCAACAGGAAATCCTTCTTCCGGCGGACTTACCTATAGCTGGGAAAGAGCTGCCGGACCAACCTTTTCAGTATGGACACCATTAACAGGTTCTTCTGCAACTTTTAGTGAAACAATTAGCACTCCAGGAGTTTACCGATACCGCAGAACAGCAACATTTAATTGTGGAGATCCTGTATCTACAACCAGGGATATCACAGTATTTTCAATAACACACAATGGAGGTGCAATTTCCGGCACAGATATTTGCCAGGGAGGAACAGTCAATATAACTAATCAGACAAGTGCGTTTACAGGTACACCCGCATCATCAGGGCCAACATACAGTTGGCACAGGGCTCCGGGACCAGCCTTTTCGTCATGGACTCTTCTATCAGGATCATCCGCAACATTTTCAGAAATTGTAAATACTCCAGGAACTTACCGATACCGCAGAACAGCAACATTCGGATGTGGAAATCCCAGAACTGCTATAGTGGATATAACTGTCAATCCCCTTCCTGCTCCGGTTATAAGTGGAGAAACAAGTCCGTGCCATGGTAATACAAAAGTGTACACAACACAATACCATGACGGGCATAATTATAGTTGGTCTGTTGTTAATGGAACAATATCCGGAAGTTCTACAGGAAACAGTGTTACTGTCATTTGGAATCTGTCATCCGGAACAGGTTCCTTAAGAGTTACTGAAACAATACAATCCTCGGGTTGTGCTGTAACAACTCCAAATTATAATATCACTATCAATCCGGCCGCTCCCGGAGCAGCAGGCGCCATTACAGGTTTGTCAAACATGTGCTATGCTCAGACCGGGGTAACATATTCAATTCTCCCCGTTGCAAATGCATCAAATTATGTGTGGAGTGTTCCTGCTGGTGTAAATATAGTCTCCGGCCAGGGGACCACTTCACTAAAGGTTGATTTTACATCTGCTGCAGTATCTCCGGTCACCATTTCTGTTTATCCGGAAAATGGTTGCGGTGCCGGCGGAACTTCATCAAGGGTGATAACTATTTATCCGGAACTTGAGGGTGGTTCAATAGGCGGCGACCAGACAATATGTTACGGCTATGATGTGGCGGCATTTACAAGCTCCGGTGCTGCAACAGGCGGGGCAGGTTCATTTTCTTATTTATGGCAATATACCACAGATATGTCAGCTCCTTTGGGCAGTTCTGCATGGCAAAATATTTCTTCCGCCACAGGTCTGACATATGACCATGGTACTTTAACCGGAACAACACGTTTTGTGAGGAGGGCTGTTGAAGGTACATGCTCAACTCCTGTTTACAGTAATATTGTAACGGTTACTGTAAGGCCGCAACTGAACGGTGGCTCAATAGGTAGCGACCAGACAATTTGTTACGGCGCTGATGTGGCAGCATTTACAAGCTCCGGTGCTGCAACAGGCGGGGCAGGTTCATTTTCTTATTTATGGCAATATACCACAGATATGTCAGCTCCTTTGGGAAGTTCTGCATGGCAGGATATTTCTTCTGCCACAGGTCTGATATATGACCATGGTACTTTAACCGGAACAACACGTTTTGTGAGGAGGGCTGTGGAAGGTACATGTTCTACTCCTGTTTACAGTAATATTGTCAGAGTTACTGTTCGCCCTGAACTCAAAGGCGGTTTGATTTCAGGAAACCAGACAATCTGTTATGGTACAATTCCTGCTCAATTTACAAATTCAACGGCAGCAAGCGGCGGAGCAGGTTCGTTCACCTATTCCTGGTGGTATACTACTGATGCAGGTTTAGACGCTGGTGATCCTGGATGGAATGAAATTTCTTCAAGTAATACTACAGGATTTAATTATAATAATACTCTTACCACAACAACACGTTTCGTCAGAAGAGCTGTTGATGGTACATGTACAACACCGGTTTACAGCAATATTGTAACGGTTACTGTCCGGCCGCAACTGGACGGAGGAGAAGTCGGCACCAGTCAGACTGTATGCTACGGCAATGATGTTCCCGGCTTTACAAGTAAAAGTCCTGCAACAGGCGGGGAAGGTTCATTCACCTATACCTGGCAGTATACCACCAATATGCTGGCAACTCCGGGTGATGGAAACTGGACTGATATCGGATCGAGCAACTCTGTAACCTATGATCATGGAAATCTGACCACTACGACTAAATTTGTCAGGAAGGCAGTGGAAAGTACATGTTCACCTGTGGTTTACAGTAATGAAATTATTATCACTGTGATGCCTGCCCTGAACAGCGGAGTAATAGGCAGCAGTCATTTTATCTGCTATGGAGAAGCACCTAATCCATTTAGCAGTCTGGTCCCTGCCAGCGGCGGCGGTGGTTCTTTCACCTATACCTGGCAGTACACAACAAATACATCCGCCGTGGCGGGTGACGGCAACTGGACTGATATAGCCAATTCAGACGATGAAGCATATACGCACGGGGTTCTTACTGCAACTACCCTGTTTGTAAGGAAGGCCGAGGATGCCTCCTGTACAACACCGGTCTATTCAAACATAATAACTGTAACGATAAATCCTCTGCCAGTAACTTCATTAATAAGGGGACCGTCGGTTCTCTGTGAGGATGCAACAAACAGGGTTTATGAAGTTGATAACCATCCTGGTTCCACCTATACCTGGACAGTGCCGTCATCAATGGTTATTACATCACCTCCCGGAATGTATTTCATCATTGTGGATGCTGTCCCGGGAATGGCGGCTCCGGGTGACACGATAACCGTGACGGAAACAATTCTATCCACGGGTTGTGTCGGAAAACCTGTTAAATTACCGGTATCGGTGGTGCCGATCATACCGGGTGTTGTTGTGAACGGTCCGGCAAGCCTGTGCCTGGGAGATACGGCTGTTTATTCCGTGCCCTTCAACAGCGGTTCAACATATACGTGGAGCTACCCGGCAGGTGCATACATCATCTCGGCTCCGAATTCACACAGTGTTGAGATAACATTCAAAATGGCCGGAACGGGCGTAGTTTCTGTAATAGAAAATTCCAACGGGGTATGCAATACAATACACATACCTCTAAACGTGACCGTTAATCCCTTACCGGCAATATTCAACCTTAGCGCACCGGTGGCCTACTGCAGTCATCAGTCTGGGGTGACCATAACGCTTTCAGGCTCACAGACCGGAGTGAACTACCAGCTGTACAATTCAACCGGACCGGTGGGAGCACCATTAGCAGGTACGGGATCATCCCTTGCATGGGCGGATAATGAGAATGAAACGTATTATGTAATTGCAACAAACGCAACTACAGGCTGTGAGCAGCTGATGAACGGTACAGTTACACCGGTAGTAAATTATGTCAGCGCCGGTCAGATAGGCACTGACCATGCTGTATGCGAAAATGCATCACCGGATGCCTTTACCAGCATCACGGCCGGAACCGGCAGCGGTGCCATTACATACCAGTGGCAGAGAAGCACTGATAACAGCACCTGGACAAATATTCCCGGTGCAACTTCGCTTGTTTATGCTTCCGGACCTGTTTCCGCCAGCACATACTTCAGGAGAATGGCGATCTCAACATTGGGATCGAGCGTCTGTGAGGATCCTTCAAACTCGATTCTTGTAACTCTCATAACGTTCAATCCGGGCTCAATAGGATCAGACATATCCATATGTGAAGGGACAGCCCCGGGAACGGCATTCACAAGCGTTCCCCCCACAGGGACCGGAACTTTCACATACAGATGGCTGTCTTCCACCGACGGTATCAACTACAGCTTCACAGGCATAACTGATGAAACTTACACACCGGGAGTATTGTATGCCGACACCTGGTTCAAGCGTGAGGTAACCGCAACTTATCTCACCAGGTCATGTGTAAAGGAGACAAATGCTGTTAAGGTCACAGTAATCAATTTCAGTCCGGGTTCAATCGGATCGGATCAGACCATCTGCGAAGGAACAGTGCCAGCATCGTTTACAAGCGTGGCTGCAAGCGGTGACGGCACATTCACATACAGCTGGGAAAGCAGTTCCACCGGTACCGGTGGCTGGGTGCCACTTGGAGTTACTACACCTGCATACAGTTCGCCCGCACTTTCAGCAGATACATATTTCAGACGGGCTGTGACCGCAACACACGGTGGCACATCATGTACATTATATACCAATACTATCCTTGTAAAGGTTAACAGCTTTGATGCGGGAACCATCGGGCCGCCGCAGACCATCTGCGAGAACACTGCACCTTCGGAGCTTGCAACCGTGATTTCCGCTTCAGCAGATCCCGCTGCCACGATGACATACCAGTGGCAAAGCAGCAGCGATGGAACCAATTATTCAAGCATCAGCGGAGCTACGGGTGAAAATTATACCAGCGGCACCCTGCTGACTGATACATGGTTCAGACGGCAGGTGACTGTCACACTTAACGGCAGGACATGCACAGGATTAACACCGGGTGTTCTGATCAAGGTAAATAACCTTAGTCCGGGATCAATAGAAGGAACCCAGACCGTTTGTGAAGGAGAAATACCTGCTCCCTTCACGGAAACAGCAGCGGCAGTGGCTGACGGAACCACGGTAGCCTACCAATGGCAGGAAAGCACGGACGGAAGCAATTTTGTAAATGTGGCTCCGGGAGGCAACAACGCGACATATGCACCGCCTGCACCGCTGGCCGGCGACACCTGGTTCAAACGTATTGTAACATCAACACTTGACGGTGTTGGATGTCTAAAAGAGTCGAATGTAATAAAGGTTACTGTAATTAATTTCGATCCGGGTTCTATTGCCGGAGATCAGTCGATATGTGAAAACAGTCCGGCTGCTCCTCTTACAAGCGTATCACCATCGGGTGACGGAACATTCACTTACAGATGGAAGATGAGCACAGACGGAACAGATTTTGTCCAGATCGGTGCAACAGGGGAAACATATAACCCGGGAATACTTACACAGGATACCTGGTACAAAAGGATTGTAAGATCTGCACTCAACGGGAAAACCTGTCTTGACTCAACCAATTTTGTCAAAATAACCGTGCTTAATTTCACTCCGGGCTCCATAACAGGAAATCAGATAATCTGTGAGGGAGCCATGCCTGATGCCTTTGGCAGTGTACCTGCTATGGGTGATGGTACCTTCACTTATGAATGGAAGATGAGCACAAACGGGATTACCTACACACCCATCCCGTCATCGGATGTGGAAATTTACACGCCTCCGGCAGGACTAACCGCTGATACCTGGTTCAAGCGGAGCGTGACATCAACAGACGGCATTGCATCGTGCGTTCTGGAAACTAATCCTATCAAGGTTACGGTCATTAACTTCTCCCCCGGGGCGATTGCAAGCGATCAGACAATCTGTGAGGGAAAAGCTCCTGCACCGTTTACCAGTGTTGCTGCAAGCGGTGACGGAACAATGACTTACCAGTGGCAGATAAGCACTGACGGATTGGATTTCACGGATATTAACCTTGCCACCGGCCCGACATACGCATCGCCGGCTCTCACTGCAGACACATGGTTCAGAAGAATATCTACAGCGACGATTGACACAAAATCCTGTAGTGAACCGACCAATGAGGTATTTGTGAATGTGATCACGTTTGATCCGGGTAAAATTGGTTCGAACCAGACCATATGCCAGGGAGAAACACCGGCACCATTAGTGGAAACAGATCCAGCTTCAGGGGAGGGAACATTCACTTACTTATGGCAAAGCAGCCATGACGGTACGAATTTCAACAACATAACCGGCGCTACGGGTATGGATTACGCTCCCGGTCCGCTTACACAGAATACCTGGTTCAGGCGCGAGGTCACTGCAACTCTTAATGGCAGGGCATGCAGGCTCTATACAGATCCTGTCATTGTAAGGGTAAACAGGATAACACCCGGAACAATAACCGGAACACAGACTATATGTGAGGGTGATACACCCGCGCAGCTTACCGGAACAGCGGCAACATCGGATTTCGGTCATTTATATCAGTGGCAGGAAAGCACCGATGAAGGCATCAACTGGGATAATGTTCCATCGGGAGGAAATGCTCCTGATTATTCACCCCCTTCGTTAAATACCGATACATGGTACAGGAGGCTTGTCATATCCACGGTCGGCATTACAACCTGTGAGGAGGAATCCAATGTTGTAAGAGTTACAGTAATTAATTTTGATCCGGGCGCAATAGAAGAGGACCAGGTTATATGTGAAAATACTCCCGCGGCATTGATTACAAGCATCACTCCCACGGGTGACGGGATATTCTCATACAGATGGTTCAGGAGAACGGAAGGAAGCACTTTCACACAGATAGGCGGAGCGCTTGGCGAAACCTTTAACCCCGGTATACTGACAGAAGATACATGGTACTACAGGGAAGTCAAAGCCACCCTTAACGGAAAGGAATGCTACAGGAATACCAATGAAATTGAAATTATTGTAAACAACCTCACACCGGGATCCATATCAGATGATCAGACAGTGTGTGAGGGAGAGGATCCCGTTCCGCTGACAACCGGCACATCGCCGACATTTGACGGGCCTGTCAGTTACAGATGGCAAAGCAGTACTGACGGTATCAACTTTGCAGATATCATTGGTGCAACGGATGAAACATATGATCCCCCTGTACTGGATCAGGATACATGGTTCAGGAGGGCCGTTACATCAACAATCGGTCTGAATGCCTGTACGAAATATTCAAACCATGTCAGGATCACGGTAATAAACTTTACTCCGGGTTCCATCGGAAGCAGTCAGACAATATGTGAAGGCAGTGCACCGGCAGCTTTCACCAGTGTTGCTGCGAGCGGTGACGGAGCGAAGACGTATCAGTGGCAGTTCAGCACCGACAGTATAAATTACATCAATGTCCCGATGGGAGGAACCGGTGCCACCTATTCTGCCGGTATCCTGACACAGGACACCTGGTTCAGAAGACTGGCTACAGCCGAGGTGAATCATAAGTTGTGTGTTAAAATATCCGACACTGTAAAAATAACGGTCATCAATTTTGATCCGGGAAGTATTTCAGGTGATCAGGTTATTTGCGAGAACGACACTCCTGCTCCGTTTGCCTCTTCTGCAGATGCCTTGGGTGATGGTGTCATAAGCTATCAGTGGCAGGCAAGCCTTGACGGTACAAACTACACCAATATAACAGGGGCAACAGGGAATATTTATGCTCCCGGTCCGCTTGCACAGAACACCTGGTTCAGGCGACAGGCTACGGCAACACTTAACGGAAGGCAGTGTATCTTATATACCGTTCCGGTTATGGTGGAGGTGAACCGAATCACACCGGGATCAATATCCGGTACACAGACAATATGCGAAGGAGATATTCCTGCACCTTTTACCTCGGTAGCCGCAACAGGCGACGGTATAATTACATATCAGTGGCAGGAAAGTGCCGATAACGGCGGTAGCTGGCATGATATTACTACGGGAGGCGATGTTGAAATATATGTTGCACCCGAACTGGATGCCGATATGTGGTACAAGCGTATTGCAAAATCCACGAAAGATGGAACTGAATGCAGCAGGGAGTCCAATGTGATCATGGTTACTGTCAACAACTTCGATCCGGGCAATATTGCCGCTGATCAGACCATTTGCGAAAATACTGCTCCGCTGCCGTTTACAAGTATAACACCCACGGGCGACGGTGTATTCTCCTACAGATGGTTCAGAAGCACTGATGGTCATGCGTTTAGTCTGATTCCAACGGCTGTGGGCGAAACTTACAGTCCGGGAGTTCTTACGCAGGATACCTGGTATTACAGGGAGGTTACTTCCACTCTGGGAACCAAAAAATGTATTGCCGGCACAGATACCATCCTTGTCAGAGTAAACAATTTTGACCCGGGTGACATTGACGGAACCCAGACAATCTGTGAAGGCACTGCACCGGCGGAATTCAAGGAAACTGCTGCCGCAGCAAGTTATGACGGAGCCCTGATAAGCTATCAGTGGCAGGAAAGTTCTGATGGATTTTTCTTCACCGATATTCCGGGAGCTGATGGTGTAACTTACTCGGCACCTTCTCCGGCAGCTGACACCTGGTACAGAAGGGCTGTTAAAGCAACTCTTGGAACAAATGAATGTACCGGATACAGCAGTATAATCAAGGTTACCGTCATTAATTTTGTTCCGGGGTCAATAGGATCCGACCGGGTCATCTGTGAAGGATCTTCACCTGCCGCATTCACAAGTGTGCCAGCCGGCGGGGACGGAGCGAAGACGTATCAGTGGCAGTTCAGCACTGACAGTATAAATTACACCGACGTTCTGGCAGGAGGAACCGGTGCTGCCTATTCTGCCGGTCCTCTCACACAGGATACCTGGTTCAGAAGGTTATCGACAGCAACGATTGGTTCTGTTTCCTGCACCAAAATAACAGATACCATAAAGGTAACCGTGATCAATTTTGATCCGGGAACCGTAAGTCCCGACCAGACCATCTGTGAAGGAGATATTCCTGCAGAGATCATAAGTCCTGCAGCTACAGGAGACGGAACCTTTGCCTACCAGTGGCAGAGCAGTACCAACGGTACTTCTTTCTCCAGCATAAACGGGGCTACAGATGTGAACTATGCTCCGGGTGCACTGATGGTTGACACCTGGTTCAGACGGCAGGTTACTGCAACAGTGAAAGGCATGAGCTGTATTGATCTCACACCTGCAGTACGGATAACCGTGAATAATCTGAATCCTGGGTCTGTTACCGGTGCCCAGACGATATGCAAGGGCGCAAAACCTGCAGCATTGACCTCAGTGACTCCGGGAACGGGCGACGGTAGTAACATTACCTACCAGTGGCAGGAAAGTGCCGACAATGGAACCAGCTGGGCTGATGTTCCTTCAGATGGTGATGGTGCAGATTATTCACCGCCTTCACTCACGGCAGACATGCTTTACAGGCGTGTCACTTTATCAGAACTTAACGGAATTACCTGTACGAAAGAATCGAATATTGTTAAGATAACCGTCATTAATTTTGATCCCGGACAGATTGGCCATGGTCAGACAATCTGTGAAGGAACAGCACCTGATGCACTGACAAGCAGCGTGCCGCCCTCCGGTGACGGAAGCTTTACCTACAGATGGTTCCGCAGCACAGATGATATTACTTATAATCCGGTACCGGGAGCCCTGAATGAAACCTACAGCCCGGGAATACTGACACAGGATACATGGTTCTACAGGGAGGTTACAGCCACGTTGGGTTCAGGATCATGTCCGGCTGTAACAAATAAGGTACTCATTACCGTGAATAATTTCCTCCCGGGATCACTGGACGCTGACCAGACAATCTGTGAAGGAGATAAGCCGGCGGTGATAGGCGGAGTATCGCCTTCCGGTGACGGGATGAACTATACTTACCAGTGGTATGAAAGTGCTGACGGAACGGTATTTACAGAAATAACCGGAGCAACTGATGAAACTTTTGATCCTCCCGTGCTTAATGCCGATACATGGTACAAGCGTGCAGTGACATCACATCTGAACGGCAATGAATGCACCAGGGAAACTGCTCCGGAGAGGATATGGGTGATCAATTTCGTTCCTGGTACCATAGGAGAGGACCAGACAATCTGTGATAACACGGCACCTCTTCCTTTCACGGGAACCGCTCCTACGGGTGACGGCACTTTCACATTTTCATGGGAATACAGCCTTGACGGAAGTGCCTGGCATCCCGTTCCGGGAATAAATACCGCAACCTATGCTGCACCTGTGCTCACCGCTGACACATGGTACAGGAGGATTGTGACGTCAGAACTTAACAGCCACACATGCAGCAAAGCCACTGCACCGGTGAGAGTTACCGTCATCAATTTCGTTCCGGGCAGCATAAGCACGAATCAGACTATATGCGAAGGGGATACGCCTGCGCCTTTCGGCAGCATTGCGGCATCAGGTGACGGCACGTTCACATACCAGTGGCAAAGCAGTATCAACGGATCTGATTTCTCCAACATCGTAGGCGAAACGGATGAAACTTACGCAGCCGGTCCGCTTATGGCTGATACGTGGTACAGACGCCAGGTGACCGCGGAACTTAATGGAAGGACGTGTAGCGCAGTTACCACGGCAATCAGGATGACAGTCAATAATGTAACGGCGGGTGCCATAGGCTCTGATCAGATCATTTGTGAAGGGACTGCCCCGCTTCCGCTGACGAGTGTCACACCCGTTTATGACGGAGATGTTACATACGAATGGCAGTCAAGCACGGACGGATCAACATTCATCACGATATCCGGTGCAGAGGATGAAACTTATTCGCCGCCTGTCCTTTATGCCGATACCTGGTACAAGAGGATTGTCACTTCGACGCTTAATTCTGTAGCATGCTGGAAAGAATCCAACGTCGTGAGGATAACGGTCAATAATTTTGATCCGGGATCAATAAGCGGCGATCAGACTATCTGTGAAGGAACGGCACCTGCTCCTGTACTGAGTGTAACACCCACAGGAGACGGAGTGTTCTCATACAGGTGGTTCAGCAGTACTGACGGAACCGGTTACAATCTGATTATCGGGGCTGTCAGTGAAACATACAACCCCGGAGTACTGATTCAGGATACATGGTACAAAAGAGAAGTTACCTCAAGGCTGGGAACCAATATATGTATTGTGGAGAACGACCCGGTAAAGATAACCGTAAACAATCTCGATCCCGGTGTGGTAACAGGTGATGTAACAATATGTGAAGGAGATATTCCTTCAGTTATCACGGGAACCGATGCAACAGGTGACGGTGATATTACTTACCAGTGGAGGATCAGCAACGATGGTGTGAACTATACTGATATTATCACGGACGGAGACGGAAAAGACTATGCTCCTGGGCCTCTGTTCCAGGATACATGGTTCCTCCGCACCGTAACGTCTGATTATTACGGACAGAGATGCACTGAGATCTCCGGTTCATTCAGGGTGATTGTGAATAATGTCAATCCGGGAACCATTATTTCCGATCAGACGATTTGTCTCGGCGGGGATCCGGTTCCGTTTATCAGTATTGTCCACGGATCCGGTAAAGGTAACATAACCTATGAATGGGAAAGCAGTATAGATAACAGCGTCTGGAATCCGATAGCAGGTTCCAATACACCCGGCTATGATTCACCGGTGCTTACACAGGATACATGGTTCAGAAGAATAACCAGGTCTGATCACGGCGGAACCGTCTGTGAAAAAATATCAAATATTGTAAAGGTGACGGTGAATGAAGTTTATGGGGGTGCGATAGAAAAAGATCAACCGATTTGCTTCGGATCCGCGCCTGCACCGCTTACAAGTGCAAATGACGGAGGCGGAACAGGAACTGTTTCATACCAGTGGCAGAGAAGCGCAGACGGTGTGATCTGGAACACGATTTCAGGAGAAACAGGCAAAACTTATGCACCCGGGGTGCTTTATTCAGACACCTGGTACAAGAGGGTTCTGATAAGCATTGAGAACGGTGTTCTCTGTCAGGCAGAAAGCGATCCGGTGAAGATAACTGTCAATTCACTGCCTGTAGCAATTCTGACAGGCGGAGAAACGATTTGTGACGGCGATCCGGCAACTCTTTCGATCAGTATTACCAACGGAACCGCACCCTACGAGGTTTATATTGAAAACCACGGCACAGAGACCATTAACGGACCCGATGCGGACATCCTTGTTTATCCTTCTTCAACAACAACATACAGGATACTCAGCGTTAGGGATGTCAACGGCTGTGATGCTGTAAACATGATAGGCAATGCAACGGTGATCGTAAGGGATCTGCCTCACATAGTAACAGAACCTGTTGACCGGGCGATCTGTGAATACGGAGTACTTAACTTCAGTGTTGTTGCCACAGGTTCGGATCTTGATTACCAGTGGTATGTTGACAGGCAGGATGGTAACGGGTTTGTTACCCTGACGGATGCAGGTATCTTTTATGGTGTGCAGACACCTGTGCTCAATCTGTTTGGCGTGACAAGGGATATGGACGGATATGTGTTCCGTGTAACTGTAAGCACCTGCGGAGTTACCAGGATATCTGATGATGTTAATCTCACGGTCAACACTGCTCCCGAAATACAGGAACAACCGAAAGACACAACAATTTGCACGGGTGATGATGCTGAATTCCTGATCCTGGCAACAGGTACCAATCTTACTTACAAATGGCAGTATAAGCCGCCTTCTGGAAGTTTTACCGATATAGTTAATGGTGGTATTTATACCGTAACTGACAGTATACTTACTCTTACAGATGTTCCCCTGAGTTTCAACAATTATTTCTTCAGGGTTATTGTGAGTGGTAAATGCGGTTCTCCTCTCTATTCGAACTTTGTTGTACTGAGAGTAAACGGGCCTCCCAAGCCTGTGGTGCATCCGAATGACAGGGCGGTCTGTGACGGAGGCGGTCCGGTATTCTTTACCGGTAACGGAACAGGACTGATCGATTCACTCAGATGGCAGGTAAGTACGGATAACGGAATTAACTGGGACGATATTTATGACAATGCACATTACGCCGGTACCACTACACAGCAGTTGTCGATAATAGATATTAATTACGATGATTTCCATAACAATCGGTACAGGCTGGCTCTGAAGGCATTCTGTGCAACAGCCTATACCAATGCGGCCGTTCTGACAGTCAACAGGCTTCCTGTGGTATCATTTACCGATGATCCTATACCGGCCTGCGGTGACGTTCCACTGGTGATTACCCCGGTAATAACCGGAGGAACCGCTCCCTGGAAATCACATAGCTGGACGGGCGATATCGGTCCGCTTAACAACTATTTCAGTCCGGCACCAACCTTCAGAACCCGTATTGCAGGAACATATGATCTCACTTACAGGGTTGTGGATGACAATATGTGTGCAGGCGAGGGCAGCGTATCCGTGGTTGTTGATGCCCCTGATGCGACATTCACACAGGATATATCAATGGCCTGTACTCCTGCCACGGTTAAGTTCAGCAAGGACATGACAGGAATGAAGAGCTGGGAATGGAACTTTGGCGATGGCACACCGGTTAATACCACTGATGAGAATCCGGTGCACGTGTTTACAAATACAACTTCCACAGCCATTGTATACCGTACAATTAAGCTGACTGTTGAGTCAATGGCAGGCTGCTATGACACCAAAACATCAATGATGACTGTTTATCCTGCAGTGATTGCCCATCTGACAGCCAGTGATGATGTCGTGTGCCATGGTAATCAGATAGTATTCACAGCAGATCCCGGGGCCAATATTTACATGTGGGATTTTGGTGACGGAACTCCCAGGGTACCCGGAGTAAACACTTCAACCCATATGTTCACCAATCTCACTGGTACTCCGGTAACCCGGACAGTTAAGGTGGTAACAACATCAATGTACGGATGTTCCGACAGTACAACGATGGATATTGTTGTGATGCCCATGCCTCTTGCCCAGTTCTCTGCAACACCGAACAATCAGACCTATGATGCTGTAGGAAACAAAGTGGTGTTCACCGATGAAACCACACCGGTAAGCACCTGGACCTATCACTGGGATTTCGGTGACGGCGGATCATCAACATTGCAGCACCCTGAACATACCTTTACGGGAACGGGTACCTACAATGTGGTTCTGACTGTTACAAACGGCAAGTGTACCAGCACTATAAGTCATCCGGTTCATATATTGCCTTTACCTCCGGTAGCGGACTTCGATTCAATACCTTCGGGATGTGCCACCTGGACCATCACGCCGAACAACACTTCACTCAACACCGAAATGCCGGGAACAACCTACAGGTGGGACTTTGGTGACGGAAGCTATTCAACGGCAAAGAATCCGTCCTATACCTACTTCAAGGCAGGAGAATACCGTGTTGAACTTACAGTAACCGGTCCCGGCGGAATGTCGGTGAAATCGCAGGTTGTAAGGGCCTATCCTTCTCCGAGAGCCTATTTCGAGGTAAGTCCCACACTTGTATTCGTAAATGATGAAAGAGTCAGGTGCTTCAACCTGACCGAGGGCGGGGATTACTTTGTATGGGAATTCGGAGACGGAGATACTTCACGGATGAGAGAACCATATCACAAATACATGGAAGAAGGAGTCTATGACATAACCCTGTGGGCTTACAACAACGACGGTTGCAGGGACGTGTTCGTACTGTCACCCGGAGTGACCGTGCAGCCTGCGGGAGATGTAAGATTCTCCACGGTCTTCAGGCCCAATCCTACAGGACCGATAGAAAGGAGCGATCTGCCTACCGGAGGCAATGAGATCGACCAGTTCTTCTTCCCGCCCATCAGGGACAAGGTGATCAAGTATAAGCTTCAGGTCTTCAACAGGCTTGGTGTGCTGATATTCGAAAGTCACGACATTAATGTACCGTGGAACGGATATTACAAGGGTCAGCTATGCCCGCAGGGAGTGTATGTGTGGTACGTTGAGGGCAAATATGCAAACGGTCAGCCATTCAAGAAAGTTGGAGATATAACACTGCTGCATTAACAAGATCCGGGGTTGGTGGCTGAAGGCCCGAACCCCGGCTTACAAATTGAATCAGACAAAACGGCCCGTCGCAGGACGGGCTTTTTTTTGCATGCCCTGTCCGGATTGCTTTTAGGATTACGAAAATTATCATAAATTTGATTGCGAAAATTATCGTAACGATTAATCACGTAATGGAAAATATCACAATAAAAAATCTCTCATTCAGGAATCTCGTAAAAGGCATACCCCCTACGTAACTTTGTTTCTTTGATGCCGGATTTGCTTTTAAAAATCCTGTCAGCGGAATATCCGCAAAAAGGAATCAAATATTCGTAAACATAATAAGAAATAACAACAGGGAAATGACAGAAAACCCGTTCAAATTCGGAACTGTAGTTGATGGAATTTATTTTACCGACAGAGAGGAGGAAGTATCGCAAATATCTTCCTACCTGAAAAGTGAGAACCACCTGATAATTATCAGTCCAAGGCGTTTCGGCAAGACAAGCCTGATAAGGAAAATACTGTCCGCCTCCGGCCGCCGCTTCATATATCTGGATATGCAGCTTGTGCTTACGGAGGAGGATTTCGCGGCACAGCTGCTTAAAAGGATCTACAGGATCTTCCCCGTGCAGAAGCTGAAGAACTATATCAAATCCTTCCGTATTATTCCAACCGTCATAATGAATCCCGTGACGGGAGATGTGGAAATATCCTTTTCCCCGGGCTCCCGGGACCTGACTCCCCTTGAGGATGTCCTGAACCTTGTGGAGAAGCTTGGAAAACCTGATGACAAGATAATTGTAGTGCTCGATGAGTTTCAGGATGTTTTCAGAATCAATACCGGACTTGTCAGGATGCTGCGCTCCGTGATACAGGTTCATAAAAATATCAATTATGTCTTTATGGGGAGCAGTGAGTCGATGATACGGGAGATCTTTGAAAAGAAAGATTCACCCTTCTACAGGTTTGGTATACTATATCCGCTGGGGAAGATACCTGAAACGAAATTCCGTTTGTTTCTTGAATATAATTTCCAGGGGATTGCTGATGACCCTGCGACAGTATCCGGAGAAATACTTAAAATAACAGGGGCACATCCGTACTATACCCAGCAGCTTGCCTTTATGGTATGGGAACTGATGAACCGCAAGGGACTGGAACAGGGGATGCTTGCCGATTCAGCCGCGGATGAAATTGTAAGAAGCCATGACAACGACTTTGAACTGCTCTGGAACACGCTTAACCGGACAGATATGATGGTACTTGCGGGAATGGCTGAAAGCGATGTTTCGCCTCTGTCGGATGAATTCAGGAAACAGTTCGGAACAGGAGCCGCCAGCACGGTATACAGCACTCTCCAGAGGCTTGTAAAAAAAGGAATGGTTATCAGGGATGATACGGGTTATTTCATCGATGATCCCTTCTTCAGAAGATGGATCAGGATGAGGAGAAGGGTTTAGCTTCCTATTTCATGATTCCGGATGAAAATCATAATTTAGTGAATCATACAATGGGTCGTTAAACTTTTGAGTCTGTTGATTCCCGGCAGGAGTATTTATGTGATAACGTATTGCTGCCTGGTTACTTATTGAAATATAACAAACTGTTATTATAACAATAAGCAATTCAAAAAGCCTGGTGAAGAAATACAAAAAAGATACTCTGACAGAGATACTGCTTATGAGATATTTTTACTGATGATGAACAATAATAACTTCAAAGATTATTTCCGTAAAGCTTCACTCTGGAAGATCGGACTGATCTGGGGCCTGATTACGGGAATCCTGGTGTCTATAGTTCAGGATAAGACTGTTCTGAAATATTTTCTCAGCCGGGAAATAGTTTTGCAATTGTTGTTTTTTATGATTGCCGGAGCCGGGCTGTTTGTCCTGGGAACGAGTTACCGCCTGTGGAAAAGATCAGATAGTAAGGATAGCGGTTTCAATAATTCCGGAAAGACTGAGTGATGAGGACTTTTCAGTACACCTCCTTCTTCCGGGAAAGGAGGGAAGGCTGAGTGATGAGGACTTTTCAGTACTCTTTCTTCTTCCGGGAAAGGAGGAAGACTGAAAACCCAGGTTAGCAGGATTTGCTGCAGGCTTCAACGTGTCATTACAGAAATTACACTTTTACCCCTGAGAATTTGGCACCCGGTCATTGACGCTTACATGACCGGGGGAAAAAAACGGCAGTGCACTGCAGCATTTTGAAGGTTTCATGCGTAATAGTAATATAAACGCGGACAACATTAAAAAAGAATAATCATATGAAGCGGAATATTAAACTTTTCCTGGCAGCCATGGCTGTAGTTATCCTTCTGGTGACATGTTCAAAGGTTGACAACGGTGAACCTGATCTGACCCCAAAGAGTATCAGTCTGACAGCTGTGGCTTCACAGGCCATTCAGAGCAGCAATGAATTCGGGATCGGACTTTTCACGAAGGTTGCGGAAACTGAAAGGGATAATCTTATGTTATCGCCCCTGAGTGCAAGCACGGCCCTCACGATGCTGCTAAACGGATGCGGCGGTGATACTTATTCACAGCTCCAGGAAACACTCAGATATCCGTCCGGTATGACTACCGCTGAGATTAACGAAGCATATAAGAGTCTTGTTGACCAGTTGCTGAAAGCTGATCCGAAAGTGAAGCTTGCTCTTGCAAATGCAATTTTCTACCGGAGCGGATTCATTGTAAAACAACCGTTTCTTGCCACAATGAGCAAGGATTACAAAGCCACGGTTGAAGCTCTCAACTTCGCGTCACCAGCTGCGCTGAATACAATCAATAAATGGGCCGGCGACAATACCAATGGTAAAATTCCAAAGGTACTGGATGAGATTGATGCCAATGCGGTAATGTTTATTATGAACGCACTCTATTTTAAGGGCAGCTGGAGTTACCGTTTCGACAAGACGGGAACCATGGATCGTCTCTTTTACCCCGACGGGGGTTCAGCGGTGTATGTAAGCACCATGAAGGGCGAAGTGGGAGCGAAAGTAGTATCTGGTAACGATTACAGGGCAGTTGAGATGCCCTACGGACGATCCAATTTCACAATGGTTGTGATTGTTCCAACGGCAACACTGGCGGAGTTCAATTCCACCTTCACGAATCTGGTATGGAACTCGATAACCGGAGCATTCGACAATACAGATGAATTTGAGAAGCTTTTTGTCTATATGCCCAAATTCAAATTCTCATATGAGAAATACCTGAATGACCAGTTGAAAAGCATGGGTATGGTTGATGCATTCCTTGCAGAAAAAGCAGATCTTTCAGGAATTTCAGATCAGGGGATTTTTGTGGATTTTGTAAAGCAGAACACATTCGTTGAGGTGGATGAGGAGGGAACGGAAGCCGCTGCAGTTACAACGATAGGCATACGTGACAGTTTTAATCCCGAACCCCGGGAATTCATTGTCGACAAGTCATTCATATTTGCCATACGTGAACGTACGACAAATACCCTGCTGTTTATCGGGCAGGTGGTGAAGCCGGAGGTGTAAAAGTCAAATGATCAAAACGACTGAGATTTAGGTATTGCGCTTAAAAGTTGCGGACAAACCTTTAAATGATTCTTCTCAAATGCTGCAATCACTCTGATTCTTTTAGCAAAGTGATTTTAAAAATTTATCTCGAGACAGCCGATCTCCTTATAATCAGGGTCAGTTAAGAATGTTTTTATCAGGTCAAAATTTTTTCGAAGAATTTTTTCAATTTCCTGAGTACTCGTGTTTCCAAGTCTCAGCCAGATTACTTTTGGAGAAGATTCTTTTATCAAACCTAAGTCGTAAAAATCAGCATCAAAAGTGACGATGCAATAATCATTTTCTTTTGCAAAGGTCCATATAGCTGAGTCTTTGGAATTCTCTAATCCCAAATCTTTTACCTGTTTTGATTCAGGAAATATATCTTGGATTTTATTTGTAATTCGAAAGGAAATATTTTGATCAAGAAGTAATTTCATCAGATTGTCTGAAGTTTACGTTCTCTATCGGCCGCAAACATAAGAGTTGCCCTAATGTCTTCCCGGGTAAGTTCTGGATAATCTGAAAGAACATCGTCATATGTCATACCTGATCCAAGCCACCCCAGAACATCAAAAACCGCAATCCTCGTATTTCTTATACAAGGTTTTCCGAATCTTTTGTCAGGGTTTATTTTTATTATCTTATTGTAAGCTTTCATGATGCAAAGTTAATCTTTTTCATTTTAATCCTGTTGGGACGGGTATTTCATTTTGCCTAACTTGTTATAAAAACAACAGATATTTTTAATACTCACATGTACGGGTAAATATCGTTATGGCTGTTAACTATTTCAGATTAATGTACTCGTCAGTATTCCCCGGGGTTGATCCATTTTTAAATATCTGTTACCTTTGGGCGACTCTTATAAAGAACAGAGATATATGGGGAAAATTAAAAGAATCGGAGTGCTGACATCGGGAGGAGATGCTCCGGGCATGAATGCCGCAATAAGATCAGTGGTCAGAACTGCGGTTTACAACGGACTTAAAGTTACAGGTATCAGGCAGGGATTCTACGGAATGATATATAAAGATTTCGTCGAAATGGTGGCTTCATCTGTAAGCGATATAATTCAGCGCGGCGGGACAATCCTAAAAACGGCGCGATGTGATGAGTTTATGACAGAAGAAGGAAGGCTTACTGCTTACAGGAATCTGAGAGAAGCAGGTATCGACGGTGTTGTGGTAATAGGCGGGGATGGTTCCTTCATCGGCGCCAGGTTATTCTGCGAGGAGTACGATATCCCTTTTGTAGGTATTCCGGGAACGATAGACAATGACATCTGTGGTACCGATTACACAATAGGTTATGATACTGCTCTGAATACTGTCGTGCAGGCAGTCGATAAGATCAGGGACACGGCAGATGCTCACAACCGTATATTTTTCGTTGAGGTTATGGGTGCTGAAGCAGGTTATATTGCACTTTACGGTGGACTGGCCAGCGGGGCGGAAGCTATACTGATTCCTGAAACCACAGATGAAGAACGTGATCTCATTAAGATCATCAGGCCTGATAGCGGTAGAAAAAAAACAAGCATGATCGTGATTGTGGCAGAAGGTGATGAGAGCGGCGGCGCCATTGCACTTTCCGAAAAAGTGAAGAGTGAATTCAAAGATCTGGATATAAGAGTGTCGATACTCGGTCATCTGCAGAGAGGCGGATCTCCTTCGGCAACCGACAGGGTTAATGCAAGCAGGATGGGACATGCGGCCGTGGAGGCTCTTCTTGACAATCAGAAGAGCATGATGATCGGCCTTGTAAACAACGAGATCACTCTTATTTCATTCAGAAGATCGTTAAAGCTTAATAAGCATATAAACCACAAGCTGATAGAGCTTGCAAAAATATTATCGGCTTAATGGCTCAACCGCAAAAGCACAGTGACCAGCTGGACGGTCGTTATCAAATGGATAACCTGACTGAAATTACTATACGACCTCTTGATTAGGACGGAAAATAATATGTTCTGTGGTAATCATCGCTTGTCCCGCTTTAACGGGAATGCATCAGAGAATGCAGCAATCATGTACTCGCTGCTTGACATAGTTGGTTTTTGTGCGGTTGGCATTGAGCGTTGGCAAGCCAATTACGCCAAACCCTTGTTAGCAGTAGGCAGATTGTGTTGTTTAATATTTTTTGTTGCAATTTGAATGAAGTTTGGATTAGTGAACATCGTCTTTTTACGATTACTCCAATTTGCCAATTCCTTAGTAATAGCTTCAGGTGTTTCGATATTCTTTTCAGTAATAATAAAGTCAATTGTTGAAAGTAGTTTCAATCCAAAAGGAGAATAAAATCCAGGCAAGAAGTTTTTGGTTTTCTCAACTATAGCTTTGTGTTCTGCATTCTTGTGTACGAACAGCATTCCAGTCAATAATCGTGTCAATATTTTCAATGTCTTCATTAGTGTATTGTGTTGAGAAACTATCAACTGCGTGTCCATCTGTAAAAACAAAGTTACAGTTATTTTTAGTCAGGGCTATGTTCACATGATATTTTGTTTTCTCTTTCGGTGTATTTCTATGTAAGATTTAAAAGTTTCTATCTAGATGTGGGTTACACTGCTTATTGCCAGCTTGTTGCAAATGGGTGGATTTCGTTATGCCTGTTAACCATTTCAGATTATCATGCTTGTTGGGGCTTCTCTTATTGTTTCAGGTAATAAATCAGTTCCAGTTCCCGGAATGCGGGCTGCCCCCACAGCTCTTTATAATTATGCAGGACACTTGTTTTCCAGTACGGGATATCCAGATCGTCACGGGTGAGGATCCCGACAGGCAGTCCGCCTGTTATATCTCCTGTGAAAACAGCATACTGCGGTGAGAAATCATATCCTTCTCCGTACATAAGACTCTGGCTGAATGGATTTTTCCCCTGCATCCACTCCAGCTGGGCCAGGGCAACCTGGTGTACCACAGGGTCTTTAAAGAGCCGGTTTGCGGATGCCAGTCCCTGAGCCGGTGAGAGGATGACAGAACTGTTTCCCCGGAAAGCTTGCCATACCGGAAACAACCTAAGGTAATGATCATCATCCAGCCTTATACCGTTGAGTATCTGTGCATCATCCGAAGTTCCGCCAAGTTTGTAGATGTTTGCCGGAATCATGAAATACGGAGCTGTAAGCTGTGCAATATCAATAAGATAATTCTTATGTAACTCTACCGTTCTGAACCATTCAGCATACTTTTCATCCCCGGGTAACAGCCTGCAAAGTTCAACGAGACCAAGTACCGGTGAGGCTGCCGTACAACTGTGATTATACCCGAAGAACCTGTTCCGGGATCTATCCGCATAAAAGAAGCCGCTAAGGGGTATTTCCCAGTTCATCGCTTCCTTCTGCTGGAAGGTCATAAGAGAATCAGCATAGCTGATCGTCAGGTTTTTAACTCCTTCATCCTTTGTCAGCTGGTAAAGCTTTGTTCCGGCCAGAACAGCTATTGCAAGACTTTCAGTATTCCACCTGTGAGGATGCTCCGACAGGAGATTCCAGTATTCCACGGCGTATTGCGCTGACTTATCAGCCAGGGCCTTATCTCTCCCTTTAAGGGTAAGAGCTGCTTCAACATCAGCAATTATTGAATAATAATTATCATTTGTGTTTATCCTGCTTCCCGGCTGAACATGTTTGTCATCGAAATTTCCTATCACACCGTCAGTGTAGCAGTCGTGGGTTGTCCAGCTGATGACCTGAAGGCCGTCGAAGCGGTTTTTATGAAGCCATTCGAGTCCCCAGCTGCCTTCCTCGATCAAGCGCTCCGAAAGCCTTTTGTTTTCCCTGGCATATGCACGGGCAAGCCTGAAAAAGGCCGCCGTGGCACCGGCTGTCTGCCAGTATGACTGGGAAAGATCACCCGCATCATGCCATCCACCTGCCATGACTATCGTATCTCCCCTGTAAACGGTATACCAATCGGTATGGCATTTCAGATGAATTCCCGGCTGATCAAACCCGCATCTCTGAAGGTAGAACTGGTTAGTGATCTTTTCAATAACTGGAAGCCATACATCCCGGCCTATCGGGAAAGGTCTTGATTCCGTATCACCATATACAATCCTGTAGTTCCCCGGGGCTTTTATCTCTGTGAAATCAAATACCGTAAATGATCCGATCCTGCCTGCCTGTTTGAGCACATCCTTTTCCAGAACTGTTTTGTTTGTCTCATGGTTAACAAGGCGAAACTTATCTCCTCCTGTAACTGAAGTAAAGGCAGTCTTTTGATCCCTGATGTTATATCCCGAGTGCGAAAAAGATATTGCCTTGTCTGTTCCCCAACCTTCATAATAATCAGGCTCAACCACTTCAAGTCTGAGGTTATCTGCATAATAGACAATAGTATCGGCCGCGTCAGGTTCATTTCCCTGCAAACCGTAGCTGATAGTTATCCCGGTCACTTTGTCGTGGGGCAGGTGGGGGATTTCCATCACGAGCCTGTTCCACCTGTTGTTTTCGAGCATTACCGTGTGCCAGCCTTCCTTTCCATACTGATCGGGTACATTGTCTTCGTTATGCAGTATCAGTGTCAGGTATAATTTCCTGAATCCTTTGAATTCGGGATATATATTGATTGAAATCCGGTTATATTCTGAAAAATCCTCAGCAGGGAATTTGCGTGTGAGATTTTGTCTGCCCCAGTACCTTCCGTCGGCACCGGTGCTGACAGGCAGTTTTGTAGGAGATATAAATTTAATCGAAGACTTTCCCTCAAAAACCTTTTCATCCGTCAGACTGATGCTTGCAACATTTTCCCGGTTACCGAAAGTGAGCTCCCAGTTTTCCAGCGATTCCATTCCATCAATAAGAACGGATTCCAGGATTTCCTTATGATTCCATTTATACTGCAGGCTGTTGGAAGTATCCATTGGCATGGCTTTATGGTCATACAGAAAGGAACCATATTCCGTGTTTTGCATCTGTCTGCTCTTACAGCCGGAAATTATCAGCAGGATGAAGCCTGAAAGGATTATTAATTTTTTCATGGTTTATTAAAATCACCATTCAATTCACAACATATCAAAATTACTGCTAATCTTTCACATACAGGTGAAATAAATAATCATAAAAATTTTATTGAGTTTCTCTGGACTCATATAATATATTTATCTATATTTGATCAGCTGCGTTTCTTTAAAACCAAAATATCATGGCTCTCTTAAAGTATATCGAAAGGGTGCGCCGTATTGATATGCTTATACATATGAAGGCAACAGGCCCGCCGGTGGAATTTGCCAGCAAGCTCGGCATAAGGCGGAGTACCCTGTTTCAATCCCTTCAGGAGATGAAGGAAATGGGAGTTGACATCAGATATTCGAATACAAGGGAGACATATTATTATGCGGATGGAAGGAGAATTGAAATAAAAGTTGAAAAGACAACCGGCAGCTGATCGTAGTGTTTGGTTTTTCTGACTCTTAGGGTATTTTGACAAATGCTCTATGATTGTACGACAACAAGTTACAATAAATAATATTTCAATTCGCTGAACAATGAAAGTGCTGGAAGGATACTTCGGCTTGGAAAGAAACAAGCTGTTATTTATAATGATATCAGTTAATCTGTTGCTGATATGGTTGTCGAAAAGCGTACTCTTAAACGAAACTGTATTTTACAATACCTACAGTGAACAGCTGACCTATGAAAGGTCCATGGAACTTTTTAAAAGGATCATGGACTTATCCTGGGTCAGCTATCTGTTTTCCCCGCTTGTCCTGATCATCAAATTTTCGGTTCTGAGCCTGATAATTTATACAGGATTCTTCCTGAGTGACCTGCACGGAAAAGTGTCACTGGGCATGATCTTTACCACAGTTGTTGCTTCGGAAATTATCATCGTGTTTGCTTCCCTTGCCAAATTTCTGTGGTTTACATTTTTTGCCGGTAATTACACACTTGACGATATGAATTTCTTCTATCCCCTTTCTCTTATTAATCTGTTTAAGAAAGGTGAAGTGGCTCAGTACTGGATCTACCCCCTTCAGTCGGTTAATCTGTTCCAGGTGGCTTACATACTGATGCTGGCCACAGGCCTGCGGACAATCAGTTCTGTTAAAAGGGAAAAGACCGATACTATAGTGCTTCTGACCTATGGCACGGCCCTGATTTTGTGGATTGCAGTGATAATGTTCATTACCATTGATATTCAGTCATGAAAAAGATATTGACCTTTTTGATAACAGTATCTGTCTGTGCTATTCTTTTCATCCTGGCAAAGGGGATTTTCCTGAAAGTGCTAAAAGCAAATGACCGTGACGACAGGATTAAAACGCTGCCTTCCTTTTCACTGGGAACGCTGAATGGCGAGATTTTTAATTCGGCAGATCTTAAAAATGGTCCTTTGCTTCTTGTTTATTTCCATCCTGACTGTGATTATTGTCAATATGAGATATCGTCTCTTATCCGGCACGATATTCAGTCAAAGGGTGTTAAAGTTCTGCTTGTCAGCAATGCCCTGCCGGAAACTATTGATGAATTCATGGAACAATTTGAAACAGGACAGGATGAATTCTGTATTTTATCAGACAGCTCCCTTGTTTTTGCAAACTTGTTTGGTATCAGTGTTATCCCTGTCAGTCTGATATATAATGAAAATCTGGAGCTGATTAAATTCTTCAAGGGAGAAGTTAGCCCCAATGCAATTTTAAATTTTTTGAATGATGTCTGTCAATATCAGGAAAATTAAAGAAAAGGCTCTGTTGCAGCATGATTCCACTGACTGCGGAGCTGCCTGCCTGGCTTCGGCCATAAGATATTTCGGCGGGGAATCAGGCATTGAAAGAATAAGGAAACTTAGCGGAACATCACAATCGGGAACCACAATGCTCGGACTTTACCAGGCAGCTGTTGCAAGCGGATTAAAGGCACAGGGATATGAGGCTTCAGTTGAGAGCATCAAGTCATTTAAGGGATTATTGATTCTTCATGTGAGTCCGGAAATAAGATATGATCATTATATATTAAGTTTTGGATATGAAGATGGCCGTTTTGTGTTGTGGGATCCTGCGAACGGACTGACTACAAAAACAGCTGAAGAACTGGAAAAGATATGGCCCGGACACAAATGTCTTTCAGTTGAGCCCGGAGAAGGTTTTGTATTTAAAAAGGAAGAAGATAAAGGGAAGCGCAAATGGCTGATCAACACCATAAAACCCGACAGGGAGCTTTTAATGATCAGTATTTTACTGGGCTTGCTCATATCGGCACTGGGCGCTGTAATGGCCATTTTCACACAGAAGCTGATTGACCGTATTTTGCCTTCGGGTGAAGTGAAGGTCCTCCTGATTTCCTCTGTTCTTGTGTTTGTACTGCTTATTTCCAGGGTTGTTTTGTTGTCACTAAGGCAGTATATTCTTCTGTCTCAGGGAAAATCCTTCAACATACGCATAGTGGATGGCTTCTACCGATCGTTGCTGGGACTTCCGAAATTGTTCTTTGATACACGTAAGACAGGCGACCTGGTTGCACGCCTTAATGATACAATGCGCATTCAGAGAGTGATATCCGATCTCATCAGTATCTATTTTATTGACATTGTTGTTCTGATTGTAACTTCTGTGCTGATTTTCATATATTCCCTGCCAGCAGGTATCATTTCAGTGATCGCAATTCCATTGATTTATTTACTGGTTTACCGTTGGAATAAAAGAATCATTTCATCCCAGAATGAATTAATGACCGGATATGCAATGAATGAAAGCAATTTCATTAATTCCCTTAGAGGCATAGCCGAGATAAAATGCATGAACTGGCAGGGTTATTATTCTTTGAGGAATGAATCTGTCTTCAGCAATTTCCAGGAAAAATTCTTCTCCCTGGGCAAAATCAGGGTCAGTCTGGGAATGCTGACCAATCTCGCGGGAACTCTTTACCTGATTGTATTGCTCATTTATTCATCCTTAAAGGTTATGGACCTGCAGATGACACAGGGGGAACTGATGGCAATCCTGTCGCTTAGCTCTACCCTGATACCATCGGTGATGAATCTGGCATTGATTTCCATTCCACTGAGCGAAGCAAAGGTTGCTATCGCAAGGATGTTCGAATTCACCAGGATCAGTCCGGAAGAGACTGATTCCGGTAATATAAAAGAGAATATTGCAATTGAAAAAATCAGTCTTAATAATATGAAGTTTCGCTTCCCGGGCCAGAAGCTGTTTCTGACAGATATCAACCTGGAAATTGAAAAGGGGCAAATAATCGCATTGGTGGGAGAATCAGGTTCGGGGAAAAGTACTTTGGTAAATATTCTTTTAAGATTCCTGATTCCGGAATCAGGTGATATTATCATAAATGATATCGTTCCGGTCAATCAGATAATGCCTGGCGTATGGCGCAGATCAGTCGGAGTTGTTCCGCAGGATATACATATTTTTAACGGAACAATACTGGAAAATCTGATTCCTGAACCGTCAGAAAAGGAGGTTGAAATTTTATTGCGCCTTATTTCCGATTACGGCCTGGAATCGTTTATTGAGGCCTTGCCTCTGGGCCTTGTCACCCTGGTTGGGGAAGATGGAGTAAAGCTTTCCGGTGGTCAGAAACAGGTTATTGCTTTTCTCAGGGCATTGATCAATGAACCGGATATTTTACTGATTGATGAAGGTACCTCCGGCATGGATAAGGATACGGAGGACCTGATGCTAAAAATGCTGATCAGCCTGAAAGCGAAGCTGGGAATCTTGCTGGTAACTCACAGAATCAGTCTGATTAAAAAAATCTGTGACAGGATTTACATACTTGAGGACCGTACCATAAAAGAATCAGGAACTCATTATGAGCTTATCAGCAGCGAAAATATATACAAGCGTTACTGGGAAGAACTTAATTGAAAATTCTATGAATATTGTATTTTTTGACTGATATTTACTCATATGCTACATTTTCAGAATTGATTTCCGGGATCTAGAACCCTGTTTTGAGTGCAACGTTATTTTGAATGACTGTTTTTCTTTCTGCCTGGGAAGGCAGAAATACAGGTAAACGATATTTGTCATACAAACTAAAAGATAATGAGAATCCGGATATTCTGGATGCGAGAACCCTGATAACCTGAGATTATGAAAAGATATTTCTATACCATTAATTTCTTCTTGACGGCTATCTTTTTTTTTGTAGCCTTAGTGCTGGATCTGAAACCTTCAATACAAGGTTTTAGTTTTGTTATATTTTGTTCCTCAATCGGGGTATTGATAGGTGATTATTTGAGAATCAGGAAAAATATCATATTGCCAGTTGCTGGAAAAAAACTCATTTCCTGGATTCTTTTTATAAGCATTGTATTTATCTTATTAATACTCTTCCTGATTGATAATATATTAACAAAACAGATTCTCATTTTTTGTACTTTACTGACAGGTGCATTAATAACTATATTCATTGTATTTTTTAAAGGAAGACCTTTGAAAAAAGATGAGCAGGGCAAAGACCGGATCCATTCAAGCTCACGTTAGGAACAGGATTATGCGGCCCGGATTGATTAACAACTTTTTCTGTCAGATTATCCTGCTAGTGTGACCTTTTTCAAATTCTTTTCCTACTGCTGTATTGATATTTGTATTGTTCAGTTATAAGCAAGGTTAATGAAAATAACGGTTGTAAATGAGCTAACCACCCAAAGTCGAGCATGTGAAAGAGAAAATCGACATTAAATAATAGAGTATCCGATTTTTAGAATCGATTATTGTTTAATCAAGAAGAAGTTTTAAATCTTGAAAAACTTCCTTTTTAAAAACAAATTGATATAAAAAGCTTTTTTGTAAGTTTTCCCGGAATAGTTGATATTGCATCGTTAATTGTGGTCTCTTGTAAAGAAGATAATCTTGCTAAAGACTTAAGTATGAATTTTAGCAAACATCGATAATGCACAACCAAGCTATGGATTTCGACTAGTTATGTAGGTCAGCGGCGTTGCCGCCGCTTTCCCCATTAAGAACTGTACGAGCGACTTTCACCGCATACAGCTCCGATAATTCAAAATTTAGTTCTCATAAAACAAAATCGGCTCATCCGCTCCTTTGCAGGAAACGATTTCCGATAAAGTGCCCTTTCGGGATGTACGTGTTCGGTTGCATTTCTGCTTCCGCTTCCAGAAGTAGGCATCCCAAGTCGGGTCGTATGGATTGGCTTCACACCTCACTTTTATATGCCGCTTAATCGGTATGTCCGCCAGCTTCATAAGTGTAAAGATAGCATCATGCTCGCAATCTTTGTGCTTGAAGCCAAAAATCCAATCCCGATTATCGACCTTGATAAAGTATTTATCCTTTATCCATCTTCTCGATTTGTTCGTATGCCTCCGATAAGACCAACGCTTTAACTGATTGGTTAATATATGGTCTATCTTGCTAAACGTAGTTTTAGACACCACACCGCTGTAGTAATTGCCCCAGCCCCGCAATACGGGGTTAAGGGCTTCTATCAGCTTTTGCTGCGCTACCGCTTTGTTCTTTCCGAACACGACTTCATGCAGCTTTTCAGTGAACCGTTTCAGGCTTTTAGGGGATGGTTTGATGAGCAATGTACCGTTGTACTTCCGAACATTGAACCCCAAAAAATCGAAGCCCTCACTAATGTGCGTTATCAGTGTCTTTTCTTCGGATAGCGTGAGACCACGCTTCCCAAGAAACTCAATCAACATGCGCTTTATTTCTTCCAGTGTTTCCCGTTTGTCCGCCGTGACGTTGAAGTCATCGGCATAACGTACGCAATTCACTTTCGGATAGTAAAGCCTACCGTCGATATAGCTCACCTTGTACCTCTCTTTCAGCATCCTTTCCATGCCATCGAGCGTAGCGTTGGCGAGTGTCGGTGAGATGATGCCGCCCTGCGGAGTACCCTTCACCGTAGGCTGTAACAGCTTGTTGAACACCACTCCATTCTTCAGCCATTTCTCTAAGATGTACTTGTCGATTCGTACGTTATCGAGAAGCCATTCGTGGCTGATGTGGTCGAAGCATCCCTTGATATCGCCCTCCAATATCCATTGGGGAGAACAATCCCTGCTTAACCATCTGTGTAGGGCGTCTATAGCGTCAGCCGTACTTCTGAACTTTCTAAATCCATAAGAGTTGGCGTCTGCCGTTGTCTCCGTAACGGGTTCCAAAGCCATCAGATAAAGAGCCTGCATGGCTCTGTCTTTCATGGTCGGAATCCCGAGCGGTCTTATCTTCCCGTTCTTCTTCGGTATGTTGACCCTTTTCAGTGGGAGGGCTCTGTACCCTCTCCGTTTCAAGGAACACACTGCGTTTATCTTCTTGGCGTTGGTATTCCACAATACATGGTCAACCCCTGCCGTACGTTTTCCTTTATTGGTTGTCACTTTCCTTACCGCCAATGCCTTGGCTTCAAAGGAAGTGACAAGAAGATGCTGCAAGGCTTTCACCTTATTGTATCTTCTTTCTTTCTGAGCCTTTGCTATTCGGACTTGTAGCTTCCTTACCTTGCGCTCGCATCGTGCGAAGTTGATTCCCTTCCATGACGTCCTGCATTCGGCTGAAGATGCACACTCGGCTTGCGCCTCGCTCCTTTGCTGTTTCTTCATACTTTAAGTTCTACCATTCGTTTCGCAAAGAATTACCCTGTGGAAGTCTGCCCGCTTTCGCGCGGGGTGACGTTCAAACCCCTATCCATAATATTACATCATGGCATTCGCTTTCTCCACAATCCTTTACCCGCACTCCATTCGGCCGCTCTTACGATTGGCTTACCCATCCACAGTTGGCTGATGGGAGAAGTACGGGCTTACCAAGTTCCGCACAAGTAACTGACGACCGACTTAGAGTCCGCCCTTCCACCGGCAGTGCAACATCCGTGTAGCACGAAAATAAAGCGCACTATCCTGACTGCTTGCCTTTTGGCATGGCTCGTAAACATCCGTGAGCCATTTCTTTGTCACGATGGTGAAGCGGTTCACCTGCGTTACTCATATCGGTCAGCCTTGCCATTCTTCACCTATGATGTTTAGGCTGGAACGTCGTTGTCAAGAGGGCTCCGCACCCGACCGTTGCCAGTCACGCACGCCTCTTTAGGCTACTATTGACGGAACAATAGGTTCAGACG
>Ga0255340_1000085_pt1 | contig 155375 bp, 128 predicted proteins | sample wastewater_treat_7_FD_192417 | JGI IMG/M metagenome (GOLD analysis project Ga0255340, IMG submission 192417) | Wastewater microbial communities from Lulu Island WWTP, Vancouver, Canada - plant10 | ecosystem: Engineered > WWTP > Wastewater > Unclassified | place: Canada: Vancouver, British...
CCGTAAAGCCCTGTATCGACAACCTTCTGATCTTCCTGTACTTCAATAGTGCGGCTGAGAAATGTGTTTTCCCTCAGCACCTCCACATATAGGAGATATCCTATAAGAAACACCACCGAGGCGCCAATCGCCACGCCTTTAGGCAATATGTACCAATCAAAACGATATCCAAGTGCCGCGACGATAAAACCAGCCAAAAACATTAGTCCGCTCAATTTCACCACAAGACTTTGCTCTTTTTGCTTCTCTTTGGCATCAAGCCGTTTTCTTAGCAGTTCGGGATTTTTGACTACCAACACAATTCCCAAAAGGAGCATTGGCACAAACAAGATCCCCATGAACAGCCAACCATTAAAATATGAAAAAGTCCCCGCGGGTAAAAAGATCAACAATCCAATTAGAACAACACCCAATGTAAACTTCGTGATTGCGTCAATAAGTAATTTCGTTGTCATAATCAAGCTCCTGAAATTCTAAAGCAGTCCTCGTCATCACATATATTTTATCGCTCACACCATATATTTTGCTTTGCGAAAGTTACAGAACCCTATTCATTACTAACTTTTACTTATTTAGCATTAAAGTGACAACTTTCCCTTGAAAAAAGGTCGAGGGAAAACGGGTATTTATTTAATCATGCTATAAAACCAATTCATAACTGATCAGATCTCCCTGATCTTTATGCACAAAACCATTGTTCTTGGCAATTCTTTGGCTCGCTGTTTGCTCGGGAGCACACTCAATAACAAGTGAATAGATTGATCTCCTCCTTGCATGATCAATTAGAGCTTTTGTAACTTCATCCGCGATGCCCTGACCCCAGAATCTTTTACTCAGTATCCACCCGACCTCATAACTTTCGTTCTCGTATTGATGAAAGATCACATGCCCGATCAATTCCTTACTTTCTTTTAGCTCCACAGCATAAACCCGGGCAGGGTCAACAAGTCCATGTTCCTCCAGGAACCTTTGTGTTTTCTCGTAGCTAAACGGCTCCTCGATGAATTCCATAACGTCTGGATCATTAAGTGCCAAGAAGAGCGCATCAAGGTCTGATCGCTGAAATTTTCTAATAACACATCTTCTTGTTTCGATCATCTTTGTTGGCTCAAAGCTACTAACAGAGTCTATTTCTGTGTGACATCTTTTGCTTTTTTAGATACATCTTCGATCAACCTGGAAAAGTCCAGCGCGTTTTTTGAAGTGATAACGGGCTTTCCAGTTTCTTTTTCGATCTCTTTTCTAGCGTTTCCTGCGATCGTTCCTCCGCGTCTGGCGGTTTCCTTATTTTCTTCTAGACCCATTGGGTTTTCTGTATTGGTCAATTCGGTCGTGGTTGCCTCGGCAAGCATATTGAGGACGAGTTCAAGCGTGGACATGTTGTCGCGAAGGTTTTCTTTTTTGAGATTCTTATAGTCTTTGTACTGCCTTGCGGTCATGCCGCTCCAGGCTTTTGAAATCTCATTGGTGAGGATTGCGAACTCCCGACCTTCTTCAATGCCGTGATCCTGCCAGGCGTCAGTCAATTCTTTTCTCACCTGAATGGCCTGTAGGCGCTGATTGATCCACTCCCGCGAATAGCCTTTTTGAAGATAAGTTTGCAAGGCACGATCAATGGTCAGCTCAGGATCGATGATCTCATCAATACGCTCTTTGCCCACTTCCGCCAGCCACATTTTGAAAGGTTCAGCCTTGGGGGATGGGATGGATTGGATGATGCGGAAGATCCCCTGCATGTCGGCAACATCAGTTTTGTATCTCTTTCCATCTTTGGGAGATACAAGTTTCAGTTGGTTACAATTTGTAACGGACTCATTTCCTTCATCCTTCAATCTCTTTTTGAGCACTTTCCAGTAATTGTTCGGATTGGCGCTTTCAGTTAAAACCCCAACCACATCCACAACAGAAAAATACCATTTTTCCTGTTCATTATCCCAGACGGAGCGAATTGCCTTGTTTTCATACAGTCTTATCTCATTCATACCCTCACACACCTCTCACATAAGTCTATCACTCACACTGGTTAATGAGAGGTTCTTTTAAATATGAATTCTCACTTTAGCTTTGGACATGGGCAGGAGACCACGTCGAGAAAATAGCCCGACACACAAGCAGTGTCCGAACGAGCAAAATATTAGGTTCGCTCGTGGTCTCCCGACCACGGGCCATATATATTTTCCATACTGAGAATTGCTGCTGGCACACACTCCACAACATCGCCATCCGCCTGTAATGCTATACCAAGAGCAAGGTCTTCTTTGGTTGTTTTCCCCAATTGTGATCTTCGATTCTTACAAAAACGGGACGACATGGCAGTCGTCCCGTTCAAATAGTAGGCTTCGTTTCTTTGGAACTAAATCCTGCTTGGAATCTAGTCTTCCAACAATTCTCTAAATTTCCCCAGGTCGATCCGTGAGGTCAGATCCAGACTGATCGGGGTCACCGAAACGACTTCATCTAGTATAACAGCCCACAGGTCGCTGTCTCTTTCGATCAATTCTTTCCTGACATTCGCTTGATATTGAAAAAGCTCTTCTCCGGTTTTCGGGTCTCTCTTCGCGACAACGTCAAAATAGCGGTGCCGGGATTGTCGGGTTACCCTCCAGGGAGTATCCGGGGTGGCGATTGCGGGCACGTCCACCTTCAAAAGATCCATGTCAAAAGGCATCTCTTTCTGGAGCAATTTTTCGGCGAAGACCTTGGTGAAATGAGCCGCTACCGAGAAATCAACCCGATCCGAGAGCGCGAAATGTTCCGACGGAGGCGTTTGCAGCGACATTGCCAGGCTGGGAATGCCGAAGCTTGCCGACTCCAATGCAGCTCCAACTGTTCCGCTGATCGTCACACCTGATGCCACGTTTTCGCCGTAGTTGATGCCCGAGACCACCAGATCAGGCTCAACCTTCATGATGCCCAGAATTCCATGTAATACCGCCTGAGCCGGAGAGCCGCCCACCGCGTAAACAGTCCAGACCTTACCGTTCACGGTCAATTCGCGTTCTTCCACGATTTGATCCGATTCGCGCGGCAAAGCCCGGCTCATCGATGTCTGCTGCACCCGTGGCGCGACAACATGCACATATCCCAGCTCGGAGAGGGCTTCAGCTGCCGCCCACAAGCCAGGAGATTCGATACTATCATCATTAGTTAATAAAATTTGAGGTCGTTTATTTTCTGTCATACCCCGATTTTACCTGATGAATGTGTTAAAAGCATCTTTTGCAACATCTTCATCAGGTAAAAGCAAACATTCACCGGATCCGACTCAGTTGATGTCATCCTCATGCACAAAGGCATCAGCATCACGCAAAGCGATTTTTTCTTGTGTCAAACATTTTTCCTCCAGGAACTTGATCTGGATCCAGTCTATGCCAAAGTGGGTCAAATTCCTATCAAGCATTGCTTGAAAAGCCCAAATTCAATCAACGCTTGAGTCCGGCTCCATTATAATAAGCTTATGATCAAACTGCTCCACTTCGCCGACGCTCACATCGACATGACCAATTTTGGCGCGCACGACCCCGAAACCGGGCTACCCGAACGGGTGATGGACTTTTTGCGCAGCCTCGACACCATCATTCAAGCCGCCATCGATGAAAAGGTCGATCTGGTCATCTTTGCCGGCGATGCCTACAAAGATCGCTCTCCCGCGCCCACCTTTCAACGCGAATGGGGGCGGCGGCTGATGCGCCTTTCTTATGCCGGTATCCCCACGATTCTGCTGACCGGCAATCACGACATCGCTCCTTCCCGACACAAAGCCCATGCCATGCAGGAGTTTGACACGCTCGCCCCGGAGCATATCACCGTTATTAACAAGCCCTCCCTGCTTGGGCCAAAAGACCTTGAGAATCTGCCCGTTCAGGTGCTGGGCATCCCCTGGGTCACGCGCGCGGGGGTGATGCAGTCGATCATTTCGGGTGAGGTGAACGAGGACGATCCCATCAAGGTCATCGAGAATGGCATTAAATATTGGATCGAGGACGCTCTCGCGAACATCGACCCCTTGCTGCCGACCATTCTGACCGCCCATGCTTCAGTTGCAGGAGCGAAATTTGGCAACGAGCAGGACGTCAAGATCGGACGGGATGTTATCCTGTCGCCCGGTCTTGTGACTGATCCGCGTTTTGATTATGTCGCGCTTGGTCACATTCACCGCCACCAGGACCTCAACCCCGGCAAGCATCCGCCGGTAGTATATCCAGGCTCGATCGAACGGGTCGATTTTGGCGAGGTCAATGAGGAAAAGGGCTTCATCATCGCGGAAATTGAAAAGGGGAAGACCACCTACGAATGGCGCAAATTGCCCATCCGCCGCTTTATCGATCGCGCGTTGGAGCTGAAAGACGAGCTTAAGGTCAATGAAAAGATCCTGGCAGCTCTCCCCGGCCCGGAAGAGATGAAAGACGCCATCGTGCGCCTTAGGTTGACCTTCCCACAAGGGCGCGAGACCCTCATTGATGACGCGCGCATTCACGAATACGCCAAAGACGCCTTTGAGTTCAAGTTTGTGAAAACCGCCATCGCGCCAATCCGCGCTCGCCTGTCGGAAGGGCAGGAAACCAGCAGCCTCAGTCCGCTTGAATTGCTCGATGCTTATTGGAAGAGCAAGGATGAGAGCGAATCGGAGCGCGCCCTCCTCTCCGAACTTGCCCAGGTCCTGATCAGCGAAGTCCACAGCGGGGATGCTTGATTCCATTTTTTTATTGCCTCAGAATATTAAATTGTGTGTAGAGACAAAGTACCCGTTAGGGTATTGAAAAAGCCTTCTCCACAGGGAGGAGGTGCCCAAAGGGAGGACTGCCTACGCTCTGGGTACCAGAGTGAGAGGCGGCCAGCATACGCACCTCACGGGGTTGATAGTCTGGCTTCAGCGAACAGTTCCACCCTATCGATCGGCCCAGCCATGGAATAGACGATGGTTTCAAAAGGTATCTTGCCAGGATCAGATATTGGTAGGCTTGCCTCCCAACGCCTCAGTCCAAGGGGATTGCCGTCGGCGTCATAGGCAACTGCCAAAAGCCAAACATTCGCGATCTGTCTGCCTTGTGTCGCGACTGAAAGCTCACCGCTAACTAAGGCGCTACGATCGTCATTTTCATAGACGATTTGCTGTTTGCTGATGGTTACAGAAGCATAACGTTCATCTTCCGGCATGGTCGGCAGCCAGCTATCCACCCAGGCTTCAACCTGCACATCTTCGGGCACAGGCGCGGGGAAGTACGCGTAAACCGGAAGGGTTGCACCAGCTGGCATCAGATTCAGCGGGGCAAACACGATCATCTCCGCAACATTGCTGCCGTATGGATTCTTCAGGCGGAAGCCAACAGCAGGGTTTTCAAGCCTTTCTTCGCTCTCATTCGTGAGTAATACCAAACAGCGGGCGCCACCAAGAGCATCTGGATAGCATCTCGCTGCGTTGGTCAGCTTCAATGCGCTGCTCTCACCTGTCGACTGGTTGGTCGGTTTGGAAGGGTCGCTTGTCGGCCTTGGCGTGGGGGTCAGGGGAATTTGCAAAACCGTTCCCAGACCCATCGCGTTTGGGTTCACATTCGGGTTGGTGGTCTTGAGCGCCTCCAGCGGGATGCCGTAGTAGAGAGCGATGCTGAACATATCGTCCTTCTCACCCACGGTAAAAGTGACCGGCTCCAGCGTAGCTATTGGGGTAGGCGTAAGCGTCGCGCTCGGCTCTGGGCTTGCGGTCGCGCTGCTCGTTGTTTCCACAGGGATTTCGGGAGTTTCAATCATCGTTGGATCAGGCTGAGGTGTTTTGGTCGGCAGATACTCGATTTCTACCGCACACGCCGCGCTCAAAACAAGCCCTGCCAGTATAGCCACCAACAACAATATCTTATTGCTTTTCATTTTTTGATTATATCAAGCGTTTGAAGGTTTGATAAACATGATGATTTGCGGCTTTTTTAGTTGTAGGAACGGACTGTCACCTTTGTCCTAAGAATATGTACACCCGAGTTCTGGAACGGTGAGGTGTTTTTAAAGAAGGCATATCCGGAATGAATCCCACACCTGCTGGGCCCTCACTCTGGTACCCAGAGCGTAGAAAGTCCGCCCTGCGGGCACCTTCTCCCAGGAGAGAAGGCAAAAAGACGGGTCATTGCGGCAACCTTCGACTTTCTAAAATTGAGAAACTAAAAAGACTGACCCTTTCGAGCCAGTCTTCTTCACATCCATTTCGATCTTACGCTTCGTGGAATTCGCCGTCAACGACGTCTTCATCCCCGGCGTCATGCTGTCCGGGCTGCGGTCCTGTCTGCCCACCAAAGCCACCCGCTCCGGCGCCAAATCCTCCAGCCTGACCAGCGTCAGCTGGCCCAGCCTGCTGATAGGCAGTGCTGCCGATCTTCTGCATGCTTTCCTGCAAAGCGTTGGTGGCATTGGTAATAGCGTTCACGTCATCACCCTGCAAGGCGTTGCGCAAAACCTGGATCTTCGCCTCAGCGTCGTTGCGCATGGCGGCGTCAACCTTATCGCCCAATTCACGCAACGATTTCTCACTCTGGTAGGCAACGCTGTCACCCATGTTGCGGGCTTCGATGAGTGCCTTGCGGCGGTCGTCTTCAGCCTTGTTCATGTTGGCTTCGCGCACCATTCGTTCCACATCGTTCTTGTCCAGATTGGTCGAGGCGGTGATGGTCACTTTTTGTTCCTTGCCGGTTGCCTTGTCTTTGGCGGTCACGTTCAAAATGCCGTTGGCGTCGATGTCAAAAGTAACCTCGACCTGCGGAACACCACGCGGCGCCGGGGGAATGCCATCCAGTCTAAAGCGACCCAGCGTCATGTTATCGGCAGCCATCGGGCGTTCGCCCTGCAGCACGTGGATATCCACAGCGGTCTGGCTGTCTTCCGCTGTTGAGAAGACCTGTGTTTTCTTGATCGGGATGGTCGTGTTGCGCTCGATCAGACGAGTCATCACGCCGCCCAGGGTTTCCAGACCCAGCGAAAGTGGAGTCACGTCCAGCAGGAGCACGTCCTTGACGTCGCCAGCCAGCACACCGCCCTGGATCGCGGCACCGATGGAGACCACCTCGTCAGGGTTAACGCCCTTGTTGGGCTCTTTGCCGTTAGCCATTCGCTTGACCATCTCGGCGACCATCGGCATACGGGTGGAACCACCCACCAGCACGACCTCGTCGATCTTATCCACAGTCATACCAGCATCTTTGAGAACCGCTTCAAAGGGTTTGCGTGTGCGTTCAAGCAGACCTTCAGTCATTTGCTCAAACTTGGCGCGGGTCAATTTCAGCAACAGGTGTTTCGGACCACCAGCATCAGCGGTGATATAAGGCAGGTTGATCTCGGTTTCAAGCACGGAGCTCAACTCAATCTTCGCCTTTTCAGCCGCCTCACGCAAGCGCTGCAGTGCCTGGCGATCCGCGCGCAGGTCGATTCCCTGTTCCCTCATAAATTCATCGGCAGCCCAGTTGACGATCGTATTATCCCAGTCGTCCCCACCCAGATGGGTGTCGCCATTAGTAGCCTTCACCTCCACAACACCGCCGCCTACCTCAAGCAGAGAGACGTCAAAAGTCCCGCCGCCCAGGTCAAAGACCAGGATAACTTCGTTTTCCTTCTTCTCCAGACCGTAGGCAAGAGCCGAGGCGGTCGGTTCGTTGATGATGCGCATCACTTCCAGACCAGCGATCTTGCCAGCGTCTTTGGTTGCCTGGCGCTGGCTGTCGTTGAAGTAAGCCGGGACGGTAATGACCGCCTGGGTGACCTTTTCGCCTAGATAGGCTTCGGCATCAGCTTTCAGCTTGCCAAGGATCATGGCAGAAACTTCCTGTGGGGTGTAGGTTTGTCCGTTAACAGGCACTTCGATTCGCGCGTCACCAGTCGGCCCTTCCACCACTTTAAAGGAAACCATATCCCTTTCGCCCGCGATTTCATCATAGCGGCGACCCATAAAGCGTTTTACGGAAGAGATCGTGTTCTCGGGGTTAACAACAGCCTGGCGTTTGGCAGGAATGCCAACCAGACGCTCCCCGTTTTTATTAAAAGCAACCACAGAGGGCAATAATCGCGCACCTTCCGAGGTGGTGATCACTGCTGGCGACCCGCCTTCAATCACGGATACGACGCTGTTTGTAGTTCCTAAGTCAATTCCAATAATTTTTCCCATGTTTGCACTCCTCATTCATGTAATCTTTTTGTTTGTGTATAAACTATACGAAAAGATTGCAAGAGAATTATTAACTTTTGGTAAGAGGAATGTTTAACGAGGGGAATTCACATAAAAATCCGCCGTGGTTTGATCCATGGCGGTGTAAGAAAGACTTTGGAAAAATTAGTAATTGCTGTTAATCAAAGCATTTCTCTTATCGGCCTCTGAACACAATTAAATTATTGAAGATAAGCCCGAACCCTTAAAATACAATGTGAGCGGACGAAGATACCCGTACGGGCAAAGGTAAACCCCATCCATGCTGTTTGTTCTCCAACACAAGGACTTATCAAGGCAAGATATTTCACTACGTTCAGGGTGACAGGTCCAGGATACTAAATTAACAAATTCGGCATGGGTTTGAGTCGTGGTGGATAAAAAAGGTTGCGAATTAAAAGGTAGTCTCAACTGAACCAGAAATTAATAAAAGCCTCATTCTAATCGCCAGGATATCTTGTCGTGTGAAGGGAATTTTCTTTCTATGTGAGAGTTTTTTAATGTTTTTAACTATATATTTTTTCTTTGTTAAGATTATAATTAACACGTATATCTCGTAATCAATCAAATGGAATCAGACTGGTATGTTCAGGAATGCGTTAAAATCGCACCTTTTTTCTCTTAATTTACCTGGGCCAATAAAACTTGATGTTAATGCCCAGGTTGTTGAATCTGGATTATGGGTGAAAAGCCAGTTACTTTTAGCGTATTTGGCTGGGGAAAATCGTTTCATGTATCCGCGTGAAATTCTTCCGAGGCTATTATGGGCTTATAAACCACAAGGTGCTGCCTTGACAAGACTATACCAAATGATTAGTCGGTTTCATAAAGTAATTTTTTCACTGAACGATTGCCTGCATATTACTTCACACACAATTCAGGTCAATAACCTGATTTATATCTTTTGCACAAACTGATAAGGAGGCAAAAATGAACCGTCGGATTCGACTTATGTCAACAATTCATCACCTGGTCTGTATATTTCTAGCAGTGCTGTTGCTTTCTGCTTGCATCACAATAAAACAAGCAGACAAAGAACAAGCACCCCCTGCGACTGACTCCGCCTTTCCCAGACCCGGACATTGGGTGGGAGAGAAAAACCTGTCCTTTGATCTTTCGGACAGCGGGCAATTGACTAACTTTGTTCTGACCACTTCGGCCACTTGTAAGATCACGATAGATGAGGCTCAACTCGAAGTTGACAAAGAAAATGGGACCTTTGTCATCTCTTATTTCATGGACTACAACAAGCTTGAAAAACAACTGGGAGCTGCAGTAATGAGTCTCGGGGTTATCCCAAAAGGAGAGCCCTATGAAGTGCTGCACATTGAGGGCACCGCAACTGAAACCATATTGACGGGGACTTTTACCATCCGTGTTTGCGGTACCACGCTGTTTATCCAACCTGAAACAGGCAGCTGGAATCCTCAATGGAAAAGCGCGGATAACACCCAGACCTCTCCATCAACTGATTCCCTTGCGACTGATGTGACCGGAATAACTCCAACAACCGCGATAACGCGAACAATTGAATGGGAAAACAACTGGCTGCATTTTGGAGTGGACAATCAATTCTCATCGCACAATCCTAATGAAACGATCATCTCCAAGGCAAATGTCGCGAACCTGCAGCAAATATCGGGGTCGGGTTGCGATGATGTGCTTTTTGCCGTCTCAGGTGGAACTCCTGCGATCTACCAGGGGCAAATGATCATCACGTTTGCCGGCGGAAACATGGAAGTGGGGAATCCATTAACAGATGAAAAATTCTGGGACTTTGGACCACAGTCGTATGCCTGGGCGCCGATTCCAGTGGTATCCACCGATGGGATCATTTATTATCTTTATGTCACGTCAGATTCATCAACCAAGCTATTCGCGGTAAACTTTGAAACAAGACAACAGGTTTGGGAAGCTGCCACGCAATTTGAAACAGGTTACAATTTTGAATCTCAGGTTACGGTTGATGAAGAAAACGAAATGATCTACATCGTTGAAAATTATTTTGGCAATGGGCGTTTATTCGGTGTGGATCGGGCAACGGGCGGAATCAAATGGTTTCAAGGGGTGGAACGAAATGAGGATAGTGTCACCTTTGTTGGATCTCATGTGCCTTTGAAAGACAATAAAATCTACATTCCAGCAGGAATACCGGAAGAGTATTCCAAACGTTACCGAATGGTTAGGTTCGATGTTGTTAATCAGGAAATTGACCTGCAGTATGATGTTCCTGCTGAATTGAATTTTGGTTGGGAGGTGGGATGGTATGGACTGTGTAATGACCACATCTTTGAAACTTATTCAACAAACCACGAAGCAACCGTTCTGGCAGCACATCAGTTGGACCAGTCCAACATTATCTGGCAAATGGAAATACCTCCACAAACCGGTCGGTTTAGCTGTGATACCCAACAAAATATTCTATATGTGCCAACAAAAACCGGTTTGATCGCGTTGGATGCTGGGACAGGTGAGAAAATTTGGGAAACTAAGAGTCTAAGCAGTGTCTTTACTCCTACAATTGCGAATGGGATCATCTATTATCTTTCCGACACGAATATGTACGCCCTGGATCAGGCTGATGGCAAGCAGTTGTTTCGCTTCCCGCTGGGAGTCAACGCGGACCCATCAACAGGCGTGATTATAAACGATGGAGTGGTGATCTTTTCCGGTAGTGGTGGCACCTGCGATCTATTCGTACTGGGACTCAAATGATCCCGGGCGTATTTGCGAGTCTTGAGAAAGATTCCGCCATTTGCGTGCATTGGGAAGAAAAACAGGTTGGATGATAGATCAGGAGCTCAAAAACCATTCATTTTTTGAGCTCCTGTTTACAGCAGATCAGTTTTTCAATGCCTTTTCCCAGGCGCTAATGACTTTGCGGTTACGCTTTTCGAGCGTTTGAGTCATTCGCTGGATCTTATTGACGATATCCTCAAGCTCCCAGCCCTGTTTCGCGATCGTTTCTCGAACCGCCGCAAGCGTTGCCGGGCTCAGCTGCGACTGCGCCAGCATGTCCGCCAGATGCCAGGGAGAATGCGCCTTGCGCAGGACCGCAACAGTGATCTCCTCCAGCTTGTTCAGCGTCTCCCGCATCATGCGCTGCCCGGTTTCGAGATTGGCAGCCTCGATATAGATGCGGTTGATCGGCTCGGTGCCTGAGGCGCGCATGCGCAGGTAATAATGGTCATCGCCGCTCTCATCCGAAAGCTGCATTTCAACCAGCTCGTAGCGGATACCACCAAGATAATCGACCTTGAGCCCGGCAATCTTCAGATCCTCCGGGGCGACGTTCATGGGCAGATCAAGGTAATGGTCAATAAAAGCTTCCTTGGCTTCCGGTGGCGCGTCCACGTCTGAGCGCCCGGCATGCGAACTTGGGTCAGAAGAAGTGCCATAGGAATGCCAGAGCCCTTCCAGACTGACCAGTTCCTCCCAGATCTCCTGCAAACTGTTCAAGGGCTTTTCCTCGCGCGTGCCGTAATAAGCCAGCATATCCAAAATGAGCAGGTTCGCCCAGGGTCCGTCCTTATCGGTGATGTGCCCGCGCGTGGTCAGACCGCTGGACTCCTCACCGCCGATCAGGATCCTGTCGCGCCAGTCTTCGGGCAGCACCTTGAGGTTGTTATAGGCATTATCGGTGCGGCGGATCTCTTCAATATACTTGATCCCGACCGGCACCATGAAAGCGTTTTTGAGCGAGCGCGTGGCGATATCGCCGTGGCACGCCTGATAGATCTTTTGCCCGACGTAGCCCGGCAAAGCGCCTTCGGCGGGTCGGTTGTCTTCATTGCCCGGGATCTGCCCAGTCAGAACCTCGATCAAGGGCGAACCAGTCTGGGTCGCGATCACGCGCCCGGTATAGCCTTTGTCCACGCCCAGATAGCGGATCAGCATCGGCAGGATCTGATTGGGTCGGAAGTAGATGCCGCCCTTGTCAACAATGCCAAAGCGATCGGCATCGGTATCCATGCCAAAGCCAACCTGCGCGCCGGTCTTGACCACGGTTTCCTTCAGCAGCGCGTTGAAGGGTTCTTCCGGGTTGGCGTAATCCTGCCCACCCAGGTCAGGGTCAACTTCAGCATGCACAACGGTATAGCGCACGCCGGCTTCGCCAGCCAGACGGGTCAGGTAGCCGCGACCTGAGCCGTGCATTTCATCGATCACGATCGACTTATCGGCAAAATAGCGGCGAATACGGTCAAAATCGATCGGAATACGGGCATTGCCCTTGCCGTTGTTCTTGATCCAGTTGACATAATCATCCAGGGGGTCAAAACCCTGCACCAGACCCCTGGCGCGGGCTTCTTCGACATCGCTCTGACCGCCCGTTTCGTCCGCCAACTGCAGTTCGTTGATGCGGAAAGCGATAAAATCGGTCACGTTGGTTGGTGCGGGATAGCCCAGACGGGGGTTGAACTTGATCCCCTGCCATTCCGGAGGGTTATGGCTGGCGGTGGCGATGATCAGACCAGCAATTTCGTCCTTAGGCACCACCTCGGTCTCATAAAAAGCCAACGCAGGTGTGGGAACATCACGATTGCCGGTATGGATGCTGAATCCGTTTGCCAGGCAGGTTTCGGAAGCCCAGCGGGTGACAACATCGGAATTTCTGCGCGTGTCATGCCCCAAAACAACCACCTTGCCGGAAAGGTCTTCAGCGCCAACAAAAGCCGGAACATTTTCATTATTCAAAAAGTCACAGATCGCCTGCACCACCTGGCGGGCGCGGGTCTCGGTAAAATCGTTGCCCCAGCGTCCACGCACGCCGGATGTGCCAAAGCGCAGATACTTGCGGTCGTAAATTTCGCGCAGCAAGCCCTTGCGCCACGCCGGACCCAGCAAAACCGAGTCTGAGGTGCGCAGGCGGAAAGCATACAGGCGCTCGAAGATGTTGCCGATCTGGATCACGCGGTAAGCCATGAAGCGGTCGGGGTCAACCCGATCGTTCATGCTGTCCAGCAAGGGCAGGATCTCGAAGTTGATCGCCTCACGAAGGGAATCAAAGACCGGATTAGCCAGATATTCCTTGGAAATCTCGATTGCCAGCCTGCGCAGATCACCGGAGAGCGGAACATAGTCATTCTCGATCTCACTTTGATAGCGCAGTCCCTCATCATCCTTGCCCTTATACAATTCCAACCGACCCTGACTGCCAGTAGCAGCCACAGTCAGCAGCAAGCTGAAAATACGTGACGAATGGCTTAATTCCTCCCCAACCAGCTCTGGCTCTGCCTCGAGCAACTCGCGCAGCTCTCCCAGAAAGGCGCTCATGTTCCCGATGGCAGGTCGCCAGGTTTCAGCTTTGTCTGCCACCAATAGATCGCGATTGAGTCTATTGAAGCGGGTAGCAATCTGAGCTTTGAAGGTTGGGTTGTTTCTTTCTTTGTTCATCGTTTCTCCAGTGATCAATGCTATTCGGGGCGAGGCATTAAGCCGCCCTGAGTGACGTTCAATACTTCTATTTTAGCCCCTTTAGGGGTATTGGTCAGACTTTGGATCAGATCGCAGATCTCCCAGGCGATCGCGGCAACTTCGCCCGCGCTGTGGCGCGTATCCGCTTCCAACATCAGCCGATACTTGGGTTCTGTGCCGGAATAGCGCGAATTCCACTGCACCAGCCCTGGCAGGTCGGTCTGCAAGCGTCCCAGGCGTTCCTGGAAAGCTGTCAGGCTCTCCAGATCGGGCTTGCTGCTCACGTCACAGGACGCCACCACCTGATTGTACTTCTGGATGCTTCCTGCCAAAGCGCAAAGGCTGGGATCAGGCATTTGCGCCAGCATTTTCAGGATGAATACCGCCGTGCGGATGCCATCACCAGTGCGGTGTTCTTCGTCCAGCAGGATGATGTGCCCACTTTGCTCGCCGCCCAGGCCAAGCATTCCCTTGCTTTCTTCTTTTTGAGCCAGGTTCATCAGTTCTTCGGTGACATATTTATCGCCCACAGGCGTCAGGAGCAAGTTGAAGCCCTTTTCTTTGGCAAATTCCTTGAGCGCGCCATTTGCCATCACGGTTGTGACCATCGTATCGCCCAACAGGCGCCCTTGCCGGTGCAGTTCGTCCGCCAGCAAAGCCAGCATATGGTCGCCGTCGATCAGATTGCCTTTTTCGTCCATCATGATGACCCGATCCGCGTCGCCATCAAAAGCGATCGCAAGATCAGCTTTCTCTGTCTTTAGGATCTCAGCCAATTCTTCCGGTCGGGATCGTAAATTTTCGGAGCCGGCATGCAGGTTGATGTTGACGCCATCGCATTCGGTGTTAATCACGACCAGATCGGCACCCAAACGCTCCAACACCCCCGGCGCGGCTTTCCAGGCAGCCCCATTGGAACAATCCAACAATATCCGCAAACAGCTCAGATCCAGACCTGGGACTGTTGCCAGGATATCCTGTAAATAGACTTCAAACAGCTTGGGTGAATCCTCACCCAGACATTCGCCCTCCAGATCCGGCATTTCATCGGGCAAGCTTTCGATAATAGCTTCGATCGCCTCTTCCTGCTCCGGGGTCAGCTTCATGCCTTCCGCGCTGAGGAATTTGATGCCGTTCTCCGCTGCTGGGTTGTGCGACGCCGAAATAACCGCTCCCACCGTCGCGCCCATGAATCGGGTCAGATAGGCAATGCCAGGCGTGGGCAAAATGCCCAGGTCCAAAACGCGCGCGCCGCTCTCACGCAAGCCTGTTGCCAGCGCGGTTTGCAAAATTGGGCCCGAAACACGAGTGTCCCGCCCGATCACAAAGAGGGCTCGCTCTTCTTTATCCGCCTTAAGCGCGCGACCAGCCGCCACGCCAAGCCGATAAACGAATTCCGGGGTCATCGGGTATTGCCCGAACCTTCCTCGGATACCATCGGTGCCAAAATACTTATTCTTTGTCATTTAGTTTTCCTGTTTTAGGGTTTATTCGATCACAATATCCGCAACCACTGGCAGGTGATCAGATATTGAATGTGCCAGTTCACTGTTGATGACGTGTGCTTCATAACTGACCAAACGCTTCGATGGGAAGAAGAAGATATGATCCACAGCGCCAGCTTTCGGGTGAGTCGAGATTTTCTCTTCCGGGGCCAGGTGAACAAATTTCTGTTCGCCCTCCAGGATGTCTTTTAGCGAATACTCATCGATCCTGGCGTTAAAATCGCCCATCAGGATCAGCGGCAAGCCAGGCATCAGGACATGCCTTTCAACCAGACCCAAAACCCGACTCATCTGTTTTGAGCGGGTCAGTTTCGCCGCATCAATCACTTCATCCCAAACGAATTCTCCACGTTCGCCTACCAGCGTTGTCAGATGTAAATTCATGACGTATGGGAACGGTTCCTGCTTGATGCGGGTCAGGATGACGTAGCGCGGGTCTGTGTCGCGCGTTCCTTCGTAGCTCACCGGTTGAAAAATAGGCACATTCCTCGGCATACCTTCTTTGGCTGGATTGCCAAGCCGACTGAAAGGATGACGTGAAAATATCGCGTTGCCTTTCGACCAATCCCACCAGTCATTAAAAAGCCCATTGATCATCAGGTCTTTTTTAATTTGCATATGTTTTTTCATGGAGAGGGTTTCACCATAAAAATGATAGTCAAATCCAACATCAATTCGCAGGCGTTCTACCATGCTGACCAGGCTGCCGTCGGCATCCGTATATTGGGCAATCTCCTGCACACAAAGTACATCGGGGTTGATTTCCTGTATCAGATCAGCTAAGGCTTGTGATTTGCCAGTGTTTTTTTCCGAAGTGCCGGCAAAATTTTTCACACCACCCCCCAGGTTTAGCGTCATCACCCTTAGATTAAGCATAGTTTCTCCATCAGTTTCCCAAAGTCAGTAAAGATTATACCAACCCTCCACATTCACTGTTTTCAGAGATGATTTTTAGTCCTCGGATCCAGAACATGGCAGTTCGATCACAAATTCTGCGCCACCATCCTGAGAGTTATGCGCATACAGCCTTCCGTCATGACTTTCAACAATTCGTTTTGAGATGGTCAAACCTAAGCCCAGACCTTCAGGTGAAGTTTCGTCATTACGTCGCACACGGTAGTAGCGCTGAAAGATCGTTTCCAGTTTTTCCTCCGGGATTCCGGGACCCTGATCCCGGATCCTGATCACAACGCGGTTGATAAGCGGGCGAATATGCACATCAACCATACTGTTTTCGGGAGAATGTTGATAAGCGTTTTGGAGTAAGTTTTCAATAACTCTTGTCATAAGATGAGGGTCAAAAAGTACCATGCAGTCATTATCAGTGCGTACATAATTGAAACCAATCGACTTTTTTGCGAAAAAATTTCTAAAATCTTGTAGGATTTTTTCAAGAAAGCAATTTATCTCGACCGGAACCATCTCAGGTGTAAATTCTCCCAAATCAGTAAGAGTGATAATGCGAAGGTCTTCAACCAATCGTATTAATTGATTGTTTTGTTGCTTAAGTTGATGGATTCCAGCTTCGTTAAACTCATAAATGCCGTCTTCAAAAGCCTCAATGGTAGCTTTTTGTACACTGAGAGGTGTGCGCAGGTCATGCGCGATATCCATCAGCATGTAGCGTTGGTTATCCTGATGTTTTTCCAGGTCAGCCGCCATTTCATTGACCGCCCGCCCCAATTCCGCCATGTCCCCATAGGGTTCCAAAGGCACCCGCAGAGACAAATTGCCTTGCGAGATGCGTTTGGCAGCCGCGATCGTAGTCCCGATAGGTCGCATAAGTGCTCTGGTCATAAATACCGACATCAAAAAGCCGCTTAGCAGACCAAGCGTCAAGGCTTTTATAAGCGCTATAAGTGCCCGATGAAAAACCTCACTGCCTACACTAGTCAAAATGCGATCAATAAAATTGCCTGAAAGCAAATAACCGACTGTTTCCTCATTCACCAAAATCGGAGCAGCGATCTCGAGCGTAGCTCGTGAAACCTCCCTACCCATGTTTGCTGGGTTTTCCGCCAGAATAAAGACGCCCTTAGTATTGATCAAAGCCAGTTCATAATGTTTGAGTTCCTGTGGGGCAAGCTCCTTCACCAGAGCGGTCACTTCTTGCGCTTCGATCCCCGCCCATCCCTCATGCTCGATGTAATAATTCTGAAAATAACTTTGGAAAGGTTCCGCCTCTTTTCGCTGGACTTCAAGCATTAAATCTACAACCGCGTTTCGAACCAGGATCGAAGCTATCAGACAGCCAACTATCGACGAAACCAAAACAACGATGCTATAGCTGAGCAAGAGACGATTTTGCATCTGGTCAAGCCTTTCTCATTGCACGATAACCAACACCGAATACCGTTTGGATAGTATTGTCCTCCGGATCAATGGCTCTTAGCTTTTGACGTATGTTTTTGATATGCATATCAATCGTACGCTCATATCCCTCATAACCGCTGCCTTGAGTTGCTTCGAGAAGCTCCAGACGGGTAAAAGCCCGTTCAGGATCAACCATAAATTGAGCCAGTAGTTGAAATTCTGCTGGAGTAAGTTCGAGATCAATACCGTTGAGACTGGTTGTATGTCCGCGCAGGTCCATTTGCAGATTCCCCAGGCTCAATATTGTAGTGGGGCTAACTGGCAGGTTAACTCTTCTTAGAACCGCCTTAATTCTTGCTACCACCTCTCTTGGTGAAAATGGCTTGGCAATATAATCATCAGAACCAAGTTCCAGGCCGATCAGACGTTCAATTTCCTCAGCACGGGCTGTCACAATGATAATAGGAATTGTATCCGTCTTACGGATCTCCCGGACTATATCCAAACCATCCATATCAGGCAAATTCAAATCCAATAGAATCAGATCTGGATTTTCTCTCCTCCATAAAGAAAGAGCCTCTGCGCCGGTTATTGCGCTGACAGTCTGGTAGCCGAAGTGATCAAGATAATCCTGTAATATTTTTTTCAGGTTTAGTTCGTCTTCAACAATTAATATTTTAGCCATAGCATCTTTTTCCATGATCGCAATTTTGCTCAACTATATTATCCCACAAGAAAATACTCTAAATCTAAATAAGTTCTAAGTATTATTTTAACATCTAAAGTATATAACATGGTCATCATCGGGAAACGATGAAAACATGAAGGAGTTTGAAATGAACAAAAAAAGATTAATGATTGTAATGTCCGCTCTATTGATTGGAGCAATGATTTTAGGACTTGCCGGAAGCGTTTATGCGCAAACTGACACCCCGGCTGTTGAAACTGAAAACCTTCCCGCGCCCGCAGTAAATCGTTACGGTCGAGGCACTTTCTGCGACGGTACTTGTGACGCGGACGGTGATGGCGCGCCGGATCACTGGCAGTCAGGCGAAAACGGTGAACTCCAGTATGGTTACGGTTATGGTCCTGGTGATGGCAGCTGCGACGCCGATGGCGATGGCATTCCTGATCAACTGCGCTTGCGCGATGGCAGCGGCGATGGTAATCAATATGGTCAGGGAAATGGTAACGGACAAGGTGCTGGTAATGGCACAGGTACTGGCATGGGCTATGGTGCCGGACAAGGCGCTGGTGCAGGTCGTGGAGCTGGTGGAACAGGCTTGGGCATGGGCCCTGGCCAGGGCCTCGGCAATGGTCAGGGGCTGCATGATGGCTCCTGCCTCGACGACTAAGTTTTAGTGATCAAGTAAACCCCTCGTCATCATTTGATTGACGGGGGGTTTTTATATTAACCATTAACGAAAACATACTTTGTTCTGCAGAATGGAAATTATCGGGGAATTAATCTCTGGTGAATTCCCGTGTTGAGATTTTTCCACATATCAACACACGATCACAACAACGATCACAAAAGCAGGGATTCTCGTTTTAGCCTTGGAACGCTCTGGAGACCATATCCGAACAAGAAAAATACTTAGGTTCGATACTGAGAATTACTGACACAATGCGTGAAGTGCTTGACACCTACAAGGCTTTTGCCTATAATAAGCACTTGCCTTCCCTGGTAGCTCAATCGGCAGAGCGGGCGGCTGTTAACCGCTAGGTTAGAGGTTCGAGTCCTCTCCGGGGAGCTGAGAATGAGTCTCTGGAAACAGGGGCTTTTTTTTCAAACAGCGTGCTATAATAGCCGCACGAATGGTCCTGTAGCTCAATTGGCAGAGCAAGCGCCTCTTAAGCGTTAGGTTCTCGGTTCGAGTCCGAGCAGGATCATTTTCTTATTTAAAGAATAGTTAGGTTCTCGCTTCCACGTCCCGGAGGGCCGGGAGGCTACGCACTCCGAGCAGGATCATTTCTCTTTTAAGCCTTCTCATCGGAGAGAAGGTGCCCGCAGGGCGGACTGCTTGCGCTCTGGATATCAGAGTGAGGGGATATCGACGCACTAGGCTGCCTGCGTCCCGCGTTTTTTCTCGGGATCAGGGCTGAAATTATTAGGTTTTAGGTTCCACGTCCCGGACGACCGGGAGGCTACACACTCCGAGCGGGATCATTTTTCATCTAATTTCTGTATGTCGTAAAAACTGTGAAGCAGGATAGTAATCCTCCATATTGAACAGAAAACTCAATAACAAAACATCATTTCATGCGATATATCTCAAACGGAAATTTCCAGCAACAATATTTACTCTTATCTATATTACATAAGCAGGTCGATATCCATGCAGCCACAATTTCTACAATCAGGTAATGCATGATAAAGTTTGTGATAGGCAACTTGGTAAGCTTCAGAAGATTGCAATCTTTTATCATCTATTTCAGCCATATACCCAACTAAACTAATCATACGTTCTTTGAAGGTTTTACCATCGTATCGAATTACGCTTTTCCATTCAGTATTTGAACAAAAGCTCTCAGTTTCTGGATTGTCTTCTACTCTTTCAATCTCATCTAATAAAACTCCAAGACGCGGTTCAATTTCACACAATTCTTCCCAAGTAATCATAAAATCTCCTATTCTCGTGTGAACGGCATTGTAAGAAGATTATACCTCCAAGGAAAGTTCTTACTCGTGCATAGCTTTATTGAATTTATTCAAATAAGATTTTTTTTCACATCCAACACTGTTTATGATCAATCGCTGTAACTTGTCAGAGTCATCGAATAGAAATCTTACTATTCACAATTTCTGTCTCCATGTCCCGGGAAACTGGGGGCTCCGCACTCCGAGCAGGATCGTTTTAGTTTTCAATTGCGGCTTATGGGGGAATATGTCTACACCGGGTGTGAGCAGGTTATAGTAGAATTCTTTAAAAGAACGGAGGGTTTAGCATGGGCGATCCAAGACAGAGAACTTTGTACTACGGGGACAATTTGGAAGTTTTGAGAAACCGGATCGGTGATGACACAATCGATCTGTGTTATATCGATCCGCCTTTTAACTCCAAGCGGAATTACTTCCAGATCTACAATAACATCGCAGGTAAAGAAGACAGAGCGCAGGCGCAGGCTTTTGTGGATACCTGGACCTGGGATGACGCAGCCGAGCGAGGCTTTACTGAAATCACAACGAATCAAGGAGCAAGGTTTACCAGACAGGTGATCGAGTTAATCAAAGGACTCGAGATGGTACTTGGTAAAGGAGACCTTTTGGCTTATCTGGTGCACATGACCTTGAGAGTAACAGAGATTTTTAGGGTGTTAATACCAACCGGGAGTTTCTATCTGCACTGTGACCCAACTGCCAGCCATTATTTGAAGTTAGTGTTAGATGCAGTATTCTGTAGCCAAGGAGGGGATTTTAGGAATGAAATCATTTGGAATTATGGAATGGGAGCAGGCAATATTAAGTATTCATTACCCAAGGGCCATGAAACAATTCTTTTCTATTCAAAAAGTCAACAAATGACATGGAACGCACCACTAAAACCATACTCCGAAAAGTTAATAAAGATGTTAAAGAAGGATGAAAAAGGATTTTATTACACAAGGGGATCAAGGACAGGAAGGCGCAAAGTAGCTGATTGGGAAAAAGAAAGTAAAGTAGGTTTAAAGACTTATGTCGATTTAGAACATGGTGGAACTAAGTGTACTGACCTATGGGATGACATAGGCGGCTATCCATCAAAAAATGAGTCAATGGGTTACCCAACTCAAAAACCAGTAGCGCTGTTGGAGCGCATTATCAAGGCAAGCAGTAATCCTGGTGATCTTATTCTGGACGCCTACTGCGGATGTGGCACAACAGTGGCTGTGGCTGAGCGTCTTGACCGTCAGTGGATCGGGATCGACATCACCTTTCATTCGATCAGCCTGATCCTGAAACGACTGGCTGACGCCTACGGAGAGCAGATGTTGAGTGACATCTTTGTAGATGGCATACCACGTGACATGGCATCCGCTCGTGCTTTGGCAAACAGAGAGGATGACAAAACACGCAAGGAATTTGAAAAGTGGGCAGTATTGACCTACTCAAATAACCGTGCTGTGATCAACGAGAAGAAAGGCGGGGATAAGGGCATAGATGGGGTTCTGTATTTTGCCTCCGGACTCGGAAAAACTGAGCGAATGGTGATCCAGGTAAAATCAGGTGGTGCAGGCAGGGAGACGATTGCTGCTTTGAATCATGACAGGGAGCGGGAAAGAGCTGAACTCGCATTGTTGATCACAATGGATGAGCCTACTCGTGGTATGAAAACAGAGGCTAAGGCGGTTGGCACTTACGAGCACCCGTTAATGGGGCGCGGTTATGACCGGGTTCGGATTGTTACAGTCCGTGAGATCATCGAAGACGGGATACGCAACGACTTACCGCTCACTTTTGACACTGTAAAACCAGGAAAAAGGGTTTATGGAGACCAGGAGCAACTTCCGCTCCTTTAAACAGGATACCCACAAGCGTCTCATAAATGTTGGGTTCTCCCTTCCACATCCCGGACGACCGGGAAGCTCCGCACTCCGTGCAGGATCAATTTTTAAGCTCTTTCGTTAGGAGAGGGACTGTAGGAAAACGGAATAAACGGAATGGATGAACGGAATGGAGCTTTTCTACATAACGCATTTTTCTGTTGTCTCAGGACCATTTCTTTGCGTTAAGTTACACGGCTAAATAAACCCTTCGCAATTAGGCCCCCCTGAAGAGCTCCCAGACAAATTTTTCTTGTCAGACCTTAAGCTTGATCCTCTGGATCTTCAGGCAGAGCAATCTTGAGATCTTTCTTGTCAGTAAGATCATGAAGCAGGTTCGCCCCACCACCAGCAATGATCGCTGTTAAGATCTTTCCTACCATCACGTATTTCTCTTCAAATAGTGTCACAAAAAGATTCACATCGGTAAGCCAAACGATTACACCAGAAAGCGCCCAGGCGATATACATAATATAGAGCCTTTCCCATTTATACTTATCAAACAAAGGTGTTACCAATGCTGTGACAAACCGATTCGTCAGGACTGCGATTCCTGAGACAATAGAAACCATATTTGGGTTAAACATAGTAATCCTCCATATTGAATAAAAAGCCAAAAAAAGGACCGCCATTAAAGGCAAAATATCAAGGGTGAAATGTACTGATAATCCAACTTGTTTGTATTTATATTATATCCTGTAAAAAGGGGGAATACAACTAATTAGTCCAGTAATTCAGGGCAAACGCATCTAGATAAAGATGACTATTGTTAGAATCAAGCGTAAAGACGAACATTTGCTCAATCTTTTTAGCCTTGCTTAGAAAAAATGGCTATAAAAATCAAAACTTCACTTAGCGGACCGTCATTGCGAGCCCCTTCAGGGGCGTGGCAATCTGCAGTTAATCAGTTTTCCATTCCACTTTTGTGAAGCAAAAATTTTAAGGCAGATCGCACATACCCTTACGGGCACTGGCGTCGCCCCAGAGGGCTCCTCGCGATGACAACCCGGCAACAGCACCACATATACCTTATTTAACACAGTCAAATAAGCATAAACATTCCTAAAAAACTTTCATGAAGCTGAATTTAGGTAAATTTAGATAAATATAGATACAATTGCCCTGACCAGCAACTCTCATTTTAGCCCTGGACCTGGTCAGGAGACCATGTACGAACTAGAAAAACACTTATGTTCGGTCGTGGTCTCCTGACCACGACTATATAAATTGCTGTAATTAGACAAGGAAATTTTCATGTCTTCAGGCTTTTTCTTACTAAGACGAGGTTTTTTCTCGTCTCCAACATTCTTTTGATCATTCCTTGTAACCTTTCATAGGCTGTTATGTTTCAATGGTGACAAATCCTTACGACCAATTATTTAAGCCCTCTCAGTGGGAAAGAGTTGGCGAAGCCTGGACTGCTTGCGTCCCAGGCTCTGCCTGCCCTGAGTGCATTGCACAGGGTTCTCGGGTTGAGGGCATTGCCTTCTCACGGGGGAGAAGGTGCCCGCAGGGCGAATGAGGGATGCCCGCATGGCGGACTGCTTGCGCTTTGGATATCAGAGTGAGGGGATAACTAAAGTCAGAATGAGGGGCAAAACAACATTTGATGATACAATCCTGCCAATCTTTTAGCCGAGGTGCAGGATGTCAGACTCACGCCAAATCGTCAAAAACTACTACGACCAAAACGCTGAACGCGAATGGGAACGGCTTGAGCGCCATCCCTTTGAATTTACCATCACCACGCACATGATGGACCGTTACATCCAGCCTGGCGATTCGATCCTTGACATCGGCGGAGGTCCCGGTCGCTACGCCTTGCACTATCTTTTGAAAGGCAATTCCGTTCTCCTCACCGACCTCTCACAGGGAAACATCGACCTTGCCCTAAAGCAAGCTCAGGAACAAGGGCTTTCCTTGAACGCGATCGTTTGCGACGCGCTGCAGATCGAGCAAGCGACCCAGGAAAAATTCGACCACGTTTTCCTGATGGGTCCGCTCTACCACCTGATGGAAGAAGCCGAACGTGTCCAGGCGGTGAAAGCAGCGCTGGCGATGCTGAAGCCAGGCGGCATTCTTTACGTCTCCTTCCTGATGATGTTCTCCGGTATTATCTACATGCTGCGCGAAGGGCAGGAGATTCTCATCGACCCCAATGAAGAGCAATGGATCAATGCAGTGCGGCAGCAGATTTCCTGGGGCGGCAATGCCTTTACTCGCGCTTACTTCATCGACCAGGACGAAATTCTCCCCTTCATGAAGCAATTCGATATTGAGATCCTGCACTTTTTTGGGCAGGAAGGCATCACCGCGCAACAAACGTATTCCTTGCAAAACCAGTGCGAAGAAGTTCAAAGAGCCTGGATCGATCTTTCCATCGCCCTCTGCGAAACGCCCAGATACCTCAGCCACTCCGAGCACGCGATGGTCATCGCAAGAAAACCTATTAGCCATTGGTAGGAAGTCAACCTGATTTCCGAACTTGGCCACCTTCGAAACCGCCCTAAAACCTTAGATAATCTATCGCTGGCTTTCCGCGGGAAGGGTAAGATTATTTATGAGGTGTATGATGAAAACAATAATAAAATACTACACAAGCCAATCTGCCGCCAACCGCGCAATCTCAAGAATGGAAGTACGCGGATTTCGCGTGATCTCCGTTCAAACCGTAGACCGGGGCTGGTCTTTGATCAAAACCGGCTGCCTGGGTCTGATCTTTTTACCCCTGGCACTGCTCGGCAAGCGCAAACCCATCATTCAGGTCACCTTTCAAAGAATGCGGTAGCAATGACGGATGTTTCCGTATTTGATCATTGGGTTGAGAACTTCAATGACCATGTAAACGAAGAAGAATTCCCTTTCGCCGGCTATAAGCAGGTGCTCGACACGGTCACAAGCAAAGTCCTGGCGAGAAAAAGCGCCTGCGTCCTCGATCTCGGCATTGGCACCGGTCAGCTCGCCAGGCGTTTTTATGAAGCCGGGCATCCTGTGACTGGTATTGATTTTTCTGAAGAGATGCTCCAGATCGCGCGGGAGAGTATGCCGAGGGCTGAATTGATCTCAGCTGATTTCGCTTCAGCAATGCCAGAAGAGATCAACGGGCGCGGGTTCGACTTCATTGTGATGACCTACGCCTTTCATCACATCCCATACCATCAGCAAGCCAGCTTTTTATCAAAACTATCGGGCTATCTCAACGCAGATGGACAGATCTTGATTGGCGATATCCTCTTCCCCAACAAGCACGCTTTGCAAGCCTGTCAGGCGCGTTACCCTGACGAGTGGGACGAGGAAGAATATTACCTGATCTGGGAGCAACTTCACCCCCAACTCGAGGGATTTCAGTCCAAACTAATTGAGATTCCGCCCTATGCTGGGGTTCTTAGCCTCAAGCCCGCATGTTGACCTATATCTCAGATTTTATAAATTTCTTACCCGTTCTTTTTTTGGTTAAACTAATCACCGGGAGTCATTATGAAAAAGACACTTGTCCTCTATAAATCCAAAACAGGGTTCTCAGAGAAATACGCGCGGTGGATCGCTGAAGAGCTCGATTGCGATCTGGCAGAATTTAGCGCTTTTGATCAATCCAAGCTGCAAAACTACCAACTGATCATTTATGGCGCAGGGCTTTACGCCGGGCAGATCAACGGCATTGGCAAGATTAAAGGCTGGATGGAAGAAAATCCTCAAATAATCTGGGTCGTTTTCGCCACCGGCGCCACGCCTGACAAGCAAGCTTATGAAGAACTGATCTTCAAAAGCAATTTCCGTAAAGGCGAAACCCGTCCGGCACACTTTTTTTACCTGCTGGCTGGCATCAATTATGAGAAAATGGGGTTCTTCAACCGTCTGTTGATGAAAGTTTTTGGACGTATGGCTGCCAAAAAACAAGGCACGACCATCCCCAAAAAACAAACCTCCGTTGACTTGAGCAATCGGGTGTACATCGAAGACCTCTTGCGCTACGTTCGATTGAAGGGGCGATAAATGCAGCTCGAACACGTTGCCCTTTACGTTCAGGACCTGGAAGCAATGAAGGAGTTTTATGTGCGGTACTTCAACGCGACTGCCGGTCAAAAATACCACAACCCCAAAACTGGTTTCCAAAGCTACTTTTTAAGTTTTGATAGCGGCGCCCGGCTCGAACTAATGTGTCGTCCCGGGATAACCCCTCACGCGATAGGCGAGCACCCTCTCGGTTACGCTCATATCTCCTTCAAGCTTGGTTCACAGGATAAAGTCAACCAAAAAACGGAGGAGCTCGTTTCGGCAGACTTCACACTTCTCAATGGACCTCGCATGACCGGAGACGGTTATTACGAGAGTGTTTTCATAGATCCAGAAGGCAATCTGTTAGAATTGGTCGCGTAATAATGGAAACAACGCTCCACCCAATCTCCCAAAAGATCCTGGCGGACTTTCAGCCGCGAAAAGCCAAAGCCCAGAAGCAGGCTTTTATCGACTGGCTTATCCCTGCCTTAGCTGAAGAAGGCATCGATATGCGGATTGAAAGCCAGGGTTGGATTTTCAAAAGCAACAACCTCGTTGTTGGCAGCCCTAAAGATTGCGAATTTGTGCTGGGCGCCCACTACGACACTGCCCCTGTCCTTCCTTTTCCAAACTTTATTATTCCGCGGAATCTGCTTCTTACCTTGCTCATTCAGATGGTCATGATGTTCTTTCCTCTTTTGGTGTGGTGGGTTCTTGTGACGGGGATCAACAGTCTCATACCAAACATCCCTGAATTTATCACAAAATTCATCCGACTGAGTTTGCCAATCCTTTATTTCGTTATACTCTTCTTCGGTCCCACAAACAAACATACTGCCAATGACAATACCTCCGGTATCATCACCGTGATCGAGACCATGTTGGCTATGGATCCTGAGGACCGTGAGAGAGTTTGTTTTGTGCTCTTCGATCTGGAAGAAGTCGGAATGTTCGGCTCTTCAGCTTTCCGACAAAAGCATGCCTCAGCGATGAATGACAAGATCCTGATCAATCTCGATTGCGTCAGCGACGGCGATCATCTTATGCTGGTGATCAACCGTCCGGCATTCAAAACTCCTGATTTCAAGGAGAACATTCAGTCCTCTTTTGAAAAAGCTTTGGAGAACACACCTGGCAAGTCTTTTCACATCGACCCTGCCTGGCGCAGCATTTACCCATCCGACCAGATGGGTTTCAGGAAGAGCCTTGCGATCGCAGCCCTAAAGAAAGCGCCGATCATTGGGCTCTATCTTGACCGAATCCACACCAAACATGACGTGTTCTTTGACGTCGAAAATATCCGCATCATCAGCCAGGCTCTGCTGGCTTACACTGAATCATTAGTACCTGGCAAAACAGTTATTGAAGACTGCTGAATTGAATTTCAGAGTTGTTGTCACAACAAATAACGGATTCTTTCAAACCTCCGCCATTTCCTTATTTACGTGCTACAATTCTATTAATGACACACTCATAAAAACAGCAAACTACTAAATAATATTTTTAATAATTATGAAACAACTTCAACAACCGATTTTTACAAACAGAAAAAAAATAACAAGTAGCTTCGATCCAGAAAGTGAAATTGTAATTTATCCTGGAGATGTTAAAAATTTTCTTAAAACAATACCAGATGAAACTTTCCAGCTTATCGTTACTTCACCGCCATACAATATCGGTAAAGAATACGAGAATAAAATGGATTTGGATGATTATTATCAGCAACAATCCCTGGTAATAGAAGAATGTTACAGAACATTAAAAACAGGTGGAAGTATATGTTGGCAAGTTGGTAACTATGTCGATAAAGGCGCTATAATTCCCCTCGACACATTACTTTTCCCAATTTTCAACAGTCTTGGACTTAAATTACGCAATAGAATAATCTGGCACTTCGAACATGGACTCCATAGCAGAAATCGACTTTCTGGACGGTATGAAACTATTAACTGGTTTACTAAAGGACAAGAGTATGTTTTCAACTTGGATCCAATAAGGGTTCCACAAAAATACCCAAATAAACGTCACTTTAAAGGACCAAATCGAGGAGAATTGAGTGGAAATCCTTTGGGAAAAAACCCTGGAGATGTTTGGCAAATTCCAAACGTCAAAAACAATCATGTCGAGAAAGTTGACCATCCATGCCAGTTCCCTGTCGAGTTGATTGAAAGACTTGTTCTTTCACTAACAGATGTAGGTGATTGGGTTTTTGACCCATTCTTAGGCACAGGAACCTCAATCATTGCTGCAATCCGTCATGATCGTAAAGGAGCTGGTGCCGAAATTGTCGAAAGGTACACTGAGATTGCAAATGAACGAATTCATTTAGAACTTGCAGGTGTTTTAAAAACCAGGCCAATGAATAAACCAATTTATAATCCATATATTGAACAGGAGTCCCTGTGAAATGAAACTGATGGAAACTTATTCTCACTTGAACGGTTTAGAATTCCTATTGGTGCATAAACCAAAACTTTGGGATGAAATCCAATATGTTATAGAGGCAATTGATGCCAATCAGCTAAAAACCAAGGTTTCAAAGGAAATCACAATGGCTGGTCGAAACCTTTACAGTCCTAAAGAATTAAACATCGCATTCAACAAACACTTACGAGACCTTGGTTGGAAAGAAAGTCGGGTTAGTTACTGGGTAACAAAAAGTGAGAAACTCATCAGAAAAACATTACAAATGAGTGCTGCTGATCAAAAAGCGGAAATAGAAGCAAGTGGGGAAATCGCGATCAAGAGTTATAACCAAACTGATTTTGTAAAGGATCGTATAGCAGTTGAAGTGCAATTTGGGAAATACTCTTTTGTAGCTTATGACCTTTTTGTAAAACATTTGGCTTTTTATGTGGGCGATCATATCGACGTAGGTATTGAAATATTGCCAATGAAAGAAATGGAAAAAGAAATGAGTTCTGGAATTGCCTATTACGAAGGAGAATTATATAACGTAATTCGACAGGGCAGGGGAGTTCCAGCTGTACCATTAGTAATACTTGGTATCGTCCCTTAGTATCGATGTTCAGCTAAACAGGTGAATCAGCTTTTATTATTTATAATTCCTGTTTACATATTAATTGATTAAAACCTTAAGTTACTGTCATAAATCCGCTATAATTTGTTATCATAGCAAAAAATAAGGTCTATCCAATCAGATCGCTCCAGCGATCAAGAAATGAGGAAAAATGAGTAAATCATCCAGTTGGCTTACAGGCGCATTATTGGGCGGTGTGTTGGGCAGTGCCCTGGTCTTGTTGCTTACCCCCTATTCGGGCAAGGAAATAAAAACCCGCGTCAGCGATTATTTTGAGAATGTCTTACAAGAAGTTCAGCAGGCTGGCGCTGAAAAGCGCCTTGAGCTCGAAACCCAGCTCGAGCAATTGCGTTCCGGCAAGATTTGATCCCGGCATTAATCAATAAACCCAAGCCCTGAATACGATAGGGCTTGGGTTTCTATTCCCAATTTTTCTGAATACTACTATGGATACGGCCACGTTTCCCCCGGACGTGGTGTCGGATAGATCACATTCGGCAGAGTTGGCATAGGCGCGATCGGCGAGGCGGACGTTGGGCTGACCAGATAGTCCTCGACTCCCAAGCCCTCTTCCTCTGGCATGCTCGAAACCTCGTCCACATAGTCGATCCCAGTCCGACAGGCAGGCTGCAGGTTATAGGCGATATTTTCCCAATTCAAAACATTGCCATTATTGATCGTGCGTTGGATGGCGTTGCCCAGACAACCTGATCCACTGGTGTAATTCAAGAGCGTAAACTTCCATAGATCTTCATAGCTGACGACCTGACCGGCTTGTTTTCCAGTGTTGTTATAGACGATCTGCCGCACTTGCTCACAATTTGCCAGGATGCTGCGCGCGAAGATACTGATGCTGAAATTCGCCCGGGTCAGGTCGATCCCATCCGGACAATCCGGGCAAGCCGCATTGACCTTCTGTACCAAAGCCCCCCTCAGCATTTCTTGTTGTTTCTTGTCCAGGTTTCCAAACCCGCGTTGGCAGCTCTCTTCGCTTAATATAAGAGGGCAAAACTGACTGTAAAAGCTGGGGTTCCAAAGCAAAACCGCGTCCGCGCCCACATCGCTCAGATGTCCCAGCCCTGCTTCATAAACCCGTTTGTAAATTCCAGGCCAAAACTGTGATTCCCTACTAAAAATATTCTTCATCAGCTGGGCAGGCACACCAGTTTGGTTTGCAACCTGAATGATTTCAGCATTAAACTGGTTTTGCCACTGATCCACTATCTCTTGAGCAGCCTTCATACCACAAACATTTGCAGCGCCGCCACTCTCCAGCCCGCCAAACGGGCAATGGCTTGCATTAACAACACCTTGCTGGATCAACATTCCGGCTAAGAGGAAATAGTCTTCATCGGTTTCCAGTTGTTCTGCCAGTTGTGGGGTACGAAGCCAGGACGGCGGGCCATCAATTGGCATAAATGATTGCCAGATTTCCGAACAGGTCGATCGCCCCTCGCCCAACCATTGAGAGCTGAGCACATCGACATAATAAGTCGGTTTGTCAACAGAAGTATCGTCCGGATTGGCAAAATCGCCCCAGGGAACCACCCGCACTTGGGCAGTATAAAGTTCGCTGGCATCACCATAACTGGATTCTGCCCAAAATTCGATTTTGATGCCGTCCAGACCCGTTGGCGTGAGCGGCAAGTCACAAGCACCACCCGGGCAGCTGAAACCCATGCCGTTAAACCGCCCCACAATTTGAATTATTTGCTCATTGGGAAGAGGCTCATAGGCATTAAAACGTAAATATGGCAAACTGGTACAGTTCTTTTGACCAGGCTCCTTGTTGCATCCAACCACCGAAATGAAAACCTCAGGCGAGGGCAAATTAACTTCAACCTCCCGACTTAAAGCGCTGGTGCCCGCCAGATGCAGGTAGAGACCCGGACATTCCTGCGCGTTATCACAGGGTTTGGTATCCATCCATTGTTTTTGGATCGTACTCCCGCAATAATAGAGAACCTCGGCTGAATCCGGCCAGCTTTCATGTTCAGTGTAGACCTGACATACAATTTCGGATGTCTTCCAGGAGAGCAACCACCATTCATACAGGGTGTAATCGGCCTCGATCTTGACCGTGCGTTTACGTTCTGAAAAAAGTGTGGTTGCTGATTTTGCTGGGTCGGGACTGAAAAAAACCAACAACAAAGCAAAGATCGTGAAGATCCTGATAATGTTATTGATTTTTTTCTTGTTTTCTTTCATTTCATTTCAAAACCAAACCCTATGGGTATGGAGTATCGTCAAAAAATGCTGCTGTCGGGACTGTTGCGATTGGATAAGGCCTCTGTGTAGCAGTGGGTTGAGAGACTGGCGTTTGTGTTGGATGTGCTGTCCCTATTGACGGAATCGGCGTAAGCGTTGCCTGACGAGTAGGTGTTTTGGTCGGTCCAGCCAATTCGGTTTGGACTGCCTCATATGTTCGTGTAACTCCAATCACTTCGGTCAATTCTGCTTCGTAAGTCAAAACGATCGCATTGAGTGCTGATGGCATGCTGATAGCCTCAACTGCCTGTTGCACCAGCTGTTCGATCTTGCCCTCGCGGGGTAATAAAACTGATGTGCGCGTCTGATCAGGTAAGTCCCAGCTCTCTAGCTGCTCCCAACCCAGAATAAAACTCTTAACCCGATCCGGATCGCCCAGCCTTAATGCCAGCGGAATGCGGATTAGAAGATCCAGCAGGCTCACATCGGTGTCCAAATACTGGTCATAAGAGCTGTACATCAGGGGCAATTTTGCCAGCCGTCCTCGTTGTACTAATTTGGTAAAGAGCAATTGCAAGACCTGTTGCTGCCGTCTTGTACGAAATATTTCATCGTCTCTTTTATAGGAGACGTAACATAAAGCCTTTTTCCCATCCATGCTGTGCAAACCTGCCGGCAGTCCTCCACAATCATCGCGAATGGGGAATAAAACGCTCACTTCGAGCCTTTCCAGATCATCTACCAGCCAAACAAACTCTCTTTCATGCGCCACAACAAAGCGATCCGGGCGCAATCCAAAATTGTAAACAAAGGTATCTGATACCAGTTTCATACCACCCAGGGCATAAGCAGTATTAATTCGCCCCATCCCCTCTCCCGGAAGGTATACAAAGGTGCTGCCGGGGATTGAAATAACACTGGCTTTTGAAAGGCGCTCATTGACCAACAGAATGTGAATGGCATTTGTGCGCCCTCGGGCAGGCAACTCTCCCTCTGACCCTAACAGGAGCCATACTTTTGTCTCTTCCGGCAAGGCAACCCGTTGGGCAACTTCCGGTGCCGGGGTTGGAATGCCGTCATGGTTAACAACAAAGGTAGGCCAGGGCAACTCTGTTGGTGTCGGCGTCAGCGTAATGGTAGGTCGCAGGGTGGCTGCCGTTTGATCCCCTTCTGCCAGAGAATATGATGGACGCCCGCCAATTCCGCATCCTGCCAGCAGCATCAGGGCTACTGTAATACCCATCAGACATATGAATTTTCTGGATCGCTCAATTGGTAAGGTGCGTATAGTTTCCATAACAAAACACGGCGTGTTTAGACACTCCTTCAGATTATTAATTATAGCATAGCTGGGCTTTTCGGAAAAAATAAAAATTAATGTCTACGAAACTTGGCACACTTAAATAGCCATAAAAACAAGTACGAAAATCAGGATTATATTAATCAAAATTGTTGTTCCCCAGAGCAAATTACGTAGAAATGCTGCCACACGATCCTGAAGGTAGAGCAGTAATCCGGTAAAAGTGTTGATCAACCCAAAGAAGAGGCCGATCATTGCCATCAACATTGCCCGCGCTGCAGGGACATATTCCATACTCACCCAAACAATTTGTTGTTTTGTCAAACTAACAACCAGACTAGCTGCTATAAGCAGAAAGAGGCTTATAGAACCTGCCGACAAGATCCGTTTAGCCCAGGGATCAGCCCAAACACGCTGCCAGAGCATTTTTAGGTTCTCAGATTCAACCTGAACATTCTGCAAACTACCCATCTGGGCGAGTAGTTCATAACTTTCCATGAAACCCTCAACATTTTCAGGTGAAATCACAAGATAACGCTGTCCATGTTTGACCAAAATCATTTTTTCAGGCTGGGTGGCGATTAAAAGTGTTTTTCCAAGACCAGAGATTTCTTTTTCAGTATAATAAGATCCTTTCAGCCAGGTGAAACCCAGAGGAAGAGGTGTTTCAAAGTCAGATATCGGGTGAATCCAATCAAGTTCCCACATTGGGATCAATTCCCGTCTTAAACCCCAGGTTATCTCAAGAAAATCACGGTTGAGGGTGTAAACAGTGGTCAAAATTGTGAAAATTCGGTAAGCGATCAAAATGAGTGGCAAAATTAGCAGTAAACCCAAGACAATCATAGTGGTTGCAAGAATGTTGTGTTGAATCATTGAACCGCTGATAAGCAAAAAAAGGATAACAACAAAAGTAATGATCCCTAAAACGCCATTGTATACCAGGCTCTTCTGACGGAGTGGAAAGTGATCGTATGCCATTGAGAGAATTATACATTGCTCAGGTGAGATTGAGCTAGAGATGGATTGGAAAAGAGAAAAACTGTCTACAGTCTCAATCGTAGGGTAACCTCATCTTAAATTGCTGACATCCATCTAGCCCACAAAAAAGTGAATGATATGAACCAAAAAGGCCCGAAGTTTGTTTCGGGCTTGTGTTTGTTTACAAAATCCTGTTTAGATTTTATATTCCGCGCCACGGCGCAGAGCTTCAATGTTCAATCCCAGGAATTTTCTCAATCGTTCTGCAGTATGGACTTCAAGGGCTCGTTCCAACGCGCCTTCTGTCAATGCTTTCATGTTGCCTTCCAGAGCGCCCAGCAAGACCATGTTCGCGGCTCGTTCGTTGCCTAATTCCCGCGCGATGGTATTGGCGGGGATCATCAGCCAATGAATGTCCGTACGGGTCGGTTCACGGTTGACCATCGACTCGTTAACAATCAAATAACCACCGGGAGCAACAAGAGGCTCATATTTATCCAGCGAAGGCAGGTTGAGCGCTATAACCGCGCGAGGATGCAAAGCCGTGGGCGAGCCAATTTCGTCATCGGATATAACGACTGTACAGTTGGCAGTACCACCGCGCATTTCAGGGCCATAGGAGGGAATCCAGGTCACATGCTTACCCTCATCCATTGCTGCATAGGCATAAACCTGACCAGCGTAGAGCGTACCCTGACCACCAAATCCAGAGATAATAATTTCTGATTGCATCGTTTAACCTCCTTTAGCCAAATCTTCAACGGCGGCAGAAACTCTAAAATCGTCAATGGGATATTGCGGAATCATGTAGTCTTTGAGCCACAGGCGGGCATTGGCTGGGGTCATACCCCAGTTGGTGGGACAAGTTGAAAGCAGCTCGATAAACGAGAAGCCCATACCCTGTTTTTGCACTTCAAAGCCAGTGCGGATTGCCTTTTTCGCCTGGCGAATATTGCGGGCGTCATGCAGGCTGCGACGAACCACGTAAGAGGCTCCTTCAAGAGAAGAGATCAACTCAGCAGTTCGAATCGGATAACCCTGGGTTTCAACATCGCGTCCCAAAGGGCATGAGCTGGTTTTTTGTCCAGGGAGTGTCGTTGGCGCCATTTGGCCGCCAGTCATACCGTAGTTGGTATTGTTGATAAAGATAACGGTGATCTGTTCACCGCGAGCTGCGGCAGCCACAATTTCACCCATTCCCATGGAAGCCAGGTCACCATCGCCCTGATAGGTAAAAACTGTCTTATGAGGCAGCGTGCGTTTGATGCCGGTTGCCATCGCGGGAGCACGACCATGAGCGGCTTCAACAAAATCGAAAGCAAAGTAATTGTAAGCAAAAACGGCACAACCAACCGGCGCGACACCGATCGTGTTTTTCAGTTCGCCCATCTCCTGCAAGACTTCGGCGATCAAACGGTGAGCTACGCCATGAGTACAACCCGGGCAATAATGGGTGGTAGCTTCAGTGAAACCGAGAGGACGTTCGTAAACGATTTTGATTTCAGTGTCCAACATTTTAAGCTCCTATTCCAACTAATTTGCGCATCTTGGCCAGCCAGACGCCACGTGCATCGCGGTTGACATCAGGTTCGCTGTTGACCATCTCTTCAATAGCTGCATTAATCTCATCAGGATAAGGCACCATTCCGCCCATGCGACCATAAAAATGTATTGGGGCTCGTTTGGCAACGATAGAGTTAATGTCCTCAAGCATCTGACCGTTGTTCATCTCTACAACCAGGAAGCCTTTGGCTTTGTCTGCCAGTTCGTCGAGCACGTCAACAGGATACGGAGCAAGACTAATAGGCCGCAAAAGACCAATCTTCAAGCCTTTTTCCCGTGCGATGCGGACTGAGGTCAGAGCGATACGACCAGCAGTACCATAACCAACCACAACATATTCAGCGTCTTCCAGATAATAGCCCTTATAACGGACTTCATTTTTCTCAATTTCCTGCCAGCGGCTCATCATTTTGACATTGAAAATTTCCTGTACAGGCGGGCTGATGTTGATCGAAGTCAAAACAACTTTCTTATCTTTATTTTCGGAGCCAATCGCCCAGGAGGGTGCGCTCAGATTTACAGGTCTGAATTCTGGCAACTCCACCGGTTCCATCATCTGACCCAAATAGCCATCCATCAACAAGCAGACAACCATGCGGTATTTCTCTGCCAGATCGAAAGCCAGACCGGTTAGGTCAACTGCTTCCTGAACCGACGCGGGAGCAAGAACGATCAGGTGATACTCACCATGTCCACCACCATGAACTATTTGGGTGTAGTCAGCCTGTGAAGGAGCGATGTTGCCCAGCCCAGGACCACCGCGCACAACGTTGATGACAACCGCCGGAACTTCCGTTCCAGCCATGTAGGAAAGCCCTTCCTGCATCAGACTGATACCAGGACTGGAACTGGAGGTCATAGTGCGCAAACCTGTGCAAGCGGCACCATAAACCATATTTACTGCGCCAAGTTCGCTTTCAGCTTGCACAAAAGCTCTGCCAAGTTCAGGCATTCTCGCTGAAAGGTGTTCCAGAAGCTCGGTCTGAGGAGTGATCGGATAACCAAAGTATGAGACCAGACCGACACGAAGCGCAGTTTCAGCAACTGCTATATTGCCTTTAATTAGTTCGAGTGCCATTATTGAACCTCTCCTTCTTTCCTTGGAGGAGCGCCTTTGTAGACTGTGATGGCTGCATCCGGGCATACCACAGCACAGGTTCCACAAGCAATGCACTCCTCAGGACGCGCCATATAAGCGGGGTGATACCCCCTGGGGCTTAGCCGGCTCATATCAAGCGCCAGAACGTTTTTTGGACAGTCCGTAACGCAGATCTCACAGGCCTTGCAATACAAGTCGTTGATTTCTACCCATCCCTTTGCGGGCATGTAGTGCCTCCTTGATTGAATGATTTTCCTGCCGTTTTTGGTGAGTCTGGCAGGTTGATACGCCATTAGTATAACTTAAAAGCTCTTGGGAATTGGAGTTTTGGCAAGCAAATTTTCGTCACAAAGAGACTGTTTTTTTTTGATCAACTTTTTGTTAAATCTAATATTTCAACATCCTTGAAGGCATTCCCTGATTGGGTTACTCAGCCTGCTTTTGGGTCACCTGTTATCAGCTAATTTGTCATGAGTTTCGAAATGGGTTCATCCCCAACATCAGACGATATGGTTTAGTAACAATCGTCCTGATTTTAACACAAAAATCTTCCCCTTTTTTTCAATTAATGCTATCATTATCAGACCTAGCTCAATCTTTGTACTTTATTTTCGGAGGGAATCATGAAACGCAAGTTCTTTGCTGCCATATTCGTACTTTTAGCTGTATTTATCCTGTCTTCCTGTATTAAAATAACTTCACCTGGTACGGATGTCACAAGCGAACCAGCTGTTACGATAATTTACGTGAGCAATACCGAGGTGCCGACACCTGAAACTAATGTCGGTGTTCAGCCAACCCGGGCTCTGCCAACATACGAACCGCCAACCCAAATTCCACCCACACCCGTCCCAACAACGATACCTGTGGTGGAATCTTCGCCTTATTACACTGAGGAATTCGATGCCGTTCCAGATAACTGGTACTACGAGATCATGCGAGGTAATGAAGACAAGGCTGATATTACTGTGGATAAAGGCGTTTTAACTTTTGATATTAATGACTACCATACCTATGCCTACGTATTTTACGAAGATTGGACTTACGAGGATGTTTATCTTGAAACTTCAGCAAAAAACCGTGGCTACAATGACAACAACATTTCCTTGATTTGTCGTTACTCTGATGAAGGTTTTTATGAAGTCAGTATTAGAAGTGATGGTTTATATCAAATGTGGGTATATACCCCTGACTATGGTTATAAGGAGCTATACGATGGCGGATCACGAAGGATTAATACCGGACAATTACGAAATGTGTTTTCCATGAGCTGTATTGGCAACGAAATCAGTCTCTATGTAAACGGAACACCTGAACGAACTATAACTGATAACCGCTATGAATTACCGGAAGGCTTGGTAGGAGTTGGGGTCTCAGCCCTCGAAACTATTCCAGTCAAAGTCGATATTGATTATGTTACAATTGACGAACCATAAAACCCAATTTGTATTGTGATCTCTTAATTGGTCTTGTCGTCGACTTGATGCATTAAATCTCCACTTACTCAAAACAAAACCCCGCGAATACTGGGGTTTTGTTTTTTCCTTTTGCTTTGATCTTAAATATCCATGGTTTATTAACCGAATCAAGCTCTACCATTCCACCTGACGAGTTTTTTCCGAAAAACGCAAGCAGATCATGCCCCTCAGGCACACCTAGGACAATGAATCTAAGATACTAACTACTCGTGATTATCGGGATAAACCATCCTCACTAAAGAGTCCATTTGGTTCTTTGCCAGTTCGGCAAGGTTTTTGGCATTAAGCTCCGGATCTAGCTCATGGGCAGTCTTAGCCTCTCCAACATCTATGCGCATCGGAATCTTCCAGATCGGGTTTTTTGAAATCCGCTGCATCACAAACTGGACCAGCATTGCCATTTGATGACGGCGTTTCGGAGACTTAAACCGCAGGGCAAGCCAGCTATTCCAGGCTTTTTCGGTTAAAATCTGACTGATCAGCATCGGGACCAGGTGTGCCTTGGGTGATTTTGCCAAAAAGATACCGATCGAGCGTGACCATTCCTGCAGAGATTCGAGTGTGCCCGGACGCAAACCTGGATCGGGCTCCAACAATCCCCGCGGAAAAATGAGCACCGTCTCCCCCTGATTGAGCAAGCGAATTATCTCACGGGTTGCACTGGCACGCAGGTTAACATCTGTATCGAGCTCCAGAAAATGACGCCGAAGATTGGGCAAAATTCGCAGGAAATCGCGTTTCCCGGCAACGATCTTCACATTTTCTCTGCCAGCAATAACAAGTGCCCCCAGGGCATCTACCAGACCCGGGTGGTTTGCGATGATCAGCAATGCGCCCTGCTCAGGGATTCTTTCCTTCCCATTCACCTTTATACCATCAGAAAACAAAACCAGGGCTTCACGCGAGGCTTGCAGGAAGGAGCTTTCCACGATGCGCTTTTCATAACAGGCTAAAATTTCTGCCAGCCAGGTAGAGGGGGTTATTCCGATAAGCGAAATTAGTTTGCGCAACATATTATGCTGTTGAAGGCACAGATAGAGCAAGATCTCATCCATTATAAAGCGCGCTAATGAATCTGCGCATGGGTTTTTCTCTGAAGTGTCGCGTTTTGTGTTTTTTTCCATTGAAATTTCCTGTGCCAGCATCTCTGATCTGCCACCAGAGTTTTATAACACATTAGATCGGACAAGTCGCCTCCTAACTTTAGACATGAAAATGATTTAGGTCGCTCTTTATCTCCCAACCAACAGCTATTTATTATTCTGAAATCGCTTCTGGATGCCTGGCAAGGGAATTGCAACTATAAAGCTGAAACTTTTTAATGAAGGTGTGGTCATTTATGAGCAATCAAACATACACCCCTCAGGAAGAACCGCCCAGGCACAAATCGCAATCCATGAAAATTTGGCTGCCGACCCTGGCTTTATTGATCATTGCTGTTTTCTTGATCTATCAGAGCACGAAACCACCGCTACCCAAAAACTCGGAGATTCCCACCCCGCTTCCTGGGTCGCAAAACGCATTGGAAATGCTCCTCTACACCCAACTGCCTCAACTCGTGACCGAGGTCGGACATAGCAACTGGTCTTTGGACGAAATACAGTTTAACAACGATAATTCACAAGCCTTGCTATGGATGGCAGAGTCTGATGAGGATAATGACATATTAGCCCGAGAGCCTGAAATCGTGTTCGCGATTTGGGAAGAGAGCACGCAAATGTGGAATTTGCACCTGATAAGCGATGAGGATTTTATCTCGGTCTTTATGGAATCGGATTTTAAAGATAGTGAAATCGCTGCGCGTTTTTTTCCCGATGCAGATACCAAAGCCAGCCCAAGCAGCGTTGTGTATGGAGGCTACAAATTGCCCTGGAAAGAGGGCTTGACTAAACGCCTGACCTGGTCGGTCGCGCATGGTTCCTGTTATCCTAAATATTACTGCACCTATGCGTTTGATTTTGCTGATGGCACAATGTTTGAAATATTGGCGTCCAAGAGTGGGCTGGTCTACCATTGGCGCGATACCTGTTCAAACAACGATTCTGGTTGCACCAATAGCATCACTATCGAAGATCGCTCAACCAACCCCTGGACCTACCAGATTTATCTGCATCTGGCAAAAGGCAGTATTCCTGCTAACCTGAAAGTCAAAGGAACGCCAGTAGCGCAAGGTATGAAAATTGGAAACGCGGACAATACCGGCAACAGCACCGGGCACCACCTTCACTTTATGGTCATAGAAAAAACGACACTTGACAGCTGTCGCAACTATTGCTTTGGCAGATCGGTCGATATCACCTTCTCCGATGTGAGCATCAACTGGCATGATGGCACACGCGGCGGTCGCCCTCGCCTGGCCTACGAAGCGGCCTGGTATGGCGGCGAAAGTCAGCAATACTACGTGAGTGGGAATATGTTTGTTTCAGACCTGTGGAGGTGGATGTTACCTTTTTTGAACAAGGACTAAATTTTCAATCTATGTTTTCGTATATAATTCAGGTGCATAGTATTCCTAGTAACAAGGAGAATAGCAAATAATTATGGACAATTTTTCATTAAGCAATCGAGAGCTCGAAATCCTTGAGTTGGTAAGTGAAGGTAAGAGTAATAAGCAAATTGCTGATGAATTGTTTATAAGCATTAATACGGTAAAAGTACACTTAAATAATATTTTCAAGAAGATTAATGTGAATTCCCGAACAGAAGCAATTATGTTTGCGATAGAGAATAACTTATTAAAAAAAAACACCCAACCAGTTTCAACTGAATCTTTATCAGAAAAACAAGTCGATTTTTCAATCAATGTAAATAAAAAAAATATTTCCGCTTTGATTTCGTTATTGATTTTTATTGGCGTTTTTATAAGTGCCTTCATTCTTTTGCGGAACACGAACAGAATCAATTCTGGCGAAGAAATTATTCATCGTTTAGATGAGACTCAATGGACTGATCTTGGTGTTATGCCCTACAATGCTTCATTTGCAACATCGGTATGTATTGATTCTGACATTTATTTAATTGGGGGATTGTCTGGTGGAAAAGTTTCCAGTGAAGTATGGAAATATAATGTTTTACTAAATTCCTGGACAAAATTATCAGATAAGAAAACACCAGTTACAGGAGTCAAGGCTATCGTCCTAGGTGGTCAAATATACGTGGTGGGAGGATCAACCATCAATGGACAAACTGTTTCTGTCGTTGAAAGTTACAGTCCTCGACTGGATAAATGGTTTTCGGTGTCGCAGATTCCTGTTAAAATCAAAAATTATGGGATCGAATCTTTTGAAGGTAAGATTTTTGTTTTTGGAGGAGAAAATGAATCCGGGATTCAAGATAAAATGTTTATTTTCGATCCTTCGACAAATGAATGGGCAGATGGGCCAGGATTGTTTGAAAAACGCACTGCTTTAAGTTCTGCACTCTGGAATGGGCGTATTTATCTCATAGGAGGCTGGGATGGGGATAAGTATCTTTCCACAGTAAAATCATTTTCTCCAACCGATCTGCTTGAATCGAGAGGAAAGCTCAGAGATGAACCGTCTCTTCCGGAAGCATTAGTAAGTTGTATGGCAGAAGAGCTAGCAGATACTTTATTTTTATTTTGCCCGGAGTCAGTCTATAAATTATCGCACTCTCAAAATTCTTGGATCAAGGAATCAATCCCGGAGGCATATAATCTGAAAAATGGTTTTACTACCGCCAGCCATGATAACAAGGTTTACATCTTCGGAAGTGGTGGAGTGGACGGAGAAGATAACTCAAATTTAGCAATGTACAAAGCGCTCTTCTCCATTGTTTTACCATTGCTTAACAATTAGCATTAACCATTAATAAAAACAATGCCTAAGGGATATGACATATCTGGTTCAAACTCGAATAATCTGTTTTTTGATGTGAAATTTGATTCCACCGCGACTTCAGTGCGATCTGGATAGTTTGCTATCAAGTAATATTTGCCGGGTTCGATATTATCAATAAAAAATACTCCGTCAGCATCAGTGGTAAAAATCACATCACCCTTCGCCTCATCTCCATATGTAATAATTGGCGGCACAACAAAATTTCCATCAATTTCTACTGCAGGCATTAAGACGAAAGTCATGCTTGATAAAGGAACCTGAATGTTATAGGCATAGATAATCCCTGAAATTGAAGCTTTCCCCGATTCAGGAATATTCGCTGTAAGTGGTGGAGATAGATTTATTCCTGCGATGGTTGGTTGAACCCAAGCAGGATAGAGTACATCGGGGGAAGAAGCTATTAAAGGATATAAAGTGTCTGATTGTACTGGTAGTTTTGTTGAGGTTTTGGTTTCAAGTTTACTGTCTGGAGTATGAGGAACAGGGGAATTAATATCCCCAATTGGTTCACAAGCTACAGCCAGTATTAGTGTTAGAGTAATGAGAATTATTTTAAGTAGTTTCATGGATTTTATTATAATATGACCCTCACACTTGCGAGGGTCATATTTTCTAATGCAATTCAAATTTTAGTGATTGAATCCTAGTGATTGAATCCGAGGTATGCCATCAATCGGTCGCCAAACGCGGTCAGATAGGTGTTCTGGACAAAGGCAGCGATTGGTGCACCGCTTGATTCGATTACCATAGATCCCACCCATCCATTGGGCAGATCAGGAGCCTCAGTAGCGGTCAAGCGGAAGTTGCGAATATAGCTTCCACCAGCAGGAACTGTAATGCCTGTGCGTGTTACTGTTGCTCCACCGCCAGTTGGTATATATTTAATTGTCAGTGTTGCTTCATTAGTGCCAAGATTTTGAATGGTCACAGTGTTCGCGAAACCATTAGCAAGTCTTTTTGCCACCAATGGTACAGAGACTTTTGTGCTGGTCAGAGTTCCTGGAACAGCTTCATACATGGATTGCTCTGCATTTTTGGTATATCGATCCTGAACCAAAACAGCAAGACCCTTTCCGCTGAGTGACTTTACTTCACAACTACCATACCAGCCCGCAGTTGGAAAGTTAGTTGTATCGGTGAAGGTATTGAAAGCGTAGGAGCTCTTGTCTTTTACTACGGCATTGTTCGTAACCGTGATCTCTGCTGCACCTGCAGCGGCTGGATTTTTCACACATTTCATTTGAATATCGCCAACTGGTAAATCACCACCACTTAGGTTTTGCACCGTTACGGAGGTTGTCAAAGTGTTTGACAGTCTAACATAGAGCAAAGGAACTTTCCATGAACTTGTAACCTTCTCAACTGGGAAGCCGTTGAAAGAGTTCAGGCTATCAGCGCCGAAGAAAAGGTTTGAAACGACTCCTAAAGAGCCGGAGGTGGTGGAAACTTCAACTGATCCCCACCATGGTGACGGAAGACCGCCCTCCAAATCCAAATCGATCAGATTGGATGCCCCTGAAGCTAAGCCGGTGTAAGTTCTTGAGAACGCTGAAGCGCCGGTACCGAGTGTGAAATACTCAACTTTATAATCCGCAGGACCACTCCCAACATTTTGGACAACAATCTGAGAATTCACTTTACCGGTTGCAGAGTTCGCACGGCGTGCAGCCAAAGGTACGTACCACTTTGCGCTAGCTTGTGAAATGCCAGTATACGCCCCACTCGAGGGAGTTCCAGTTCGGGTAATTTCCTGAACCATAGCACCCAAAGGCTGATTGGAAGCAACAATAACTGAGCCTCTTCCTGCGGTCAATCCAGTATCATCATACTGTCGGACGATAGAATTGCCACCAGCGGGAATGGTGAAGTATTTGAAGATAGAGCTTCCCCATTCGGCTCCAGCCGGGGTTAGATAGGTTGCAGTCACTGAAGCCTCAGCAGTGCCGAGGTTTACCAAGGTATAGTTGGTTGCCAAGTTTTTTGTCGTTGCAGCTGCAAGAGCAACCTGGTGCTTACTTTCCAATGGGGTGACTGTCAGGACAAACAAAATAAGTAGAACAGCCAGAATATTGATAGTCTTTTTCATATGAATCTCCTTAAAGTTTTCTTTATTTTAGTTGCAGCATACGCCTATTGCAATAATCCTTTTGGTTTATTTTTGTCAACGAACCGGGTTTTAAGTATTATTGTTGGTATTATCCAGGTTAATTCTGCTAAAAGCATGGTTAGACGGGAGGCAGTAGAAGCCAAAGCCGCTTTCGCACCGTCCAACAACCCCATCGTTAAGAGTTGTTTTTTTAAAACAACCTCTCTAACCCCTAGTCCGTTAGGAATTAATATGGCCAGAAATCCGCTGACCCAGGATCTTGCAAATGCATAGATGCTTTTGGATAAAGTAGTTTCAGGAAGAATGATATCATTATTAAGTGACAAAATCAAAAGCTTAAGTGCAATTCCAAAAAGTATCCATTGAAAATAGGAGTTCGCCACCACCACCAACCATTGAGAAACATTAATCCTTTCTATCTCGAAGATTGCCTTTCCTTTGAATTTTAATCTTCCAAGTAAATTTACAGGAAATACCAAAATCATCGGTAGGAAGAAGACAGCGATCTGATAATGCAGCGCCATTTTATTGCTGACACCAATCTCATGAATGGCCCAGATTGCCAGGCTGGTAGCAACGGTAATGATTAGCTCAAGACCTGAAGCTAAGATTGATTTGTTGGGACTGATTTTTGCATTGGTTTGATACCAGTCAGTTCTTGAGAGATATCCCCATAAATGACCAGGTATATACTTTGGTAAAAAAGAAAGAGCGTAACCAATTAATGTTGTTTTTAAGTGAATCGCCACTCCCAAATACCTAAGAAGGAAATGATAGTTGATAATCTGAAAAAAATAAACAGCAATGATAATCAACATGGACAATATAACGAAATACCAATTGATTTCAATCGTATATGATGAAGAAGCTAATTCTTCTACAAGATCGTAAATAAACTTTGAAAAAATTCCAATTCCGATAATGTAACCGATAATTCTCAGGACACTTTTTACTTTTTTAGAATCCATTACTTTTTCGCAACCAACACATACCCTTGCGGAAACAACTTCCTATGCCCAATCCATTTATCTACCTGAATCGACAATTTAGTGATCAGATTCTTATTAATCCAAAAAACTGGCTTTCTTACAAACTTAACCGACCATAAACTGGTCATAAAGTAAAGCGAGAGTTGATGTCCTAAGAATAGAAAAAGCCCGCCTGTTGACTCTAAAAACACAATTTCGAGGCCAGCATTCTTCATTAATTCCTTTAGACCATATTCAGTGTATCTAAAATAATCATGTGGTATTTCGTGAAGCCTGCTCAGGTGTGGAACTGACAAAATCAGATGCCCGCCAACTTTCAATACCCTTGCGATTTCATCTATAGCTTGAAATGGATTTTTTACGTGTTCCAACACCTGCAAGCTGATACAAGTTTCAAAAGAATTTTCAATAAAGGGAAGATGCAATAAATCCCCAACTATGTTGATGTCCGAGTCTGTGTTATATGTATGGTCGAGCATGAACTGATTCGAACAATACTTCTGTAATACTTCAAAATAAGGAGCGTCACCACAGCCGGTATCGAGCACCTTCTCCTTGCAATACTGTGGAATCAATGTCTCAACAACGATCTGCCAATTCGAAAGGATAACCGGTGAAAAATGTTTCCAGTGCTCAACCCCCATAGCTATCAGAGTGGACTGAATTTCTCCGCGGAGTTTCTTTCGTTTTTGATTAGTATTTTTTTTTGATGGCAATTAACCCTCTTTTTTTATAAGCAACCAATTGATATTCACTATGAATGGGATAATCAGTTTTAACATCCAACTAGGCAAATTGGAGGCTATTCGATTAAGTATACGGGAAATTCTTTTCGGTGAATATTCCCCGTAGTATTCGAAGACTGCTCTGGTCACATCAATTATCACATAGTTTTTTAAAGCCTTTTTCAATGCCCAATATGTCATCGATTTTTCATAATAATGGTTACCTTTTCCAGTTAACTTGAGGTATCGATCAGCATTTTTCTGGTCAAACCAGTGGAGAAATGGTAAAAAGTAGTGGGGCTCTATTGGAAAAGATTTGTTTGGTCCACTAAAAAAAATGATTCCATTCGGTTTTATCACTCTCTCAATTTCTAAGAACAATTGAGCAGAAGACGGAACATGTTCGTAGGTTTGGGCACAAATAATTGCGTCAACTGAGTTTGCTTCCAATGGCAGTGCCATTGCATCACCCAAAAAAAAGTTGACTTTTTCTGTATGCGATTCAGAAGCCTGCTTTATTGCTGTTAAATCTATGTCAGACCCAATAACATAACGAAAATTATCTGCCAGGGCTTGGGTAATGATTCCAGTAGAGGCACCAATATCCAAACAGATCCCATCCCTTTTATTAAAGGGATACTTTTTCATGATATAGTCTATTTTGCCCTGTTTTAATTGTTTATTCTCAGGAGTTTGAAGATTTTTATATAAAGAATGAAAGTCTTTCTGGAATTCCCTCATTTTATCTCTTCTTTAGCACCTGGATATAAACCTTTACGATTCTTTTTGCGAGTTCATCCCAATTATACATTTTTTGAGCACGTATTCTTGCGCTTTTGCTCGCCTGACTCCAAAGATGATCATCTTTTAGATATTGCAGGATCGCACTTGCCAGAGCTTTGACATCTCCTGCTACCACAAGCGCACCGACATCGGCTGAAATCACATCCGGAATGCCGCCCACCCTGCTCCCTACGCAAGGGGTACCGCTTGCCAGCGCCTCAACCAACACAACGCCCTGCCCTTCTTCGATTGACGGAAGAACAAAAAGCTGGGATTGTCGCAATAATTCGCTGACGCGTTCCTGGGATTGGGTACCTAAAAAGGTGATCGAATTGCCCAAATCAAGTTCGGAGACCATTCTTTCGTATTCTTCGCGGTCTTTCCCCTCACCGACTAAAAGCAATTTCGCCTCCGGACACTCCTTATGGATGATGCTCATTGCTTCGATCAAAAAGTTGACCCCTTTTCGTTCGATCAGAGAACCGACAAATATGATCTGTGCCTCCCTGGGTTCATCCATGCCCATAGGGAATTGGCTGATATTGACCCCATTGGGGATCACGGTGATCTTTTCGTCTGGGATACCAAATTTTTTAGTACCGGTCTTGAGGTCTTCTGAAAGGGCGATGATATGACTGGCCTTTTTTAGTGCCAGGCGCACCATCCCTCTCACGACCGGGATATTAATTGTCTGGAAGATGTCACTACCTTGCACGGTGATCACGTAAGACTTTTTGTGTTTCCATTTTGACAGATATGCTGCTAAACCAGAAAGGCTCCAGTTGCAATGGATGACATCGGCTGTTTGGGCATGTCTGCCGATCAGCCTTACAAAACTGACCAGGTATGGGATTGTGGCGAGTTTAAGAAAAAAACTTCGACGCCAGGCTTCAGGGATCCCGGAGGCGTCTTTTTGGAGTAGTTCATAGCGTTCCGGCAAGTATTGTGCGCGGAAAATCTCGATATCTTCAAAATGTTCGTGCTTACTTGCCCCCGGTGTATGCATGGTCAGGATCGTGACCTGATCGACAATTTTATTGATCCCTCTTGCAGCTTCATAGATAAAAGGAACACGGAAATCCCCCTTCCATCTTGGAAAGTTTGTTGTCGCAATACAGACTTTTAGCTGTTCTTCCATGATCTACCTATTGATTAGTGCAGATTTTGTATATCTGTACTCCTTCCTCATCATAAATTTTATTGACATTGCCAAGATTTTCAAAATTTGGAATATTGGTAAAGTCATTCAATCCGATTGGTGGTTTATTGCCCGAATAGAGATAGTCTACACCATATTCGCACAAAGAGTCGATCGTTTTAGTGGAATACAACTGAGTCATGCTTCTGGAACGCTCAAGATCATACTGATAATCCTTTGACAAGGAAGCCAAAAGTGTAAGAGCAGTTGTTTGCCTGCCAGCATAGACTGGAAGCCAATAACCCGCGTCAGTGCCGAATGGGATGACGGGATTCAGATAAAGTGTGTTTACCCCAAAAACTGCTTCTGTTTCCGTATTTGCCTTCACCCAATCCATAGCTTTCTCGTCTTCGGTAGACATAAAGATCCGGGATTCCAACACATCACCTATGCGATAATAAAATCCGATCAACGATACTACTGCAAGCGCTCCAATCACCGGCACGCGCCATGCGCGAATCACATCTTCGCTAAGACGCGATCTGACAAGTTCGATTAATATCCCAAACCCAATTCCAGCCGGAAGGTAAAAAACCAGAAGAACTGCCGTAATATTCACAAAAGCCAATACCGGGATGTCCAAACGAAATAGCTGGCTGATACCTATCAGAAAAGTAACCCAAAAGATCATGGTAGTGCTCAATCGACGATATTCTGCTTTCGTCAACCCGAACAGCAACCCAACCGAGCCTACAACAAGGAGCCAGGCTGATTCTTTACTGAGCCTTACTGTGTCGTCGTCACCTCTCGTGTAATAGGGCTGCTCTAATAGGGATTGGGTTTGCTGCACTGTCAACGAATCAGAATCGCGCTGTGCGAGATAAGCCTGAACACCAGAAAGCAAGGTCGGGAGAATAAAAAATAAAGTAACGACCAGTATCAAGAAAACTCGTAGAAAATAAGGTCTCCAGCAATGGAGATGTTTAGAGATTCGTATCAATTCGCCTATCACAATGATGACAATTAAACCTAAATGGAAAATCGCTACGCGGAAATGAAGCAAACAAACCCCCGCATTCAAGAATCCTGCAATCAAGATCTCTACCCTGTTTTGTTTTTCAAATTTCTTCTGCTTTTCACGATAATTCGAGATAGCTTCCCATGTGATCAAAGCAGTGGGAAGTAGGATCGTTTGTGATGACAATTGTGTAAACCGACCCCAGTTAACAAACCAGGACGGATATACTGATAACAACCCAACACAGATCATCCCGATGATTCCCGCTGTTCTTGAGACTTTACGGTCAAGAAGCAAAAATACTCCCAAGCCGCAAAGCCCATTGATAAATTGTGAAAACCAGAGAAGCGCTTGGGGGGCTGAAATATCCGCAAGGAGTTGCAGCGGTCCTGAGAGGCTGTAAAGCCCGAGATGATAATGGCTCAGATCCGCCGAGTCGAATGGTAGCAAGCTGGTGGGCAGCTGCCCGTTTCTGGCAACCAGATCAGTGATCAAGCTGTGGTGAACCGAATCGGTTCCAGCCAGGTAGGGATACTGGTAGGCAATAATCAGCCTGGATAATAAGGTCAGGAAAAGAACCAAAAGTACAAATTTAGCCTCTTTTCCTAACTGAAATTGCTCTTTCCAATTCTTTCTTAAATAGATCAGAATCAAAATTCCACAAATAATCAGGATGGCAGCCAGTTTATTTAGTCCAAGGCGAACCGAGGGCAAAACAAATCGGACGGTATAGTACAAAACTGGCCAAAAGACGATCCCGAGTATGGGAGCTAAAAACCAACGCTGCAAAGGATCCCACTTACGCCAATAACCTGTTGTAGATAGGATCGCCCAGCCAGGCAAGAGAAGGATAAGAAAGATGAAAATGATCGACTTTAATGGCAACAAAAGCATTCTAATCGTCAGCCTCTCCAGATGATGCAGGATTATAACCCATTACAAGCCAGATCGAGACGATGCCATTGTCATATAGTTTGCTGGCACCTTCACAGTTTGCAAGCTGCTCAACCTGAATGCCACTTGTTCCCCGCCGAACATAAACGTAGTTCAAATTCGCTTCCTGGATCAAATTCCAGAAATCCTGATCACATGCAGTGATTTTGGAAGCCCTTTCACCCCAATCTTTCCATTTCGAAGCAATCGGTTCCTCTGCTCCAAAGGTATAAAAGATTGTCGGAGCGAGGCTCCAGCGGCCGGTATTGGGTAAGATCCAACCTCCACCGTCTACCCCGCGATAGAGCCCATACCCCCAATACGCTGTGTTTACAAAGAAGCGCGCTTCCGGTTCAGTATGGTTCCCAATCCATTCCAGCGCGGCTGTATCAGCCTTATCAACCAGCACAGTGGCATCATTGATCACATCACTGTTGCGCCAGGCACCCCATCCGACAAAGACAAGCATCGGGATGATCGCAACGATCATAAGAGGCTTTTTCCATCGGATTTTACTATACAGAAAGTCGTAAGTCCATATGAGGAAAGCCGCACTCAGGGAGCCTAGCACTGTAAAAAACATCAAGCCGTAGTAGTCACTACGGAAGCTAAAGACCATCACACCGATCGGGATAGTAAAGAGCGCAACCAGCAATGACCAAATGGCGAGTTTTCGCCAATCAACTTTGAAAAACGCCCAAATTATCCCTGCCAAGGTAAAAGCAAGCAGCAGATAAGCAATCTTTGGCCCAAGAATGTAGCGGAGATAGTCAAACTGTTTAGTGTCGAGTTTGAGGTCTCCGGGCACAAAAAAAAAGGTGTTCACAACAGAAGTTGAATAGCGGAAGATGCGGATATACCAACGAAAACTGAACAAAAAAGCCAAAGCAGAAGGGATAACCAAAAGTAAAATACTTTTCCAATCCCACTGCTTCGTTTTGAGGCTTTGGATAAGCCACTCAACGCCAATGATGACCAGATACAATGCCAGCAGAAAAGCCGTCAGGTAATGGCTCAGGAGTGTGCCTGCGACCAAAAGGCAAAAACCAGCCGCCTGCCACCACTCCCTCTTTCCTTTTCGCAGCCATTCCGCCTCCGCCATTGCCACCTGCATGAGACTGATGCCGATCAACAGCGTATAGCGGCCCCAGCTGAGGTAATAGCCTGGCATTTTGGTCACAAAAGTGATCAATAAAGCCGCGACAAGCCCGATGCGCCAGTCTTTGCCGATCGTTTTGACAAACGCGTAAATGGCGAAACCCGCCATCGCGTTCAAGACCTGTCCGAAAAGCAGCATCGCTTGTTCAACAGGCAACCCCGAAAGCTGGCAGAAAACAGCCGTTACGGCATGGTAGGCGAAGTGATAATAAAAGGGACCTGGCAGATAAGGTTCCAGCGTGGCTGGCAGCATTCGTTTTTCAATGATCGCGCGGATGATCAGCGCGTGGTGCTGGGAATCAACCCAGTTCGGAAAAACGAGCTCCTGAGCTTGCCACAAGCGCCAGCCGGTAAAAACAGCAAAAACGACCAGAGCGATCAACCAGGTTTTATCAAAGGCGGTCTTGTAGTTGCGGATCAGACCCACGATGACCGCGCCAGCGAAAACGCCCAGAAGAACTGCCGCCAGGATCGGGGTCATGCTCACGCGAATGGCAAATAAACCAAGCGCCAGCGTAGCAACGGTCGCAAAACTAACCGCGAAGATGCGTGCCAGGGCTTCGCCGCCATCCTGTTCGTGGTCGCCCAACCAGAGCCACCAGGCCAGACCTGGTAAAAAGAGAACCAGAAAAGCCAGAATTATTCGCATAATCGCACCTCTTGTCCATCAACGTCTTTCAACAACTCAGACATGCTTCTATTTAATATTGGATGCGTGAGATCCGCCGCTAGCTCAACCATCGGTACCAAAACGAAGGCTCGTTCGTGTAATCGCGGATGCGGAATTTGCAATCGAGGAGTGTTTCGCACCAGATCCTCATAAAACAGGATGTCGATATCGATCACACGCGGCCCGTAACGGAAATTTGCCACCCTGCCAAGTTCGCTTTCAGTACGTTTCAGGAAGTTCAACAGTGCCAAAGGTTTTAGCTCTGTCTTCGCTTCAACCACCATGTTCAGAAAGTCCGCCTGTTCGGTATAACCCCAGGCTTTCGTTTCGTAAACAGAGGATCGTCGCAGCATCTCCATCTTTTTCGCGAGAGCGTCAATGGCATCCGCCAGGTTCTGCTGACGGTCGCCCATGTTCGTGCCCAGGCCTAAAAAGACCCGCTTCACGCTTGCCCCGCTTTGACAATGTCGATCAAGTCCGACAACAAGCCAAAAGCCGTCGTCTTTGGGCTCGGGTCAGATTCAAGAATACCCAGCCCAGGCAATACATCCAGCTCAAAACTAACGAATGAGGAGGTGCCATCCACCGTATAAAGCGGAGAGTCCGCGGAAACCATTTCTGGCGCTACACTGCAAACAAACTGTCCGTTGTCCCAACCTCCCCGACAAAGCAGCTTCCAGCGCTTGCCCTGCGCCTCTACTTCCTGGATCATCTGAGGGGTGATGCCGCGAATCCCAACCGGGTTGACGTCTTTGGGCGTCAGGCTCTGCCCCATCAGCACATTGGAAAGAGCAGCAACCTTGATAGCCGCGTCCCAACCGTCAACATCATTGCTCGGATCCGTTTCGGTGATGCCGATCGACGCGCCGTATACTATGGCTTGTTCCAGGCTTTCGCCAGCACGCATGCGCTCAAGCAGCAGGTTGGTACAGGAGTTGAGGATGCCATAAAAGCCCTTCAACTGCGCGCCAGCCAGCGAATGGCGGAAAAGTGAGAAGATGGGAGCGCCATCCATGACCGCCGATTCAAAGCGGAACAGCTTGCCCTGTTGGCGGGTGAGTTCCGTCAGCTCACGAAAACCGAAAACAACCGGTCCCTTATTGGCGGTGATGAGATGAAGCCCACGCTTCGCGCCAGCCCGCAAAAAGTCGAGCGCGGGCAGTCCGCTCTGTGGATTCACTGGCGTGGTCTCGCACAAGACCTGGGCGGGAAGCTGTTGGATAAAGTCATAGCTGTCGCTGACAGAGGGATGGGTGTTGAATCGGTTCAGATCCAGACGCTCAGAGCTGTCAATCGCATCAACCAGTTCTTCGAGCTTAATTCCCTGTGGGTTGATGCAAACGCCATGCCTTCCCGTGGCGATGCCAACGATACGGGGTTTAAATCCGTGATCTCGTTGAAGTTCGCCAAACTTCTCGAGCAAAAGCCGAGCGAAAGCCCGACCCACATTCCCAAAACCAAGCAGCGCCAGATCAACCGTTTCCATACCAACCACCTTTCCAGGCAATAATTATAGCAATGATTTGTTCATCGCGAAGCAGGAATAGCGTCAGGTTGAAAACCGCAACCCGACCTTCCCCCGTGTCTACGATAAGTATCCACAATCTTTGTCCGCGCGTGGCACCTTGTCCATGCGCTCATCGTTTATAAAAAACCTATCAATGACTCTTTCCCTTTGTGATTAAATGTCGGGTTCAACTATGGAACCCGACCTTGAGAAGGACTCTTTTCCCTTTAGGTTAATGATAAAAATGTTGGGTTGACCCTGACATTACACGTTATAAAAAACGAAATATTAACCTTTACTACTTATCAAAACAAGTGGCATAGTCTAAGCAGCACAGATTTTCTTCCCCAAATCCTTCTGAAAGCTGGCGCAGCAAGTCATCAGTGATCTCAATGGGCACATTCGGGAAGGCGACCACATTCCAACCACCGCCTTGTTTTGGTAGACGGAAACCGAAAATATCCTTTCCGGGGTGAGAACAAATAAGACCATGATATTGGCTCATGCGGCGCTGGTCTTTCTCAGCGGAACCACAGCTCTGCAAGGTAAGTATCAAAACCTTCTCAGGAAGTGATTTTTGAATCTCTTCATCATCATAGTCAAATGATTCCTCTTCATCCTGCGGGCTAGTTGAATGTTCTTCAGCTTGTTCGCGTATTGTCTCTGACTTGTCCATCTCCCTAACAATTTGGTCAACCATCGCTAACTGGGATTCATCCAACACCTGATCCAATCCATATTCCTGAAAACCAGCTCTGAACCTGGGCTCATATTGTTCAGTTGGTTCTTCAGCTATCATTTTTAACTGTGCGAAAGGATCATCCATATCCTCTTCTACTTCATCCCAGAGCGGCTCATCATCATATGATTTAATTTCGCCTATACCGTCAGGCTCCTCATCGTCCATCATCCCATCAACAGGAGGCCAGGCGTATCGTGAGAGTACACGAATGTCAGGCAAATTCTTTTCAATGGTTCGTTCAAAGAAAGGCCCCGAATAGGGATCAGTCCCCCCAGATTGCTCGCCCGACTCACTTTCCACAACCGTGGCTTTGTCAACCAAAATTGAGATGCTTTTATCACGATGCTGTGCTTTGCCTTCAACTAACAAAACAGTTCCAACATTTACAACTTCTCTGTATTTTTCCCATGTTTTTGGGAAAAAGACGAGATCCATATCGCCAAAAGCATCAGAAAGAGTCACAAATGCCATTGGCTCGCCCTTCCTGGTTATAAGAGGGCGCAAGCGGTTGACCACACCTCCTACTGTGATCTTGGCTTTGTCCTCTGTCTCGCCCAGAGCATTAGAAAGATGAGAGATCCTGCCACTGACCTGCTTCAGAACAGTATTGACTGGATGATCAGAGACATATAGCCCCAACAACTCCTTTTCCCAATCGAGCTGTTCAGTTTTGCTCATTCTTGCCGTGAAGGGCAAAACGATCATAGGCTGTTCATCAACCAGACCACCACCGAATAGATCCAACTGTCCCATCTCCTGAGCTTTGAAGTGAGCGGTGGAAATGTTGACAATCTGATCCAATCCAGCCAATATCGCTCCACGTTCCCCCAATTCATCCATGGCGCCGACTTTGATCAGACATTCCAATGGGCGTTTGCCAACCTTGCGCAGGTCAACACGCCTGGCAAAATCATCAATGCTATCGAAAGCCCGATCCGCTCTGCCTTGTAGGATCTCATCTACCGGAGCTTGTCCTACATTTTTGATAGCTCCCAATCCAAAACGGATAGCAGCTATTCCGTCCGATTGATCGACGATCGAGAAATCAAAAACGCTGCTGTTGACATCCGGTGGCAAAACTTCAATGCCTAGTTCCCGACACTCTGCCACGTAAATAGCGATTTTGTCCAAATCATTCTTCCAGGCGGAGAGTAAAGCAGTCATGTATTCGGCTGGGTAATGATATTTCAAGTAACCAGTTTTAACCGCCATGATGCCGTAATTGGTGGCATGGCTCTTGTTAAACCCATAGTCCGCAAAAGCTTCCCAATGGGCAAAAATCTCTTTGGCTACATCTTCCTGAATCCCTTGACGAACCGCTCCCTCAATGAACTTGGAGCGATGTTTGATAACTTGTTCCGTCTTTTTCTTTGAAACAGCCGCTCGCAGATCGTCCGATTCACCAGGCAAATAGCCTGCCAAACTCATTGCAGCTTGCATGATCTGCTCCTGATAGACCGTATGACCGTAGGTTTCTTTCAGAATCGGCTCCAGTTTTTCGTGTTGATAGCTTACAGCCACCTCACCATGCATATTTGCAATGTACGCGGGGATAATTTCCATTGGACCAGGGCGGTAAAGCGCGACCATGGCGATGACATGCTGCACGGTCTTGGGTTGCATCTGTTCCAGATAGCGCGTCATGCCGCCACCTTCAAGCTGGAACAAGCCCAGAGTATGACCCTGACCAATAAACTCATAAACTTCGGTATCATCAATCGGGATAGTCCCTAGCGTCAAACTAATACCATGACGTCTTTCAATGTTTTCGCAGGCACGTGCCATGATCGTGAGCATCGTCAGGCCCAAAAAGTCAACCTTCAGCAAACCCATCTCGTTGATGCCGTCCATGTCATATTGAGCCACCGATTTAATCGGCAAGTCTTCGTTGGTACTGGTAGGTCGGTGGAGAGGCAGATATTCAGTCAGAGGCAAGTCACTGATGATCACACCCGCTGCGTGTGTTCCGATATTGCGGATGCTGCCTTCCATACGACCCGCAACTTCAATTAATCGTTTGTATTGCTCATTGGAATCATAGAGTTCTTTTAAGGCGGGCGTATTCTCCAACGACTTCATCAAGGGAATATTCTTTCCAGCCACTGGCCCAGGCACTGCCTTGGCCACCTTATCTACCTCCGCCAGAGGAATGTTCAACACACGCCCAACGTCACGTACAGCGCCGCGGGCTGCCATTGTGCCGAAAGTAATGATCTGCGCAACTTTATCAGCGCCATACTTTTGATTGCAATATTCCATCACCTCCGCGCGGCGGTCATCCTGGAAGTCTAGGTCAATATCGGGCATGGTCAGACGATCAGGATTGAGAAAACGTTCAAACAAAAGGTCATAGCTGAGCGGCTCAACCGAGGTGATATCGAGAGCGTATGCCACCAAAGACCCATTACCCGACCCGCGCACGTTGTACCAGATCCCGCGGTCACGCGAAAAGCGGCACAGGTCCCATACGATCAGGAAGTATTCAGCAAAACCCATTTGATTGATAACGCCCAACTCGTATTCCAGGCGATCCTGAACTTCACTGGAGTCCGCCCGATCGGAAATGTTGCGGCGTATACCTTCCTGACAAAGATTCAGCAGATAGCTTTGTGGGCTTTCTCCACCTGGCACCTCAAATTGAGGCAGGTGATAGCCCTCACGGCTTAGATCGACCTCGCATTGCTCAGCGATCACAAGCGTATTTAGGATTGCTTCGGGCACCTGAGTGAAAAGATTCTGCATCTCTTCTGGGCTGCGCAGGTAGTAAGAAGCATCCGACATGCGCATGCGATTGGTATCGCTGAGAAGTTTGCCCGTTTGAATACAGAGTAAGATGTCCTGAAGTTCTGCGTCTTCTCTGCGGGCGTAATGGACATCATTGGTGGCAACCAGTGGGGTATCGGTCTTCTTTGCCAGTTCTACCATCAGGCGATTGACGCGATAAAGCTCAGGGATCTGATGATCTTGCATTTCAAGGTAAAAATTGCCAGGACCGAAGACTTCTTTGTGCCATTGCAGACTGCTTTCAGCTTTGGCAAGGTCATTATCAGCCAGCGCGCGCGGGATCTCACCAGCCAAACAAGCTGAAGTTCCGATCAGACCCTCAGTATGCTCAGATAAAAATTGCCTGTCAATACGGGGGTGATAATAATAGCCTTCCAACTGAGAAGCAGACGCGATTTTGAGCAGGTTTTTGTAACCAGTCATGTTTTTTGCCAACAAAAGCAAGTGGTAAGGCTTCTTATCCCTGCTTACGTCCTTATCTAACATCGTGCGGAGAGCCATGTAGGTCTCCAGACCAATGATCGGTTTGACGCCCTCAGCTTTGGCTTCTTTGAAGAAATCAAGTGTGCCAAACATCGTGCCATGATCCGTCAAAGCGAGCGCATTCATACCCAATTCTTTGGTGTATTTGACCAAATCTTTTGGGCTGGCTAAACCGTCAAGAACGGAATAGGAGGAGTGGACATGAAGATGAACGAAAGACACTTTTTTATTTCCCGGTTTTCATCGCTTCTGTCTGTTGACAGTAAGGTCGTGGATGAACTTAGAGTATAGCATATGCTTTCTGAGAATCAGAATATTTTAAGCTTGTTAAGGTTTTCGACACGATTCACGAATTTAAATCTGATGACGAAAGAACCTTTTGAGCGATATTTTTAAGCTTTTTTATGACAAATTAGTTACTTTACAGGGTTATATTTCGAAAAAATGGGATGACCACGATATTCGCGCAATTGTGTAAGATCATCAATACGGGAGAGGTCGCGCTGAAGGATCATGGTCTCTTCGCTGATCTGACGGTTGGCACGAATCGCATCACCTAGAAAGCCGAACATGATCAGCATGATTCCAGCTACCAAAAACGTTCCACCAATGGAAACCGATTGTATGTAACGATTCGTTTCTTCAAGGAAGAAATAATTAATCATGAAGCGCCCTAAAAGAATCGCGCCAGCTAAAAAGAGCAAACCACCTATAGACAGGAAAGTCCGTAATGGTTGATAGAGCACGTACGAGCGCGTAATCGCACCAGTCTGACGCCAGATGAAATTCAAGATGCCCTTATGCAGGCGCGACGCTCGTGTGGCTGCGTTTGTGGTGATGGGAATATGCTCAATTTGCATCTGCCCCTTGCCAGCCTGGATCAGCGTCTCGAGCGTATAAGAATAGGGGTTATAGACCTGCAGGCGTAAGGCGGCATATCTTGAAAAAGCCCGAAATCCGCTAACGGTATCGGGAACATCAGTTACGGAAACTTTGCGGATAAAAGAGCTGCCGACATGCTCCATCACGCGTTTAAAGGGAGAGAAATGCTTATTTTCCAATGCCTGCCTGTCACCGATGACCATATCAGCATCATTCGCCAAAATGGGAGCGATCAGACGGCTAATCTCACTACCAGGATACTGATTGTCTGCATCAGTATTCACGATGATATCAGCGCCAAGCGCCAGGCAGAATTGAATCCCGTTGATAAATGCTTTCGAGAGCCCTCGGTTTTTTCGGTGGCGTAAAATGAAGTCCGCGCCATGCTCCAATGCGACTTTGGCAGTATTGTCCGAGGAACCGTCATCAATTACGACGATAAGAATCTCGTCCACGCCTGGTAGATTGCGTGGCAATTCCGCCAGCACCGCAGGCAAATGCTCAGCCTCATTAAAAGCAGGGATTTGGATGGCCAGTTTCATGATTAACAATTGTACGATAGATTTTTCTTTCTGTGCAAAACCTGCCAAACGTAAGTTTCAGTTTCAAATTTCCCTATCTTGAAAAAAAGTATACGAAAAAAGAGAGTTCCTGTCATAATTGGATTCGCCAAAAAAACAACACGGAGGAACTCTCAAATGACAGAACAAACTGTCCAAATTATTATAACGCTGAAAGTCAAAGAGAACGACCTAAGCTTCGAACGCCCAATCGATATCACCAATCTGGAAAAAGATATCAGTTCCTTCAGCCAGGAAATTGGCTCTCAGATCCTGTCCATGATGCTGAAATTGCTGGATGATATGCTCCGCAATATCGTGCCCGATGACTGGAAAAACGTCGGCACAGAGAAAAGAAGCGTCCTGTTTGAATGTGGTTATATTCACTTCAAACGCAGGATCTATCAGGATGCAGAAGGAGTCAGACACAAGCCACTGGATGAACTGCTGGAGCTGGAACCCTGGCAGCGCAGCAGCCGAGCACTCGAAGAGATGAGCGGCGCACTGGCAGCAACAAACAGCTACAGGAAGGCTTCAACCCTGCTTTCCTGGTTGGTTAAGGCGGCTATCAGTCCCAGCACAATCGGAAAATATCTAAGGAAAACAGGACAAAGAATACAGGAACAGGAAGGCATGGCGCTTGAAGGTGAAGAACAGGGTCAGATCGAAACAGAAGTGCTGTATGCTGAAACAGACGGCGTGTATATCAATCTGCAGGGGGAAGAAAAGACAAGGGCAGAAGTCAAAGTGGGCATCATCTATACGGGCAAGGAAGCTATAGGAAAAGGTCGCAATCGCTGTACAAACAAGGTGTGAATCACGCAATTGGGTGGCAGCAACGAGGAATGGCAGATAAAAATGCGGGATACCATCTATCATTACTATGCTTTTGACAATATAAAGTTGCTGGTGGCTGGTGGAGATGGAGCGACCTGGGTTCGCAAGAGCTTTGAATACGTTGGCTTGCCAAAGGTTGATCTGCTGGATCGTTATCATGTCATCAGAGATATAGAGTGGGCCTGGGGTAAGGATATGGACATTGGATCGCTTTTATATGAGCTTTTCACCAAAGGCTGGCATGTGGTCAGAGGGAGACTTCTCGCCAACATAGCCAGGAGTAAAGGGGAATGCAAGAAGAAGAAACTAAGGACATATAAGTATTTGTTCAATAACCGCGATGGATTGCTTGATCTGGAACAACGCGGTTTGCCGATAAAACACTTTTGCACGCTGGGAGCTGCTGAGTGAAATGTGGACAAGCTGGTGCGTCAGAGAATGAGGGGCAGAGGCTGCAGCTGGTCATGGTCCGGCGCCAGTGCCATGCTGGCGGTCTTGCCCCACGCTCAGGCATTGTTCCAGCATGTGTTTGAGTATCAACCGGTGACTGTTGGTGGGAGCAAAAAACAAAGGATAAAGAAAACGGAAGGTCATGGCTACCAGCCTTTGAGTGGAAGTTTGTCATCCCTGTTTTCACACACAGGTCAGGAGAAATGGGTAAAATGGATGAAGGCTAGTCTAAACAGTAATCTCTCTTTGAATGAGTTCTTTTAGATTATAGGGAAATATGAAACAGTAACCAAACGTAATTTCACTTGAATTACAGATCAAAGTTTTTCGATTTATGATTTGGGTCCGATTCAACCCCTCTTGGGAGGGAGACTGAGAGAGTGGGTCTTTTTATCTGTTTCCTTTCAAAATGTAGTAGATAACCTGAAAAAAGCTGTAAATTAGATGCGATTGGCATGAAGCTTTGTCTCATTAATATGACCTTAATGCCATTTTTTACCTTTCAAATTTATGGTATACATGAAACATGCAAAGATTACGGCATCGTCTTTTAATTTCACTCCTGCTCCTGAGTCTGGCTTTCTCCTTGTTCGCGCAGGGCAGACCAGCGTTTGCCAGCCACAACGTTGCGCCCAGGCAGCATCAGGTCAGCGGCTATGACTTGATCGCGGCGATGAATGTTCTGCGCATGTCTTTTGGCAACGCATCTCTAATTGAGGACCCAATTGTCAACACGGTTGCCCAGACGACTGCGGAGATCATGGCAGCCGGGCAGCTTTCCTGGCATATTGGCGACGTAAAAGGGCGTTTGGCCGCGGCTGGCTATGGTGGAGGACGAACCGTCTTTGCGACTGAAAACTTTGCCATTGGCAGTGCCAACATCACGATTGATGAAATCATGGTCATGTGGGCGGATTATGAGCACATGCGCCCTGCCACGACCAGCCATTACTGTCATGTCGGCGCTGGCACAGCCACCGCCAGCAATGGCATGACCTATTTTATCCTCCAGGCAGCCTATATCTCAGGGCAGCCCTGTGAGGGGCAATCCCCGATGCCAACGCTGCGTCCTGGGGAGACTCCGGTAGCTTATGGGCCCATAACACCAGTTGAGTTGGTAGAACCCGACCAAGATGGCAACTACCTGCACACCGTCAAACCTGGTCAGAGTTTCTGGTCAATCGCTGTCGCTTATGGCGTGACCATCAAAGATATTCTGCGCTGGAATAACCTGCCAGAAAACTATGTTTTGCGGACCGGAGATAAGCTCTTTATTGCTGGTCCGGATTCGCAAGGCATGTTCACGCCTACTCCGAGGGGCAACATTGTTAAATCAACACCAGATGCGGACGGCAGAATTGTGCACGTGGTCCAGGCTTATCAAAACCTGTCAAAGATCGGTGAGGCTTATGGGGTCAGCGTTGCTGAGCTCTTACGCCTCAATGCCATTAATATCGATACTCCTTTGCAGATCGGTCAAAAGCTGATCGTGAAAGGGACTGACCACACGCCAACCCCAACCCCAATTCCCCTGACGCCCCTCCAAATGCTAACCCCCGCGGCGGATGGCAAGTATTATCATATCGTCGGAGATGGACAAAACCTGCAGTGGATCGCGAATTTGTACGGCATATCTTTAGCCGATCTGCTCGCCTGGAACTATCTCAGCAACACCAGCATCATCTATCCAGGCAACCGTTTATTATTGCACGTAACTCCCCCAGCCACTTTAACGCCCACGCCTGCGCCAGCGACCGAGACGCCTTACCCAAGCCCAACGCTCAGTCCCACCGCGCGCCCAAGCAACACCGCGCCAGCTCTCAGCCCAAGCCCGAGCATTGAGCCGGAGGAAAGACAAGCCATTGACCCACTTAACTGGCTCTGGCTATTGGCAATTGCTGCGGTCGGCGTGGCTGTCTACTTTATAATCACGCAATCAAAAAAGAATAAGAACAAGAAATAAGAAAAGTTATTATTTTCTTTTAAGCAAATACATCGTCCTTGCTGAACCCTGAACAGATTTTTCATCCAAAATGCTATAGAATTCGGAGAATGCCTGTTTGAAACCATCCGTATTGTAATCCGGGAAAATGTCCAGGCGGGAGCTGAGTAAGCGCTCAACCTGGGAATCCTGTTTGGGCACGAATTCAATGATCAGGTAATCGCCAAAATCAGCGAAGCTGCGCGCCACCTCTCGCAGCGGAACATTATTGGCGATTGCCATGTGATGAATGAGCGCCAACGCCATTACCATGTCGACTGGCCCGCGTTCGCGCATGGAATCTCGCTCTTCGTTATGCCAGCCAATCGCTGGCGAGGGGTTGGTGAGGTCCATGACCAGGGGAAGCATGAATTTTTCTTTGCGCTCTTTCACAATGGCATAATTTTGCTGAACCGCGCCCGGGTCGATATCAAAAGCGACAGTGGGAATATCAAGGTCGCTGGCACAGCGGCTGAATTCGCCCGTGTTAGCGCCCAGGTCCCACACTGATTTAGGGTTAATCTGCCTGATAAAGTCGCTGACAAGAGCTCGCTTGGCTTCAAAAGAGCTCTTCGTGTAGTTATTATCCTGATAATAATCCGCCCATTCAGTTGTGATCGTTTCAACCTTCAGCCCACGAACGGTATTGAGGAGGCTATCGAGCAAAGCCAGTTGGGCATCTTTGGAGACCTTGCCTTTAATTTCGCTCTGTGAGACTTCGCGATCAGCGTATTTTTGCTGAGATTTGGCGTGGAGGTGAATGTGGCTAGCCAGGCCAAAATTCATTTTTGTGCTGCCAGGCAGAAGCGCAGAAGCCAGATCAAGCGGGATGCCGTCGATGTATTGACGCATCAAGCCTTGCAGGCGAATGTCTTTCTTCGCCATCAGAGCAAGAGGAGCCAGAAAATGCTGGCAAAACTGACGGTAGGCAACCCATGGCGTGCCCTCCTGATACTTTTCGAAAGAAAGCGTATCAATAAAAACAGGTCGTCCCTCCAAAAACTGGATATTATAGGCGCTGGCGTCTTTGAGCGACATGCCAAATTCAAGCGCGCGGCGGGCAATGGCAAGTGTGAGAATAGCCGCGTCTTTGTACTGATCAAAACACCATTCGTAAGGATAAGAGATGAAGCCTAATTGGAGAGGTTTGATGACCTTGTAAGCCAGATCAGGTCTGGGAGCGAGCGCGAGGTCTTGTTCTTCGTGCGCCAGCAAGGTCTTTGATTTCACAAGTTGTTCATAAAGCCCCGAAGATATCAACAGGTCATAATCAGGTTTATATGCCTGATTGATCTGACGATAATAGACACCCTCATGTTTGAACATGAAGCCGCTGGGGTCACGAAAAGACGCTCTCACATTTTCCTGCATTTTTACCTCAATCAAATCCTTTATTAAAAAAACGGGATGATCAGATGTAAACATACCATCCCGTACAATCTGGTCATCCAAGCTAAGAATACTAATGGATTACCGCTTGAATAGAAGTTTTAACCTTCCTGCCTCAATTTTCTTCGCTGGTCTCTGTTTCGTCAGTTTCAACGATCGCGGTAGGGTCAAGTTCGATCTCTGAGTGCTTGTTGCGGTTGAAGAATCCTTTAATATTCTTCCAGAAGACACGAATGGCAACCCCTACGCCAAGCACAGCGGCAATCACCATTTGGATGATCATACTGCCTGACCCTGGGTCGAGATATTGGTTTTGTTTGATTAAGATGGAGAATAGATGATTCATAATTTCCTCAATTTTTTTATTAGTCTACCAGAAACCAGCAAACTCGGTGAGAGTTCGTCAGGCAAATGTATTATGGTATACAATCCGGAAAACTTTCCGGATAAGCTTTGTAATTGAACGGTTCAGCATGAATACTGTAAAATGAACGATCTTCAAGAATCTCGTAATTGCCATCGTAAAGTTGGTTGAAAATCACCCTGAAGCTGTTGACCAGACTAATATCCGGTCTCAATGCGCTTTTGACGCCTTCAGGAACCAGATAAGCACTCAGATTCGCCAGTTGTTCCTCGTCCAATGCAGCACCATGATCACCAATCAACAAGATCACCGGATCGGTATTGCTCTGACCAATTACCCTTTTGATGATCGGAACGATCGCATTGTCAATATATTCAACTTGCATACCAAAGTAATAGCGGTAATCTGCCCAGGAAAGATAACTTTGCCAGGGCAATACCGGTGGATCTTTGATGACCGTTCCATCCGGCTCAAAAACAAAGGGGGCATGTGGGCTGGTGAGGTGGACAAAAACAAATTTAGGGCCTCGCTCAGCGGCAATTTCGACTAACTTTTTAAGGATATAGTTATGTGTTCTCAGATGGTCCGCATACAGATAATTGGGCGGGATATCCGCTGTGCCCTGATCATGGGTAGGTTTATCCAGGAACACTTTCAAAAGCGTCGAGGAATAGACCATTCTCTCGAACGCCGACAATTGGGTGATGGAAATTTCTTCATAAGCGCTGGTTTGTGGATCGATAAAAACATCCGCGTCCTCCCAGGCAATTGGTGGGTAGGATACCAGAGAATAAGTCTTGTAGCCAAGCGATTCAAAATTATGTCGGACTTCGCTGTTTTTTAAATGGGCATAGAGTGGGACTGTACTTTTGCCTTCCGCCACGACCTCTGGCGCGATCACTTCCAAGTAATTCATGTTGAACATCGATGAAAGTGATAGTTCTGTATAAGCGTAATTACTTCTGCTGCACCTTGGAACAAAAAAACCGATCTCTTCGAGCTGTCTGATGAATTCCTGATTGTCCACCCCATAATTTTTCTTCAGGGCGTCCGACCTGGGATGCGCGTCGAGGACAATCACATAAACATCAGGTGGTGATTCTGGTAAGGTCAATTGATTTTCAGAGAGGGGGGAGTTATTCGGAGAAGCGCTTTTCGCCCGCATGATACTGAACTGGTACGAGGTGATTTGAAAAACGGGGATGATCAACAGGAAGATAGAAAACCAATTAAGGACAGTCCTCAATTTATCGTGCTGCTTGATCTTGTTGAGGAAATATAAACCAATAGACCAAAGCAAAGCCCAGAAAATCAGCGTGGGCAAATATGGGTTGGGGCCAGTGGGTAAATTGATTTTTTCAAACAGCTTAAGACCCCAGCCGTAAGAAAAGAATAAAAGCACCGTCCAGCCGGAGAAAAGAGCTGCCTTGTCCCAGGATCCTGAGACTAAATAACCGAAAGCGAAAAGAGCGACACCGCCCAGAGCAAAAAAGAGCAGTGGTTTGAACGCCACCTTGAGATAGATCTCGTGGATATTCAAACCCAACGCTGCCAAAACAGGGTAGAGCGCAAGCAGAATTGGGTAAAAGGTATACTGATTTGGGTTTTTGTTCATGATCTTATATGAGGTTTGAAAAGTTTACTCGGTTGACCCAGCGTCCTGATCCCGCAAAGTATAAATTGAGGAGTTTCAATGGCCGGTATTTTCCTACAAAACAAACGTTCTCCATCATTCATTCCGCTGTGGACAATACATTATCAATCTGCCAGAACCTGAATCAAGGTTTTTATTGGGTAAAATTAAAAATAGAAAAAGCTGATTCATTATTTCCTCAATTTATTATCTCATTAACACACTTTTAAGCAAATGATGGCAACGATCCATAAACTACAGCTTTGAGGCGCTATTATTCAGATTGCAGAAATAATGGTTCACCATCGTCTAAGCCTCCGTAGATAATCCCATCTTTTACGTACGCTCCACTGATCGCATACGTATATAGCGTGGTCGAATCCACCCGAAAGTCCAGATAAGTCCGATCGTCATACAGGTAAGCGAAGATACTAGGGAAAATATCCTGGAGTATTTTTATATCTCCCGACTCATCTGGTCTATCTTCTGGCCATCTAATAGCCAGAAATGATCCATACCGGTCCTGGATGTCAAGACGATCAATCTCAGACATCTCATGTTTTAATATTGTTGCGTAACAATTTTTGGTCAAATAAGGTCCATGATCCCCTGCCACAATAATGATCGCATCGGAATTATTAGCAATCGCTAATCGAACATCTTCCAGCATATCCGTATTGGCTCTTTCTAATCGTTCTGCATACAACTCAGTCTCATTTTCAAGACAAATGCCTGAGTTTTGGCTGTGGTTCGGGTATACACTATGGGCATAAAGGAAACGAGGTGACTCCCCTTCATTGCTCAAAACAGAACGCTTCACTTCCAAAAAATCCGCATGAGTCTGTTCATCGTAACCTATATCGAAACGAAATTCACCTAATAGGATTGCTTGAATCAAAACAATTCCTTGAAATTTACTTCTAACTGGTAAAGAATAGTCATAGCTGGACTGTGTTCCCTTGAACATATAGTCACTTTCGAAAACACCATGATTAACATAACCCATGCTTGTTAGCTTTTGCTGCACAATTCCATCGCCCGATACTCCCTTACGAGATGTGTTCTCATGTACCAGAGATAAATCGAGCACAGCTTGCATTGTCTGCAAAGAAGCAGCGCCAACAGAATATACTGAAGGATAGAGGGTAAAACCAAGATCTCTAAGCAACTGTTCCTGATGTGAATTATCAAGACCATAACCAAGCATTGTTTCATTTCCCACATAGGAATCGTAAATAAGGAGAAAGATATCCGGCGTTGTTTTCGCGGGTGTGGTTTCGTTTAATATCTCCCTATTAGGGGATTGGTCAAGAGGTTTTTTTGATGTTTGGCTCTTATAGAAGAACAATCCACTGCTTGCTATAAAATAGCCAACCAATATAAAAAGGACAAGTCCATTTTCTTTCAAATTAATAAGAACGAATATCAGAATACAAGCCGCCAGAAGTATTCCGGTTTGCAAATAAGCATTTCCTTTTTGATACCAATTGAACCGGGCACTGAATGAAGCCATCTGGAATATAAGCCAGGTAAAAGCCGTGCCAAGGCTTATTAATTGGTTCCCCGTTCCAGTTTTCCATAACAGCAATGGAATTGCAATGATAAAAACAGATGAAAAAAGAGCCCCAAATCCGAGCATAATTATGATGTCGGGAAGTTCCAGTATGCCCTGATTACTAAATATATACTGAATAATTGTCGTCAAAGGAATCAGAATAAAAGCTGTTTTGTACCATTGATACTTTTCTTGACTACTGGGTAAGTCAAATGTCTTTTCTTTTTCAATGGAGCGAAAGATGAAATACAAGACCCATAATATTGCTATCGATATTGGAAAACGACGTACAACAGCATCAAAAAAGTTCTTTGTAACGCCTTCAAAACCGAGTTGATTCCATATGAGTCCTAATCCAAAAGAAGCAATCAGTACCACCAAAGAGGGAATGATTACATAACTCAATAAAAGATAAGAAAATTTGCCATTATTCTTTATCTTGTTATTCACTAGTCTCACCCCATCCGTCATTAAAGAATCGTAATTTTAGGTTCGGTCTGTCCAGAAAGGATTGTTTTACTAACTCTATTATAGAACCTGATTCAAATTGAGAAAACAAATCTGCTTCGTTGAGAACCTGCCCAAAACGATGGTTGTTTTGAATGTAATAGCAAATGTTTCCACTTATAGGATTGGTCAAAATATAAGCTCCAGCTGCAAGACTCTCATACAGAGTAAAGGAAAAAGTCTCAGGACAAATTGACCACAAAACAGCAATTTGAACGTCATTTTCTTTCAAAGCCTTTACCATAGCATCCCGGTTTCCCGCCGTCGTTTCCACGCTTACTTGTCTGAAATGGCGCGAAATAACCTTTAATGAGGAGAAATAAATAAACTCATAACGAGTATCACCAGAAAGCTTCTCTGTCAATTTCAACCACGTTTGCCACCCTTTGTAATCCAAAGGATAGCCAAGATATGCTATCTTGAGTGGTAGGTTCACTTCTTTTGAAATCCGATTCTCTGAATCTTCTAATTTCAGGTTTGGACTCACAGATCCCTCAATACCCTTAATCGGAAACTTCTCATACCAAAATTTCAATGCAAATTCAGAAGGTGCAATGACCTTGATCGGATACCTTTTAAACAGCTCAACAAAGAATTCATAATGTAATGGGCGGATCCCCCCATAAATGCACACCTGGCAGGCATTACTATTAGGATCAGGTGCATGGCAATATTCCTTGTTATTTCGCAAAAGTGGGAAATTAGGACAAATCGAAAAGAAATCATGCAACCAGAAGTATATTGGTGAAACTTTCACTATATCCAGTAAACTAAAAATCGAGTCTCGCTTATGGCTCATTAAATGATGTAAACGAGTTTCTTTTAGTAGTTTTTCACTAATCAAACGCTCCAGAACAGGGGCTAAATGATCAACTTCAATGAAACCCAGAAAGTTGCCGTCAAAATTAACACCAACTATTGTCACAGATATGCTGAAATCCAGCATCGTTCTTGGCTGATAAGGAAATATTTGCAGGTAAGAGAAACCCTGTTTATTTTCCATTATCTGCTCATCTGAGATTCGCAGCTGTACACCAGAAACCACAGTTAAGTAATCGTCATGAGAGATCGTAAATATCATTTCACCGATTGCCTGGGTCAATATTCGTTGAAGCAACTGTTCGCTTTCAATCTTTTTCCCCACAAACTGGATAGCAGTTTCATCGTAGACAACATCCGTTAATTCTGCTGTTTCCTTTTCAACTTCCTTGCGTGCAAGCAGTTTGTCAGAGACTTTCTTATAAAGAGAAACCAAGCCTTCCTGCTTCAATATTTGAAAGGCTTTCTGAAATCTGACTATAAACCTATGCATCCTCGGATCGACCATTTGATTTCTCCTTAAATAAGCCCAAAACTTCCATGGTTGTTTGCAAATTGGCATATCCAAAGCGTCGATCAGGTTCCAGGTGAGCACCTTCAGCCCACTCGTTCCAGGCATTAATAAAAACATAGCGCTCTCCGACAGGATGATTACTCATTGTCCAGTTACAGGCTGCCTGGAGCCAACATCGGTATAAACTTGGTTTGGCTCCTGCATAAATCGTACCCCTGCCTGGCTTACGCGGTTCGCTATCCCAACTCGGAAAAACGGTTTTATAAAGCGGATATTCCGATGGTTCGGTTTGCTCTTCCTGAAACTCCACCATTTTTTGATAATCTAAAATGTAAGATGAGTAGCCTGGGTTTGCCAGGTCAGTATTTACCTGAATCATCAGATCACTACTATGCCACTCGTTATGAGGTGGAAATTGAACCGCAGCATCAAAGCCGACGCTCTTGGGGTCATACAGTCCAAAGGTCTGCGCTGCAATAAGATATGGATCGCCCAAGTCATTTTGTAAGCAGTATTCCCGCCATCTTTCAGCGGTTGCTTTAGGCTCGGGCAAAATGTTAGCCCGATAAACAATCAACACTGGTCGATCGCCAATGCGGATATAGCGATCATCACGAAGATAAGGAGCTAAATCTCGAATAAAAGCCTTATCCGATTCGGGAGAATGTTCCTGAGCAATCAAAACTTCATCTTCCAGTCCATCCCAACGTCGGGTCCAGTTCTCATTTGCCCAAACAAGTAGGAAAGGGAAATCCATTTTCTTGTTTGCCAAAAAACGATCTACAGGCATTTCCAACAAGCGTTTTCCACCAAACCAATAGTGATGATAGGCAAATCCATATAATCCATATTGCTTGGCTAATTCAATTTGTCTGAAGTGGACATCTTCGACTCTAAGATCGTAAAAACCCAGTTCGCCAGGCATGTGAGGTTGATAGTGGCCAAGGAACTGTGGTACCGCACGAGAAACATTAGCCCATTCGGTAAAGCCCTTTCCCCACCATACGTCATTTTCTGGGATGGGATGAAATTGTGGCAAGTAAAAAGCAATTAACTTTATCAGCGACTCATCAGCTGAGATAGAGACGTTCAGCAAGGGCACATACTCTTCATCTCGTTCATAACGTTCTCTTTCGACTATCTCCAGATAGACTTTTGCCTGCAATTTTTCAATACGGCTTGCTTCTTCAACCACAGTTTGAACAACAGGTGCCACAACGGGTGCCTCAGCAGTGGTTGCCTCTTTGGCTGGTTTGGGTCTATCCTTTCGCCACCAGGCCAGGTAGCCACCTTTGCCTTCGTCGGTATCAAATGGATTGGTAAAGATTTCCTGCAAATCAGGTGATCGGCGATAAAGCAAACGCATTTCTTTGTCGATTTTAGTTCCGTTATCGAAGGTGTCATAAAAGCTTTTGATACTTCTCATCTCCTGATGACCATTTAGATCGAGTTGACGAATATACCAGGACCAAAGTTCTTTAACTACCGGATTAGCCCCTCCAGACGTTAGGGAAGCAATCACGTTCATCCCGGCGCCAGAATCGTAACCCGTAAAGTGATAAAACCTCAGGGGATATTTTTTGTTTACTCTTAGTTGGCCTTCCGGGCTAAAAGTTATTTCCCGACAATCCAAATTCCAGGAAGCAACATCGTAACCAGGATCCCGAAGTATAAGTAAATTTTCAAAATACGAGGGAGCCAGGTCAACCCATTTCTGATCAGTAAAAAGCCCTCTTTCATAATCCGCGTAACAATAATTGCGCAATCGCGAAGACCACCAATCCACAAAGCGCCTACCATCTCTTTTGCTGCTATTGATGCCAAGGAAACCGAGATTGAAGGTTCCGTGACGCATGGTCCCCATGATCTCATTATCCTGGATCGATTGTGTGTTATCTGTGTAATCAAGCAAATGAGGCGCAAGCAATATCCCATAATCGTTCATCCATTCTTCTAATGGGGATAAGGAATTAAAAATGGCAATATCTGGATCAATATACATGATTTTTTCATGACCTTCATCTGCCAGAACCTGCAAATACGGGCCCTTAACCGCTGTACAAATCTCAACTACAGTGTGCCTGAAAATCCAGCCTTTTATGTTCTCGATCGGGAGATCTTCAGCATAAACCACTTTATCAAAACAAGGCTGACTAAGCTCTTCTTCAAACAAGGCATGTTTCGGCTGAGGGATTTTGTCACTTACGAGAAGATGAAACTGCCAGTCTGGGTGAAACTGCTTAAGAGTTTTGGCAAGGATTTTGGCTTTTGGCAAGTAGTTTAGGGTAATACTGGTATAAACGATCATTAATTCTTCTCCTCCAGGCTACCATAGATAAGCTTAGCCTGTGGCTTTCCATCTTTTTGATAAGTTTTTACTCGTTCAACAATTTCTCCCGATTCAAAGGCTTCCAGTAAAGCATCTTCATCTTCGAAAATCATACCTCTTTTAGGATTTCTTTTTATGTAGTCCTGAATGTTGCCGCTTTTTGGATTGGTAAGAATGAAGCATCCTGCAGCCAAAGCTTCGTATAGGGTGAAAGAAAAGGTTTCCGCTACGGTGGACCATAAAAGAGCCACATCCATTTGATTCCATTTGAGACTGTCGATCATAGCATTCCGATACTCTTTTGTAACAGTGACATCAATTCGCTTGTAATAGCCTTCCTCGCCCTGTCGGTTGGAAAAATGGAAGAACTTGAAGTCTTTGTTCTCATGTAAGGCTTCTGAGAGGCGCAACCATACCGGCCAACCTTTATAATCCAAAGGATAGCCTGGAAAAGCCACTCTTAACACACCTCCACTATATCGGTTGGTTGAATTTAAATTCCACCACAATTTTGCGGGTGGAATTACCGTAGCCTTTACTTGAACAGGAAAACGCGACTGCCATAAGTCATAGGTAAATTGACTGGGTGTTGCAATCTGAAAATCATTTTTCTCGAAAAGACGCTCAAAAACTGGCAAGTGTTCCTTGCGAGCCTTAATGTAACTACATAAATTGCAAGCATTGCTATTGATATCTGGCGCACCACAATAATCGACATCATTTCGTCTCAGGTTATACGAAGGACACAAAGAAAAATAATCATGAAGCCAAAAGATCGCTTTACTATCAGCGAGATTGAGAATTTTTTGCAAAAATCTTTCACTAAACCCCATGGAATGGTGAATCATAAGTTTTGATAGACAGTTTGTTTGTAGTTCCTTCAAGGCTGTAAGAAGCTCGTTTGCTTCTGTCTCAATAAATTCTTCCCCATCCAAATTGAGACCTAAATAAAGCGGACTATCATCGGATATCAGATTGTTTCTCTTACGGAATGGATAAATATGCAAATGGCTTTCACCTTTGCGATTAGCGACTCTTTGCTCATCAGCAATATAAGCTTGTGTACCCCCAGTTATTGTTAGGTAATTATCATGACTGAGCGCAATTTGGTAAGTTGGCTTGAGCTTCTCAGATAGCAATTGTTTGATTTGCTGCGCTAATAAAGGCACATCTGGCACTAATCGGGTCACTTCATGGGTTTGGCTTGCCTTGGACGATGCAGCTACCTCCAACACTTCTCGTTGACCAACTGCTTCAATTCTCCTTCCTTCTTGTTTCCCGAACTGGAGATAATGCAGGAGTGGATTCATTCCTGCTTGCCTAACATCTTCATTCTCATCCAAATAAGCAACGGCATCAAAAGCTTCTGAAGGATCTCTGCCCTCAATGCCCCCAAAGCGCAAATAATGCAAAAGCGGATTTGCGCCAGCGTTGCGGACATCTGGGTTTGTGCGCAAATAATAATCTGAATCAAATAACCCTGAGTTGAGAAGAATCTTCATTTCTTTTGCAAAACGACCGGGTATCAAATGTGCTACAGGCTCAATAATTCTCTTAATGGTTTGTACCCCGCCAGAAAGCTTGTCTCTGCCTTGTCGATATTTTGTCAGGACTTTCCAACCACGACTTCTATAAATCTCATTTAGTGTGCGATCACGAGCTGCTATTTCATTTTGATAATGTTGAGTTTCATTAGTGCGTTGATAAAATAATTTTCTGTTAATCATGTTCGCGAGATGCGCTCGCATTGGCTTTTGTGAATCTTCCAGATAAACTGACCGATTCAATCTGTCAAAAATATCCAGCCAGGATTTGATATTTTCAGACAACAACCAATTTTCCTTAACAGTCTTTTGGGCTGCTAAAGCCATTTGTTTTCGCAGTTCTGGATGTTCAATCAATTGGCCAAGCTTTTCTAGCCACTCATCGCGGTTGCTGGCTAGAAAGCCGTTGACTCCATCATTCACCAATGTCTGATAAGGAGCAAGATCGCTATAAACACCGGGAGCGCCTATTGCGCTATACTCCAAAAACTTGATTCCACTCCTACAGCGGTTGAAAAGATTATCGATCAATGGCGCAACAACAATATCAAAATGTAAGGTGTTAAAAAAGCTCACGAATTCTGTGTATGTTTTGCTCGGTGATGGAAACCAGGTAATTTGATCGTTATTTTCTAATTCGGGAGGAAGAGGCGTACCCCATACTTCTACGTTTATTCTGTCAGAATATCGGTCTAAAAGTTTAGTCAAAACCGGTGCAATAGTAGCTAAATCCTCAGTATATGACTTGTTGTCAATAAAGCCGATCTTGATAGGTAAATTCTCCAAATCCTTGCCAGGAGGTGAAAAGCTCCATATCCTGTCATCCAGATAATTTGGCAACACAACCACATTCTCGTTATAGGATGATACGACCTTCCTTAATTCCTGGGTTGTTACTATCACCAGATCCGCATCAATAAGAGCTGCCATCATGGGCATAAGCGCTGTTATGTAATACTCAGATCCATTGTGTGGACGCGTTTCGGGCAAATCAAACAAGAGATCATCCAGTTCATAGATAATGAATTTATCAGCCATCCGGGCTCTTTCCACAATTTGCTCATAAAGCTGAATGTTCTTAGGAAATTCTCGCTGAAATATGACCGCATCGCCCTGAAAAACCAGATTTGGATCGGCAACTCCATTCACAACACCAGATATCAGTTTAATCCCTGCTGCTCGTAATGGAGCAGTAATCCTTAGATGTTCTATTGCATAAGCGTCCTGATAAGCAGGAAAGTAAACTATTTTATGGATATCTCGCAAGTAAAGGTGCGCCGGAGCTGTTGCAAAGTTATAAAGTGTGTAAGGATCGGGGTCCTGGATTTGTCCGTGCTCATCGATTGTCGATATTTTTTTCCCTTGGATAGAGACCAATAGCCCCAGGAATCTTTCCATTGCATGAGCAAGACCGCCATCGTTGGGTAATGGCTCTTTTTCAAAATCTTCATTTGAAAGTTTTGCCCTCTGTAAAGGCTTAAAAACCTCTGGTCGGGCCCAAAACATTGTTGAAGCAACAAACAAAAAGCTTTCGGGTATAGACTTTGCAAACCCGCTCTTATAAAGCAACTGCTGAATTTTTTCCTTGTTTTTTCCCATGTAAAAGCGGGAATCCAAAACATGTTCTTCCGGCCCTATCATCGCCAAATTCAGGTCATCATCAAATGCTTGCACAATACTTTCTACTTGTAAAGAAGACCCCAGCAGTTTATGAAACACGTCTTTCCGCCAGAAGGAACCATCTTCACGATGCAAGGTTTTTTTGGTGTGAACTTTGAGTAGATATTTATAATCCAGAGCGGTAATGATATTCAGAAAAACAATGAATGGAGCCAGATCCCGCCCACGATTTTCACATAAATAGATAATCGAATCTGGATAAAAACTACGGATTGTTCTTTCGAATTCAGCTTGCTCTATTGGAAGGGAGATGTAGAGGTCGAATCCATCCTTCAGGTTGTCAAGATAGGAGCGAATTTCATCAAAGAGTTCCGGATAAAAAAGATGAAGTACTACCACGATCTCATGTTTTTTATCTGGACTTAACTCTATGATTTTTTTGCTTGTCTTCATTAGATAAAACCTAATCTCTCATTGTCAGTTCCAAGCCTTTTTGCCATGGAGGCAAACGCAGGTTAAAGGTTTGTTCAAGTTTATCGTTATTTAACACCGAGATCATCGGCCTATCGGCAGGGACGGGAAATTCGCTGCTCTTCGCCCTTTCGAGCCTGCGGACTTTCTGCTCTTCCTTTTTCGGGTCAAGCTCAAGTATCTTCTCTGCCCATTCGTATCGACTGCTGGCACCATCACCGGCACAATGATAGACTCCGGTACGCTCGCAGAGCCAGCCATAAGCGTCCGAACCAGCCCGTGCCAGAATGAGGGCGCTGATCTCTGCCAGCATCCGGGCGGAGGTCGGTCCACTGACCTGATCGTCCACCACGCGCATGACTTCCTGCTGCCTTGCCCATTGCAAGACCTTGGTCACAAAGCCGCCCTGGCGCATCGAGTAGACCCAACTGGTGCGCAACACCAATCCAGCTCCACCGGCTGCCAAAACAGCAATATCGCCTTCGAGTTTGCTTTTACCATAGACATTCAGCGGATTGGTGGCGTCAGTTTCAACATAAGCCAAGCCTTTTGTACCGTCGTAGACATAATCGGTCGAATAATGCAAAAACGGGATCCGTAATTTTGCCGCTGTTTCCGCCAGAACCGCTGGGCTGTCACGATTGACCAAATACGCAATTTCCTGTTCGTTTTCCGCTTTATCCACTGCCGTATATGCAGCCGGGTTGACCAAAATATCCGGCTGAATTTTTTCTACCAATTTGGCCAAATCCTGCGGTTTGCTAAAATCAACCTCAGGGAAATCAACAGTGATCATCTCGCCCAAAGGCGCCAGGGTGCGTTGGAGTTCGTGCCCTAGTTGACCGTTTTTTGCGAACAAAAGGATGCGCTTTTTTGTTGTCTGGTTATTCATAACTTCCCCTGGATTTTTAAAATTATATTCTTTACAGTCCTAATTGGTTGTGTGATTTTCCAACTAGTTGAGTTTTTTATTTGCTGGATCGTATCAAAAAGTTCATCTTTTTGACCTTGTAGTGTTTGAATCTTGGTTTGAAGTGTTTCGTTTGCTTGTTGCAAAGCAAATGTATCCAAATCGTTTGAATTATCGGTCATGTTCTTTAAATAATTTTCAAATGCAGAGCTATTAACCGCTTCAATGGATTCGCTAATGTTTTCTTCTAATCCTGAGAGCATCGGTTTACCAAGGCTGGTCTCTTCCTGAGAAGATTTCTTAATTACAACCATTGAGTTTAAAAATTGGATTGACTGAATTTTTCTTAGCACTTCTTCATTAATACCGTTTTCGGTATATTTTTCGAAATCATGAAGGTATTCTTCAACAGTTTGTGATACTCTCCAATGTTCATTATTTATGATATCAACTAATTTTTTAAAGAAGCTAATTGAACTGCCCGGGTGGTATAAACCACCTTCGTATTCATCCCAGTAGGAGGCATGCAAATCTTCAATAATGTAAATACCTCCTTCTCTTAAAACCTCAAAATACAGAAAGAATGATTTAATTATATCCTTGCTAATATGTGAGCCATCATCAATGACTATGTCAAATGTATCTACTATACCAGTAACTTGTTGGAAAGTATCTGAGACATTGGCATCGCCCAAAACAAAATGTATCCTAGGGTCATCGTAGATTAGATTCGCACATTTTGGATTAACGTCAATTCCAATAATGCTTTGAGCATTTGTAAAGTATTTAGCCCATATCTCTAATGATCCACCATCCTGAACCCCTATTTCTAGGAGATTTATTGGCTCAGATTTTTTTATCTCAAGCAACGAATCCCAGTTGTTAACATAAAACTCCCATTTAAAGCATAATTTTCCTTTGTGGTAGGAAAAAATTTCCCTAAGAGTCGAACAGGTTTCCATTTTTAGTGAATCTCGCTTTTCACTAAACGCAGTAAATACTGACCGTATTCGTTGCTTGCCAGCGGTTCAGCGCATTTCAGCAAGCCGGCTTCGTCGATGTATCCCATGCGATAGGCAATTTCTTCTATACAGGAGATCATCATCCCCTGACGGTCTTCAACTGCCTGGACAAACAGAGAAGCCTGGAGAAGGCTCTCATGCGTTCCGGCATCTAACCATGCCACGCCACGTCCCAGGACTTCGACCTGCAGCTCGCCATCCACAAGATAGCGCCTGTTGATGTCAGTGATCTCGATCTCACCGCGCGGTGAGGGCTCAAGCTCTTCAGCGTACTGAACCACGCGATTGTCATAAAAATAAATACCGGGAACAGCAAAATTAGATCTCGGCAGCGCGGGTTTTTCTTCCAGACTGATGGCTTTGCCGATTTCGTCAAATTCAACCACGCCATAGCGTTCGGGGTCACGCACCGGATAAGCAAAGACGGTCGCGCCTTTTTCCTGACTGGCAGCCCGACGCAAAACCGCTGGCATGCCGTGACCAAAGAAGATGTTGTCGCCCAGGATCAGGCAAACCTTATCATCACCAATGAATTCTTTACCGACAATGAAAGCGTCTGCCAGCCCACGCGGTACAGCCTGGGTAGCATATTGGAAGTTCAAGCCCAATTGCTTGCCGTCGCCCAAAATCCGTTGAAATTGTTCACTGTCTTCGGGTGTTGTGATGATGAGGATATCGCGAATTCCAGCCAACATGAGCATGGAAAGTGGATAGTAGATCATCGGTTTGTCATAAACCGGCAGCAATTGCTTGCTTATACCAATGGTCAACGGATATAGCCGGGTTCCTTTCCCGCCTGCTAAAATGATCCCTTTCATATTAAGCCTTTCTATCTCCATAGTTTTTCTTTATCCAGGTGTTAAGGTCAGACTGTTTGGTGATCGCCTCAATCCATTCGGTATTGTCGAGATACCATTTAACGGTATCAAGCAAGCCCTGGGTCAGGTCATGGCTTGGCTGCCAGCCTAATTCTTCGTGGATTTTATCGATTTTGATATCGTAACGGCGGTCGTGCCCGGGACGGTCCTGTACATAAGTGATCAGTTGTTCATGGGGAGTAAATTCTGAATTGGGCTGGAGTTCATCCAGGATCGAGCAAATGGTTTTTACGATTTCAATGTTAGGGGGTTGATTATCGCCGCCCACACAATAAGTTTCACCGACACGCCCCCTGGTAACGATCTTCCAGATGGCTTCGCAATGGTCATCCACATATAACCAATCACGGATTTGCATACCATCACCATAAATCGGCAGAGGGCAACCATTGACGGCATTGAGAATCATCAGTGGGATCAGCTTTTCAGGGAACTGGCGGGGACCGTAGTTATTAGAGCAATTGCTAATAGTTATAGGCAAATCATAAGTGATGTTGTAGGCACGAACGAAGTGGTCACTGGAGGCTTTTGAAGCCGCGTATGGAGAGCGTGGCGCGTAAGAAGTTACTTCCTCGAAAGGTGGTTCCCACGGTGCCAGCGTGCCGAAGACTTCATCAGTCGAAACATGATGGAATCGGACCTCTTCGATAGGGTGAGATTTCTCCACCAGCCAGAAACGGCGGGCTGCCTCGAGCAGGGTAAAAGTGCCAACCACATTGGTGTCAACAAAAACCCCAGGATTGTGGATTGAGCGGTCTACATGGCTCTCTGCTGCGAAATGAACAATGGTATCGATCTTGTGCTCAACAAAAATGCGATCGATCAGTTCACAGTCGGTTATTTTCCCCTGAACAAATGTATGACGGCTCTCATCGGGCAGTCCGTGTAAGTTTTCAAGACTGCCGGCATAGGTGAGCACGTCCAGGTTGACAATTCTGACTTCGGGATCGCGCTTGAGCAGCCAATGAATAAAATTTGAGCCGATAAAACCCGCTCCTCCGGTTACCAATACACTTCTCATGCCCTCTCCTTGTTTTCTTGGTTCCACCCAAACGGGAAAATTTCAGCTTCGCTTAGGGTTGGCGCTTTGGTATCCTTGTCGGAAAGCTTTGGCAATTCTCCATTGACCAAGGGCCATTCGATGCCAATCGTGGGGTCATTCCAAAGGATGCCGCGTTCCCATTCAGGGGCGTAATAGTCGGTGGTTTTATAAACGAATTCGGCCCATTCGCTGATCACATAATACCCGTGTGCGAAGCCTTCGGGCACCCACAACTGATGCTTGTTTTCAGCCGTGAGATACTCCCCAACCCACTTACCAAATGTTGGAGATCCCTGACGAATGTCAACAGCAACATCAAAGACCTCGCCAACCACAACCCGCACAAGCTTGCCCTGCGTGTTTTTAAGCTGATAATGCAAACCGCGCAAGATTCCCTGTCCAGAGCCGGAGTGATTATCCTGAACAAACCGAGCCGGTCCAAAATATTTATCGAACTCAGATTGGCGGAAGGTTTCCATAAAAAAACCTCGTTGATCACCACGAACTTTTGGCTTGATCAAGACAACTTCCGGGATTGTGGTGGGAATGTATTCCATTAGGCCATCTCCTCACGATAGGCTGATATAACATCTTGAGGCGTGCCAACATTTTTGAGTTTGCCGTGATCAATCCAGGCAATGCGGTCGCACATGCTCTCCAGGCCATCCAGACCATGTGAGACCATCAAAACGGTTGCGCCAGCCTGTTGAAAACTTTTCATGCGGATGTTGCACTTGCGTTGAAAAGCCTCATCGCCGACGCTGAGAATTTCGTCCAAGATCAATATTTCGGGCATGTGGGCTGTCGCAACAGCAAAACCAAGCCGCGCGTACATACCGGAGGAGTAGGTTCGGATCGGCGAATTGATAAATTGTCCAAGCTCTGAGAATTCGACAATATCGTCAAAGACAGTTTCCATCTCTTCACGACTATAACCCAGAAGAGCTCCGTTCAAAAAAACATTCTCGCGCCCAGAAAGTTCCGGGTGAAAACCAGCACCCAATTCAAGCAAGGGAGCAATTTTTCCAAACACCTTCACCCTGCCTTTGGTCGGTTTAAGCACTCTTGAAATTACCTTCAGCATTGTGCTTTTCCCAGCGCCATTGTTTCCGATCAGGCCAAAAACCTCTCCCTTTTTAACCGTCAGGCTTATATCAGTTAAAGCCCAGAAGTTTTCAATCTTGATTTTGCGCTGCAGGGTGCGAATGGCATATTCCTTAAATGTGCCAATGCGTTCAGAAGGCAGACGATAACTCACTGAAACATTTTCGAGTTGAATAATATAGGGCACCCTTTCAAATTTTTGGGCCAGATCAGCTTGCGAATCAGACACGGTAAGCGTACTCCTCTGATTTAGAAGTGAAATAAATCCAGCCAAACACGAGCATTCCAACCGCCCAGGCAAATGCCGGCAAAAGTTCCTGCCAGTTAGGAATGCGCCCTTCAAAAATTGGCAGGCGGAACATTTTGACCATCCAATACATTGGGTTGATCTTGAAAAACGGCAATAAATTAGGCGATATTAAGGTTTCAGGGTAGATGATTGGGGTCAGATACATCCAAGCAGTCAATAAAACCTGGTACATCTCACCAACATCTGGGAAAAAGACCGCCAGTGATGAAATGAACAAACCAAATCCAAGCGTGAAAGCCGTTAAGATCACAATCGAGACCGGCAAAAATAACAATGACCAATAGAAGGGAGCCCTATCTACCAGCATAACGATTACAAGCGGCACAATTGAAATAATCAGGTTAACCAGTGCTGTCCCGATAGCTGATACACCAAAAACCGCGCTGGGGATATAAATTCGCTTTAGCAAACTGCCGCCCCAAACCAAACCACTGATGGCAGCATTGGTGGCCTGTGAGAAATAGTTCCAGACCAGTAAACCGCTCAAAATATAGACCGGAAAGTGAGCAACTTCTGTTTTGAAAAAGTTGGAAAAGACGAAAGTCAGAATGAGCATCGTGCCTAAAGGATTGAGCATAGTCCAGGCAACACCCAAAACAGAACGCTTATAACGTGTCAAAATATCCCGTCGAACTAGCTGACCGAGCAAATAGCGATACTTGCTTAGCTCTTTTAATTCGGCTATAGCCGAGACACGATTATTCGCGGAATCGTAAACTGGTTTTGTAGAGTTAATCAATCAATTCACCTTCAGATTAATAGGCTTGAGCAATTTCTAATCTTACCATAGGATGATAGTGGCAGACTTCGCAATTGGAACTGTAATTGGAACAAAGCCAAACGAAATCTGGATCACAATTTTTTAAACCCAGCAATTCTAATTTTAGCAATGGGCATGGTCAGGAGAGCACATCGGGAAAAGGACCCAACACGCAAGCAGCTTTATATTGCTTTCATACTGAGAATTGCTGCTTTTTAACCCCGATTATTTCACCTGACCTAAACTATAATTAGAGCCAGAGTTTCAAAAGATGAGCAAACCTTTTTTTTCAATCCTTATTCTTTTTTGGAAGAGCGAGCAATATCTGCCCAAATGTTTAGACGCACTTGACCAGCAAACATACAGGGATTTTGAAGTGATCCTGCTTAATAATGGCGCCGATAATCCTCCTGATCCTGATCTGCTTGCTCAACACCCACAACTGGATCTGAAAATTCTTCGATCCGATCATAATCTCGGCTTCACGGGAGGCAACAACCTGGCTGCCCGCCATGCACTGGGTGAATACCTGGTTTTACTCAACGGCGATGCCTTTCCCGAACTGGATTGGCTGGATAAGCTGCACCAGGCTGCCATGAATCATCCCAACCACTGCTTTGCTTCCCGATTGATTAATGCCAATCAGCCTAACCTATTGGACGGTGAGTGGAATGTCTATCATGCCAGTGGTTTGGCTCTCCGCAAAAACCACCATCAGCCTGTTGGCAAAAGCAGCCAGCGTCTACGCTACGTCATCAGCGCCTGCGCGGCAGCCTCGGCTTACCCTCGGCAGGCTTTCGAATTGGTAGGTGGCTTTGACGAGGATTTTTTTGCCTATATGGAAGACCTTGATCTCGATCTGCGCCTTCAGTTGGCAGGATTTTCCTTTATCTATCTGCCCGATGCCATTGTCCACCATGTCGGCTCCGGTTCCACCGCTTCGCGCAGCGCGTTTTCAACTTATTACGGTCAGCGTAATCTCATCTGGACCTTCGTTAAAAACATGCCTGGCTTGCTTTTTTACTTACTTTTGCCGGCGCATGTCTTTTTTAACCTGCTTTATTTACTTGCCAGCCTGTTTATTCCAGCCGGCAAAGCTTTGCGCCAGGGAAAAAGAGATGCGCTGAAAAAGCTCCCACAGATGCTTGCCAAACGAAAGATCATTCAATCCGGGCGCAAAATTTCACTGCTTCATTTCGCGAAACTCCTGGACTGGAACCCGTTCACTCCATTCATAAAACTTACTTACAGGTAAAGGAGGCTTTAATGACAGAACTGAGCCCCAACTATCACAGCTTGTCACCACAAAATAAAGCGCATTTTTTCACCATTTCACTTGAAACCGGACTGCTGCAGCATAAAGATGCTGAGACTGCCCTGAAGAATATGCCACCTGATGGTTATGTTTGGTTTGATTACTGCGAACCGACCATCCATCAGCTGGAGCCTTTGGTATCGCATTTTGGCATTCACCCCCTGTCAATTGAAGACAGCCTGTCGGAAGATCAACTGCCCAAACTCGATCTTTATCCTAATTACTCCTTTATGATTTTCAATTTTTATGAAAAAACAGAAGAAGAACTGCTTACCCACGAAATCGACCTTTTCCTGGGAGAAAAATTCCTGATCAGCATTTCTCATCTCAACCAACTTGGTATGCCTCTATTGGCAGGTATCAACAAGTCAGTGGAACGCGAAATCAATAAGGTCAAACTGGGACCTTCCTTCCTCTCTCATCTGATGATCGACATGGTGGTTGATCGAAAATTTTATGCCATTGACAGCATCGAAAACAAGCTCGACCAGGATGAAGACCGTATTCTGGAAGGAGATGGTGATTTTGACCTCTCCACCCTCCTTGATTCCCGAAGGGATCTGATGACTATCCGCCGATCCCTTTTTTACGAGCGCGAAGTCGTCAACAAACTCCTCCGCCAGGACAGTCCCTTTATCACTGAGAAGTCACTGATCTATTACCGCGATATTTATGATCATCTGTCAAAATATTATGAAATTTCAGAAACAGCACGCGATCAGGTGACCAGCCTGATGGAGATACATCTTTCGATAATTAACAACCGAATGGCTCAGACCTCCAACCGCACCAATGCGATCATGCGTCGCTTGACCTTGATCACAACTATTTTTATGCCTCTCAGCTTGATTTCTGGGATTGGTGGCATGTCAGAATTCACCATGCTGATCGGCGAAAAAAACAAACACATCGGCTACTTGCTTTTATTTGTTGTGATGTCAGTAATTGCTGGAATAAACTACATTTTCCTCAAACGCATGGAGAGCAATCTGAAGGACGACGATTAGAGAGTGTGTTTTAGACATGGACATAGCAGCATGCCGTAAAAATCCTGAATAAAGTCAGGAACTTTCAGCACAAGGAGAAAATAAGTCGGCTGGTGATTGAGGATTACCAATTAAGAAAATCAATTCATCCCATACACCTGTCTCAAGCGTCTCATCCCAGAACGCGATAAATTCCTGGTATTTCTCGTCACGACTCAATTTCCGTTCAGTGCTGAAGGCACTCAATCCAGGCAAAAGCCTGCGCAGGCGTCGGTTGTTACCGAAGCAATTCGTGATCCTTTGTTCTTCTTCTTCGATAAATACCGGGATCATCCTCATCCAAACATCGGTGTCATGGATCGAACCCAACAATGCCTGAATTTTCCTGGTTTGGTTGATAAAGGGGGTGATTGGAAAACCATAAAGTTCCTCAAAGGCTTCCATCGTATAGCGTAATTGCTTGGCGTGGATGCGCATTTCGTGCAATTCTGTCACATTGCTCTCAACTCGAACCAGCTGATCATACTCCATCAGCTCCTTGAGGCGGGAACGAATATTCAAAGCAGCCAGCTGGAATAAAACAGTAGTGTCTCTATAATCGCTAAGTTCCTTTTCCAGCCAGGGAGTCGCCCATCCCGCAATCCTTCCCAGAGTATCAGTTTGCTCCAATCTGCTCATCGCCTGCACTACTTCAACCTGCAATAATTGTCTTTTTTGCTTTAATCTCAACTTGAGGCGTTTGACACCCGGTTTCAGCTTTGGATTAAAATAGCCGGGCAGGTTCTTTTTCAGTATTTCCAGTTGAACATCAAGGTCACGCGCGTGCCCAAGCACCTGCGTAACAGCGCGGATATCTCTGTTAAAGGTTTTATAATCAGCTTTTGGGAAGCAATCTTTAAAAATCTTTAGTACGCTCCGCAAACGTCGTGAGGCTACCCGCATACGATGGATATATTCAATATCATCACCTCGTTTCACTCCCACCACCTCTGCCTGCATAGCTGAGAGGTGTTGATAGAGCACCTTAGCTCCATACACATAAATTACTTCAGCAATGGTTTTAGCCACCTCTACTCCAATTAAATATGCTTACCCCAGCTTATCTGGGGCAAGCATGATAATTAAAAAGGACGTTCCGATTTGGTCAGTCGATTCTGCAGGAGCAAACGGATCGGTCGTTTGAGATCTTCGAAGATTTCGTGGGGGGTACGATCGGCATCAATACCAACAAAATTGTACTCAAGAGCAAGCTTCTCGAGCTCCTGAATAATTTGCGTTTGATACAGTACAAAACTATCGTAGAGGTTATCTGCCAGGTTTAAATCCATCCCCGATTCCCAGTAATTTAAGCCACGTCCATGGATCAGGCGTTGTACCAGGGAGGGCACACTGGCGCGCAAATATAGAATCAGGTGTGGTCGTAGCGCGATGCCATATAATGCCTGCGACCAGCTCTTTTCGATTCCCCGGAGGCTATCGCGGGCAATCATCGAGTAAAAATAGCGATCTGAAAGGACGACAAAGCCAGCTTGTAATGCTGGGATAATATGATTCTCAAGTCGATCAGCAAAATCAGCAGCGTAGAAAAGACTCATTGTGGTCGGCCCAAGGGTATGCCCGCTCTTGGCTGCATCCAGGCCAGGTCCGGTCAGTTCTGAACGTGTTAATCCGGTATCAGCCACAGCATAGCCCTCATCTTCCAGCCAACGTCGGACATGTTTTATCTGGGTGGAACGTCCCACGCCATCGCTTCCTTCCAAAACAATCAGTTTGCCGGTCAGTTTGCCAAAATCCCGATAAGGAAAACCCGCACCATAAAATTCTTTTCTTGCCATTAGTTTCCTCCTTGATCTTCTTTATTGCGCGCCTGAGGATTTTTGACAACAATGGGGTGCTTACCCGGATTGGGCAGGCCTTCAAATCCTTTCAACATTTTTTTGACCAAAGCGCGAACTTTTTTCTGCTGTTCCTTTACAGGTAATGTACCGTCGATCATAGTCAGGCCAAATTCATCCACCATCTGGTCATATTCGTTCAGTATACGACCCTGGAAGATTTTAAAACTCTCTTCATAACTTTCTGAAAGTTCCAGATCCATGCCAGCTTCATAATATTTCAATTTCGCCCGAGAACCAGTAATGCGTTCAACGGCAATATCCAGAGGAACCCGGAAGTACAGAGCCACATCTGGCTTGATGGCAAAAGAATACATGTCACGAACCCACTGCGGGTCATTGCCGCGGGCGACATCGCGCGCGAAAGCAGTGAAAGCATAGCGATCTGCCACCACGATCACCCCGGCTTTGAGCAGGGGATAAATGCTGTTTTCCCAGCGATCAGCAAAATCGGTACAATGCAAAATGCTAAAAGTCGCTGGAGTAAAGGATTGCGCTTTCTTGGCGGCTTTGGTCGTGCTCTTAACTAGTGCAGAGCTGTTCCATTCGCTGAAATAGACCGAATAGCCTTTGGAAAGCAGCCACTTGTGGAGCAGATCGATCTGAGTCGATTTCCCTGAACCATCGATGCCTTCAACGACTATTAGTTTTCCTTTCGTATCATTGGGTCTTAACACTTTTAGCACCTCCGGAATAATTCTATACTTGCATCAACTTTCGTTAATACCTTTCACATTATAATGTAGAAATCATTACCCAACGGGGAAAAACAACTCTGGCTTTTAATAAAAAATAACATCCAGCGTTAAGCTGAGTGTTATTTAATTCATCTTCAAAAAAGGCAAAACTGACAGCAAAAGAAAAGACAAGTGTATGAGGGATAAAACGCCTATACAAATAGTTTTGATAACATAAAAAATCTTTTCCCTCTGGCTATTTCTTAAAACTACAGCTACCCCTCCAACCCAAAGGTCTCATCATCAGTGCCGTCAAACTCCATCAGCTCGCCGGAGACGATAAAGACAACCCGTTCACAGATATTGGTCACGCGGTCAGCAGTACGTTCCAGATTATGCACCACCCAAACCAGTTGGTTGGCGATCTCGATGTTTTCGGGGTTCTTGATCATGCTCTCGACGATTTTTCGATAGATAGACTGGTAATATTCATCAACCTGATTGTCTTCTTCGGGAATGCTATGTGCAGCGACCATATCTCCAGCTACAAAAGCACCTAATGCCCGATGTAACATTGAGGTAGCCAGATCAGCCATCATCACAATTTCCCTGATCGGAATCGGGAAATCAGTGTCAGCCAGACGAACAGCAACTTTGGCAATGCCTTTGGCATAATCACCGATCCGTTCCAGCTCGGTGTTAACTTCAAGCATGCCTGCCAAAAGTCTTAGGTCACTTGCCAGTGGACTTTGGGTTGCCAGAGTGATCAGGATATGGTTTTCAATCGCGAAATGCTTTCCGTTTATTTTTCGGTCGTTCTGATAAACAGCCTTTGCGGCTTCGACATCCCGCCGTTGCAATGCGTCCACAGAGTTGAGAATTGCTTGTTCGACCAAACTCCCAAGCAATAATAATTCGTCTTGGACCAAACGAATTTCCTGATCTAATGAAAATCGGGACATATAATCCTCCTGAATACAGTTTATGCTCCAGTTATTGTTTATCACCCGGGATTGAGCATCAATCGCTGAGATGTCAAACAAGCCCGAATCCGGGTACTTAATACTATATCACGCAGCCATCTTAACATGCAAAGATTTCAGTTAAAGCTTCCTTCATATTTGGTAAAAATGAGGTTAAATGAGGTTTTCATCCATTGCAGAGGGCAAGGAAAAGTAAAAATTACTGCCAACATTTCCTTCACTTTCAACCCAAATCTGACCATTGTGAGCATCAACAATATGCTTGCAAATCGAAAGACCCAATCCGGTGCCGCCACCAGACCGGGCGCGATCAGCTTTGTAAAAACGCTCAAAAATTCTTCCGAGGTCTTTCTCAGGGATGCCAACACCATCGTCACTAATTTTAAAAACAACTTTATCACTATCTTGCCAGGCTGTCAGGTGAATGTGCCCTCCGTTAGGAGTAAATTTAATGGCATTGTGAACCAAATTTACAAATACCTGCGAGATTCGCCCAGGATCTGCGAAAACCTTTGGCAATTGTGGCGGGCAATCCATCGTCAGGTTCAAACCCACCCGCTCGGCTTGCAAAGTCATTCTTTCAACAACCTTGCCCATCAGTTGGTAGGGTTCACTGCGCTGAAATTCAAAGTTAGAGCGGCCGGCTTCGATGCGAGAGAGCTCGAGAAGTTCATTGACCATCTGCGATAGGTTATCAACTTCGCTATCCATTCGGACAACAAATTTGCGCGCTGCAGGGGGGTCATCCAGCGCGCCATCCAAAAGAGTCTCGCTGATGGCTTTCAGCCCTGCCATGGGAGTACGCAGTTCGTGCGAGATATTGGAGATGAAATCCCGCCGCACGATTTCCAGTTGGTGGGTTTGGGTCAGGTCCTGAAAGAGCAGCATCGACCGACCCGGCAGATCTTTTTCCAGCGAAATCCCGACCACCTGTAAATATTTATGAGCTGAACCCATCTCCATGGTGATCGTCTCCGGTTCACCATTCTTTGTCTTTTCCCAAAGCTCAACCAGACTGTAATGGCGCATCACCTCTACCACCGAACGCCCTAACGCCTGTTCGTTGTCAATCCTGAAAAGCTTTTCAGCGGCATTGTTGAGCATCTGCACACGTCCATCATCATCCGCTATCAAAACGCCATCGGTCATATGGTCCAACACAGCCGAGAGCATTGCCTGTTCTTTGCGCAAGGCATTAAACTGCTCTTCGGTCTGATCAGCGGTCTTTCGCAGCGCTTCGCCCAACTCCTGCATTTCGATCAATTGACCCATTTTTTCCGGGATCCTGATTTCCTGAAAACGCCCTTCTCCCAATTCCTTGGCGGCGTTGGTCAGATCCTCCAAAACATTGAGATGTCGGTTGGTGTAGTGGATATTTATCAGCAAGCCGATCAGGAGCCCCACCACCAGGATCAAAAACACAAGCGCGAAGAGGGGCATATAGCTTACTTGCGCTCCGCTGGTCTCCGCTTTCGCGGAAAGTGTGTTTTGGACAAATGGAACCAGCAGAACAAAAGCAGCCAGGCTGAATACAAAGACCAGCATGAAGGGCCACAAAATGCGCAAATGGAAGCGCGATTTCATCTTAGTTCGTTCAGGCATTAGCCCTCAAAGCGATAACCCGCTCCTCTTACCGTGATAATTCTTTGCGGTTTTTCGGGGATCGGCTCGATCTTTTCGCGCAGCCACCGAATGTGCACATCGACCGTGCGCGAATCGCCCACAAAGCCCCAACCCCAGACGCGTTCCAGGATCAGTTCGCGGGTCAGAACGCGACCCTTGTGTTGCCCCATGAAGGTCAGGAGTTCGTATTCTTTCGGTTTGCAGGGCACGACCTCTCCGTCCAGACGGACCTCGCGGCGAGTCATGTCAATTTCAAGGTTATCAAATGTCATGACCTTGGGCAGGTTTGCTTCCTGTGCTGCGGTGCCCATTTCTTCACGGATCAGGCGCACCCGCCGCAAAAGCGCTTTCACGCGCGCGATCAACTCACGCACGCTAAAAGGTTTGGGCAAATAGTCATCCGCGCCGACCTCAAGCCCGACCACCCGATCAATTTCGTCATCACGTGCTGTCAGCATCAGGACAGGCGTGTTGGTTTCCTGTCGCAAAGTGCGGCAGACTTCAAAACCATCCATGCCTGGCAACATCACATCCAAAATGATAAGATCTGGGTTGGTCGAGCGAGCCAACTCCAAAGCAGTCAGACCGTCTCCGGCTACTTCAACTTCATAGCCTTCTTTTTTTAACTTGTAACTTAATGTTTCCTGAAGAGAAACCTCATCATCGACAAGCAATATTTTTTCTGCCATCTCACCTCCATACCTGATGCTCACAAAATAATAATAAATTTTATTAATGCTTAACTTGTTAACAATTGTATCTTATAGTCGCGGGAAACAAAATTTTAAACGAGTTTATAACCAAAACTTTACCTTAATTTAAGGTATCTTCCTCTCCATTCCCTTAAAACTCATCTTGGTTTCAGCAGTAGCGGACTTTGTAGGTCGGGCTGCGTGCCTGCTCCCGTTGGGGGTCACCCCGACATTTATCGAGCTCTAGACTGATGACTCGTCTCAACATTAAAAACCCACCCCCGCCTGGAGGCTGACTCAAAAGTCAAACTTCATTTTTAACTTCCTCACTTATACACTTTTAGCCATAAAAATGGGATTGCATCGTCAAATCATGGGCAAAAATTGATAGTTACCCCCACTTTAAGACCAATTTTTTGAAAATTCGGACTTTTGGGTCAGCCTCTTAATTCCCCCTCCCTGGAGGTGATTAGATTCGTACAAGGCTGGAGGGGGTCGTTGGCTAATCCTCCTCTCCTGGTTGCGTTCCTGCTCCCATTTGGGAGTTCAACCCGACGTTCTAACAACAATCGCCCCGCACCTTTGCCAACACTAGCAACTCGCATCTATGCAATGGTAAAATCAAGCCACTATGAGCAAAAACATTCTCAGCGCGAGGGAAGACTTCCCGATCCTTTCCCAGACCATCAATGACCTGCCCCTGGTCTACCTGGATAACGCTGCCACCACCCAAAAACCCCAGGTCGTCATTGACGCGATCAGTGATTATTATCGCACCAGCAACGCCAATATCCATCGCGGCAACCACAGCCTGGCAATTCGTGCGACCCAGGCTTATGAGGAAGTGCGCAAAAAGGTCGCCGCCTATCTCAACGCGGCTTCCCCGGATGAGATCATTTTCACGCGTGGCACAACTGAATCGATCAACCTGGTCGCTTATAGCTTCGGTCAGGCTTTCGTACAGCCGGGTGACGAGATCATCGTCAGCCAGTTGGAGCACCACAGCAATTACGTCCCCTGGCACCTGATGTGCCAACGTCGCGGAGCGATTTTCCGAACGATCCCTTTTGATGAAAACGGAGAACTTGACCTGGAGGCATTCCAACAGCTTTTGAACGAAAAGACCCGTTTGGTGGCGATCAACCATATCTCCAATTCACTGGGGACGGTCAACCCAATTGAGAAAATTGTAAAACTAGCCCACGAAGCAGACATCCCGGTGCTTGTGGATGGCGCGCAGGCTGTTCAGCACACAGCACATGACGTTCAGGCAATGGATGCTGATTTCTACGCCTTCTCCGGGCACAAAATGTACGCTCCCATGGGCGTTGGCGTGCTCTACGCAAAACGCAAATGGCTCGAAAAGTTGCCTCCCTTCCTGTCGGGCGGTGAAATGATCGACCAGGTCACGCCGGAAAAAGTGACCTTTAACGTTTTGCCCTATAAATTCGAAGCCGGCACGCCCAACGTTGCCGATGTGATCGGGCTTGGAGCTGCCATTGACTACCTCAACCAATTCGATTTTGCCGAACTGGAAGCCTACGAGGACGAATTGCTCGAATACGGACTGGGCTTATTGAGCGAGATCCCGGGTTTAAATATCTACGGTAACATCCAAAAGCGCTCCGCCATCCTGCCCTTCAATGTAGAGGGGATCCAGCACTACGACATGGGCATTTTGCTCGACAGCAAGGGCATCGCCGTGCGCACCGGTCAGCATTGCACCCAACCGATAATGGACGCTCTGCACATTTCCGGCACAGTGCGCGCCTCCCTGGCGCTTTATAACAACCGTGCCGATCTCGACGCGCTTGCCCATGGGATCCAGCGCGTCATCCGCCTGTTAAAGAGGTAATATGAGCCAAAAACCATCCATCGCTGAAATTGAACGATCATTGATCGAAGACTTTGACCTGCTCGAGGATGTCGAAGAAAAGATCGAGTATCTGGTGGACCTGGGTCACGAAATGCAAAAAATGGACCCTGCGCTCAAGACCGAAGACCGCCTGGTCAAAGGCTGTCAGTCCAGTGTTTGGTTTGATATTCATTGCGAAAACGGGCTGATGCGCTTCAGCGCCGACAGCGACTCGTTGGTCGTCAAGGGCTTGGTCGCCATTTTGGATAAACTGCTCAACGGTCAGCCCGCGGAAGAAGTTTTAAAGATGGATCTGAGCCTGTTTGAAAAGCTCGGCTTGTGGCACCACATCTCCTCCCAACGTAGCAGCGGTCTTGCCGCCATGATGGGTCACCTCAAACAAGCCGCGGTGGAGTGTTTGGAGAAATAGATTAGCCATTGGTCGGGCATCGTGCCCTATGGGTACGGCAATCCTCCTTTAACCTGTCATCGCGAGGAGCCCTTTAGGGCGACGTGGCGATCTGCCTTAAAGTTTTTGCTTCACAAAAATGGAATGGAAAACTGATTAACTACAGACTGCCATACCCATCCATTTCATGGTGGGCACAGGCGCCCTTTCAGGGCTCGCAGTGACAAATATGCATCAGTCGTAGGTTGTTCGCGCGTGGCCTCCTGTCCACGCGACAAAGGCTTGCCCAACTACTCAGATTGAATACGTCGTTTTCCAACAGATATCGTCACGATCAAGAGCAGATAGAGAAGCGTGACGAGCAATAACGCCAATCTTATCCCGATCAGATCCGCCAGTAATCCCAACAAAAAGGGCAATGACAGAATCGCCACGCCACTGGCAAGGATCGAGCCCGATCCGGCTGCCGCCTTCAGGGGTCCGGCTACCTCGTAAAGCAGGGTCACAATGCTGGCGTAAAGATTTGCCACCCCCAAACCCGCCAGAAACAGGCCGATCACGGACAATGATCTGAGTTGGCTGAACCAAAATATAGCAAAGCCAAGGATCCCTATGAGGATCGACACACCAAGAATCTGATAACGCGAGAATCGGACGAGAAGTCTCCCTCCGATGAAACGCCCGATCACCATACCAGCCAAAAAGAGGCTGACAATCTTGGTAGCATTGTCTTTGGGAATACCAACCTGTGCCTGCAGGTGTTCTGCACTCCAATAGATGAGACAAAACTCGATCGACACAGAAATGACCAATGCCGCCCAGAAGATCCAATAAATCAAGGGCAAGCGGCCTTTTTCCTCATCCAGCTCCTCGTTGTCAACCTTGATCTTCTTCGGAAATTCGGGGGAGAGCAATATCCAGGCGCCGATCAGAAAAGACATACCGGTGACCAGATAGACAGCCGGACGCCAGGTAAGCACCATTCCACCAAAAAAGCCAACCGCGATGGGTGCCAGAGTGGAAAAGATGGAAGAAAGCGTGTTCGCCTCCGAAACACCTACCGTGCTGTGAGCACCCATCTCTGCCTGCAAAATGAGCGGGTAAACTGCCAGGATCAGCGCACCAAAAGCTCCCATAAAGAACAGCCCGGGGAGGGTGAGTGCGGTGCGATCCCCAAAGACCAGAAGCAAACTTCCCAAGCCCATCCCTATGCCGCCAATTGCCAGCGCCTGCCAATCAGACAGGCTTTTGAGTAGTTTTTTTCCAAACAAACCCACCACAACCATCCCCAGCGCAAGGGCTGAGGTATGCAAGCCGATCTCAGTGTATGAAAAACTAAGCTCATCACTGAGATAATTGACTGACGGACCGACCACATTAAGGCAATAAGCAAAAAATGTCAGCATCAGATATGCCAACCAAACCTTCTTACCTCTCTTTATTGCGTGTTGGGACTTGTTTTGCTCATTCATCATATCTCCCGATCTGGTCTGCATTAAGGAACGGTCACACCCAGGTTGTTGAGCTCGTTGATCGCGACCCACCAGTCAGGGTGCCAGACCAAAGCCTGTTTGAAGCTCTCGATTGCCTGTTCACGCAAACCGAGTTTGACTTCAGCACGTCCTTTCCAGACCCAGGTTTCCGGCAAGGCAGGTTCTTCAGCGCGTTTCAGTTGTTGATCCGCCAGGTTATACAGGTCCTGATAGCGCATCATGTAGTAGTACGAATAGTAAGGTCCAGTTTGATACCAAAGCATGCGCCAGGGGCGTTCCTGCTCAGGCAGCGTAGCATAGATCTTGAAAGCCTCATCAAAAGATTCAGCTGCACCCCAGTAATCATTCATTTCGACCAAAATAGAGCCGCGGCTATACCAGGCAAAGAATAATTCCCGCCCTTTTTGCTCATAGAGACGGGCGTTGACCTTATCAAACGTGTATTGCTTGTTGTACTCTGCGTCCATCTGTGGGCCAAGGATATCGTAAACTTCCTGGGCGCGGTCATTCGGGAAAACGACCAGATATATGAAATCAAAATGAGCCCACCACATCTCAATATCGTCGTAGCTCAGTTTTTTAACGCCCAGATAAGTATCGGGGATGGTTACCTCCCTGATGGCATCATCATAGCCAACGATCAAGCCATAATGACCCATCCAACCCTCAGTGCTGTTGACATATCCTCTCTCGATAATGACAGGAAAGCCAGCCGCAACCAACTGTCTGATCAGATCAATGTCGCCACCGTAGCGCACAATGCCATTCAGCTGGGTATGTGTTTGCACAAAGTCAAGCATCTCATAAGGCATGACATTACGGTCTTTGATATAGGGTTTCAACACTTTTTCTGTATCGGTTTGGTCGCCTTCCCAACCCCAGTAATTCAGGACCATCGAAAGGTTCGCGGGTCCGCAATTATTTGCCTTTTGGTGTTCCACCGCAATGCCCTCGATCATGACTTCCTTTGGCAGGGGTGTCGGGATCGGGGTTTTGGCCGGGATCGTGGTTGGCGTCGCCGTAAACTCCTGTGTGGGCGGCACGGTCGTTTCAACCTGAATTGTAGGCGTCACGGTCGCTGTTGGCGCCATTGCCGTCAGCGTCTGGATCGCGTATTCTTCGCTGTTATCGTTTTCAACCGGGACAAAAACATCCCTCCCTGGAGGATTAAAGAAGTAATAGATCCGTGCCCGGGCATTGCCAAGATGAAATGCCGCCCGCTCATGAATTGACGGAACTTGATAAACCGCCAGGGCTGCCAATATCATGACGACTAAAGCCGCCAGCCAAAACCATGGCTTTTTCCAGAATGACTTCGGGGCGAGTTTCCTGCGAAACGCCTCGGTATTTTTATTTCTATTCATTTCTTGATTATAACTGCTTCAAAAGATCAGGATTCCGCCTCCGCAAGACCTTGAATCGCGATAACCCAGTTGGGATAAAACTCAAGCGCCTTGTTGAAGTAGCGCGCCGCGGTGGCTTTATCGCCTAACATCAACGCGGCTTGCCCGCCCCAATACCAGGTTTCGGGCAGGGCTGGCACCGTCATCGGGTTGAGATTGTTGATCGTTTGCTCAGCCAGATTAAAGACATCCTGATAGCGACCGGTATAGTAATAAGCCAGGTAAGGTCCCACCTGATACCAGGTGATGCGCCAGGGGCGTTGACCTGCGTCGAGCTGACTATATAAGGTGAAAGCCTGGTCAAAAGCCTGAGCCGCGTCGAGATACTGCCCCAGTTCGACCAAAACCGAACCCTTGCTGTAAAGCGCGAAGAAGAGGTCCTGACCGCTTACCTGCCCGATGCGGGCATCCAGTTTTGCCAGCGTGTTGAGCAGGTTTGTGTGCGGATCAGCCTCCGACCCCAGCAAAGCCAAGACCTCGCCCTCACGCTCAGCGGGATAGAGCACCAGGTACAAACCGTCAAAATGAGCCCAGTCCTTTTCAAGCTCCGCGTAGCCCATCGTCATGATGCCCAGCAGGGTATCAGGGATCTGCACGCTTTGGGTGGCGTCATCATAAGCCGTGATGATGCTGTAATGCCCCATCCAGCCGTCATCGTCATCGGTATGACCTCGTTCAAGCAAAACAGGGAAGCCAGCCGAGAGCAGGCGTTTGATCATCTCCACATCGCCGCCATAACGCACCACGCCAAGCAGGTCGGTGTTTTCTTCCGCGTAAACACGCATTTCCGACAGCATGACGTTACGGTCGTCGGCGTGTGTTTTCAGTCCATCCTCGGTCACCTTTTGATTGGTTGGCCAACCCCAGAAAGTGATGTTCATCGAGAGGTTGGCGGGTCCGCAGTTGTTCATTGTCTGATATTCCAGACCCATTCCCTCCAAGGCAAAACTAGCTGGCACGATAATGGGAGTAGGTTCGGGAGTGACTTCAACGACTTCTTCCGTACCCTCAACAACCTCGGCGGTTGGTGGAACCTGGGTAGCCGTTGGCGCCATTGCCGTCAGCGTCGCGATCACATCCGCGCTGACCGTTCCCTGCTGCACGGGACCAAACACGTTTTCGGTGGGTGGGTTGAGACGGTAATAGATCTTGGAATAGAGATTGCGCGCGCGTATCCCAACAGCGGGGATTTGCAGCAGCGCGAATCCTAACAAGACCAATCCCAGTAAGATCACCAGGTAGGGCCAGGGCTTGCGCCAAACGGAGGCATGCCGAATTTCTTTTTTCATTTCTTCAGTCGCTTTTGACATATTTATCTCTTTACAATCTTAAATTTAAGGAGTTACGCCAAGCTTTTCAAGTTCAGCCAGCGCGGGCTCCCATCCGGGGTGCCATTGCAGGGCACGCTTGAAGTCGAAAATGGCGGTATCAGTATTGCCAAGCGCGATGTTGGCGCGCCCGCTCCACAGGAAAGTTTCCGGTAGAGCCGGGGTGTTGGCGTCTTTGATGGTTTTGTAGGTGATGCTGACCACGTCCTTATAGCGTCCGGTATAGTAGTAAGCCTCATAAGGTCCCACCTGATACCAGAGCATGCGCCAGGGGCGGTCATCGACAGGCAGCCAGCCGTAAACAGCGAAAGCCTGGTCAAAGGCAGCCGCCGCGTCAACATACTGCTTTTTCATGACCAGCAGCTCGCCGAGGCTGTAATAGGCAAAATACTGCTCCGAGCGGTCAACCGTCTCAGCGCGTTCCCGGAATTTTTCGAGCGTTCGGTCGAGGTTGTAATCCACATCGGCATCATCGCCCAGGATAGACAAAACGATCTCCCGCTCCTCAGGTGGAAAGACCACCAGATAAGTGCCATGAAACTCGTCCCAGACCCGCTGAAATTCCTCATACTTCAACCAGATATTGCCGTTGAAAGTATCGGGGATGTGAACCGCGCCCTCAGCGTCATCATAGCCATCCACAATGCCGTAATGTCCCATCCAACCGTCGTCGCGGTTGACGTAACCGCGCTGCGCCAAAACGGGATAACCCGCCGCGACCAGCTTTTTAAGCAGATCAATGTCACCGCCCAGCCGCAGAATAGCGTCCAGATCGGTATGTCCCTTAACGTATTTAAGCAGTTCGGACGGCGAAACGTTCAGATCCTGCAAAACGGGTTTGACAACCGCTTCCACGTCTTCCTGAATGCCTTCCCAGCCCCAGTAGCGCATATTCAGCACCAGATTGGCAGGTCCGCAGCTGTTAAAGCGCTGATACTCCTGCACAATGCCCTCTATTTGAACAGCGGCAGGGATCTTGGTTGGCAGCGGCGTTGCCGTGGGGGGAACAGCGGCTTCCGCGGTTGAGGTTGCGGCAAATGTCGGCTCAGGGGCTGTTGTCGGCGTCGCCGTTGGTGCGAATGCGGTCAGCGTCGCCATGACCTGGGCGTCCATGGTCGTTTCGCCCGAGATCTCGAATTCAGATTTTGCGGGCGGGCGCAGGAAGTAGAAGATCTTCGAACGCAGGGTGGTAACGTGAAAATACGCCCGGTCGTGAATAGCAGGGATCTGGTAGAGCGCGAAAAGGATCAGCACCAGTGCCGCAATGACACCGATAGCGATCAGCAATCCCCGCCCTCGCTGCTTTTTTGCCCTGGGTTGAGCAAGCCCCTCACCTTTTTCCTTGGATTTTGAATTCATTTTTCTGTTCTCTTCTTCAGGAACGTCCTGCGCTGTTTGTTTCTTCATGATGTTTCGGATTATAACGCAAACTACCCGCTGCATGTGCAGCCTGCCTGTACCCCTCTATTTCTGTTCCAGCATGCTCTCCCGACCATGCGAATGTTTGGTTATCTGGGAATTATTCTCTTCTACACAACTACTTCTATGGGTCAGCTAAGCTTGGGTCGGTAGCATAGGAGGCTGACCCAAAAGACCGAATTTTCAAAAAATTGGTCTAAAAGTGGGGGTAACTATCAATTTTTGCCCATGATATGACGATGCAATCCCATTTTTATGGCTAAAAATGCCTATAAGTGGGGGAGTTAAAAATAAAGTTTGACTTTTGGGTCAGCCTCTGCCCGAAGGGCGGATGAGGGGTTGTCCGCAGGGCAAACTATCTACCTTAGGCTCTCAGAGTGAGGGGTGCTCGTCTATTGTGCCAGTTAGCTTCGAATTGAAATTTATGCACTTTTTGTGCATAAATTTCAATACCCCTTCGGGCACTTGGTCGCGACCTACTGTTTTACAGGTCAAAATTCATTACCCAATCGGTGAAATAGTACAGATCGATTTGGTGGATGTAAAAACCAATCTCACCAGTAAGAAGTTCCCGTGCGATGGAGCCCTCAGTATAGATTAGTTCGTCTGCCTGAGGGCGTTTTTCTCCAATGAAACCTCCACCACCACAACTGCCGCCATAAATAAACTGATTAACACACAGAGTGATCTGAACGATAGCATTCGCCGATTCGGGGCTTTGCATTACCACGCGGAAGCGAACCAAACCTTCATCATCAATGTGCAAAATCTCAACCCCAAGCAGATGAAAGCTGATGGGTGGAATGTCGTACCATTTGTCTACCTTAACAAAATCACCAGCCTGGTAGCTTTCCGGGAAGTCGATCGTCAGGAAGGCTGGGACGTAGGTGATGCCGTCTTCTTCATAAAAATCGCCATAATCATACTTCTGCATTGAGAATCTTGGCATGGTTAAGGTATAGGTTTTCCCTTTTGGCAAGGCTGATTCCGCGATCATCGTGATCTCATTCATGGGGCAATTCATGCTGCAATTAAAATCCGGATTCATCGGATAAAAAAGCCCATCCTCATCCTGCAAACTCCACCATTGAGCCGTGGCCAACCCGGCCTCGTAGCCCTCAGGCATATCAAAGCGGACCAGAATACTCGTTTTTCTAATACCTTTGCTTTTGGTAGAGACGCTTACGGGCGCGGCGAAGGCTGGGTTTCCGTAACTTTCTGCACCCGGCGTTACCTGAGACACCTGATCTTCACTTCTGACCGGTTCGACCGTCAGTGGCACTACCCAAGCTTCCTCCCAAGGCTCGGCCATGTAAGGCAGACCGGGCACCACCAGGCTCATTTCGCTGCCTGCCTCGTCGCTTAGAGCAGGAAAGAATAAATCATAAACATATTCTGTCATGCCCCCACCAATTCCTGTACCTCCCCCCAAAGAATTGACCCTCTCTCCATCTTTCAGTAGCAAATAAGCATTTTCGTAAGAACCTGGATCTTTAATATCCTTTGGATCATACGGGCTGATCCCCTGCACAAGGATAGAAATCGTCAATCCATCTTCAAGGCTTTGCACCGACAGCAGACTAAGGGTCAGTTCTTCGTGAATTTCCTGCGTTTTTTCAGGAAGGACCTCATAATTTTCCAACTGGCTGATCGGTCGGTAATTTGGAACCAGCCAGGCGCGTACCTGCGCCCATACTTTGTCGGGACCGACGGCGAGCACGACGATCACCAGCAAAACCATCACGATGGTGACAAATTTCCAGCCCCAGCTGCGTTTTTGAGCGGATTTTTGCGTTTTCATTTCCACTTCTTTCCAAATTTGGTCGATCTTTTCATCCTTCAATGCCCGATTCCCAAACAGAGATTCGAGATTTCTTTCAATGCCTTGTTCTTTGTCTTCCATTTCTTACTCCAGGTTCAAACGTAAATGTTCCAATATTTTGTTATGCGCTTTGCGAACGGCATCTGGTCGCTTGCCAAGTAGTTGCCCCATTTCAACAAAAGTGAGCCGGGCGGTATAGCGCAGATTGAGCAGATCCAATTCATCTGGCTCCAGCTTTCTCAACTGATCCTTCAGCTGCAGCATCGTTTCCGTATCAGGCGATTTTTCAGCCAGCGTAAAATTTTCATCGTTCAGATTGAGCAAAACCGTTCGATTGGCTCGATAATGATCCACTGTCAGATTTCTGGCAATCCTGAAAAGCCAGGCGGCGAAGCTGTTGCGCTCGTCAAAGCGATGGATATGTTTCATGGCTCTAATGAAAACTTCGGAGCTAAGATCTTCAGCATCAAGGTGGGAACCAACCCTTCTCAGGATGTAGAAATAGATGCGATCCACAAAATGAAGATAGAGAAAGTAAAAAGCGTTTTGATCCTTTTTGGCTGCCTGAACCAGATCAAGGATTTTTTGATCCGCTTCAATCTCCCGATTGATAACTTCCGTTTTTTGATTGGAGGATTCCTCTAAAGTCATAAATTCTCCATTTCGTATCATTACCTGCCAGCATTTTTCTGACGTCTTAATGGTTAAGACGGAGCATACGGCAAGAAACGGAATTATTCAAGTTGATTGGGAAAAATCACGATGAACAAATGTTTCTATGCATTCTTTATTCACCGTCCAAACAAGCTGAAACATGCTGCGGACTTTTCTTACCTGTTCCAGCATACCCTCCCGACCGTGCAGATAGCTGGTGAGCAACGCTTTCGGAAAAGAGTAATAGAATCGAAAGTTGCGGTCAGGGCAATTGCATTAAATCACCTAAATCAAGTCTCTTTTGACTCTTTTGGCATAAAAAACGCCTATTTAACTTCGGTAAATAAGGTATATGTGGTGCAGTTGCGGATTGTCATCGCGAGGAGCCCTTTAGGGCGACGCCAGTGCACGTAAGGGTATGTGCGATCTGCCTTAAAACTTTTCCTTCACAAAAAAGGAATGGAAAACTGATTAACTGCAGATTGCCACGCCCCTGAAGGGGCTCATACTAATGACTGTCCACTAAGTGATATTTTTCTATGCTTGGCTAAAAAGATTAATTAATGTTCGTATTTACGCTTGGTTCGAATAAAAATCATCTATATTTATATGCATTTGCCCTGAAGTTGCAGCCATTCACATATTCGTTTAAGATGTAAAATCATGAAAAGGAATAACGCAAATGAAGAAATTGCTTAGCACCATCGGGAAAACATTGCTGTTCTTTGTGGGTTGGGCGCTTTTAGGCTCACTGCTGCCAGTACCTGAATCTCCTAACCAGGCTGTCTGGAGGTTTTGGGCAGAACTGATCCCTTTTCTGACCATCGTTTCTTTCACAATTTTGTTCTGGCTGTTTGAAAAGAGAAAGATCGAACTGCACATCTTTTCATCTCCGCTGAAAAATATCCTCACAGGCCTTTTCCTGGGGATCATCTGGATCGGCATTGCGGCAATCGTGCTAATGCTTTTGGGAACAATGAAAATTGTTGCCTGTAACTCCGTGCCCATGCTGTGGTTGTGGGTTGTTTCTGTCTTTCTCAACGCAACCATGCAGGAACTGCTCGTCAGAGGATACCTCTATCAGATGCTCAAATCTAATTACAGTATAGTTCTCGCGACCATAATCACAACCGCATTATTTACATTGATGCACGGCGGTGCCTTTGAGGCAGGCATTCTTCCCGTGCTGAATGTGCTGACAATGAGCTTGCTAATGACGCTGGCATTAGAGTACACGCAGTCCTTAATGGTTCCCATACTCATGCATTTTGTTTGGAATTGTGTTGGAGCGATTATCCTTGGCGGGGTCACCCTGGCAGACGACTACCCGCATCTGTGCGTGACAGAATTCACAGGAAGCACATTCTTATCAGGCGGCACTCCCAAGATGGAAGGCAGCATTGTTGTGTTAATTCTCAACATCGCGCTTATTTTGGCGTTTCTTCTTCTTTTGAAAAGAAGGAAAGTAGTAAAGTCAGATCCACCAAATTCAAATGAGTAAGAGGTTAAAGTAGAGGTGCTTCGCGAATGACGGAAATAAGTCCTTTAAGCCATTCCTTCATCCTCCCGTTCCAGCATGGTCTCCCGACCATGCGGATGGTTTGTAAGCGTAAATAGCGCAAACGTGGCCAGGAGACGACGTTTGAACAAGAAATAGACTATGCGATATCATACAAATCAAGCCTAGGCAGTAGAAGTGGATGATCGTCATCGCGAGGGAACAAAGTGACCGTGGCGATCTGCCTTTAAACTATCATTGCGTCGTTAATAATTGGAACCAGATTAATTACAGAATGCGATACCCTGACAGGCACAGACACCCCCCATAGGGCTCTCAATACCCGAAGAGCACGATGAGACAACTCCCATTACTCTTAGTCCGCCATGCAGACCACCCAGATTTACCCACCAATACCGCAAGCGTTTTCGCCATCACTTTAGTATAAGCGAACGCCAGAAAATACAAGTTTTAACAAAATTCTTATCAAAACACCCTATGATAAATCGTGGAAGAGCCGTTATGTGGTACTATAATGGTTCTGAATTTGGAGAAATTGGGACTTATGCCTGTTTACAGTTATTTATGCCAACAATGTGGCCACACCTTTGATCAATTTCAGCACTTCACCGACGACGCGCTGACGGTTTGCCCTGCCTGCAACGAGGTTGCCTTGCGCAAGGTTTACACCCCGGTCGGTATCGTTTTTAAGGGCAAGGGCTTTTATGCCACCGATAACCGCTCTCCCTCGGGACAAAAATCAAGTTATAAGAGCGATTCTGACAGCTCAAACGGCTCTAAATCAAGCAGTGAGGGCAGCAAGACACCCTCCTCGTCAGCAAACACCAGTAAAGAAAAAACAACCGCCTGATCGGCGGTTGTTTTTTTACTCATTATTCTTTCCTATTAGTCGAACTGCACATCCTGAATGAACTGCTCGATCATCGCCGCGTTTTCAGGCGTATCCTGCAAACTCGTGGAATAGCTAATTACCAGCATATGTTCACCCAGGTCAAAATAATTTCGTACCTTGGTAACCTATCGGGTATTAAACCGTTAAATCAGCGATCAAAAGCTCAAAAGCAGTTTGACCAGGCATGCCACCGGTCTTGATGCCCTCATCAATGCTCAACAGGCGTCGGTAGATGGCCAGCAGCTGCTTCATGCTAAAGCGCTGCGCCTGATTATATAACTTTTTTGCAATGAAACTTTTTGTGTCCAATTCTTTTTCAATACTTTTAAGGTTGCCGCCTTCATCCAGGATCTCACGCGCCTGGATGAGCAGACGAAACTGGCGATGGATCATGCCGGTCAACTCCATCACATCACTCTTTTCGGTCAGAAGCTGAAACTCGCGCATTGTCTTTACGCCGTTCCGCTCTCCCAAAGCGTCAATGAAAGCAAAGACGTTGCCTTCTTCCTCGTGCGTGGTCAACAATTCGACATCCCGAACCTCAACCACCTGCCCCTCGCCGACAAAAGTGATCAGCTTTTCGATCTCCTGAGTTGCCTGGAGCGTATCATTGCCGATATAGCTTGCCAAGACCTGGGCGGCTTCGGGATTGAAACCTCCGCCCATCTCTTTTGCCTTGCGAATGATCCAGGAACGCATTTCGCCCTGGTCAGGCAGACCGCAATTGACGATCAGCGCTTGCTCAGGATTTTTTCCTATCCATTCGGTCAGCCAGGAATAGCTTTTGATGTTGACCCAATCGCGTTCGCCCCACTTTTTGCTCAGTTCGTCTTCCACCACCAACACCAATGCGGAGCTGGGCGGCAGGTTGGCAAAGAGGTCAAGATAGCGTCCCCGCTGATCTTTGTTGACCTTAGCCAGCATTTGGCGGGCGTTCTCAACGATGATCAGCCGTCGATCAGCCAGAAAAGGGATCGTGAGCGCGTCGGCTTGCAAAGCCTCAAAGCTCAGATTCTCGCCATTCAGCCGAGCGCTGTTGAGATCGCCCATGCTCTCGTCACCTAATCCAGCCAAAAAATCTGCCAAAACGCCTTTGGTTTTGGCAGTGTCATCACCTCTCAGGAGGTACAGGCTGGGTTTGGTCGTCTCTTCGCTCATTTTATTGCCTCAGGCTCGTGTGCTGATCTGGTGGATGAAGCCCTTACAAAGCTTTTGACTTCGGATCAACGTGACATCAAGATCGCTGATATCGGAATCAGTGGTGTATTTTTCCTGCAAACGGGGTCCAACAGGTTTGCTGATAATATAGACCGGGACGGCGACAAAGGCGGAAATGAGGACATGCCACCATTTCGGCTGTCTGCCGCGGCTCAGACCCATCAGCGAAAGGAAAGCCGCTGAGCCGGAGAGAAATGATGAAGTCGCCAGATTGGTGCCGCAGCCAGGATGGACTGCCAGCTCATGTTCGCCAGCCAGCAGACGGCGGCGCGCTTCCAGCACCGCGTCGGTCACGATCTCAGTGGGCAGATCGGCGATCAGAACGAAACCTGTCGGGTTGGAATGCCCCATCATTCTGACTCCCTTGAAACGGGATGCCAAAACTTTCATGGTAGCATGCTCAAGGGCATGATTTCGGCGCGTCGCGCGGATAAAGGGGATTTGTTTGAGTAGATTCATTTTATTTGCCTTTCTTTCGGCTTTCGATGTGAAAATGATACCTTATTATCGAAAAATGTTAGCCATTTCGCTTCATGGTACCTGAGTTTCTCACTTTTGCAAAAAACTCGGTTTTCATTGAGGAAAAGAGATAAATTCAGGGCACTAAAATGGAAAAACTCTGGTACGTCTCTGTTAGCTGCATATGACTTTCAAATGTTTACATCTTTGTTACAAGGCTATGATCGGCTTAGTCGCGGATGGGGGCAAGCCCCATCCGTACATTTGGTATTTGAAAACATCAAATTCCTGCTTTAACCAAGCCATTTATAGGTCACCAACCTGTACGGACGGGGTTCAGCCCCGTAAAAAGAGGAAGAGTTAAGCGCGCGCGAGGCGGCGTAGCCGCCGGAGGCGTGCAAGCGCAGCCAGCTGGCGCGCGCAACAACTAGCCTTCTCCCTCGGGGGAGAAGGTGCCCGAAGGGCGGATGAGGGGTATAGCCAGAAAGGCTGTTGTCAAGCACAAAAAAGTCACCACTAATCCAGTGTATTTCATTTGGCTGGCAACAATGCTTCCTGCACAGCTTCCTTTAATGAGCGGACTTCGACAATTTCAATTCCCTCAGGCCAGGGCTCGGATTTGCGCAGGCGTTTCGGGACAACCGCGCGCTTAAAGCCCAGTTTGGCAGCTTCGCGCAGGCGCGTTTGCATCTGCCCGACCATGCGCAGCTCGCCCGAGAGACCCACCTCCCCAATCAAAACCGTATCCGCGCGCACCGGGATATCCTTATAGGAGGAACTGATCGCGGTCGCCACAGCTAGGTCAGCTGCCGGTTCTTGTATCCTTAATCCGCTGACAACGTTGCAGATGACGTCCTGATTGCTCAGGTTGACGCCAATGCGGCGCGTCAACACCGCCGCCAGGATAAGCAAACGACTGATATCGATCCCATTGGCAGTACGGCGGGGATTGCCAAAACTGGTCGGCGTAGTCAGACCCTGAATTTCCACCAAAAGCGGGCGTGTGCCCTCCATCGTGACCGCGATGGCAGACCCCGGCGCGTTGATCATGCGCTCTGCCAGGAAAACTTCGCTGGGGTTGCGCACCTCGACCATGCCGCGTTCCTGCATCTCAAACACACCCACCTCGCTGGTCGCGCCGTAGCGGTTCTTGACCGACCGCAGCAAACGGTAGCTCTGAAAATGCTCGCCCTCGAGATACAAGACCGTGTCAACGATGTGTTCCAAGACGCGTGGGCCCGCGATCGTGCCTTCTTTGGTCACGTGACCGATCAAAAAGACGGTTATGCCGGTCAGCTTTGCCAGTTCGCGCAGTTTGGCGGCCGATTCGCGCACCTGCGAGATCGAGCCAGCCGCGGATTCCATTTCTGGCAAAGTCACGGTTTGGATCGAGTCAATGATCACCAGGGAAGGTTTGACATCAGCAATGTGCTCAAAGATCACGCCCAGATTTGTTTCGGTCACCAAAAGCAAATTGTTGGGCAGTTTCTCTTCCCCAGCCAGGCGAACCGCCCGTATTTTGATCTGGCGTTCGGATTCTTCACCGGATACATACAAGATCGTGCTTTTTTCTGCCAGCTGCATCGCCATCTGCAGCGTGAGGGTACTTTTCCCGATGCCGGGATCGCCGCCGATCAGGACGATCGAGCCTGGCACAATGCCCCCACCCAACACCCGCGCGAATTCTTCCATCTCAACTGGAACGCGCTCTTCTTTTTGCCCCTCGATCTCTGCCAAACGCTTGACCTGGGAAGTCCCGCTGACACCCCGCACTTTGGAAACAGCCTTGGTGGGGGTATCCTGCACGACTTCTTCAACCATACTGTCCCAGCTTTCACAACTGGGACAGCGTCCAAAACTACGGGAACTTGTTTTCCCACATACCTGACAAACGTAGCGTGTATAGCTTTTTGCCATCGCTCCTCGCTTAAGCTTCGACTAATTGCGGCTCTGCCGTTTCCTCCTGGGCGCGCATTGCCTTCAGCACAATGTGTTTTTCAGTTTCTCCATCGGCATTGAGGCGTTGTTCCAGGTCCACCTGAATGGTATCGCCAGCCAGGAAATGCCTTGCCAGCAATTCATCAGAAAGTTTTTCTTCCACTTCCTGCGTGATGACGCGCCGCACCGGGCGGGCGCCCATTTCGGGGTCATAGCCCAACTCTGCCAGATGGTCGAGAGCCAGATCGCTCGGGACCAGCTTGATCTGTTGTTCTTCCAGCCGTTCGTTCAATTTGTCGATCTCCAGTGAGACGATCTGGCGGATGTCCTTGCGGTTGAGCGAGCGGAAAACGATCACTGAATCAAGACGGTTGATGAATTCCGGTCTGAAATTACGCTTCAGGGCATCCATGAGCTTTTTCTGCATCTCTTTATATTCAAGCTCTTCTTCCATGGCCTCGTCAATATCCAAAGCAAAGCCCAGACCACTTTGCCGTCTGATCAGATCAGCGCCGATATTGGTGGTCATAATGATGATGGCGTTGCGGAAATCGACCTTCAGCCCCTTGGCATCGCTTAAATGTCCTTCTTCCATGATCTGAAGGAGCATATTGAGCGCTTCCGGGTGAGCCTTTTCCACCTCGTCGAAAACGACGATGGAATATGGCTTGCGGCGAATGGCTTCGGTCAACTGTCCGGCTTCGTCATAGCCAACATAACCTGGAGGCGCGCCTACCAGGCGGCTCATGCTGTGCCGTTCCATGAATTCGGACATGTCGATCTGGATCAGGGCGTCTTCGCTGCCAAACATCTGCATGGCAAGCGCCTTGGTCAGCTCGGTTTTGCCTACCCCGGTGGGTCCCAGGAACATGAACGAGCCGATCGGTCGACGTGGGTTCTTCAGACCAGCTCTGGCGCGGCGGATCGCCTTGCTCACTGCCACAATGGCTTCAGCCTGACCAATAATGGATTTGGAGAGATCTTCTTCCAGATTCAAAAGACGTTCCGATTCCTCGGTTTCGATCTGCATAAGCGGAATGCCTGTCCACATCGAGATCACCTCGGCGATATCTTCTTCAGTGACCGTAGGAGCACTTTCACGATCCCAGGCGGTTTGCAGACTGTGGAGTTTGCTTTCGATCTCTTCCTGCCGCTTGGTGAGAGCCTGGATATTGTCGCCATCACCCGAGCCCTTGGCTTTCTTGAGCTCTTTGCGGATCTGGCGCAATTCCGCCATCATGTCTTTACTGTTGACCGCGCTTTCGCTCTTATACATGCGCACACGAGAAGATGCCTCATCGACCAGGTCGATCGCCTTATCAGGCAAGAATCTTTCGGTGACATAACGTGAGCTCAGCTTGGCAGCCGCCTCAAGGGCTTCATCGCTGATGGTCAGACGGTGATGCTCCTCATAGTTCGGGCGCAGACCGTGCAAGATTTCAATAGTCTCTTCCACGCTGGGCTGTTCGACCACGATAGGTTGGAAACGACGTTCCAACGCGGCGTCGCTTTCGATGTTTTTTCGATATTCGTTGGCGGTCGTCGCGCCGATCACCTGCAATTCACCGCGTGAAAGGGCGGGTTTGAGGATGTTGGCGGCATCCACCGATGAGCCAGCTGAACCAGCGCCAACCAACATGTGGACTTCATCAATGAAAATGATATCGCCGCTGCTTTTCAGCTCATCAATAACGCGCTTGAGGCGTTCCTCAAACTGACCGCGGTACATCGTGCCCGCGACCATCGAACCAACATCCAGCTGCAGAACGCGCTTGTCAAGCAGCAAAGCAGGCACGTCACCTTCGATGATACGCTGCGCCAGACCTTCAACAATCGCTGTTTTACCAACGCCTGGCTCACCGATCAGCGCCGGATTGTTTTTGGTGCGGCGGGCAAGGATCTGGATGACCCGTTCAATTTCTTTGCTGCGACCAATGACAGGATCGAGCTTACCCGCTTCTGCCAGCGAGGTCAGGTCAGTTGCCAGTTGGTCGACCAGGGGAGTTTTCCCTTCGTCCTTTTCCTTACGGTGGGAAACGCCGCGACGGCTGATGACATCGCTCTTTTCAAGCTCGTCTTTCTTTTCTTCCTTTTGAATTTCATCCTGCATGCGTTGGTATTCTTCCATCACGCGCGCGGTCTGGCGTTCCAGTTGAGTCGCGTTTACGCCCAACATTGCCAAAGCGCGCATGGCGATGCTGTTTTCATCCCGAGCCATTGCCATGATGAGGTGTTCGGTGCCAACCATGTTGGACTTACCAGCCAAAGCTTCTGTCAAAGCCTGTTCGAGCAGACGTTTGACATCCTCGCCCAGCCCTCCGGTGGATTCTTCTTCCTGAGTTGATTCGGTTTTCTCCTTCATTTCAGCCAGAACAGCCCGCAGGCTTTCCAGCTCAATGCCTAATTTATCCAGCACACGTTTGGCGGCGGTGCCTTCTTCAATACACATACCCAACAACATGTGTTCGGTGCCAATTCTCTTCGTCTTTGCTTGTTCAGCTTCCTGCTGTGCCAGGCCGAGGACGCGTTTGGCTTTTTGGGTAAATCTGCTCATGCCAGCCATGGCATACCTCCTGTAAATCGATTATCCAATGCTGCCCACTAACCCGATAATTTGATTTTGGCAGACCTAAAATCAGACGGGGAATTTGTTTTTCTATTTCAGGGACGTCAAAAGAACATCCACGATTGACATTTTCAGTATACCAAAATAAGACCACCTCGTCTTGCCCAGTCTGCTTTTATAATGAAAAGTTAATAATGATGCCTTCAGGCTGCCTGTAACATCGGGTAGGTCGGGTTGCGTCCTTCAACCCGACATTCAAAGCGCAAGTCAGGTCATTGGAGGTTTGCAATTTAATTGTCCATAAAGTGGGGAAAACTAGGATAACTACCTCCTGGGAGGGGGGGATATAGGGGGTGGGTCTCCTATTTGTGTATTCTTGGAAATGTATTATGCGAGCAAGCTCTGGACGAACATTTTCGTTTCAGATAAAAAGATTCCGTTTGCATGGACAAAAATGCAACGCTTGTAAATAAACTAGTACAATTAAGCACCTTGCATGTAGAATACGACCATAGAATAAGACAAATTGGAGTCATTATGAATATTTCAGAACTGTTTGACCACAAAAAAACACTTTTTTCACTCGAGATCTTTCCGCCGAAAAGAGACACTCCCTATAACGTTATTTACAACACTTTGCTAAAGCTGCGCGGTATCCCGGCTGATTTCATCAGCGTGACTTACGGCGCGGGCGGCAGCGAAGCCCAGCAGGACAAAACGCTTGAAATTGCCTCGCTGATCCTTCGCACCTACCATACCGAACCTGTCGCCCATCTCACCTGCGTCAATGCCGACCGCGCACTGGTCATCGATACTTTGGAAAAATTCAAGGAGCATCATATCGAGAATATCATGGTGCTTAGAGGCGACATCAGTCCGGATATCCCGCCCAAAGAAGATTTCAAATACGCATCCGACCTGGCGGCATTTATTAAATCCTACGATTCGAGCTTCAATCTCATGGGCGCCTGTTACCCCGAAGTCCACTATCAGGCTGAATCAATGGAAAAAGACATCGAAAACCTTAAGTTCAAGGTTGAGCAGGGCGTGACCCAATTGATGACCCAGCTCTTCTTCGACAATGAGAAGTTTTACATATTCCGCGAAAAAGCAGAAAAAGCGGGCGTCAACGTCCCCATCTCTGCCGGCATCATGCCCATCACCAATCAAAGCCAGATCGAGCGCACAGTAGCGCTGAGCGGCGCCAGCGTGCCCGCTAAATTGCAGCGGTTGTTCGATCGCTATGGTCACGACCGTAAGGCGATGTTCGACGCTGGCATCCATTACGCCATTGAACAGATCATGGACCTGATCGCCAACGAAGTACGCGGCATTCATCTTTACACCATGAATAATGTCGAAATCGCGACCCGTGTCAGCGATTCCATTCAAAATATTCTTGAGTCGGAGAACAATCCTTCTTAGAGGGTTTTCCTTGTTGACTTTTTGCAACATTAATCGCTTACGCGGAGGCTTTTTTTAATATTTTCTCGACTAAAGTTACTTTAGCGCTGGTTGGAGCGCTTGTGCTTACGCCTAAATAGGCGTATAATTTCATAAAATACCCACAGAAGAGGTGCTAAGTGAAAGGATTCAAAGTAATTTTCACTAAAATGTTTTTCGTTTTTCTGGTAATAGCTTTGCTTGGCGGAAGCATCACACCATCGACGCAAGCTCAGGATATCACGCCAACTGGTGAAAATGTATCAGACATCAAAGTCTTCAATGAATACTATACCGAACGCTACATTACCCTGGACGATGGTACTCAAATCACCGAAGCCATCATTAATGGTCCTCCCTCTCCTCCTCTGGGAGAAATCGAGTGGATCCATGCCGACGAATTGAAGCCTGAGGGAATCATCCCAAATTTTCCATCATATAGCTGGGTTTTTGGATGTACAGCGGTATCAGCTGCCATGATTGCTGCCTATCAGGATCGAAACGGCTACCCAAACATTTATACCGGTCCAACCAACGGCGGAGTTATGCCCTTATCCAATGTATGGGGAACATGGACAGACGGTAATGGGGATTCATACCCCAGCAACCCCTTGATTGCCTCCCAATATGGCGTTGATGGCAGAACAACAAAGGGTTCAATTGATGACTATTGGGTATCGTATGGCAGTACCGCAAACGACCCATTTATTACCGGTGGCTGGACTGAGCATACCTACGGAACCGCGATTGGCGATTATATGAAAACCAGTCAATCGAATTTCGGAAACAAGGATGGTTCCTCCAAAATCTACACCTGGTCCCATACCTCGGCACCCTATACTTGTGCTGATGCTGCTAACAGAAGCGATCCCGATGCAAACCTAGGCCGGATGCAATTTTATCAGCAACGTGGGTACGAAGTGACTACTTGTTACAATCAGAAAACAGATAACCAGGTTTCCGGAGGCTTTACCCTGGCACAATTCAAAGCTGAAATTGACGCCGGATTTCCGGTCCTGGTACATGTGACAGGACATACGATGGTGGGATATGGTTACGATGGCACCAAGATTTATATTCGCGATACCTGGGATAATGATCCAAATAAAACCTACAGCATGCAATGGGGTGGCTCCTATAAAGATATGATGATGCAATCAGTCAGCGTACTAAGGCTTAAACGACCAGACCAGCCAAGTACTGGAAAACTATACCTTCCGGTTGTATACAAACCTCAACCAATTGACTATACAATCAAAAACTGGAATTTTGAACAAGGACGCGTTGCCTGGACTGAGTATTCCACACATGGTTGGGAGCTGATTATGAATGCCAACGGTCTTCCAGTAACACCCTATAGTGGAAGTTGGGCAGTATGGCTGGCGGGTGGTCATAATGAGGTTTCCTCTATTAGTCAGCGAATCAATGTACAACCTCAAAAGAGGCTAACCGCTAGATTTTGGGTTGATTCCGAGGAAACAAGTTGTGGATATGATAATTTTATTGTGAGAGTTAATGACGTAGAGATTGGTAGAGTCGAGCTATGCGCTGCAAATGAAACTGGAGGCTGGGGTACCCTATATGTGAATTTAAGTACTTACGCGGATCAAAATGTGAAAGTAACATTTGAAGCCAGGACTGATGGGTCACTATTTAGCAGTGTTTTTCTGGATGACTTCGTATGGACAAGTCTGCTCAACGAAGACATCGAAGGTCTGAAAATCATCCCTGCCACTCCTTCAGAATCTGTTCCGGGAAGCATACTCCCTAAAGAAAATTAAGCCTCCCTACTTAATAGATTAAACTGCGTGAAAGGGTTGGTTCATGATAACCAACCCTTTTTTGTGTAGCGGTAAAGCCGTACGAAAGGAATAGGTCATGGATCCCGGAAGTTGCTTTCGCTTATCATGACCATTGGTCTCAATAGAACGCTTATCCTCCATTGTAGAAAAATGGGGGGAACCTTACGAGCAATTGGTACGCGTCCGTACATAGGAATACAGTGTAGTAGTAGTGGAGAAGAAGCAGAGCCTTCTCACTTGGGATAAGGGGAACCACATAGTGGTGGATGGAGGGGCTTAGCAAAGAGAATTAAACACATACTTCGAATCGAAATGGGCTATCTGGCAAAAATTTTTCACTATCCTCTAAAATTATCCTTCTAATAATCTTCTTCATTAGATTTGGCTTCGCCCTCTAATTCTTTTTTGTAAATATATTCACCCCATCGGTTGGCATAACCACTCCAAAAAGTGATGTTGATGAAAAGGCCTGCCACTGGCAATCCGAACAACGTGAAAAGCCCAGCCCAGGTCAGGCCATTCTTCACCCCTTCCCAACCAGCGCCGCTATAGCCAACAGATGCCAGAATTATCGCCACGACCACAACCCCGATGCCATACCATTTCAAATAGCGCAAATAGCGTTTCCAGGGATGTGTTTTTGGGTTCTCTGCCCGCGCATCTTCCGTTAAAGTTTCTGAGAAAGGTCTTTTCACTTTTCCTCCAAAAAACTTTTCATCGGACGAATGAAGTGGCAGGTATAGCCATCAGGCTTTTTCTTTAGATAATCCTGATGGTAATCTTCAGCGACCCAAAACCTTGTCAATTCCTCAAGAGTGGTCACGATCGGGCCTTTCCAGGCGCCGCTCTTTTCGACCAGGGCGATCATTTCCTCCGCGACCTTCTTTTGCTCATCATCCCTGTAAAAGATCGCCGAGCGGTAGGAGCTGCCAATGTCAAATCCCTGACGATTCAGAAAAGTGGGGTCATGCATGCGAAAAAAGAAGTCCAGCAGCTGCCTGAGACTAGTTTGTTTGGGATTATAGACTATTTTGAGAGCTTCGGCATGTCCAGGGTGATTTTGGTAGCTTGGATACTCATTTTCACCGCCCGTGTAGCCACATTCGGTGTCCAAAACCCCGGGTTGGTGTCTGAACAATTCCTCCATACCCCAGAAACAACCACCAGCGAGTACGATTTCATCCACATTTCGATCCATTAATTCACCCATTTTTCTTATCCAGAAAATACATTTCTATTCGTAGTCATCGTCTGCCAAAAACTGTGAATACAGCGTTGACCGCGATGATATCTAGCTTATTTATAGCAAGATTATATTCAATATCATAAGATTTATGTAAACTGATTAGTCCTATCCTGCTTATGATGTGAATATAAGAGTTAAATGGTCACGAACATGGACTTGATGAACAGAACACAAATGTATATTAAGAAAATAAAAAGGCTGCCATAAAACAGCCTTCTTTCCTTACGTTTTCATGTGTTAATTTATCTTTTTGTCTGCACAAGAATCAAAATCGAATCAAGGCATAAAGCCCTTCTCCGCAGAAAGAGCAACGACATCATAAGCCTGCGCCTCGCATTCAGCAGAGAGCGTTGCGGCATTACGGTTTTCAACTGAGAAGTATTCGCTCCCATAGTAAAATCCCAAAAGGACCAGATCTCCATTGGAGATACGAGTCCATCTTGTCACATCAAAGTTTATTCCACCAAGTGTTTTCATGAAGGTATTTGCACCAAACGTATTCATATCCATACCATGGCCAGACTGATAATTGAAATCGCAGCCATTATAGGTTCTGGATTGCAGGATATTGAAGCCATGAACATTATTGACCTTCCATAAATCAGTATCATATGTGAGCCAAAAACCGTTGCCGATATCTACAACACCCAATGACACAGTCGGAACTGGTGTCGGTGGAATAGGAGTAGGTGGAACGGCCGTTGGCGGCACTTCAGTCGGTTTCGGCTCCTGGGTAGGCATGGATTCTGGTTGAATAGCAGTTGGAACAACCACTGTTGGTATTTCATTATCTTCCGGCTTAGTTTCTGGTTTCCCTTGCGGGTAAATATTGATAGTTGGTGAACAGGATACAGCAATAATCAATAATGCGAGAATTGTACACGTGAAAAGACGACATTTTTTTGAATACTTTTTATCAGACATTCTGCTCTCCTTTTACAAAATGAATTAATATATTTTATCACCTACCTCTACATTTTAAGCAAAACAGGCTGGGAATTTTCATGCCAGCCTGTCTTTACTTTTCTTTTCTGACATGATGTTGTCCCGATAACTATTGAAATAACCGCCCAATTAAACCTAAAAGTTTTCGAAAATCAAGTTTAAATCCTCTTCTGTAGTGGGCATAATCTCTAATAAGTCCGCATCTATCGCATCGAGCATAATTTTTTCTTTTTCTTTTAAACGATCATAAGTCGCTAAGCCCAACGAAAATGGTTCATCGTAATCATCATTCTTATATTGTGTCGCCATAAAATAATATTGAGTATATTGATCCTCTGGCAATCCAAGCCTATGAATTCGATCCTTTGATTGCAGCATATGTACAAGATTATAGGAATACTCGAAGTATATTGCATCATGGCAAACCTGATGCAGAGATACAGATTCAGCTAGTGTATGAGGATTAGTTACTAGAACCTTATACTTTTCTTCTTTGAAGTCTTTGAGTAATTGTGCTCGGTCTTCTAAAGCAACCTCACCAGAGATCGAATAAGCACTAATACCTTCTGCATTAAGTGTCTTACAAAAATTTTCTATAGTGTCTTTAAACATGCACCAAAGAATAATTGTCTTACCTTCGTTTATCTTTTCTTTAACTAATTCCAGGCATTTTAAGAATTTAGTGGTATACGGAGTTTCATTTATAATCGACTGATACTCCATCGAAAAATCATGAAAATCGATTTCATCGATATCTAATGATCTATCGTCCAATAGATAATCAAACTCTCCAATGTCAAGTCGTTTAGCCAGAAGCTTTGGGCTTGACTCAAGCTGTAGAATTCTAATTAATAAAGCCAGACGATCCTTCCTATATCGCAATTTCAATAGATCTAAGAGTTTTTTTTCATTTTCACTCGCATCCACAACAAAAATCTCGTCTTCATTTGGCGGAGGAACACCTAATTCCTTTTTTGTTGTTCGACAGAAGAAAGGTTGAATCTTGTTGTTTATTTCCTCTATTTCCTCATCATTTGGACTTGCAAGAAAAGCAGGCGTAAAGTTAAAAAAATGCTTGTACTCATTTGAATATAGAATGTTCAAGAGGTTATATATATCTGTATATTTATTCGGGATGGGCGTTCCAGTCATCGCCACAATGTATGAAGCATTTTTTGATAGCTTTAGGGCTGCTTTAGCATAATATCCATCAATACGCTTCACTTTATGTACTTCATCAAATACTAAAAGTGTATTTGAATCCACCAGGTTCTTTAAAGGATTGATCACCCCTTGAACAGCTTCATAATTAATTAAGAAAAGGTTGCAATTCCCGACATCAAACTTCAAGGCTCGAACACGATCCTCTAAGTTCTTATATTTCGGATCATGAATATTGAATAGAACCAGAGGTCGCTTCCATCCAAAACAGGCTTGAAATTCATCAATCCAGGATCCAAATGCATTTTTGGGACAAACGACCATGAGTCTTTTTATCTGTTCTCTTGAATTAAGATATGCATACATTCCTAGTACTGATGCAGTTTTGCCTGCACCTGGCACAGAAAAATTTGACGCCTTTTTCATCGCAGTTAGGAAGAAGGCATCCCATATTTGCTTGTCTCTTAATTTTCTCACGAACAGCTTGTCAATTTCTTTTGCGAAGGATTCAACATTTGCATGCAATTTTGCATCTTGCTGTTTTATTTCAATCCCCAGCCTGGAACGGATCTCGATATAATGTTCTTTTTCATTAATATAGTTCTTGATTGTTTCAGAAATATATAGATTCAACTTATTCTTATTACAATAGTTTGATAGATTATCAACTATCTTTTTTACCTCAATATACGTAAGATCCAAATTGAAAATAACTTGATTTTCGACTACTTTATCTACTAAATATTTGAGGCGCAATTTATAGAAAGCAGAGGCAACAAATCTTTCAATTTCTCCACTTACTATAGAAAGTATCAACCTGTCATCTAAAGATAGCTCTATGGTGATCTTATTCAACAGCTTCCTCAATTTTCTGAATCAGGTCTATCAGAACGTCTAACTGTTCCTTGATTCCAAATTTTTCTTCTTGATTTAGCCTTTTTACAATATTCAGATCCAGCGTTTCTAGCTGAATTGTGGCTTTTTCAAGAATAGAGAGAGGGCGTTTGCGTGTTTCTATCTTTTTTGCTTTTGTTAAAGCTTTATCACGCGAGTCTTCCAGTCGATTTTGCAAATCTCCTTCTGCTCTTAGAACATCTCTAATATAAGACTCATCGACTTTACCTGGTTCTGGTAATGCCTCTAAAACTTCTTCTACTAGCTCAAGTTGTTCTTCTACAAATTCAGCTTGGCTTGGTGATTTTTGAATGTTTTGTATATCTCGAATCACCCGAGTCATGTCCTTCTTAACTCCCATGACTATATTTGTAAACACTATGTTTTTATAATTTGCAGCTTCTTCCTCGCTTTTAGTCTTTTTAACAATCTTACTTAGTTCCTCTAACGGATAGTAAACCTGCAAATCTCTTGCTATATGAAATTGTTTGGGAGCATTGATAAACTCCAAAAATTCAACCATTAATTCAGCTAAAGATAGCAATCGTCTGACTTCAGCTTCACTTTCCTCTACACTTCGAGCATACTCTGAAACAGTTAGAATATTTGAACCTTCGATCGCATCATATAGCCCAACCAACCTTTCTATCGGGCTGTAATCAACCTTTGATTCTTCGCCTAATTGAATAGAAAGTTCTAACATTTTTAATTGTTTGGCGTTTTTTTCTAACTCCCTGTCTAGAATCACAGCCTCGAACCAGTTAAAACGCTCATTTTTCGATGACAGTCTGCGAAGACATGTAAATCTGCGATTTCCATCAATAATTCGACCGTCCGCTAAAACTACTCCTGGTTCCCGTTGATCAAGCAGTTCTATATTTGCCTGTGTTTTTCGGATCGCATCGGGATTGCTCTCAACAATAAAGCTTTCGATTACTTTATTGAAATTATCTATATCTGAACGATCAGGTCCCATGCCATTATTACGGCTTTTGTATTCACTGATCCAGGTGGCAATCCTTGTATTTTGGTCATTGTAATAGAGTTGATCAAGTCTGATTCTATAAACAGGAAACACCTTATTTGATCCGTCAATGTTTAACTTCCTGGTGATCTCCGTTGGAATAACTACTTTTTTATCTAACCCTTCTTTCAGTAAATTCATTCTATTGCTCCTTCAAGATAATTATCATAACTAATATAAATGGTTTCAAACACGTCATCGTAATATAAATCGGTATCAATGATTCCTCTCACAAGTTTGTACCTATCGACACTAATTCCATATTCCTCTTTTAACAAGTCACAAAGATCATAGACTTCCGAATCGCCATGAAGAGTAATCAACTCCGTGATAAAATCCCCAACACTAGGTTTTTCATCTCCTTTGTAAAAGATTTTTTGACCTCCATACCTTATATATGGCAATCTTTTACTCTTGTCGCCAGACGATAGAATTGACTCATAGAAGAATTGTTCAAATCCAAAGTCTGACAGATCCGATGAGAACCCACTCTTTTCCAATGAAACAATTGTGAAATATGCCCCTTTAGTATCCCAATCGTATACATCCATTCGGATTTTATCCAACATCTCATCAGTAATACCATTTTTGTTTAATTTATCAGTCGTAATATACTGTTTTGGCAAGAATTCGATGATATCTCCACTCCTTTGGAGGCTATATACATGACTCTTGTAGGTCATTAATCGAACTAGTTCAGGGTCGAAATCGGTTTCTGCGAACACCCCTTTATCTTTAATTTTAATATCAAGATATTCTCTTAATGAACCGTATTCATTGCTAACTATTGAATGATCGCTTAATGTAAAACCCAAATCATGAAATGCAGCTCTAGTGAAGTAATCATCCGCATCAGCATCAAATGTTTTTTCAAAGAGATCTTTTACATATATTACAGGATAGTAATCTTTTGTTAAATTACTTCTAAAGAAATCAGTATGTTCTTGATCAAATTTTTTCAATCTAAAATCATAGAGACCATCCTGATAATAGTCATTAAATTCTCTCAGATAATTACTAATTACAGTTCCTGTGTCGAGGCCATACTCATTTCGCATGATTTCAGCCAACTCATCTCGGGAAATAGGTCCTTGTTGAATGATTATTTGTGATATCTGCCCTAGTATATCAGGATTACCGAATCGAATAGTGGGCATTCGTCCAAATTCAATTTCAAAGTCAGTATTTTTCTGAGAGAATAGTTTTTTTAACAGGTTATGTAGAAAATAATGATCTGGAAGCAAATATTCTTCCATTAATTCTGGATAATTTTCGTAAAACAATAAAGTCGACAATTCAATATCTTGATACTGCTCTAAATCCAGAGTCTGAAGCAAATTCGTAAAATCAGTATTTTCAAAATCATAAAACAAAATGGTTTTGCCTAAGGAAAACAAGACGTTATCAAATCTTGATAATAATCTCTCAAATGCTTGGAGAGAAGTCTTTAAAATAGGATCATTTCCCAAATTAAACTTAGATAGAAAATCATTATAAATAATGTAAAACTCTTCTATGGTTAGCTTTCGGTTTAGATATTTGGTTATTAAGTATTCAATAATATCATTCTTCTTCTTTAATATCTTTTGATTGTTTATAAATAATGCGTCTTTGGAAATAACTTGTTTAGTTCTTTTTCGAACAATTTCTGGTATGTCCTCATCAGTCAAAAGAAAATCTATCTCTGTGGTACCAGCTTGGTTGTATTTCAGCTTTAGATAACCATAAACTTCGGGGGTTACATTAAAAATTTCACAGAATTCATCTTGTTTTAATGCGTATCTTTGAAAATAATAAGCTAAACCATCTTCTTCTATTTGAGGCATTCTTCTCAAAATATTGTGTGAAATTTGTCGAATCCTCTCTCTGGTAACTCCTTCCTCTTGCCTTATAACCTCAAGAGTCTTTCCTCTGAAACGGTCTCTAATTATCCTTTTGTGCCTAAATATAGTTAATCCACCAATGTATTCTTGCAATGTGGGTCGTTTTATAACTTTTAATCCAAGACTATTGCGCTTAATAACTTCTTTTCTCTCAAATTCAAGAAGTGTTTTTCTTAACAAAGAAGTTGGTATCCAGTTAGGCATAAAATCGAGTAATTCGCTATCTTCTATGCCTCGTGGCTTATGATCAATGAAGTCATATATCTTTTGATCAACTAAACTCTGAAAGAAACTGGATTCAAAGAATTCCCGTCCATAATCTGAAACCAGGAAATCCGTATGACTAGTATTTTTATGGTTAATATGTAAATATTCCTGAACTCGGGGATCCAGATTTGCATATAATCTTCCTATATCTAAGGTCGGAAAACTCGATAAGCAATCTTTTACGATTTGATTCTGTATGCTGTTTTTCTTCTTCAGCATAACGGGACTTAAGGGAATTTTCCCGTCTGAACATGCCAAACTTGAAAGTTCGTCAAAAAGCGATTGCAAAGTTTTCTGATATTCCGTTGGGAGCTCTTTGTTCCCAACCAATGAAAGAGCCTTGTAGAGATTTGAAATTCCTAAATCCTCAAGTTCATTTAACAGTGACTCAGAAATACCCAGCTGATAAAACGAAAAACATTTCAGAAAGATAGGCAGATAATCACTAACGAAAATATTTTGCATGGTTTTATCATACGATTCTTCAAGAGTAATCTTTCTATCTATTGTTGGATTGATTTCCTGTTTTGTTATTGATTTTTGCTTTTCCAAATATTCTGTCAAAGCCGTTTGAATCTTTTTAACGGATTCTGATCCTACATTTCTTATCATATAAAGATCTGCTTCGGACAAATGAATCAATTCTTCAATAAACTTATATCCATCTCTTAGTAAAGCATTCTCACTTCGCTTGTCTAAATTCAATTCTCTGATTGGAGTTTCCATATTTTCCTTTAATGAAAAAAACCACTTAAATAATTAACGCTCTTTTTCATCAATCATAGATAATCTGCAAGAATCATCTCTGTGTCGAAAGGAGTTATGTCGTTGGTTAATTCATCGAGTCCAAATTTTATATCTGCATTATCTGCATTTTCAACAAGTTCTCCCCTGGCTAAGGCATGGAGAGAGAATAAATCAAAAAGCGTTGGTTTATTTAGTCTTTCAACACCTTGCGAAATCAAAACGACATTGCTGTTATTTACTTCAATGTTGTTATACCAATATGGGCGTGACCTTAAAGCCACGTCCATCCAAATGGCTTTCATTTCTTTAAAATCTACAAAGAGGGGAAGAGCTATCACAGAATTTGAGGTTAAATCTATTTTGTTTTCCACTAATTTTGGTTCAAATATCTCCCCAGACTCTGGATAGTCTCTATACATCCAACCAAAAAAGCATTCTGGAATTTTATCAAAAGTTTGCCGACTATAGGAATAAACATTAAACACGGCATATCGAATACTTTTGTCAAGTATTATTTTTACATCAATATCAATAAATTCACTTGCCCCGTTAGGCGCATCAACGATATCCCCACTATGGTAAACTCCTGTCTTTTTCGATTTCAGGTTTGTATATGATACATGATCCATGTATTCCCATTCCTCATTATAAAAACCAACTGAGAGATCAACGTCTGTTCTGGATGAAATGCGATAGCCCTCAGATTCTAAGATGGCATTTTTCCAGTGAATAAATGCCCGAATTGTATAATCGCCTTCAGGCAAAACAAATCTCGATCCACGTTCAAAAGTTTTTGCTGAATGGCTTGATGAGCGCAGAGTCAAAGGAACAAAGACATTGGACAAGGCAGGGTCAACATACACTTTCCCCAGCTTGTCTTTATTCTTGAATCGATTAATCAACTCATTATTGGCAATTTTTACTAGCCCATGCGAAAAGAAATCGGGTATTCTTTCAAGGTTATTCTGAATTACCTTTACCTTAGCAACATTGCCTTTCGGAAAAAACGAACGGTATTCACTTTCTATGTCCCTGTTTTTAAAATGGGCAATTACTTGCAACAAAACCCTGGTAGAGATGCTTGAGGCTACTTCGGTAAACCCCTCCAGAATTGATTCAGCGCTGTCAGGGAATACACGAATGAGATGGTCAAGTTTACGCGCAAATTCCCCAGGTCTTTTTTTAAGCAAGTATATAGCTTTATCAAAGTCCTCTTCCAGTAATGCATTTTCCAGATCTGAATAAAAAGAGAATACAGGTAAGTTCCTTCTTAGATTGGTAAAAGCCTTATATGCATTAGGATACTTATCAGAGTAATCTCCAGGATGCAACTTTTCACCCAATCTTATCCATTGCTCCTTATACTTTTTCATGTCCTCTTCTATGTTATTCAGTTCATTTAACAAATTCAGAAACGTACGCCTTTCAGAACGACTGAAATTTCGAAATTTGGTATTAGCAGAAAGGAAACTTTCTCCACCTGAAAGAACGCTAATAAGTCTTAGTAGATCTGTCGAGGTTTTGATGTATTTTGTTAACAGGCTTATTTGATTTGGATGTTCTATAAAAAGATTTGATAAAACAATGCTTAAAGTTTCTTTAAAACGGATATCATCAGGCAGTATCTCTACTAATTTCTTTGGGTCTTCATTTTTTATATACCATTGGATTATTTCCACATCTCTCTCGGAAAGACTAGAACCAGATGTTAATATATCTATGATAAATTGATCGAAGTCTTCAGATGTTGCTAGATCAATTACTTTCACCTGTTGCCTGGAATCGATCAACGGGAATCGTAATTGATCCTTGTAACTAGACACCCATTCACCGTCACTCCAGTAATGCACTAAAGCATTTAGATAAAGTTCTAATTCACTCATTGAAGCAACCTGCTGAGGAAAATTTTTGTAAAAAGGCTTATGCTTCACATGCGCTCCGACAATCTTTCTCAGAATAGGAACTATTTGCTTGTATAGCTCAATTATTTCTTTAGAAGACAAGTGCTTGAGAGCTTGAAACAAAGACTCTGAAAAAACGAACCCCAGGTCTTCAATGTTTTTGCACATGGATAGAATCAATGGTAAATTGTCGTCATTCTGAGGCAAATGCATCTCAATAATCAATTTTCTTTTTCGTTCTAAAAAGATTCTATTCTTTTCGAAAGTTGAAATGTTCTTTTTATTCATGCTGACCGCCTATTTACAAGAAAAGGCAGTTCTACATACGCTCATGGATGTTTCCCTGCCTTGGAAAGCGTCAGGAGATCTCGAACCTAATATGAAAGCGCTAATAGCGGTTTGGTTGTTAGAAGGAAGGCTCTGAATAGCCTGACAATCAAATTATATATCATTTTATTCTTTGCGTCTATTATAAAAATAAACCGATTGCATCACAGTATTTTTAATCCTTGATATTGTAGTTAAAAAAGGAGCCGGTTTTCTCCCAGCTCCTTTTTAATATCTACAGTCTCTCCAGCTTCTCAACCATGCCCGCGATCACGTCGAAGCCGCCTTGCCAGAATTCAGCTTTGGTGACGTCCATGCCGGCTTCCGCCAAAAGCGGGATCGGGGCGACCGAGCCGCCAGCTGACAAGATGCGCATATACTTCGGCTTGAAGCTCTCGCCCTCTTCCTGGTAGCGCTTATAGAGCGCGAAGACCAGCAATTGACCAAAAGCGTAAGCATAAACATAGAATGGTGTTCCATAAATATGCGGGATCGAGACCCACTCGTACTTAAATTCATCGGAAACATCCACCGCGTCGCCAAACTCTTCCTTCAGATTGCGCAAATATGCTTCGGAAAGCTCGTCCACTGAGGCGTTATTGGCGATCATTTCGTGAGCCTCACGTTCAAAGAGCGCGAAGTAGATCTGGCGGATGATTGTCGCGAAGGCATCGTCCAGCTGTCCGAACAAGATGTCCTGCTTGACGCCCTCATCCGTTTCGCGTTCGAGCAGCAGGTCCGTGAGGGTCATTTCGCCAAAGGTCGAGGCTGTTTCAGCCAGGGGCAAACAAGCATGCTGGGTGAAGATGCTGTGCTCTTCCGCCATCATGGAGTGAATGGCGTGCCCGAGCTCGTGCGCCATGGTCGAAACATCATCTGCCTTGCCCTGATAGTTGAGCAAAACCCAGGGGGTCAGATCGGGACCCAAAGTTGAACAGAACGCGCCACCCATTTTGCCTTTGCGCACTTCGCTATCGACATGTTTTTCATCAAAGACACGGTGTGCCAGCTGCGCGAATTTGGGATCAAAGCGCTCAAAAGCCTCAAAGGTCATTGCGACCGCTTCATCATAAGTGTAGCGCTTGTCCGACTCGCTCACAGGCGCGTAAATATCATATCGGCGCAGCTTCTCCATGCCGATCTTCTTCGCCTTGAGGCGGAAAAAGCGGTGGAAGATGCCAATGTTCTTACGTGCGACCTCAAGCAAAGTGTCGATCACTTCGTCAGGCAGGTCGTTGACGGTGTTGCGAACGGAGATCGGGCTGGCAAAGCCACGCAAACCGATGTTCTCATTCTTCCAGTCACGGACAATGTTTTGGTAGATCTGACCAAGAATGGGGGCGTCCTTGCCATAAACGCTGTAAAGCTCCTGATAAGCTCTGGCGCGCAGGTCGGGATCGGCTGAGCGGACATGAGCCATCAACTCGCCACGGGTCATTTCTTTTTCTTCGCCGTCAACTTCCAGGCGGAAGACGTAACGGTTGGTCAATGAGTCATAAAGCATGTTCAGGGCACTAGTGCCGGTCACATTTTTGATATTGATGACCTTTTCTTCTGCTTCACTCAAGGTATAGGGTTTGAAATTGCGGATCTGCTCCAGCCAGTAGCGATAGTCACCACTGCTTTCCAGCAGGCGGGCGGCGTTCTCATCATCAAGCGCTTTCCACCATAAATTGAAGAACATGGTGCGGTTCTCGATCTCTGCCACAAATTGCTGCACACGCGCGATGGCGATCTGAGCTTTTTGATCCTGGGTGTTGGAGGCAAAGCTAAGAGAGGCAAAACCGTAAAGACGATAAGTCAGTTTATAACTCTTTTCCATCCTGCTGATGAGGTGCAAGAACTTTTCACTGGAAATGTCCGCTGTCAATTGCTCGCGGTAACCCTCAAATTCACTTACCGATTTTGTGAGTGTTTGATAGGTTTCTTCAATTTTCGGATCGTCAAAGCTTTCAAACAAGTCTGACAAACTCCAGTTCGATTGGGTATATGTATTCTCTGTCATTGTTTTTCCTTTATTAATATCTAAGTTGACTTCATTATACGAGGATTCTGCCTGCATTTCCCATAAAAAGCCTCTATCTTCTCTTTTTCACTTCTTTTGAATCCTTGAACATTTTTATTCCTATCACGGCGGATTGACTATAATTTCCTTATCAAAATCAGGAGAAATTATGACCTCAATTCAACCTTCTTATCCTCAGGAATTCCCGTTTTATCTCGATATTCAGGTCCGATATGCTGATCTGGATACGCTTCAGCACGTCAACAACGTCGCGATCATGGACTACGTCGAACAGGCTCGCATTGCCTACTACCGCGCCAGTGGCATCTGGGACGGCACGATCCATAAAGGATTTGGGACTGTCGTGGCAGGCTTTAAAATTGATTACCTTGTCTCGATTCTCTATGATGATCCCGTGCGCGTTGGCGTGATGGTTTCCCATATCGGAAATAAGAGCATACGCTATCGCTTTCAGGTCGAAAACAGCGAAAATGGGACGGTTTTCGCGCGCGGAGAAGTGGTCGTGGTATCCTTCAACCACGAAACAGGAAAATCCCAGCCAGTTCCTCAGGAATGGCGGGAAAAAATTGCCGCTTTCGAAAACAACCAGGAGTTTTTAGCATGACAGAATTAAAAAAAGTTCCTTTACCCGCAATTGACACTGAATACATGATCGATTTTCTGGCGCGCCTGCTGGAGATCCCAAGCCCGTCCGGTTACGCCCGCGAGGCGATGGAGATGGTTGAGCAGGAAGCCCGCCGCTTCCCTGAACTTAAAGTTGAATGGACCAAAAAAGGCTCGCTCCTGCTATGCCTGCCTGGTGAAAAAGCAAGTGAGAATGGCGCCAAACGTGCTCTAACAGCCCATGTTGACACCCTCGGCGCGATGGTACGCGAGATCAAAAGCAACGGTCGGCTTGAACTGACCAACATCGGCGGTTTTGCCTGGGGCAGCGTTGAGGGAGAAAACTGCCTGATCCATACCCGCAACGATGGTGTGATTCGCGGCAGCTTCCTGCCCATCGAAGCTTCCGTTCACGTCTATGACGATGTCCGTAACGCGAAACGGGACAACAAGAGCATGGAAGTGCGCCTTGACGAACGCGTCAGCAGCGCCGCAGAGGTTCGATCACTTGGCATTGAAGTGGGCGATTTTGTTTCTTTCGATGCGCGGGTCGAGTTGGTGAACGGCTTCGTCAAATCCAGACATCTGGATGACAAAGCTTGTGTTGCCAACATTCTGGCTGCCGTCAAAGCCTTGCACGACGCCGATCTCAAGCCAGCTGAAGACGTGGTCTTCCTGATCACTAATTATGAAGAGGTTGGTCACGGCGGCAGCAGTGACTTCCCGGAAGGTTTGGAAGAATTGATCGCTCTGGATATGGCAGCGATCGGCGCTGGGCAGAATTCTGACGAATACCATGCCAGCATTTGCGTCAAAGATGCCAGCGGACCCTACCATCACGAACTTTCCAATAAGCTGCGCGACCTGGCAGATGCTTATGAGATTCCCGTGAAGGTGGATACCTACGTCCATTACAGCTCAGACGCCAAAGCCTATTGGCGGGCTGGCGGCAGCGCCGCGGTGGCTCTGATCGGCCCTGGTGTAGACAGTTCTCACCATTACGAGCGCACGCATACAGACGCCCTGGTCGATACCACCAAATGGGTATTGGCATATTTGTTAAATTAATAGGATATCAGATCAAAAGAAGCGGTTCCTAGTGTGAAACCGCTTCTTTTTTTTCCAAGAAAAACGGGCGAGCAAAACATTAGGTGTCACCCTTAATGATTACAAACGCACTTCGGTGCGGCCGCTGAGCTTGTTTTGCACCCAACGCACGACCTGATCAACGTGTTCAGGCTTCGAGATCAGGTCAAGGTCATCGCTGTTGATGATCAAAACCGGGCTTTGGTCAAAGTTGCCCATCCAGTCCTCATAAAGCTGATTCAGTCGTCCAAGGTACTCGCGTGAAATACCTGCCTCATATTCCCTGCCGCGACAGGCGATCCGCTTCATCAGGGTATCGACCGAAGCTCTCAGATAAATGATCAGACTTGGCATGGGCAGGAGCGACACTAAAATTTGGTACAAATCCTGATAGACCTGGTAGTCCCGCTGGCTCAGATCGCCCTGCAAATAAAGATTGCGGGCAAATATCTGCGCGTCTTCATAGACACTGCGGTCCTGCACCACAGTTCCCTCAGCTTGAAGAAGTTCTTTATGGATCTTAAGTCTGCGGGTCAGGAAGTAAACCTGCGAATGGTAAGACCAGCTTTTCATATCCTCGTAGAAGTCCGCCAGGTAGGGATTTTCATCATGCGGCTCATAAAAGGGATTGAAACCTAATCTTTCGCTCAAGATCTTCACCAGGGTTGTTTTCCCGGCGCCAATATTTCCCGCGACAACAATAAATTTATCCATTGATTCCTCAAACTCTCTCTTTCTCCCTAAATTCTATTAGATTTCATCAATTTGTGAAATGAAATTTCTCATTGGCATCATTGCTGCTTAAATGAGTTTGTCATTCACGGAATCAATAAAATGTATCGGATACAATTACAAAAGTAACCTGACTTTAACCCACTATCGCTTGTTTGTGAAGCAATCATTTTGAAAACTCGAAGTAAATATCTCCCCTGAGTTTTCGTTGATTACAAATCGCATTAAACCAACAAGCCGATGCAAGTTGGCATGTTGGTATTAAACTCTCTTATGCCTCATTTCAGCCCATGAGGATTCCCAAATACCAGGGGTAGGTAGTTCTTATTTCCTATTGTGAAGAAAATCGCGGTAGGAGGACCGTATCCCGTTCCCTGCCCATCCCAGCCTTCCAGATAGAGAACGTGACGGCCGGGCTCCAGATCGAGGTTGCTGAGCGAGATCGATAGCTGCCCTGACCACACCGGCACCTGTTTTCGCAGCGTGACCTCCTTCGGGTTGGAGCCGGAGATCCAGGAGGGCTTGTCAATTGACCAGCGGATCGAATCAATATTCTGTGAGGGCACACCGCCTCGATAGGAGCTGTAGCGAGTGTCATCAACGGTGTAATTGACGATCAGATTCTGACCAGGAGTAACTGTATCGTTCTCCAAAGTCAGCTGAGTGACTTCAGGAGCATAAGTCAACTTATAAGGTCGGCGTGATATCTTTACCGCCCTGATCAAAGATTCGATATTGCGGGGATTGATATCGTTCTCAAATATGCTGCAAGACTGATGGAAAGTATCGCCAACTTCAAAACAGAAACCCGGCAATCCCAGCTCGCCATATGCCCAGTCATCGGTCGTTCCTGCTGAAGGATACAGTTCTGTGGATTTTTGAGGCGTATGCCCATTGTAATAGGCAAACTTATAGCTCATCGCGCGCAGACTATCATGGTTGGGGGCGTTAGTGTAGGTGTAGCCCCAGGGCCATAGCACAAGTCGGGAATAACTATGCAGGTCAATGAACATTCCCGTAGCAGTCTGCTCGTTGACCGGATCAGTCGGGTTAGGTCCGCGCATATCGGGATAAAGCGTGCGAACATAATTGACCAAAGCCTGGGTCTCGGGTTCAGAACCCTGCGAGGCGCCCGGGTAGGTTTCACTACATTGGTTACCGCCAGACTGCCAGGCAAAGGGCCAGTTGCGGTTCAGATCAGCGCCGCGACCGCTAGAACCCGTGCCACCAGTGCAGTAGTTATTATTCGTATTCTTGCGCCACAGCCACGACAGGTTGGCTTCATCCTGAACACGTCCGTCTGGATTGGTAACGATGACCAGATGAATATTGTTGTAATCCAGAAGCCATTTGACGTCCGCGTTGCTGTCATAATTCTCAAGCAGGTATTCCGCAAAACGCAGGTTGAGCTCAACAGGAGCCCATTCACGGGCGTGAATACCGCTCATGATAAAGGCATCATTTTTTGGAACCGCGGAATTTGTGCGATTGCCAAGGATCAGAACTTCGACATCCCAGCCCTGGGATGAGTTTTGCATCTTCTCCCAGGAATCACCAATATCTTGAACTTCAACCAGATCCGGGTAGTCAACAGCAAGTTGGTCAACTGCCGCATAGACTTCGTGAATGGTACGGTAGCAAGGATAGCCGGGAATGCCCATGGTTTGACCGGGCAATGGTTTGAGCGCCTGATTTATCAGCACGGTATATTCCTGATCCACCAGCCAGCTGACGCCTTCCGACTGCAAGGCATCGCGGGTTATTTGATTACTAAACAGTTTAAGTGTTTTAGTACTGTGATCTACCTCAACCACGTCATAGCGATTGGCAAGATTAGCCAATTGTTCGAGATTCAGGAAGTGGATGATCAGAACCTGATAATCATAAACAGGTTCTTCCGCCTGGGCGGGTTCAGACTGCACCAGGCTAAACAAGATAATTATTGCAATGAGAAGGTGTAGGGTACGGACTAGTCGCTTAAGCATTGAATCTCCATTCAGTTTTAGAAAGTGTTTATTGCTTAAATTAACGAGTGGCGGTTTTCAGACCAGATATTATTTTATACCTAATATGAAATTTGGCATTAAAATAGACGACTTTCTTTAAATGACTAGATCATCTGCAAGATTATTTAATTATGTTCAATCAAGTCAGCCAGACTCGTGCCTTTCAGTTTTTCATCGATAAAATCCTGAGTCATCTGCCAATATCTCTTTAATTGTTCACTTAAAGGAAATGTGCAAGGGTCGGTATTACCCAGGCATTTGTTAATCAGTACCGGTCCTTCAATAGCTTCAATTACTTCATAAACATTTATTTCGCTGGCTGGTTTTGCGAGCATAACGCCGCCTTTGGCTCCACGTTGTGTGCGGATCAAGCCCGCCCGCGCCAATAGCATGTTAATTCTGGAGAGGAACATACGGGATATTTGCATCTCTTCGGCAATTACGTTAGATGGTATCCATTTCCCTTGTTCATTCCATGCCAGAAAAGCCATTGCGCGTATTGCACAATCAACCTGATTTGTGAGTTGCAAATTCATATGACCCTTTCAATTGCGATACATTAATAACCAGATTGTACAACCCTAAACAATAGTTTATCACAACAGCCTTATTAATGTACAAAGATTGACAAAATTTGCCCATTACTTGTTACTTCTTTCCAAAACGCATGCTCTTTAGAAATTAAATAGCCATTCCCCGCGCCTAGTTCTTCCAGCTGACAATTTTGACAGTCCACAAAGACACTGAATCCCTGTTCCTGATCAACCCCTGTGGAAGCGATCTGAAGATGTTCTTCCCTGATACGATCGTCTTTATTTGATGATACAAGCAGAGCAGTCTCTTCATATTCAATTTTTAGTGTCAGATATTTTTCTTCATCCAGTCTTAGATTCACAGAAATGATTTCGTTCTGTAAATTGATACTTTCTGCCATTATTTGCTGAACGATATTGCGCTCTTCCAACAAAGCATAAAGATTGCGACTACTTTGATTGTTTTCATGATTGCATACCCAAAAGACCTGATCAACTTCGTACTTTTGTATCACTTGAAATAAACCTTTCAGTTGAGCACCCCGGCAGTCTGGAATGATTATCGCATCCAGGCGTTTAGAAAACAACGGCAATCGTGTAGAAAGCAAAGAAACCAAACTGTCATCTCCCGGCGAACCCGCCAGCAAAAGCGATTCTCCCTGGCTGCCCTCGATAAGAACAAAAGACTGTCCTTCGCCCTGTGGCAGGTGAATATGCAGCTTGCCATCCGGCGCTTTTGCGATGAATATCCACACAACAAAAGTCAAAGCCCCTAAACCAATCAAGAGGTATTCAGGTTTTAATATTTGATTTTTTATTCGATCAGCTTTGGGTCGAAAAACGATCGCAAAGAGCACAAAATAATAGAGAACGATCCAAAAGAGATTAAACTGTGACAGATAGAGGCTTTCTGTTGGAATTCTTGCCAGGCTAATCACAATCCAATTTGTCAGAGCTGCAAATGGCCAGGCAAACCAGGCCAAAACCTTACCTAGTGGCAACGAAAGCATCCCACCCGTCATTGCGATCAATCCCAGTATCATCACAGCTGGTTGTAAGGGCAAAATTAGCGGATTCGCCAACAAAAACAACCAGGAAAGCTGGTGGAAATGACAGAGGCTGACAGGTAAAACCATCGCCTGGGCGATCAAGGTCAGTAGTAAAAACTCACAAAGGAAGGAAGCTAATTTAGTCGCTTTTTCGTTTTGAAAACGCTCCTGAAACCAATCTTCCACCCGCAATTGCAAGGGTCCGGCGAAAAGAGCCAGACCGAGGGTCGCCAAAAACGAAAACTGAAATCCCAGATCCCAGGGCAGATGCGGATTGATCAGCACCATTAACAACGCGCTTAGTCCCAGGCTGTTGAGCGTATTCCCTTTACGTGCAATCACGTCAGCAATGACCGTGAAAGCGCCCATGAAGGCTGCCCGCAGGACAGATGGACTGCCCCCGACCAACAAACTATAGGTCGCCAGCAAAATGATCGTGGCGAGCGCGCCTCTTTTTGCGCCCAGGTGCTGGGTCAGGAAAAGGCTGACAAACCCAGCCAGCACCGCCATATTAAAGCCAGAAATTGCTATGATATGTGAGGTGCCGGTGCGCCGATATGCCGCGTCCATCGATTTTGAGATCGCGCTTTCATCGCCAAGCAGGATCCCCCGTAATAAGGCGTCTTCTGGTGATGGAAAAATTTGCGTCAAAATTCGCCCACCATAATCCCGTAAGTGATAAAGAGCTGCCAAAATTGGGTTGCCCTGGTCGTGAGCCTTTACTTTTACTTGAGGGTAACGGGTAGTTGTATAAATTCCCTTATGCCGCAGATACTCGCGCCACTGAAATTCCTCGCCTTCTTCCGGTTTTTCAAGTTCTCCCCAGATTTCAACTCTGTCACCATATTTCAGAGTTGTCCCGATCGGTATATAAAAAAGAAGCTTGCCTTCAACTTCGTGTTCTTTACCGGAAACCCTTATGTTTTCCGCCGCCACGACAACTTCAAGACTGGAGGATTTTTCCTCTGGCGGTAGGATCACCAGACCGATCAGGCTTACCTTTCCTTTCAGATGATAAGATGCCAACTGTCGCGCGCTCATTACGGGCAAGCTTAATTGATAAAGCATTGCCGTCAACGCGAAAGCACCCAGGATTAAGCTAAACGGAATTGAACGTAAAGTTGCGGGCGCACTTTTACGTTTTCTGAAATGAATGATTGAGCTCAGGAGCCCAATCGCGAGCAAAACCGCCCACAGATACCAGGGAAGCCTAATCAGATCAGCTAAAAATGATCCAGCAATAGCCGCCAGACCCAACCAGAAAAAAGGCATAAAAGCAGGGAAACGAAAATCTCGTTTGCGTGCTTCGATTCGTTTTTCAATCGAATCATCCCGCCAGTTCCGGTCGCTCATGCCTCAGTAGCTTAATCCAGGTTTTTAAGATAGTCGAGCAAGACCTGCAGTGCTTGATGAGCTAACTGTTCTTTCACTTCCACCCGACTCCCCTTAAAATGAAACTGATAAGACCTGTCACCGTCTTTGGTGGAAAACCCCAGCCAGCTCGTGCCAACCGGTTTTGAGGCGGTCGCGCCACCCGGCCCGGCAATGCAGGAGACCGAAAGCGCCAGGTCACTGTCAAAAGCCTTGCGTGCTCCTCGCGCCATCTCGATTACCGTCTCGCTGCTGACCGCGCCAAATTGCCGCAGCGTATCCCAGCTGACGCCCAAAAGCTTCACTTTCGCCTGATAAGCGTAAGAAACGATGCTGCCCAGAAAATATTCCGACGAACCAGGCACATTGGTCAAAAAATGTCCGATCAAGCCGCCGGTACAACTTTCCGCCAAGCCCAGGGTTAGCTTTTTCTCGAAAAAAAGCTTGCCTACCTGCACTTCAATTGGATCTTGCATCAAAATCTCCTCATTAATTATTTGGACGACAGTTTGAGAGTCAAGCTGTCGCCAGATTTCTACCGAATTATTCTCACGGATATATTTTGCCACTGCTGAACTTAACAAGCCCTTTTCCACCATAGCGTCAGGATCTTCACCGGCAACAATTCTTGCCCGCAGATCGCTTGAAGACACATTGACAACCTCCAGCTCTGATAAATATATCAAATTTCCACCCATTTCTTTCAGCTTATATAAATAGTCTTGATTTGGAAAAAAACCTTCCCGTGGACTAATTACAAGAGTCGTACTTTCCAGTAAATCCTGCCAGCGATACCAATGCTGAAATCCTGGTTCATCTCCTGAGAAGCTATCCGCGCCAATTAGAAATCCTAAAGAAAGAATTGGATCTGTGGTTGCTCTCAACGCTTCCATCGTTTCTGCGGTAAAGTTAGATCGATTTTTTGTTTCAACCAATCGCCGCTCCAAATCGCTCACGCTCACCTTGCAAGCTAGTTTCTCACTCAATTCAGTTGCTGCCAGCTCGCAAATTTCAAAGCGATGTTGAAATGTGAGTGGTAACGAGCGTTTGATAGCGTCACGAATGTTGTGATGTCTGAATACCGGCATCATCATAACTTCGCGCACCTTGACATTGCGCTTTTCAAGCGCTGCAACTGCGTCAGTGATAAGCTGAATATGTCCTGTATGTATCGGGTCAGCCGAGGTACCAAAAACCAATAGGAGCTCTTTTTTCATTTTGTTTTTAACTTAGCGGTATTTTCAACCAGATGATAGCAATCTGCAAGCCAAAGTTCCGCGCCCGCGTCTGATGGCATCCGCCAGGCACTGCAGGAATCCAGTCCAACTGTAAAAACCTGCACGCCATCGGGACAGGCGCTGCGTTTAAACTGATGACGGAAGAAACGCTCAATAAATTTTTGCAAGCAACTTAGAATATAATCCGCCTGAAACTCCTTGCCAAAGGTTTCAAGCGCTTGACTGAAGATTTCCTTTGGGTTTTGCTTTTCCGCAAGAAATTGCCAAAGGAAGAAATCATGCAATTTGTAAGGCCCGATCACCTCTTCGGTGATCTGTTCTGTCTGTCCATGCTCATTGACCGGCTCCAGTTCCGGAGAAATAGGCGCAGCAGCTACCTTTTCGGCTACCTTCAAGCCTTCCTCACCAAACAAGTGTTCTGCCGCCCAGGGTAAAAGACGCAACAGTACCGTTTTCAGCAAGCCGGCGTTGACGTTATACATGCTCATCTGGTCGCCGTTATAGGTTGACCAACCCAAGGCGATCTCGGAAAGATCACCCGTACCGATCACCAAGCCCTGATGCAAATTGGCGTAGTTCATCAGATACAGCGTGCGAATACGAGCCTGAACATTTTCAAAGGTCAAATCTGGTCTGGCGTCATGTCCAATCGCGGAAAGATGCTGTTGAACAGGCTGGCTGATATCGTTATTGCGCCCCTGGACTCCACTGACTTCTATAAGTTCCCAGACTCTCTCCAGGGATGCCGTCGACGTACCCGGACCGGGCATAACAACGCCCAGAATATTATTAAGAGGCAAGTTAAGCTTTTTAGCAGCCTGACAGCAGACCATCAACGCCATGCTCGAATCGGCGCCGCCGCTCAGACCAATGACCAATCGTTTCGAACCGGTATGCCGCAGCCGCCCCATCAGACCAGCGACCTGAATCTCAAATATTCGCTGAAGCTGATCTTCATCGTTTTCGAACAAAAATGGTAATTCTTTAATTCGCTTTGGCAGTTTATAAAGAGTCTCTTTTTTATCTATCGGATTGCAAGGAAGCGAAAGGCTGGTAGTTTCATTCTGAAAACTTAGCTGTTTTCCGTTTGCTAAAAGCTTTCCTTCCTGCCAAACCTGAGCCAGACCGGAAAAAGCAAATTGACTGGTTGATTCGCTGGCACCGGCGGAACAAACCGCCAGAATTCCCTCTTGCCTTTGGCTGTATTGCCAAAAGAGAGCTTCATGATCGACATCCCCAAACGCGGGCAAGGCACAAGGATTTAATAAAATCTCATTCTTTTCAATTCTGGGGGCTTCTTCTAACTTACCAATCCATATCTTGATCTTTTTCCCCAGGATCAGGTCGGGAATAATTCCATCTTTAATTATCGGAATCTTTTTCCTTTGCCAAGTCAGATTTTTATTCGTAATATCACAGGCTGGACTGAAATATCTTAAGTCTGGCTTCTGGTTAATTACAATAGTAAACAATCCCTCATCATTCAGGAGGGCAATCGCGTCATAAAGTCCACCATCGATTTCAAGAGGCAAACCCAGGGCAACAAAAATTTCTCTTCTGCGGATAGATAGCTCAATCCGCTCGAGTTGCAGCAAACAAGCTTGACTGAGTAGGGGTAAGAAGAACAAATCACCACAAGTGAAGGCGCTTAAGCAAAGTTGCGGAAAGAGTATCAGCTGAGGGCCGTCATTATCAGTGCATATTTGGTCAATCATTGCAATAATGCTTCCGCCATTAAAGACAGGATCTGCAATTCGTACTTCTGGTAAGCATAAATTGATCTTAAATTTTTGGTTGGAGACTGCTTGACTCATGGCTAAACCTCGGTTTTAATCATAACCATTTTTTCCAAACAATGTACAATAATCTAAACTTTAAATTGATTAACCCGAGCATCTCTGTCTTCATGAAAAGGATACTCTATGTCACAACAAAGCAAACTTTTATTATTCTTTTTCATTCTTATTCTCTTCTTTTTAACAGTTTTTCCATCACAAGCCAATACAAATAAGATCAACTCAACAATTCCTGGCTTTGATTGCTATCGTGACAGTCTTACTATCAATCAGCGGCTCATTGAGATCAAAAACACTTATCCGAGTTTAGTTCAAGTAAGTGAGATTGGCACTTCCTTTGAACAAAGAGCCATTAAACTCGTAAAGATCAATAATGAAAATGGTGAACTAAACAAACCTCGTCTGATACTAATCAGCGGCTTGCGTGGAAATTCCTTTGCGCCAGTTGAGATCAACTTGCTCTTTCTTGAGAGTCTTCTGCAAAATTACGAACAAGACGCAACAGCAACATTTCTTTTGAATTTTACTGAAATTTATTCTGTTGTCATCGCGAATCCGGATGGGCGCTTGCGCGCTGAAGCTCAGGCGAGGGCTGGTGAAACAATTGATTGGGAAAATAATACCAATCCTACCTACTGCGAATCATTCGATAATGGTGTTCGGCTCAATCTAAATTTTCCTTATCAATGGTCACCTGGCAATGCTGATTCCTGCAGTCCTGCCTTTTCTGGACCTTCAGCAGCAAGCGAGCCCGAAACACAGGCATTGGTCGCATTTCTCTCACAGCTGGCGAATGATTCCAATTCCAGTTTAATCTTGCATCTGGATAGCTATCAGAACAAGATTCTGACGCCCTATTTATATGATCCTTTGGCACCCAATCCGTACGCAGAAGAGCTTTTTATGCTCGCTAATAAGCTTGCTTATGAGACAGAAGCAGTTCCAGTAGTTGGTAATGGCGATAATGATTTCGAAAGCCATGGCACGCTGCTTGACTACGCCTATGGCGAATTAGAGTTACCAGTCCTGAGCTTTAGGATGGGCACACAACAATCCGGAGGTCATACCCCCGCCTGTTGGTATTTTAATGATCATCTAAAACAAGCCTCGCTGCAAGCACTGACCCGAGCTGCCTTAGCAAGCTTTGACCCTTATCAATTGGCTTATGGTCCGGAAACAGTGCTTGAAGCGCAAACACCCGATTTAGGACACCTAGATATGCAAGGCTTTAGCGATGACTATAGCTTTTATAAGGAATATGTTACGGATTATAGTTCCGTAGACCGTCTGACCTGGTCATTGGATTTTCCGCCTGATCATCCTCAGGCACTTATTCGCGTTGTAGATTCTCTGGAACCATTGCCTGACCTCCCTTTTCGCTCGACTTTCCAGCTCACAGTACCCTATTCCCTGCTTGAAAACCGCCGCCATTTACTCTGTTTTCAGGCGTGGGACACTGCCTCCCAAACTTCAGAATCACGACCGGGTCTTTATTCCTGCCATTTTATTGAAAAAAATTCTGATTTCTCATTTTTCCCGCTGCTGTTCAAATAAGATAGGTTAAAGAAGAAGCAGGACGAGAAATTATGTCCTGCTTCTTTTAGAAATTTTGAAAATTCTTCTGATCTTATTTATTTTGCCTTACTTTGGCGTTGATCTGATCTACATTTCTTTTCGCTATGGAATACAAAATAGCCCAAACGATCGCGTAAATCACAATGAAGGTTCCAAAGTATTTGACAAAGCCCATCAGACTATGTCGCATCCAGTGCATAAAGTATGCAATTGGCAAAGAAATCAATGACGCAATGATGAAGTGCGTAAATGTTTGGCGCAAAATGCTCCAGTCATCGCGTTTAAATACTACTGACGCTCCGCCCCACACCGCTCCGTAGACCATTGAAGCCAGAGTCTGGACAATTACGGCTTTCAGTTCTCCTCCAGTCGCTTCCACTAATTCCGGAACGACACCATGATAGTTGCCGTCACCAATGATCAGAGAGATGATAATAGTAATTAGATAGCTAATTACCAATCCAATGGGAGCACCTGAAATAATTCTTGCTACAGTTTCTTTTTTCATTTTTACCTCTTTATTCTCTTTCCTATATTCCTAAAATTTGTTTGATTTTTGGCACATAGCGCCGTGAGACATAGGTGACCGTTCCGTCTATCAACTTCACGCAGATCGTGCCGGTAAAGCTGAGATCAAAAGCCTTGACTTTGCGGATATTGATGATTTCGGAATTGGATATGCGAACGAAATCATTCTTTTCCAGTCGTTCTTCCAGCTCATACAGCCTTAGCCTTAGGCTATAATCGCCATCGCTGGTGTTAGCAAAGACTTTATTGTTAGCAGTATAGATCCGGAATATCTCATCCTGCTCCAGAACCTTCAGATGATCATTCTGAAAGCCAGCAATCATTTGCGGAACGTCTTCCGTAATTTTTCTCACCAATAAGTTGATCTCGTCGCTCATTTTTTCGGTGAGTATGATTATTTTTGGTTCTTTGTAGTTGCCATCAATTTTGATTTCGATTTCCATCTGGCACCTCCTGTCTCAATGGCTACAGTATAGAAAAGATCGAGATAAATTTCCTCTGTTTTTTGATAAGTGGTTGATTTCTTATGCTAAGTGGTTATTCTTGTCGGTGTGTGTCCTGTTTCCTCATAAAAGATATTATTCTCTTTTTATATTATTAATTAGTAGTTTTTAGTAGGGCCTGTGGATAATGTGGATTGGGAATTACTATTGCTTTTCTTCTTTCAAATTATCGAAGGATTAGAAAGCCGAATCAATCTTTTCTTAAAATTTGATAAGTTAGTCCAAAAATGACAAGCTTTCTCCATATTCCACTGCTTGGAATAAAAACGTCCCAGGATCAGAAAGTTATCCATTTTTTGTCCAAAGCTTTTCCGAAGTCTGCGAACAGGATTATTCACAGAAAACACGCACTTATCCACAGAAAAAGTGCGTGTTATCCACAATTTAGAGATTAAATTTGTTCTTATAATCTTCAAGAATATGCTCACCCTGATCAATAAAATGATCAAGATTTTTCAGCAAGCGTTCCTTCTGGTCTTGCTCAAAATGAAGATCCCGCAAAAAGCCGAACCAATTATTCATTGATTCCTTATCTTCTTCCAGAACGCTGACTGCCTGCTGCCAGGTAACTATCATGGGCCAAAGAACGGCATGCAAAACTTTGTTTTCAGCCAGAACATCCACACTTTGCAAAAAATAGGCTTTGCGAACTTTTTTGATGTTTGCGGGGCAGTCTGCCTGTTTATTTGCCTTTTCAAGCGCAGACTCCCAGATCGGTCTCCATTTCTCAAATTTTTCCTGACCGAACTCATCATTTCCCAACAAGCGCGTCAGCTCTCCGATCAGCGCCAATTGATCCAAAAGCTCAGCTCTACGGCTAAATTCACTGATGAATCGCCGCGTTGTCAGGACGGGTCCCTCAAGACAGGCGATCGCGTTGGCTGCTGTGCCAACGGACTTAAAATAAAGCGCGATCCATTCTCCCCAGGGCACTTCCTGTGGGTCATCAAGATCAAACCACTGTTCACGGGCTTTGTCTGAGAACTGCACCGCGCGCGCATATACGTTCTCGGGCTTGTTAAAGCCCGAACCAACGCTGGCGTGTAGGAATTCGAGCCAATGGTCTTTATCCAGCAGAATATTCTGATGCTTACACAGATGATGCCCGAACCAGGGATTTTTACGTAAACGCCGATGGTAGGTATAGTAGCTTTGATGATGATGTTCAATATCCAGCGAAATCTCATAAGTAACGCGAATGACCTCGCGTTTGACGGCAGGCTCTTCTTTATGAACAAAGACCATATCAATATCAGTGGTGCCGCCCAATAAAGGCTCACCCTCTGTTACGGAACCTGTCAGATAGACGGCAATGAGATCTTTTTCTTTGCGCTCTCGTTGGGCAACATGATCCTTTGCGATCTTTATTAGCATTTCCGGATTAATTCTCATGCCAATCCCCTTAATCTTCCAGCGGCAGGCTTTGTTGATAAGGCGCCAGGCGCAGAGCCTGTTTGATGCGATTGACGAGATAATTCAGATCTTCCTGGCTTTCAATAAAGTTGAGATCATCCGTTTCGATCAATAAAACGCGACCCTGCCACTTATCGTGGGCAAAAAACTTATCGTAAGCATCCATCAGTTCAGCAATATAGGCGCGTTCCATGTTGCGTTCGTAGGAGCGGTCACGATGAGCGATGCGGTTCATCAGGGTCTCAAGGCTTGCGCGTAGATAAATGACAAGATCAGGATTCGGAAATTTATCCGCCAAAGCGTCATGAACATTATGATAGACCTCCAGCTCATCGCCAGAGAGATTGATCCCAGCAAAAAGCGCGTCCTTATCAAAGGTGTAATCGGAAATGAAAGTTTTCTCTTCCCAATTCGCATTCCGAAATGCCTTGTTTTGCTGATGATAGCGACTCATCAGGAAGAAGATTTGGGTTTGAAAAGCATAGCGGCTGCGATCAGAGTAAAAATCGCCCAAAAACGGGTTTTCTTCAAAGACTTCCAGCAGGGTTTCTGCCTCAAAATAGGGCTCAAGCAATCGCGCCAGACTGGTTTTTCCTACACCTATCACACCTTCAATGGCAATGTACATAAAAGCACTCCCGATTCAGATTTTGGAATTAAAACTATACCATAAAGGCGGTATAGAAATTTACATTTTTTATATTCTTCTAATGCGAAGTCTAAATGATAATTTTCCCTAGTAAGGATTAAACAGTAGGGGCGGACTTCCACGTCCGCCCGTAACTTGAATAATCAGTATATCTTGAATCACTTTTGATAATATCCAACTCGCCGTTTAAACCTGGAGATGGTCATGCAGTATCTGAGCCGCTTTGGCAAATGTTGAGCTATAACGCAGCTGGCTGTCGCGCGGACGGGGCAGATCGATCTTCATATCCAGCACAATCCTAGCAGGAATTCGGGAGAGCACCAGAACCCGATCGGCGAGATAGACTGCTTCGCTGATCGAATGGGTCACCATCAGGATCGTTTTGGTCTTTTCGTTCCAGATGCGCAGCAGCTCTTCGCTCATGCGTTCGCGCGTCAGCTCATCCAGCGAGCCAAAAGGCTCATCCAGCAGCAGAATATCCGGGTCCTGCACCAGCGAGCGGGCGATTGCCACGCGCTGCGCCATTCCTCCGCTTAATTCGTGGGGCCAGGAATCCTCAAAGCCTTCCAGCCCGACCAGAGCGATCATTTCGTGAATTCTTTGGTCAATTTCCGCCTGCGTTTTGCCTTCAAGTTCAAGCGGAAGAGCAATATTTTTTCTCAAACTTCGCCATGGCATCAAGTTTGGCTTCTGAAAAATAAGACCGGTGCGTGCCTGGCGACCATGAAGATCAGGATATTCGATTCTTCCCTGTGAATAAGGTATTAATCCCGCGATCGTTCTTAAAAGCGTCGATTTTCCGCAGCCGGAGGGTCCGATCATGCAGACAAACTCATTCTTTGCCAGAGAAAACGAGATATCCTTCAAAACTTCCAGCCGCCCGCCTTTATCCGCAAAGCTGACAGCCAGCTCTTGCACCAGGAGGGAAAGTTCAGGGGAGAAATTCATTTGAATATACTTTGTCCAGGTCAATGGCGTTCTTCATTAGACCAATGTCAAGCAAAACCTGCATCATGTTGCTCCAACTCTTCATTTGTTCTTCTTGACTTTGGCGATCCAACAGCCATAGTTTGATCGATTCGTCCAAAACCTTTCGCTGGATAGGCGCGGTCTCATCCGTCAGGTTCTCAACATACTTCTGACTGATCTCCCAGGTCTCATCAGGGTGCTCAGCTGCGTATTGGATGCCTTGAACAAAAGCCTTGGTCACACTACGCACCAGATCGGGCTCGTTTGCCATGCTGCTTTCGTTGGTGACCAGGCAGTTACCGACCAGATGGATATGATCCTTCACCGCCATAACATTGATCTCATAGCCACGTTCGCGCAGCTGTACCGGCTCGTTCGCCAAATAGACCACCACCGCGTCAACCGTTTTGCTCACCAAAGCCTCAACCTGATTGAAACCGATCGAGACCAACTCATAATCTTTGCTTTTCAGTCCGGTCTGACCAGCCAAAGCTTCCATCCCGATGTAATTGGCGCCATACAGACCGGGCAAACCGATCTTTTTGCCGATCAGGTCTTTTGGCTCGGTGATACCGGATTCTTTCAGCGCGGCTATCCCAACCGGATAATCCTTGTACCAATTCGCGACAGCGATAACCGGCAGGCCTTGCTCGTGGCTCAGCAAGACCTGTTCGCCTGAGGCGATCATGAATTGCTGGTGATTTGAGCCTACCAGGGCGACCATATCGGCTTCGTTGCCGTAAACCAAATTAACTTTCAATCCTTCCGCTTCAAAGAAGCCTTTTTCAATTGCCACATAAAAAGGAGAGAACTGAACATTGGGCACATAGGTCAGATTGATCGTGATCTCGCGAAGTTCAGTTTGAGCTTTGGGTTGGCAAGCCGAAAGAAACAAAGTCAGGATCAAAAGCAAGGATAAGAAGATTCGTTTCATTTAAAAACTCCGCTTAAAACTCCCGCCAGGTTTGCCATTTGAGCGCCCGGCGTTCAAGAAATAGGACAATTCCATATAAGGTTGCCGCTAAAAAGATCAGGCTAAAGACGGCAACAAATACCAGCGCGGTGTCAAACTGCCCGCGACCAAGATTGATCAGATAGCCCAATCCGCGATCTGAGGCAACCAGCTCGCCGACGATAGCGCCGATCACCGAAAGCGTGGCTCCAATTCGTAAGCCGCCCAATAGTACCGGCAAGGCAGCCGGGAATTCGAGTTTGGTCAGCATCTGCCAGCGCGAGGCTTTGAGAGAAAGCATCAATTCACGCAGATCCTGCGATACCTCCCGCATGCCAATCAGAACATTTACCAGGACTGGGAAAAAGATTGTCATGGCACAGATGAGCACTTTTGAGAACAAGCCTGGACCAAACCAAATAATGATCATCGGCGCGATAGCGACCACCGGCACGGACTGGCTGCCCACGAGGAAGGGGGAGAGCAGGTTCTCGAGAAAGAGCGTTTTGGACAGAATATATCCAAGCAGAGATGCCGCCACTGTGCCGATCAGCAGTCCAAGAGATAGTTCCAGCAGGGTGTATGAGAGATTGCGCCACCAAAGACCATTCTTTAATACCTCGAGAAATTTTACCCAAACCATGGCTGGGCTTGGCAGAATAAAGGCAGGTAATTTTAGCAGAATAAAAAGGATCTGCCAGATACCAATAAAAAGTAGAATTGAGAGGATTGGTAAAATCCAACGATGTCGGCTTACTATTTGCCAGTCTGGAAAGGTTTGCATTCGATTCTTGGTTTGCGTCATTGTGTCCTGCTGTACGATGCTTAATTGTACAGGTTTTTTCGACTGGGTCAAAGCCGATAAAGGGCCATTGTAATAAAGCCGTGCATTTTATCTGCCTCACCTTAAAAAAGGATATTTGCGACTATAATAAAAACATGCATCCGAAGCCATTCACCCCCAAAAACGTCTTGCTTATGCCTAATGCGGCTGTGTCGAAAGCGATTTCACTTGCTCACGAGCTTGAAAGACTGCTAAATGATCAAAATGTTTTTACCCGATGGTTTCCTTACAATTTTGAAGATTGGGAACGCGTGCCGGACCTCGATGGCATTGATATGGTGACTGTTTTTGGTGGTGACGGCACTCTTTTGCGAGCTGGGCACATTTGCGCGCCTTTGGGCATTCCTATTTTGGGTGTCCAGGCAGGTCGGCTTGGGTTTCTGGTGGAATTGAGTGAGAAAGACCTTGAGGCTGGCATTAACCGACTTATGAATAAAGATTATCATATGGAAAGCAGAATGATGCTTACAGCGGAACTTTATTCTGATGATCAGCTTTCTCGCAGCTGGGATGTTATCAATGAAGCGGTAATTTGCCGTGGCAAGGACGTGCACCCTATCCAGGTCCGTGTTGATTTGAGAGAGGGCTACATGAACTCCTATATGTCAGATGGTGTCATTGTCTCTACCGCAACTGGTTCCACCGCTTACGCACTGGCTTCAGGCGGACCGGTTTTGCCACCGGAGCTGCGCAACATGCTCATTCTGCCTATAGCACCTCATCTCAGTTTTGACCGAGCTGTGGTTTTGGCTGAAGGGGCCGAAGTGGATCTTTACCCTACCATCAATCATGATGTTGTGCTGTCTATCGATGGCATGGATCCTGTCCCACTGAAAAACGGTGATCGGATACACATACGTGCCAATCAGCAATCCCTGAACATGTTGCGATTTGGTGAACCAAACTACTTTTATCGGGATCTGGCTGCAATGATGCAGCGCAACCCGATCCTTGAAATGACAAAATATGACTGAAACTCACAACACTAACCCAAGCCCAGACGAAGCCCCTGTATTGCGTTGCAATCGCTGTGATCAGCCGATTACCTCTGCTACGGCGGTTTTGACCCCAACCGGCTATCGTTGCCAGAATTGCGTTAAAGCCCAGCAGAAAGTCTTTGATACTACCAGTTTGTTTGACCTGGTAATTGGATTTCTGATCGCGGCAGTGCTTTCTTATGCAGGCGGATGGATGGTTTCAAGACTGGGCTTTTTCATTTTGCTGGTTGCGCCAGGTGTTGGCATGCTGATTTATCGGGCAGTTCGTCTCGCCGTCAATAAACGACGCAGCAATGCGCTCAATAAAGCAATTTTTGCTGGAGCGATCATTGGTTGTATTCCTATGCTGGTTCCACAAGTCGTGGCTATATTGTTCTCCGCAGGAGAAGCTTTTTCATTTGTTGGGAACATTTTCCCCCTGATCTGGAGGGTGGTCTACATGGTTTTAGTAGCTTCTACGGCATATGCTCAATCCAGGGGGTTGCGACTGTAGGCGATTATGTTAAAAGAACTCCACATCCAAAACTTTGCTATTATCACCGACCTGACGCTTCAGTTTACTGATGGACTGGTAATTTTGACTGGCGAAACTGGCGCTGGCAAGTCGATCATTCTCGATGCTCTCAGCGCGGTTTTGGGTCAAAGGCTGGATTCCAGTGTGGTTCGGCAAGGCGCTGATAAAGCCTTTGTTGAAGCTCTTTTTGAGCCCGATGAATATACCCAGAAACAGCTCCAACCTCTTCTTGAGGATGAAGGGCTGTTGGAAGAAGGTCAGCAGCTCTTGCTTTCACGCGAGATTCGGGCTGAAGGTCGCTCGATTGCTCGTGTGAACGGTCGAAGTGTCAATTTGGGATTGCAGGCAGAGATTGGCTCACTTCTGGTCGATGTTCATGGACAGTCTGAGCACCTTTCTTTGCTAAAAGTAAAAAACCATCGCGAATTATTGGATCGTTTTGCCTGTAACGCTCCGCTTCTGGATGAATATCAGGCGGATTATCATCGCTGGCTAGCAACCCAGGCTGAATTAAAGCGTTTGGAACAATTGCAGGCTAATGTCGACGAACGTGTCGATATCTTGCGCTATCAAATCGGGCAGATAGAAGCCGCAAAACTTTCTGTCGATGAAGAAGAAACTTTGCGTCAGGAACGCACCCGCCTTGCCAATGCTGAAGTTCTCAGCAGGCATGCCCAGACAGCCCTCCAGGCTTTGGACGAATCTGATCCTGAAAGCTTCTCTGTAACCGATATATTAGGAAACATCTCAAACGAATTGATCTCGCTGGCACGTATCGACTCACAAACCCAGGCAATGGCCGATCAGGTTGAAACCGCGCTGACCAGTTTAAGCGATCTGGCTTACGAATTACGACGCTATAACGAGCAAATTGAATTTAACCCCGCCAGACTCGATCAAATTGAGCTTCGCCTTGATCTTATCAACAATCTCAAGCGCAAGCATGGTGGTTCGGTAGTCGAAGTTTTGAATTTCTACACGAAAGCTCAACATGAGTTGGAGCAAATAGAGAATGTGGATTCCAAGATAAAGGAAGTTGATAAAGAAATAAAAGAAGTTAAGTTAACTTTATCTGAAAAAGCGTTGAGAATTCAAAAAAGTCGAAAGGAATCCGCTCAGGTTTTGGTTGAACAAATGCAAAACCAGCTCGCGCAGTTGGAGATGAAAAAGGCAAGGTTAAAAGTTTTGCTCACTCAAAAACCTGATCCTGATGGACTTAACATTGATGGCGGGCTGGCGTTCGATGCCTTTGGCGTTGATCAGATTGAATTTTTGATAGAGACTAATCCTGGCGAGGGATTTAAACCTTTGGCAAAAATTGCTTCAGGTGGCGAGACTTCGCGGCTGATGCTGGCGATTAAGAATGTTTTAGCAGATGCCGACCAAATTCCAACTCTGGTGTTTGATGAAATTGACAGCGGAATTGGCGGACGAGTTGGTATGACCGTTGGTGAATTGCTCTGGAAACTGGCTCAGCACCATCAGGTTATGTGCGTGACCCATTTACCCCAACTGGCTGCATTTGGTGATCAGCATCTGCGGGTAAACAAGCTGACAGACCAAAATCGCACCACTACTCAGGTTACAGAGTTGGAAGATCGGGCGCGATTGTTGGAACTGGCTGAGATGTCAGGCAGCACCAGTGAAAAGAGTTTACAAACAGCTAATGAATTATTAGCGACAGTTCAACAAATAAAGGGTACAATATAAAAACATTTTCGGTCAACCGTTATGCCGATTCGTGGTAATCGTTATAAAAAATATATTTAATAGCATGGTTTATGCTGAAAAGGAGAGCTATGCCAAAGATGGATGAAGTTCTTGCAATAATCTTAGGTGGAGGGCAAGGAAAGCGTCTGTTTCCTCTTACCTCCGAAAGAGCCAAACCAGCTGTACCTATAGCTGGAAAGTATCGGTTAATCGATATCCCGATTAGTAATTGTATTAACTCAGGTATTTTCAACATTTCCGTTTTAACCCAGTTTATGTCGGTGTCTTTGCATCGACATATCAGCCGAACCTATAATTTCGACAATTTCCATCCTGGTGGGGTTCAAATCTGGGCTGCTGAACAGACTATGGAAAATACTGATTGGTATCAGGGCACGGCTGATGCGGTTCGCAAACAACGCCAGGAAATTCGTTCATCGCGCGCCAAGCACGTCCTGATTTTAGCCGGTGACCATCTATATCGTATGGATTACGCTAAGATGACTGAGTTTCATATCGAGAACAACGCCGACATCACTGTTGCGGTTCAACCGGTTTTGAAGGAGGACGCACCACGTTTTGGTATTCTCAAAAGTGCCGAAGACGGTCGTGTTACCCGCTTTGCGGAAAAACCGAAAGATCCTGCTCTTCTACAGGATATGGTAAGCCGTGACGATCCTGTCAGCCCTTACCTGGGCTCCATGGGTATCTATGTTTTCCGCATGGATGTTCTGATGGAGGTCTTGCGTTCTGATTTCTCTGACCGAAAGATGGACGATTTTGGTGGCGATATTATCCCCTCCCTGATTGACCGGGGAAGAAGAGTATTCGGGTACAACTTTGAAGGTTACTGGCGTGACATTGGAACGATCCGAACTTTCTATGAAACCAATCTGGAATTGACTGAAGATGCCCCAGAGTTCGATTTTTATGACCCGGAAAACCCCATTTTTACCCATCCTCGCTTTTTGCCAGGAAGTCGTATCAGCGCTTGTGAGTTAAAGCAAGCCCTGATTGCTGAAGGGTGCGAGATTTCAAAATCTAAGATTGTCCATTCCATTATTGGTTTACGCAGCCACATTGGTGAGGGAACAGAAATCCGTGACACAATTGTGATGGGCGCAGACTGGTATGGCACATTGCGTAACGGCGCTCCCATTGGTATTGGCAGGAATTGTAAGATCGAAGGCGCGATCATCGACAAGAATGCCAGCATCGGCGACAATGTGGTTATCAAAGCCTTCCCTGATGCTACGGTGCTCGATGGCGATTACCATTATGTTCGTGACGGGATCGTAATTATTCCCAAACATACTGTAATTCCAGCTGGCACGATCATTCAACCCTGATTCTTCGCCTGTTACATAACCAAAAAACAGCACCGTAACACTCGGTGCTGGGTTTGTTGTGTCAAGAAATTTTCGCACATTCTTAAAAGGACAAGTAAAGTCACAGTCTCGCATAATTAAGAGATATATTACTTGTTCACTTGTTAGTTATTCAAAATCTATTCCTGGATATAAATATCCATCAAACTTCCCCCTGGAATAAAGAAATCCAGGAGCCAGCCTTGACATCTGTTGTAGTCAACAAGCGCTAACCGATCATACTTATAGGGTATGCCTGTCTGTGTGGCTCCGAATACGAAACCAGTTCTCCCAATCCCACCATTGAATTCATTTTGTTGGGCAAATAATGTGTATGCATTCTCAGCTATTTTGTAGAGGTAAGTATTTCCAGTTCTACCAGACACGACGAACAAGTTAGATTCGGTATTGTCAAAAAAGACAGCATTTGGCTCAGGCAACTGGCCTAAATCTGTAATTATTCCAGAAATAGGATCCACTGAATGAAGCGTTGTATCCTTATTCTCAGGCAGATATTGTTTTGCGAAGTACAGATTTCCATCCACAGCAGAAAAACCGATATTCTTGAGTTGCATGTGTTGAACTAATGCCTTTTTCTCGCCTCCATCAGTATTGATGACATTTAAGGTAACACCTGTTTGAGGATCAGTATTGATGTAAGAAAGCTGAGTTCCATCCGCAGACCATTTTGTATCAATGCCATTTACGATCCCAATGGTCTTATCTTCTTTGCTTTGTATGTCGTAGATATGGAGAAACTGGTCTGTTCCAAAATAAGCAATCCGCTGCCCATCTGGAGAGAAAGCACCCCAGCTGCCATTTTCTGTAACAACCCGTCGACTGGTGCCATCGATATTGTAAAGGGTCAAACCGCTGGTCCCACTTTCAGCGAATGGTTCAGTAAACAGCAAACTACCGTGCAAATTTGCGTTTTCTTTTTCAAATATCGGAAATGGTTCCAATAACGAGCAGTTTGGCATATCAGTAATCGCTTGTTGTGTTCGAGTGGTAGTGCCCGAAGGTGCCCATTGAGATAAAAAAACAACTCGCTTCCCATTATAGATTGGGTTGCTTAGGACAACCTCGATTTTTCCTTCCGGAAGGAAGTCAAAATAGGGCGTCAGTATGAGCCTGCCATTCTCGTTGTTTATTGCAACCCAATTGATTTGGGTATTCGCGATGCTGATTTCGAGACCAGCAAAATCTTCTGGTACAAGAAAAATGAATTCAAAATATCCCTGGTCATTTCTTCGAATGGTCTCGAACGTAATTTCATCCTTTCCAAGTTGCATTTTTTTATTCACCTGAAATTCAAATCCAATATCTTTTATTAGTGTTGAGTCAAACTCGAATCTTGTTTCTACAGGGTTTGATTCCCTTGAAAACCACTGCACTTCCCATGATATCGTTATCGGAAAATTAATGCTATTTGAATCGGTTTCTACCATCCATGGGTAGTTTCCTGCCTCAATCTGCGAGGAAAGCATCTCCATAATTTCTTTGCGATTAGCAGGTTCAAAAACGTGGAGCCTTTTTTGCTCAGCATCGAAGATAACAGGTGTACTTGTTGAGAAGTATCCAAGCCATTCAGTATCAGTATACTGATTGGGAATTGCTCCAGCAAAAATGTAACCATTCCGAGTTTGCATCACTTTATCAATTTGCAGAACGTCTGTTTCAGAAGCTATTGAGGGTGACCCAGCCTGTTCTGGGATTGATGTAGTTGGTGTTTCTTTTGGATCCTCTACTTGAGCGACTTCTATCACTGGCATGGCAATATCTTCAATTTCTGCATCAACCAACGAGAAGTGAATACTCCAGTTTTCTGGTGTTTTACCGGTTTGGGTTTCTGGCAGGCAAGGGAACTCCAGTGAAGCTTTCGTCGTATCCTCAGGCAGAGCAGCAAATGTGTTTCTACTTCCGATTGTTTCAATCTTTTCACCGGTTTTAGTTAGTATGTAAGGGTTTAATTGGCAACCAAAAGCCTGATTTTCATCATTACTGTAAGCGTCTGCAGGAATGCCGATAATTCTGTAACTTATGACAGTTTTTGATTCTGTAGCTGTCACAGAAGTTAATTCCACGGTAATCCCATTTTGAGTTTGACTTACAGGTTGTTCTAAGATTTTTACATTTGACCCTGAAGAAACCAATCCTATATCCGGAGCATTCCCGAACCACTTTTGTAGCTGAGCCCATACATTTTTGGGTCCGAGGATTAAGACAACAGCTAAAATTGCCAACACAGCCAGTGCAGGTAATGCCCGCATAAAATTAAATCGAATGTTTAGTTTATTTTCATACTCATTTGTTCGAAAACTTTTTTGCAAACTGATTTTGAACTCGCTTTTTGGATACTGCGGAGCATAAGATTTTTCTATTTCCTTTTCAAATTCAGAAATGTTCATTTTTCCTCCAATATATTTCTTAATTGGATTATTATTTTGTAATATTGTTTTTTAACGGTTGATTCATTTCGTTGGAGCACAGATGCCATGTCTTTGAACGTTAATTGGGCTACAAAACGAAGGTCTAAAAGATTCTGCTCTTCTTTCGACAACTTTTGAATTTCTGTTTGAATTTGTCTGGATAGTTCTGAATTTATCGCTTTGGACAACAAATCCTCTTTTTCACATGGAAGCTTTTCGGGATTTTCCTCACCGTACTGCAAGGAATGCCTGAAATAATCCATGGATAAGTTGTAAGCAATTCTGAATATCCACGGAGCAAATTTATCTTGATCTCTAAGTGTGGAATACGATTGATAGGCTTTTAGAAAGGTTTGTGAAGTCAGGTCTTCAGCGTCATGCGTGTTCCTTACTTTCCGCAAAATATACCAATAGACCTTATCAACAAATTCCAGATACCTGCTTTCGAATGAAATAATTGGTTCTCTGCCTTTTTTTGCGATTTTCACATGAATACTCTCCTGTTTGCTCGGTATCTAAAGATAATCTGAAATCAAAAACTTTGTATTTATTAATACAGACGAATCCTTGGAAATTTAGTTACTACCCTTCCTTTTAAAAAGTTAGGAGAGTGCAACAAAACTAAATGGCTATATTCCCGAGTTTCTCACTTTTACCAGAAACAGCGTCTTCAATGAGGAAGAATAGCAAATTCAAGGAACTAAGGAGTCCTCGCACCCGCGATATCGATACGGGCGGAAATGGCTTACTAAATGGCAGCGTTAAACCTTATCGAGCAGGTGCATCTGAAAGGGCTTGTCCTAAAGTTTATTTCTTTTGAAAAGAGCTTAAGACGCTGTAAAGCGCGATCCCACAAGCTACCGACACATTGAGCGAAGACTTTTTCCCTGACATTGGAATGTAGACCACCTTATCTGCTGTTTCAATAATTGCAGGATCGATCCCCGCAGGCTCACTTCCCAGTACCAGTGCGATTTTTGAGTTGTTATATTTTAGTGCTTCAGAAAATATGCTTCTGGCCTGGGGAATTGCCTCGATGCAGACAAGTTGAAAGCCACTTTCTTTGAGATTCTCGCAGCATTCAAGACCGTTGGCATGCCATTTCCAGGGCAAACGCCTTTCAGATCCTAATGCAGCTTTGGCAATGGCTGGGGTTTTATCAGGCGATGGCGTCAGACCGCACAAGTGCAGGCGCGTAACACCTGCTCCTTCTGCTGTGCGGAAGATGGAACCCAAATTGTGCGCGGAACGGATATTATCTAAAACGAGACAAATCTCTGGAAGGTGTGCCTCTATCCAATCGGGTTGCCATTGTGCTACGCGAGGAACTTTTTTGTTGAGTTTTCCTCCGCATATCGGACAAACCTTGCCTTCAAACTGATCCAGATCGAGTGGAAAGCGGAAACGACATTCTTCCTGGTTGCATTGCATGAAGTATATATCAGAGCTCATGGGTCTAATTGTAGCGGAAATCGACTTAAAAAGGTTAGTCGCCTGGGTGAGGGGGGCACCCAGGCGACTAACAATTACTAGTATATCCATTTTTATTCTAAAATCAAGCAAAAATAAACAAAATCGCTAAAAACTATGATATTTATATAAAAAATATACAATTGTTAATGAAGCGTTAACAAAGCAACTTGCATATTTCAATTTTGGCTCGTTGCCTGACCTTCAGAGGTGCAATAGGGTAAGATTTGATAGCCTTGCATTATCAATTCATGCAGGATCAGTTGTAATCCAAGTAGCGTATTTGCTCGTTCTTGGCCGCCGTCGTGCATCAGGATCACTTTCCCTGGCTCCAGCATGATAGCGCGCCAGGATCTCCAGAATCTGAGGCGTCCAGTGCGGATCAGGACCATCGTCAAAAGTTAAGTAGACAACCTTTTCTGGATCTGGCTGATCTGGATCTGACGCTTGCTTCGCCAGCGCGCTGAAATGACTCTCAAAACTGGAAACCGAGAGGGTGTTATCAGACAACAGCAGCTTTGGCAGGGAAAGCGCCTGAGCTTTTCCTATTGGAAGAAGGACGATTGCCACTAAAAGGCTTGCTAAAAGAATTCTCTTCATGCTCATTTTTTGCTCAGGTCTACACTCTCGCGATTTTACTTTGTTTTATCGCTTATCCGCTTAAGTAATCTTGTTTATTCTAAGATTGTACCCGGCATTGCCTTCCAAAGCTTTCCTCCTTCTACAGTCATAAAGATGCGGTTTTGTTCAAGCGTGTCCGGAGTGATCGAGACGGTCATATAGCCAAAAAGATTGGAGATCATATTAACTGCAACGGGGGTCATACCACGTGGCAGACCTTCGCTGACGTCCACCCAGCTTTTGCCGCCGTCGTAGCTCTGATACATCTTGCCGTCCGCAAAGGCGACTCCGCTTTCGCTTGAGCCAAAATCCGAGAATGCGACATTGTCCAGGCTGGAGAGGTAATTCCAGGTCTCGCCGGCGTCAGCTGTGTAGCAAAAATGGGTCGGCATATTTTCCTGATCCGGTAAAAAGGCTTGAATGGCAACGAAGGCTTCCTTAGTATTGATGCGCGCGATGGTGGTGGGCGAAAGTTCAGCGTCTTCGCTGTCAGGGATGCCCTGACATTCCTGCTGACTCCACGAAGCGCCTCCGTCAACAGAGCGATATAAATAAAGTGAACCAGACACAGGCTCAGTTCCGCCAACTAAAAGAATATTATTGTCCAGACCAACAAACTGGCTCTTAACGCCGCTGGTTGGCAGACCGAGCTGCTGCGGGTTCGCGGGATCGTGTCTGAATACTTCGGTCCAGCTTGCGCCGCCGTCTTCGGTCTTGTGCAGGCTAACATAATGTGACCCCATTGCCGCGTCTTCACTGGCAAGCACATAGCCGGTTTCCGCGCCTGGGAAAACCATCATGCCGCAGGGGAAGTCAACATCGCTCTTGGTCCAGCTTTTGCCCGCGTCGCTGCTGTGAAAGAGCGTCCTGTTCGCGGTGGGAGTGTTGGCGCATATCCAGGCAGTGTTGCTGTTTGGAAAAGCGGTATAAACACTGACGTCGACTGGCAGCGAGGCAAGATCGGGCGGCGTGACGTTGTAAAAATGTTCGCCAAAGTTGCGCGTATTGAAAACTCTGTTCTTGTTGAAATTGGTCGCCCAGCCTTCACCACCGGTGAACATGGTCAGTTCGTAGAGTTCCGACAGATACATCGGGGTCGGGGTCGGATTTCCAACGACGGTCTTTGGCGCTTCGGTAGTAGATACGTCTGTATCTACCACAGGCTCACTGACAGGCTCGCAGGCGCATAAAATCAAGACCAGAATTAGGGTTAGGATCAGGATTGTTCTTCTCATCATTACCTCCGTAACATTACGGTCAATATTTTAATGCATAAACCGTGCCCGGTCGTAAAAAGAATTGCACCCAGCTATTTTACACTGTTTGTGCAAAGAGGCTTGTTGCGTTCAAAATGTTTCACGTGAAACAAATGGATTTTTTGTAAATGGTTGGGAGAGTTAGGGCATAAATGGGCACACTGTTCTTTGTCGTTAACTTGCGATAGTCGATAAATAGTTTGCGATTGCAAGCTGATTGTTTCACGTGAAACATTGCAATTATCACTGCTATACAATTCCATCACGATTTGGCACCTAATTTGCAATAAAAGTCATTACATATTCGTCTTAATGGTATGAGTGAGGAAGCGACACGCAAGATGCAGACAAACAATGAAGACAACCCGTCCGGCTCCAATCAGCTTGACCCGACTGAGGTCTTATATCGTTTTTTCGGTGGGGAGCACAACCGCCTTGTAGCGTTTTTGTTATCCCGCGACCGCGATCTTGACCTTGCAACTGCACAGGATCTGGTCGGTGACTTGCTGTTGCGCCTGATCAATCGTGTTGTGCCGGTCGCTCAAATCCGAAACCTAAGCGCCTATATCTTTCGCAGCCTGAACAACCTCCTGATCGATCAGAAACGGCAGAGCAAACGCTCTGTTCCCCTGGAAAGCCCTATCCTCTCAGATGGTGAATCTCTCTCTCTTTTGAACCTATTGACGAGTGAGGATTCTCCTCCTCACGAGTATGAGCAAACGGAGGTGCGGAAGAGGCTTTTTGAGGCTATTGAATCGCTGAAACCAGACCAAAGAGCGGTGGTCGTTGCCAACATGCTGATGGGGCGAACCTTCGAGGAGCTATCCAGCGAGTGGCAAACACCGATCGGCACACTTTTGGCGCGAAAGCATAGGGCAATTAAGGTTTTGCGGGAAAAATTAAGTGATTTGAACCCAAATATAGATGAATAGCGGAGTAAAAATGAACATGGAGATAGAACCAATCAGAATTTATGGTAAGAAAAATGGAGATGATAAGAAAAAGACCCCAGATGCTTTTGTGGTTGTAGGCATGATCGTGCTGGTTGTCTTGGTGATGGCTTTTGTAGTTGCGCTTGCTGGTCTGCTGGTGCGCTGGTTGTGGAACCAATTGATGCCGGGAATCTTCAACCTGCCGTCCTTGTCATACTGGCAGGCAATTGGCTTGTTCGTTCTGGCTCAGCTCTTTTTTGGGGCTGGAGCGAAGATTGAATCAGGCAATAAAACGGTGAAGAAAGTGGCGAAACAAGAGTCTGAGCAGAAACCAGTCCATGATGGCGATCCAGCTGAGGATGACAAATACCAGGATTGGTGGCAAAACGAAGGAAAACAAGCCTTCGAGTTGTATAAAAGCAGAAAAAGCAGTCCGGAAATTGTTGATCTGGAAGATTAAAACGTGTAAACTATTACAGGGTGTGTTGTATCAGCAATTCTCAGTTTTAAAAATTGGCTCATGGTCGGGAGACCACGAGCGAACCTTATCTTTTTCTTGTTTGAGCACTGCTGAGGTATTGGGCTCTTTTCCTGGTGTAGTCTCATAATCGTGACCAGGGATAAAATGAGAATTGACGTTGTTGTATCGTTTAGAGCGATATACAAGGGCGAGACCAGGTGCCCGAAGGGGTATTGAAAGTGTACTGTCTCAAATAAGGGTAAATCCTTCTTGCGCTTTCAATCCGCCTTGTGAAATTGTTGGCAGTTTGTATGCCTGTCTTATAGTCTTCTCCCGCCATTTCATGGTGTTTTCCCCAAGTGAGAGTACGTAGCCTTCTCCCGTGGGAGAAGGTGCCCGTAGGGCGGATGAGGGGTTGGCTGTCGGGCGGACTGCTTGCGTCCCGGGCTCTGCCTGCCCTGTGTGCATTACACAGGGTTCCCGGGATGAGGGGTAAATGAGACCAGTAATGATCGACTGCCTTAAAAGGGATTGGATTAAATAAAAAAGTGTCCTCGGCGCGAGTCGAATAAGTGCTTGGTACAAGTACTCTAATCAGTATAAAAAAGGGGGGTGCGTTAAAAGAAAAAGTGTCCTCGGCGCGAGTCGAACAAGTGCTTGGTACAAGTACTCTAATCTTTTCTAAAAAGGGAGTAGATTAAATAAAAAAGTGTCCTCGGCGCGAGTCGAACGCGCAACCGTCTGCTCCGCAAGCAGGTGCTCTATCCATTAAGCTACGAGGACCTTTTACGCAAGGACAATTATTCTAAACCCGAATCCTGCTCTGGTCAAGGGAAATGTGAACCTTTGTTGTGAGGAGACCAGCACATGATATACACTTTATGAATTGAGGAGGGTGAAGCCTGGTTAAAACCATATACAAGTCATTCGCGATTTATTCCTCGCTATTCACTGTTCAGTCGACTAGCGCTATCTGCCCCCAAGGGGTTGGATCCGATAGGCTTTGCACGTTGCTAAAAACAGAACATATGTTCTGAGTATTTAAACGGATCTTGCCGTGTTGTGTGAGTTTGATGTTTTGCTGACCTGAGGTTTTACGAACATGTTTCAATAAAACCTTCCTTAACACAAACCCAATCAGCATTAAAAGGGATTTTTAGGTTTATACTCAAAGGGCGAGCTTTACCGTCACTCACAAAAACCAAGACGGAAAAGGAGGAAGCTTTGAAACAACTCATCACTGGCGATGAAGCCATCGCCCGCGGCGCCTGGGAAGCTGGCGTGCGTTTCGCCGCTGCCTACCCTGGCACGCCCAGCACAGAAATCCTTGAAAACATCGCAACCTATCCCGAAATTCACTCCGAGTGGGCTCCCAACGAAAAAGTTGCCCTCGAATCGGTCATCGGCGCCTCGATCGCCGGCGCGCGTTCGATCGCGTCCATGAAGCACGTTGGTCTGAATGTGGCTGCCGACCCCTTCTTCACCTTCGCCTACATCGGGGTCAACGCCGGCGCGGTCATCATCACGGCTGACGAGCCCGGTCAGTTCTCCTCGCAAAACGAGCAGGACAACCGCAACTACGCCCGGGCTGCCATGACGCCCATGTTCGAGCCTTCCGACAGCCAGGAATGCAAGGACATGCTCATCGAAGCCTACGAGCTCAGCGAAAAATACGACATTCCCGTCCTGATCCGCATGACGACGCGCGTTTGCCACTCAAAGGGCATGGTCGAACTGGGCGAACGCCGCGAAGTGCCTATCAAACCCTATACCAAAAACATCAAAAAATACGTCGCGACGCCCGCCAACATGCGCCCGCGCAAGGTCGGCATCCAGCAGAACCGCGAGCTCCTCAAGGAATTCAGCAACAATTGCCCGTGGAACCGCGCCGAATATAACAACACCGCCATCGGCATCATCTGCTCGGGGGATTGCTACCTCTACGCCCAGGAAGTCTTTGGCGAAACGGCTTCTTACCTCAAGCTCGGCTTCACCAATCCGCTGCCCGACCAGCTGATCCAGGAATTTGCGAGCAGAGTTGACAAGCTTTACATCATCGAAGAAAACGACCCCTACATCGAAGCTCACGTGCGCGCGCTGGGGATCGAATGTGACGGCAAGAACATCTTCCCGCTCAACGGCGAAATGACCCCCGAAGTCATTCGCAAGGTCATTTTCGGGCAGGAATATCCGCTTGACGAAGAAGTCCAGGCGGCTGTGGTTGGTCGTCCGCCGACATTGTGCGCGGGCTGCCCCCATCGCGGTCTTTTCTATGAACTGGGTCGGCGCAAGGGCGTCATGATCTCCGGCGACATCGGCTGCTACACGCTCTCGTCCGGAGCGCCGTACAACGCCATCGAAACGACCGTCTGCATGGGCGCCAGCATCAGCCTCGGGCACGGCGCGCAGCAGATCTTCGACACCATCGAAGGCGAAAAACCGCGCGTCGTCGCGACGATCGGTGATTCGACCTTCTTCCACACCGGCATCAACTCGCTGCTGGACGTTGCCTACAACCGCAGCAAGCTGATCACCATCATTCTGGACAATCGCATCACTGCCATGACCGGTCAGCAGGAAAACCCCGGTTCCGGCTACACGATCAACCGAGAAGTGACCGAAGCCGTTGATATCGAAGCCCTCGTCCGCGCGATCGGCATACACAATGTGCGCACGATCAACCCCAACGATCTCGCGCAGGTCAAGGAAGCGCTCGATTGGGCGCTGGGCATGGACGAAGCTTCCGTGATCATCACCCGCTGGCCCTGCGCGCTCAAGAAGCAGGCGCCCTGGGATCTGGAAGAGTTCAAAGGCGCGTTCACCGGGAAGTATTACGTGAAAGAAGACGTTTGTATTGGCTGCCGCAGGTGTACCCGCACCGGCTGCCCGGCGGTCGTCTTTGATTTTGACCGGAAGAAATCGACCATCGATGCCGATAAATGCGTTGGCTGCAGTGTTTGCGCCCAGGTTTGCCCGGTGC